>Ga0256404_1001543_pt1 | contig 54966 bp, 33 predicted proteins | sample RumenRJG_01DNA_FD_185990 | JGI IMG/M metagenome (GOLD analysis project Ga0256404, IMG submission 185990) | Bovine rumen microbial communities from Lethbridge, Alberta, Canada - RJG_01 | ecosystem: Host-associated > Mammals > Digestive system > Stomach > Rumen | place: Canada: Alberta | collected... | reverse complement strand
ATCAGCGGTATTGCGGATATACACTTGAACAATCTCCGTACCGTCGCGCTTGCCAGTGTTCTCAACGGTAAATTTCACAGCGATACCCTTGGTGTCTATAGATGGCTCAGCATCCACTTCGAAGGTAGTATAGCTCAGGCCATAGCCAAAGGGGAACAGGGCATCGTTGAAGTAACGATAGGTACGGCCCTTCATGGAGTAATCCTCGTAGTTGGGCAACTGACTGCTACGTTTATAGAAGGTCACCGGCAGCTTACCACTGGGGTTGACATCGCCGAAGAGCACGTCAGCCACAGCCGTACCACCTTCTTGACCGGGATACCACGCCTGAACGATGGCATCACAGGTCTGCACCTCAGGTTCCAAGGCAATAGCCGAACCAGAACAGTTCACAAAGATGACCTGCTTACCGGCAGCTTTCAATGCCTTCAGAAACTCACGCTGTACCTTCGGTAGTTCGATGTCGGTACGGTCACCGCCCTTGAAGCCCTCGATGTTAACAGGCATCTCCTCACCCTCCAGACTAGGAGCGATACCACCGACAAAGATAACCTTATCAATACCCTTCAATTGATTAATGGTCTGCTGGTAATCCAGCGGCAGTTCACGGGCAATATTGATTTTCATACCAGCACCCCACGTCTTCACGGTATTGAAGCGTACCTCAATCTGGAACTTCTCACCAGCCTTCGCTTGCAAGACAGTACGAGTAGGCGTAGAACGCCAGATGTGGTGACTCTCCTTACGCTGACCATTGACATACACCGAGAAATCACCCGTTCCCTCGACGTTCAGCACATACTCACCAGCTTCCTTTGGAGCAAAGGTAGTTTCATACTTCGCTGAGAAGTCCTCAATGGGCAGGTTGGGTGCAAAGACATGCATACCATTGGTGGTAACAGCCAACGGCTGGGTATAATACTCCGCAGTGAAAGGTTTACCCTTCCACTCCGTATTCGTCCAGAACGTACCCTTCAGACCTTTCTTACCATCAGGAGCCGTACACTCCGTAGCCATGTGACATTCCATGACCTTGTCATACGTCAGGTCACAGCCAGGAGCATAGAACAACTTCTTCTGCTTGGCCTTGATACCGTCAAGGATCGTCACCGTATGGTTAGGAGTACCATTATAGTTGCCCCACATCATAGGTTCATTATCTGCATTAGGACCGATGACAGCGATTTTCTCTGCATTCTTCTTCAGAGGAAGAATCTCATTCTTGTTTTGCAATAAAACAATGCTCTGGCGTGCCATATCCAGCGCTAATTGTGCAGAAGCCTTGGTACTCATCGCTGAATACGGAATCTTCGACCACTCCACGAGTGACGGATCATCCATCTCACCGAGGTCGAAGCGACCCTCCAACAAACGGATAACATGCTTGTCAACCTCCTGCTCAGTAATCAGTCCACGACGGACGGCCTCAGGAATGCTACGGTAGGCATAGCCATAACCACACTCCACATCAGTACCAGCCAGTGTCGCCTTGGCAGAAGCGGTAATGGGGGATGATGAGCTCTTATGAGAGGTATAGAAATCACTGATGGCACCGCAGTCACTGACCACCAAGTACTTAAAGCCCCACTCGTCACGAAGGATTTGTTGTAACAGACGGTTCGAACCACAACACGGGTCATCGTCCAAGCGCTGGTAGGCACACATCACCTCACGCACATCGCTCTTCGTCACAAGATACTTAAAGGCTGGCATATAGGTCTCCCAAAAGTCACGCACGGGCACATCCGTCAAGTTGGCCGAGTGGCGGGTGTACTCCGGACCACTATGTACGGCATAGTGCTTGGCACAGGCCCACAGTTTGCGGTACTTGTGCTGACCGGTTGCTCCTGTCAGAGGATCACCCTGAAGTCCACGCACCACGGCATCACCCATGATACTGGTCAGATAGGGGTCTTCACCGTAGGTCTCCTGTCCCCTGCCCCATCGTGGGTCACGGAAGATATTGACATTCGGTGTCCATACCGACAGCGAACGCATCTTCATATCCTCGCCACCAAGGTCATAGATACGATGGTTATACTGCGCACGGAACTCCGTAGAGGCCACATCAAAGCACTTATACAGCAAGGCGGGGTTAAACGATGATGCCATCGCCACGGGTTCTGGGAAATTGGTGACATTACCCATATTGGCAGCACCATGCAGGGCTTCGCTCCACCAAAAGAACTTCTTGATGCCCAAGCGGGGAATAGCTGGACTCTCGTCAAGCATCAGCATGGCCTTTTCCTCTAATGTCAAACGGCCACACAAGTCTACGGCACGTTCTTTAGCCGACAAATTCGGATTTTGATATGGCAGTTGCTGCGCACTGGCAGTCAGACCACATGAAACAGCAAAAATAATGAATAGTTTGCGCATAGTGATGTTCGTTTATTTACGGGTTACAGGACTTTCGTTACCAAATAGGTACTGAGGCTGATAGCCGCCACAGTCCACAACAATCTTCTCAAAGACGATACCGGGATGGCGTGGTACGATGGTCAACTCATGGACATCCTTTTTGTTGACTGGCAGCGTAACTGTCTTTTCCACGATACGACGGGCTACAGCGGGATAGAACTCAGAATACATATATGGCTGACGGTCAACCAGTGTCTTGTTGAAGTTGACCACCTGCGGCTCTGAACCGTCCAGGCTGACACTATACTCATGTCCACCGACATTCAGGAAGTCCAGCGTTGACTTCACTACTACATGAACGGTAACCTGAGCAGGCGCATTGGCAAGCAGTGCGAAACGGTAAGTCAGTGAAGCGCCATCGACAGGTTTGGTATAGGGAGTCAGTGCCACAGCACTACGTGTACGTCCATAGTAGGGATAGATGCTCCATTCCGTACCATCACTAGCATTACTACTATAGAAGTGTTCGGCCTCCATAGAAACATAGCCGTTGGCAGCAGTAAAAGTATAGCCACCCATAGCTGACGTAACGGGCACAGTGGTGGTTCTGGGTAACATGTCACTGCGGAAATCGTCATTCCAACTGCGATAGCCGATGTGCTTCTGTGTCATCATGCCATCCCACTTACCACCTGCCAGCACCTTGTTATAGTCATGGCATAGCAGCGAGTCACGACGGAAGCAGTCTTTCACACGTTCCGCCCACTCGTTAGCATCGGGTAACCCGACGCTCGCAAGATATTGGTTCATCGCCTGTGCATAGTACATATCATAGAGGTTCGCCATGGCCTGTACGGGGAACAGTACCGACTGGTAATAAGCATCGCGGGCTGCCTCAGGAATCTCTGGCAACACACGGAGAGCACGGCGCTCCAGACGAGCATAGTCGTCAGCCACCTGTTTCCATTCACCGGTAACGACATTATAGGTCCGTGCATCCAACATCTCCGGTGTGACACGTGCCATATACTGACAGTTACGGTTGTAGATGTCAGCCACCTCCTTAGCAGCACTGCATCCCAGTACACGTCGGAAGAAGCGAGTGGTATGGCGAGTAACATCCTGCTGGGTAAACTCCTTGGGATTCCAAGCCATATCCATAAACAACTGGATAGGATATTCCATGGGCTTCAGGTCACCGACATTCAGTATCCACATGCGCTGGATGCCGTGGTCATAGGCCAGCGACAACTGTTCGAACATCTGCTGAGTCTGAGTGACATTGAGCCACTTCGTATTACGGGGCGCACCTACATAATCCACATGGTAATACAAACCCCAGCCACCAGGATGTTTACGTTCTTCGGCATTGGGTACACGGCGCACATTACCCCAGTTGTCATCACACAACAGAATAAGCACATCGTCGGGCACACGCATGCCGGCATCATAGTAGTCAAGCACCTCTTTATACAGCGCCCACACCTGTGTCGTCTTATTAGCAGGTTTCTTGGTGACGTCCTTGATAATCTTACGCTGGTTCTCCACAATGGTCTGCAACAGTTTGGTATCAGCCTCAGCACTCATTGCTTCGTCACCGTCGCCACGCATACCGATGGTGACCATATCCTCAGTATCCTTCATGCGCTCAATACCCTCACGGAAGAACTGGTCCAGCTTCTGCTGGTTCTTCTGGTAGTTCCACGGGCCCCACTCGCCACGTTTGCGGGCATATTCCTGGTGGTTGCGAGCCATAGGCTCATGGTGTGAGGTACCCATGATGATGCCCATGTCGTCGGCAGTCTTGGAGTTCTCCGGGTCATCAGCATAGAAGGCCCAGCCCCACATGGCAGGCCACAGCATGTTTCCTTTCAGACGCAGAATGAGTTCAAAAACCTTGGCGTAGAAGCGGTGATCACCATAGTTCGTACCAAAGGTATTTTTCACCCATGACGTCAGACAAGGAGCCTCGTCGTTGAGGAACAAGCCACGGAACTCTACAGCAGGTTCTTCGTCAGTATAGCTACCGGGCATGACAACAACCTCATCACGGTGTTTGATGGGCACATCCATCCACCAGTACCAGGGTGACACACCCATTTGCTGGCTGAGCTCATAGATACCATATACCGTACCGCGACGGTCACTACCAGCAATAACTAACTGACCATTAATGGTGGTAATAATATATTTCTCGCGCTTGCCCTTCAGGTTCTTCAGCACCTTCTGCTTCACCCATTGGTCAATCTGCTTGTTACAGCCTACGGTACCAATCAGGATGAGAGGTGAGGAGTGAGAGGTGAGAGGTGAGAGAACGGGAGTAAATCCCATAACACTCGCAATATCCTGCTGCAGGTTGGCGGCAGCTATCTGCACAGCCTTGGATTCTTGATCACTATAACCGATGGTAGCACCTTTCAGCGACAGCGCGCCAGTTTTTGACTCAAAGAACACAAAACGCTCTGTGGCATTCATGGGCAGAATCGCCATGAATGCCAACAGAGTCATAAGAATAGTTTTGATACGTATCTCCATTCTTTAAATATCTAATTCTTTCTTGACTTAATTACTTCTTGAACAGATGAGGAATGAACTCGTGGAGACCACGACGCCAGGTCAGGAACTCATGACCAGTACCCTCAGAAACAGAAGAATCTACCTTGACACCAAGGCCACGCAGGCCGTCAACGATGGGCTGACTCTTGATAAAGTCCTCAGAACCCCAGTTCATATACATGTAGTGAATCTTCTTATTGAACTCATCAGCATTGGCAAAGACACCATTGTAAGCAGTCTTCACATCCAAACCAAAGATAGCACCGCTGAAGGTACCAACCCAAGCAAACTTATCCATGTTATTGAATACGATATCGAAGGTCTGGTGACCACCCCATGACAATCCTGCCATAGCGCGATTGTCGCGGTCGGTCTTTGTACGGAAGTTAGCGTCGATATATGGAATGAGGTCATTCAACAGCACGGGATAGAACGAAGCACCATATTCACTCTGTCCGGCACGGTTGTTACCGCCACCGAAAGGTTGCTTGATATCACCACTCTCCATGACGACAATCATAGGAACAGCCTCACCCTTGGCGATGGCATTGTCCATGATGTGCTGCATCTTTCCCTGGAGCATCCAGCTGGTCTCACCCTCTCCCATACCATGCTGCAAGTACAGTACAGGATAGCGCTTCTTAGCATTCTTAGCAATATCATACTCAGCAGGTGTATAAACCAAAGCGTGGCGCCACTCACCGAACTTAGAGTTGGGGCTGTGGTAATAGATGCTACGCACACTACCATGGGCAATACCCAGCTGTGGACGGTAGTAGTCGCCCTCAGGACCTTCGGGAACCTCCAGACCACCAGCCTCACGGTTGCAACCGAAGTAAGTCTCACTGGCAGGGTCGATGAAGTTCACACCATCGATATTCATGAAATAGTAGTGGAAGCCCACGGGCAGTGGGTCGGTGACAGCCATGAAGCCACCTCTACCATCGGGCTGCATCTCATATTTCTTACTGCAGATGTCAACGACTACCTTACGAGCTTCAGGTGCCTGGATGCGGAAATAGGCACGACGCTGTTTGTCAATCTTGGGGAACTCATTGCCGGGGATGGCGTTCTCTACGGTTACAGCATCAGCAGGTACCTCAATCTTCTTGGCAACGGGCATATTTGCTGGACGCTTGGGCTCAAAACCGAGATGGCGTGCTACGGCTTCTGCGTAACGGCAACCCAACTCACGATAGCCGGCAGCATCGAAGTGCAGACGGTCGGGACCATTCGAACAGTCGTCAGAAGAGATAACCTGACAAGTATGGATAGTCTGGGGCAGTTCATCAATCTGCTTCTTGCAACCGATGCAGACACCCTTGCCACCAGCCTGTACGATGTTACCCACGTAGAGGTTCACCTCTTCGGGCTTCAGCTGCAGGTCACCACAGAGGTTCTCATAGACCTGCTTCACCATGCCGGCCCACTTGGGGTCGCCGGTATTGGTCTCACCCTGATGCATCAGGATACCCTTGATGACACCATCCTTCTGTGCTTTCTTGGCCAGTTCCACCAAACGCTTGTAAGGATTGTTATCGTAAGCGGCCAGCATACCCTTCATCCAACCTGGGGCCTTCTTTTCAGCATACTCCTTGATACTGTCGGGCAGGAATCCCTTGATATCAATACCACCAATGGCTACATGGATGACGCCAATCTTGATGTTATTAGGCAGTGAAGCCACCATGGTACGGCCAAACCAGTCGGCAGGAGTCAAACCCGTATTTGGGCGACACAAAGGAGCCGAAGCCTCACACCACTCACCCATCTTGCGAGCAGGACGATCGCCAACAGCAGGGAAGTCCACGGCGGGCATCAGCAGGAAGCGAGGACCGGGACTTGCCAGGTCGGCAGCCTCTGGACGGGCATTACCTTCCATATTAGATTGTCCAAAACAAAGGAAAATGTAGAAGTTAGGGTCTACAGCAGCCTGCATCTTGAGAGCAGGCAGAACAGCTAAAAGCAAGCTGATAATGAATGTCTTTTTCATTGTTGTTAGTAATTGATTGGTTGTTATTATTTATTTGTTTGCAAAGATACTCATAATATATGTAATAGCGAGCCCCAAATGTCACATAATCTTTTCCTAATGTATCAATTCATCATTATAGCATAATGAAAAGCTGCAATTCATTTTGTCCTACACCTATTTTTTCGTAACTTTGCGCCCAGAAAACCAAAGAGAAGATACTAACAACTATTTAATACATTATTATCAATGAAAAGAATTTTACTTTCTCTTGTTGTACTCTTGGGTGTTACTGCTGTCCAGGCAGCCAAGCCTCGTACTTCATTAAAAGTGTACGACACCAAGAAACAGACCATCACAGGTTTTGGTGGCGCCTGCTGCGACGGTGCCATGAAGCCGTTTGGCACAGACAATGCCTGTGTGAGTAAGCTCTACGGAGCTAAGTCTAAAATCGGACTGAACATCATGCGTATGGAAATATCACCGAGCTTCACCGGTGACAACTGGGGCGATTACGACTGGAATGGTTCGCTGCCTTCTGTCAAGATTTGCAAGATGCGTGGTGGTATTGTCTTCGGTACACCCTGGTCTCCTCCCGGTGAGTACAAGACTAACGGCACGGCGCAGGGCGGTAATGCTGACAGTCAGGGCAACCAGAAAGGAAAGCTGCGTGAGGACTGCTATGACAAGTTCTTCCCGTGGTTCAACACCTTCTTGAAGTGGATGAAAAATCATGGCGTCGTCATGGATGCCGTGTCTATCCAGAACGAGCCCGACTGGTGGGTTAGCTATTCTGGCTGTCTCTATGAACCAGAGGAGCAGGTCAACCTGATCAAGAATTATGCCCACCTGCTCGACCGCGAAACATACGGCGGTGTGCGTATCATCAGCGCCGAGCCATTGGGATATCGGAAAGACTATTACGATGCGCTGTTGAACGACCAGACCTGTCGTGAGCAGGTCGATATCTTTGCTGGACACATCTATGGACACATGCCACTCCAATACATCAAGCCTGTTGCCAACACAGCACTCCCATTAGGCAAGGAGGTTTGGATGACTGAGCACTCTGTAACCGACAACATCGATCACATGCCCAACTGGGACGACAATCTGATTTTTGCCGAGGAGCTCAACGAGTGTATGCTGGCTGGCTGCACAGGCTATATCTACTGGTATCTGCGTGCACACTGGGCATTCGCCGGCACAGGTCAGGCTTGGGAACATAATGGTCAGAGCATCAACTTCCCGGAGAATAAAAAGGATGAGCTGCTGCCCCGTGCCTTCGTCATGTCTCATTTCTCCAAGAATGTCACTGGTTCCACCCGTCTGAAGACCTCACAAGACGAGACCGAGGGACGTACGAAAGAGGAGATTCCTGCAAACTATGAATTCTCAGCTTATTCTAAGGGCGACTCCATCATCGTAATGGCAATCAATGCTACAGAAGACACTCGTGAACTGAAGATAACGCTGCCTTACAACGTGAAGAGTGGCAAGTTATGGTTATCAACAGGCAATGAAACAGAGAACCTCTGTCAGCAGTCTGACCTCGACATTCCAGAATCAACAAACGAATACCTTTACGAGATGCCAGCAAAAAGTCTGAACACCTTCATCTTTATGCTCGATAATGGTAGCACAGCCATTGAGAATGTCAATCTTCTCGATAACGATGAGACCAAGACTTATTACGACCTCCACGGACGTCGTTTGGATACGCCCCATGGTCTCTGTATTGAGAGAAGCGCCAATGGACAGGCAAGAAAAGTCATGATAAGATAAGATAATCAAATAACAAAATAGAAACGGGGTTGGTTTTGAACACCAACCCCGTTTTATATGATCCTATATTTCCTTAATCAGCCAAGACCTTGCGACTGTGCTTGACGCCGTTCTCATCAGTATATTGCTCAATCACAATACCACGATGCTGCTGGGCACCAGTGAGACGACGACCAGACAAGTCATACAATTGACTATTGGACAATTTACTATTAGACAATGTCTGGATTGCTGTAGAACCCGTCTCAAGGAACTTCCATGCATCTACGTAGAAATTCTCAGCCTCAGTGACAATGAAATAGATGTTATTCTTCACACCCTTGAATTTTGATAATTTGTCAGCAGGAAGCTCTATGATTTGATCTTCCATCTCTGTTGACGAGAATTCAATGGTAGCAATGGTCGCTTTGGGGCTAAAGCTGGTGCGGATATCAATCTTACCTGTTCCCTTGGCGCGCAGCATGATTCTGTCAGCACCCGTTGTTCCGAAGTCCACCTTGCGTACGTTAATCCATGAACTGGCCTTCATCTTCACCTGCATATTCTCCGAAGCGTCGTTACCCAATGTGCTGATTTTGGTATTCTTCTTAATGTTGGTAATATCCTCATATTCCACACCGCTACAGTTGGCCATGGTCTCCATCTGCTGTAGTTCGTAAGGATTCAGGTTTTTAATCTGTGCAACACCCTCATGGTTCAGTGTGACACGGCTGATAGTTGCTGTAGATTCGTTCACAATTGCCTTGTTCACACAGATAGAACGGTAGTCACCGGCACTGGCATCTACAACGCCTGCGCTCTTCATGGCATCCAATAGGATACTTCCATGATCGTGGTAGATGTGGTAATACTTACCTTGGAACTTCTGCAGGTGTGAGTGGTTGTTACCTCCTACTCCAGGGCCATAATAGTCTTTGTAAACCCATGAGTCAGGATCTAAGGGATTGTCACTGACCATATAGCACATGGTACCACCCCCTGGCGCACTGGCAGTGATGCCGTGCTCAGTTTTGTAAGTATTCCAATCATCACGTGATGCCCAGTTCGAGCAGTAGGTATAGACATATTTGCCACCAATATAATTCAGCTCGTTGGCCTCAAAATGGTAGGGGGCATGTATTTTGACCGCCGAACCATCTACTGCAGTCATAGAGGGCTTTAGTTTGACAATACGAGCAGCTTCGGGCATCAACGTACCTGGGCCAAGGCCACCGAAAGAAAGCCAGCCCACACCATTGTCATCAATCGTTACGCCTGGGTCGAAATTGGCATTGGTACCCTGCTTATTGGCACCAGGAGTATCGTAGGTAACCATCAACTTGTTGTTAGGCGATGTCCAAGGGCCAATGGGTGACTCGGCCTTCAGTACACCTACGCCATGACTGCTATTGCAGAAGTAAAGGAAGAACTCATCCTTGTTTGTGTTCTCATTATGACGCCAAGTTACTGATGGTGCCCATGAAACTCCATAGCCTACGTACCATGGATTATTGGTCCAACTTGCGCAAATCTTCTTCGTATCAATGGTGCCGTGGAACGTCCAGTTCACCATGTCGTCAGTGGAGAACACCACGATAGACTTGATGTTACCATAGGTATTATCGCCTTTCTTACCATTGGCGAGGAACTCCTGGTGGTCGTTAGAGCCGTAGACATACATACGCCCGTTATACTCCAGCGCCGTTGGGTCGGCACAGAAGATATTAGCGCTGATAGGGTTGTTATTTCCGCTTCCCTTATAGTCAGGAGACAGCGTTTGCGCATTGGCAAGTGTGCATACCGCCATCATAGCGGTTGTTAGGAATAGTTTCTTGTACATAGTATATTTAAAAGTTTATATTTTCGGGTGCAAAGGTAAACAAAAAATATGAGACACGCGCATAGCACATGTCTCATATTCTTTTCCTAATGTAACAATGACATTAACTGAAAAAAGTAATCGGGAGCCCGTGGGGGTTCCCGATTACCATTAGGATATGTAATTACTAAGTGTGAACTTAGATTACTTCACATCTCACGCTTACTTCACAAACTTCTTACCGTCCTTAACAACGATGCCCTTGAAGTCCTTAGATACACGCTGACCAGCGAGGTTGTACATAACGTTAGAAGTCTTAGCGTTCTTAACAGTTACGTTCTCGATGCCAGTGTAAGGAGTTGTGCCTGCACCCTCCTTCTTGTAGAAGTTGGTAGAACCACTAATCAGGTTCTCAGGAGTCAGACCTTCCTCAACAGAAGCGTCGTAGACATACCACTGAACGTCCTTGAAGCTGTAGTCGCAAGCAGCCTTAATCTCAGCCAAGTTGAAGGCAATGTTCCACATACCATCAGCCTCGTTAGGAACAGTGAATTCCTTCTCGAACTCCAGCCAATCCTGTTCGAAGTTTACATCGCCAATAGCTGCCCAGTGCATATAAGCACCTGGAGTCTCACCGTGGCACTGTGTAGTAGCCTTAGCACCTTCTACAGTAGCCTTATACTTGAACACGAGCTTAGTTACAGTACCCTTCTCCAAAGCACGGTCAGCCTTAATAAAGAACTGGTTGTCCCAAGTCTGACCTTCATGGCCGGCACCACCTAAACCATGTTCGTCGTCAGGATTATTATCAGCTTCTTCTCTAACATTAACTTCCTGAGCATTATTATTCCACTCGTCCTTCAGGTCTTCACGCTCTTTACCATTTACAACGATTTCGTCAGCGTAAGTGAAGATAGCAACGGGGTCCTTCTCCTCGTATGCAGTACCCTCGAGCATCTCGAATGCCATTGCTGTGTACTCCAGGTCAATATAAACCTTCCAAACACCAAGACCTGGGAGATCCAGCTTAGAATTAGTAGCGGCAACATATGCCTGCCAATCGTCAGGATCATTTTTAATCTTATGCTCATTGGGCTTCAGTGTAGCACCCTTGAAAGCCTGATCGTCACCACGAGTAGTAGAAATCATAAGCTGGTCAACATAAGTAGCAGCGTCACCCTTCGTACCAACAGTAGCTACTAAGTAAGTGTTTCCATCACGATGCACACCTTCTTCGAACTGAATAGCGTTGTCCAGATCGTCGTATGATGTAGTAGTGGTAGCGTTAATACCAGCAACGAAGTAACCCTCATCGAGCTTCAGATACTGCCAAGAGAGGTCATCGAAGTAGAAGTCAATAGCATCCTTCTTTTCAGCATTCAGGTTGAAAGCGATTGACCAACCGTTGGCCATATCGTCAGCAATAGACATTGTACCGTCAAAGGTCTGCCAATCTTCAGTGAAGTTGATATCACCAATAGCGTGCCAAATCAGGTAGTCAGATGGGGTCTGATTGTGAACCTGAGTCTCTGCCTTAGCAGCCATTGAAGCTCTATAGCGGAACTTAATCTTCAGAGTCGTACCAGACTTCCAAGCATGCTTAGACTGAATCCAGAACTGGTTGTCCCACTGATAGCCACTCTCAGAGGTAGCGGGCTGACCATGGCAAACAAATACGTGGTTGGCTTCATTAGTAGGATCAACTTCGATGGTAGAAACGAATGGATCCCAACCATCATCAGCATTCATATTGTGACCCTTTTCCTTAGACCAAGCACAAATCTTGTAGTTATTGTCATTGTCGTTGAACTTGATTGCAGCCTCCTCAGCAGTCCATGGAGTCTCAGCGTCACCATTGGTCAGGTCCTCAAGCCACTCCTTAGGTCTCTGACCTTGCTTCATCTTATGGTAAACTGTCAAACTCTGCCATTCAATGGTAGCAGTAGAAGTACCAGGCTGAATGCAGATAAAGCCATTACCAGAAAACATACAACCAGTAACTTCCCATTCTACTTCCTGGAAGTCAGTAGCTTCGGGGATAGAAACACCTGTCTCTTTGAGGCTTCCCCAGTTTCCAAACTGGAGGTTAGCATTGACAGCTGCACTAGCTTTAACGACTGCCACAACTTTGTAAGTTTCATCAAGTAGCATGGGGACATCAGATGCAATAATATACTGGTGCCAATATGGGCCAGCACCTGTTACCTTCTGATACTCTACTCCATTTGCGTTCTTGACTGTGCCAACAGAAGACTCTCCATCTTTCCATTTGCTGTCACCATCACCGTCAAGATTCTCCTGAGTTTCATACCTATAGTCTGCACCATAGTCGGTCATGCAACCATTACCAAACTCAGGTACATAACCCATTACGTAGAATGGGAAGCCGCTTAAAGTGGAATAGTCAATCTTGTAGACCTCTTCCCACTGTGTCTGCGCCTTTGCTCCCAGGACCATTGCCAAGAGAGCAACAAGTGTAAATAATTTCTTCATAATAGAAAAAAATTTAGATTAATAATAAAAGTTAGTTGATAAAAATGTAATTATGTTATTCAGAGTTAATTTGAAAGATAACTGCCAGGACCATCAGACGGAGTCCTTTGTTCACTGGCAGTCATCTGTCAGTTCGTTTATTTTCCACTGAGCGCATCGCAGAATGCCTTGTAAGTAGCATTGCGCAGCCAGTCGCCATTTGTTGCTTTAGACCAGAGACCTACAGGATCGCCACTGCCATTCGACAAATCAAAGATATTACCTTTGCAGAGACCTGCCTGCTTCTCCTTTGGAATCTTGGTCATGTAAGCCTTGATGAAGAAAGCATGGAAGTCAGCCAGTTTCTGACGCTGCTCTGTCGTAATCTTATCGGCCGTCACAGCATTGCCGTCAGCATCCTGATACTTCACATCAAAGTTGGAGAGACGAATCAGTTTGCCAGTTTTGGCGAGGTTGTCAAGAAGCGTATTCACAGCTGTCTCGTTGTCAGCATTCTCGACATAGGTGAGGTTGAGTTCAGCATTGATACCGTCAATTTGGGCACCATTATCCTCCCACTTCTTCATCCAGTACTTGAGGCTCTCAAGTCTCTTCTGGTCTTCAAGTCCCTTCTCATTGATGAAGAATTTCAGTTCCTCAGCATTGCCACCATGTTTTACGAAGGCATCCTTTGCTACCTTAGAAACGGTGGCACCATACAGCTCGCTACCTGTCTTGGTTCCTGTTTCCAAGTAATCCTGCCAGAAAATCTTGTCAGTAGAGTGCTTCAGGTCAAGAATACCTGCCTCAATTTCAGCCTTATCATCAAGAGGCTTTTCGATGAGGTCGAAGCTCTTGATACGTCCGGCATTGGCTTCCATCAAGCCATTGCACCACTTGTTGAGCGCATACTGAATGGTATCGTTCATCTCCTGCTTGGTCTGAGGACGGTGATTGTCAGGTGTGTGCTCCACATGTACATTGCGGATATAAAGCGCCGACTTCAAGTTACCCTCAATCATCAAGTAACCTTGTGTCGCGGCTTTTGCTGGCACCCACTCCACCTTGACAGTTTGCCATCCACCTGCTCTGATGGTAAACTGCTTAGGAATCAGGTTACCTTCCTTGTCCTTTCCAGTGTTAACCAAACTATCGGCAAAAGTACATCTGATGTTCTCATCATCTTTCATAGACTCCTCAGTTCTAACTGTGAAAGTGACAGTATAGAAACCCAGTGGGTCAAGGTCAAAGCCTTCAACAATATAGGGCTTGGATCTCTTGGGAACCATCAGCGCATTACCATTGGAATCAAAATTCTTAACAATAGACGGTTTACCTCTCAATGACGTACCCGTAAATTCATCCATGGTAGCGTAGTTAACATCCATATCGTTGATGGGAAGTACCTGAACTTCGATAGGAGCTGTGAGCGCACCAAACCATTCATCCGACTGCTGCTCATTGCCAACGATAGGGCTACCGTAAACCTCACAACCAATTGCTGAGGTATGACCAAGAGCATCCTTTAAATCCATGAAGTTCATATAACCCTTCTTGCTCACATAGTTAGCGGGCATGAAAGAACTGCCGAAAGCAACACCATTAAAGTTGGTAACGGCAACAGCATGCTCAAATGCCTGCTTGTTAAACTCCTTCAACTTAATGGCAGCATCAACTGTCATGTTAGGATAGTCATTCTTATTGATATACGACTTAACAGCATTCAAGTCGGTATAATCCAGTTTGTAGCTGGGATCTGGATCAGCACTATAACCACCCAAATCATTATAATCAGCACAGGAAACTGCCAACAGCAAACCGCTAACAGCTAAAAGCCCATTTAAAAATCTTTTCATATTCTTAGCCTCCTATTTTTAGTTACCTGGCAGAACAACAGGTTGGTCATTGTATTTGTAATTGAACCACTCTCTCTTGTTAGCTTCACGTGTCTGAACAACCAGTGTATCATTAGTTGCTATCTGAATGTTCTTGTCAGCAAAGTCCACATTGTATTGCAGACGAAGAATGTCACGCTGAACGGGATTACCCTCGTTGCTTCCCCACTGATAGTCTTTGTATTCAGCTCTTTCAGTTCCTTTGGCGATGAATTCACCAGAACCGGTAACAGTCACGTTCTCATCGTCAGTAGAGATGGTACACGTGTTGCCATTGAATTTGAGGATGAGGTTACATGAGATAGACGCACCAGAAGTTTTGAAAGTTACAGGGAAGATAGCCTCATTCAAGTTCTTGGTCGTAATACCACATACCTCATCATACTGGTTCACAGGATTCGAGGGATCCATCTTGCTATAACGCTCGATGTCGGAATTGTACATGCTGAAATCCTTACGGACAACGTCGGTTGTCACGCCTTTTTCTGTAACTTTGTCAACACCACGACGGATATACTTACCCTGCCATGGGTTCATAAACCTTACGCAGTAGAGTACATAATCCTTAGGAAGAATTGACCAGTCGTTGGCATTCTGGCGAACCGCATTGTCTTTGTTCGGTGTACCAGACAGAAGAGCGTCAATACCTGTAACACCCGTCATTCTAACAGGAATTACGTAAGTGGTATCAACAGACTTGACATCCTGGAAGAATTTATCCGTGAACTGGATTTCCAAATAGCCACGAGAATCACCATTGTAATTGATGGTAGCGTTTTTCACCTCATCGTAGTTATAGTAGTCATGAGGCAGAGGAAGCACCTTGGCAGACTCATAGTTACCATCATCCAGGAAATAGAGGTTGTCACAAAGCGACTCGTCAATGATGACATTGACTACTGCATCACGTCCACCGTAAGCGCCACCCATCGTTGACCAGATGCGGCATTTGTGAGCGTTATCCAGTGAGTTATCGTAGATATCATTACCCAGTACGAGGGTACGTATTGGATTCTGATAGGCGAAGTAGGCTTTAGTACCCCCTTCATAGTCTGGGAAGTCCTTATCTGCATTATAGCAAGAAGCATAAGTGAGAGAGAGGGCTCCCAGAACTACACCGTATATATATTTCTTCAGTTTCATCATGTTAAACTTTAAACTTTAAACTTTCAACTTTACAATTACCATCCCTTGTTCTGCTTGAGTTCACTCCACTGGAGCACCTCAGCGTTAGGAATGGGGCCAAAGTTCTGGTAAGACTCAAATTGACGAGGCTCGACAACCACAGGGGTATAACGGAGGTTACCTGGTACGGGGTCCAGAGTTGCATCAATCTTGTCAACCTGTATACCCATGGCCGATTCATTGATAGGCAGCTCCCAACGACGCATATCCCAGAAGCGCTTGTTCTCGAAACAGAGCTCAATACGACGCTCGTTACGAATCAGCTCACGCATCTTAGCCTTGTCGCCTGCACACTCATCCAGATAAGGGTCACCAACATAATCACCATTATCGTCTTTGCCGATACCAGCACGTTGACGAATCATTTTGATAACGTCGTAAGCTGACAGGTCAAAACCGGTAGCCTTACCTTTAGCACCCCAAGCTTCGTTAGCACACTCGGCGTATGCCAGATACAGCTCCGTATAACGGATGCGTGGGTAAATGTGCGGCTGATTGGCCGGTGAGGATGATTTTGCCGATGGACCGGCATCTTCACGGAGCAGCTTCTTCATATAATAGCCCGTCAGCGTATGTGCAGAACCAGAGTTGTTGATATTGTCCTTATTATCTGCTGCTCCATAGGTTCCGGTAACTATTACGGCACCCTTAAAGACAGAGCCGTCGTAGATGATATCGTCAGCAAGACGCGGGTCACGGCCTGCATAAGGATCGTTAGCGTCGAAACCAGAACGAGAGTCTGTGATAGGATAGCCATTAGCCATCGGGAATGCATCCACGAGATTCTGTGTGGGGTTGATTTTACCATTACCATCCTGCGATGGGGGGAAGTTGTCAGATTCCTGAGAGGCATCAGCCTTCTCCCAGTCAGCGCGCCACAGAATCTCCGGCATGTAAGAAGTACTTGATGACAGACCTGTTTCATCCTTATACCAGATATTACCCTTCTGGTCAAACTCTACACCTTTCAGCACATCAGCACAGATATTGGCAGCCTCTTCAGCAGAGACACCACTCTGACTGCGGTATGCAGGACTTGCAGCCAGCAAGGCAGCCTGTGCCTTGATGGCTTGGGCGACCTTACCGGAAACCAGGTTCTTGGCCATATTACCAAATACAAGGTTATAACCAGAAAGCTGAACACCGAGAGCAACATACTTCTTCTTGTTCTTGGTGATATTCTCGATATCATCAATATCCTTATACTGGTCGGGGAGTAAGGCTGCAGCTGCGTCGCAGTCTGCAAAAATCTGTCTTACGACAGCTCCGAAAGAAGCACGTGGCTGGTTGTAGTCAGAGCTACCGTCCTCAGGCTCAGTCAACAAGGGCACACCCAGAAGTTCGCCTTCGTTAGTGTAACCAGCGTGAGCCAGAAGCAGATGATAGTAGAAGATGGCACGAAGACCGAGTGCCTCACCAGTCAGACGGTCAATGAACATCTGCTGCTTGGATTTTGCACTCTGTGCCCAGTTTACATCATTGACGTACTTGAGGAAAAGATTAGCATACTGGATACCATCCTTACATGCATCCCACTGTGTCATCGGGTTATTGTCTGAAGTCCATGTACCGAGAGCCATTTTCTTATAAGTATCACCACTTACGTTGGTGACGGCATCATCAGTAGCCACGTCAGTCGTAGTTGTCCGTATATAAGGAAGACGATTATAGGCATAAATCAGTAATCCATGCACATACTCCGTCTGCTGAACCATCACCTCCAACTGCTTGGTGTTTTCTTTAGCGGGCTCAAACATATCCTCGCAGGAACTCATTGCGAAGAGACCGATGAGAAAGAATATAATGTTTCTTGTCTTCATTTTCTTAATACTTTTCATTGTTCACTATTCACTTTTCATCAGAGCGTTACTTTCACACCGAGGTTATAGAAACGAGTCTGTGGTGCACTGCCTACATTGGTTTCCATCATCTTGCGATGCTTTGAGAATGTCAGGAGGTTATTTCCATTTACATAAACAGAGAGAGCCTTCACCCACTTGCCTTCGAACATTTCCTTCGGGAAGTCGTAGGTCAGCTGAACCTTGCGGAGATCGAAACGGTCTGTGCTATACAACCAGTAAGTAGAAGCCACACCATTGGCAGCCGAGTTACTAACGCTCAGACGGGGATGAGAAGCCTCGGGATTCACAAAGCCATTGATAATGCCGTTGTCATCATAAGTGTACTGGATATGGTCGCGTACATTGACAGAATACTTGTTGGCACCCTGCATGTAATAATAACTGCTATTCATCATACCCTTGGCACCGAACTGTCCGTTACCCATCATGAAGAGTGTCCAGTTCTTATACTTGAGCGTGAGGTTAATACCCATGGTAAGAGGAGCGCCATAAGTACCCCATTTACCTAACTCAACCTGGTCGAGATTGTTAATCTTACCATCGCCATTGACATCCTCATACTTCAGGTCACCAGGCATAACAGTACCGCCAAGTCCATAGCTGGTTTTACCAGACTTCAACTCGTAGGTAACCTTGCCGGTCTCAGCATCCTTGATGACATTAAAGTCATCGATAGTGTAGAAACCGATGCAGTTGTAGCCCTGGATAACATCCAGCGGAGTACCCTCATGCATGAGTTCTTTCTTTGAATTCAGCCAAGGAGACTTGGGATCTGCTATTTCATCATACTTCTTCCACTCCGTCTTGAGATAAGTACCGACAATACCTAATTCAGCATGAACGTCACCAAACTGCTTCTGGGCTTTGATACTGAAGTCAAGACCCTTGCGGTTGGAAATGTTATTGTTCATGGCAGGAGAGAACTTACTTCCGTTAAGACCATCCTTCAAGTGTGATGGATACGCTGTGGGATTCTGGATAATATAACCATCCATATCCGTATTGAAGTAGGTCAGTTCAGCAGTAATCAGCTTGTTAAAGAACGAGCCACGCAGTGACAGCGAGAACTCCTTACGATGAATGTAGTCAAGTGCAGGGTTGCTACCAGAAGAAGAAATCGTAGCAGCAGCAGAGTTGGAACCTTCATTCCATGCATAACTCGAAGTACCTTGGTCTGACCAAACAGCATCGTAGAGATAGAAATTATTGTACTTGCTACCTGTATAGTATACATCAGCATCGTCATTCAGATTACTGAGAGAAGCACTGATCATCAGGTCGTCAATACCCGTATTCTTCATGAACTTCTCCTTGGCAATGTTCCAACCGATGGTGAAAGAATGAGAGATGGCCTCACGGTTACCTTCAGGAAGACGGGCAGAGTGTACACCTGCCAGACCTACCTCAGCAAAGTAACGACCCATAAAGTCATAATTTGCCATCAGGCCCAAGTTGGCATTAGCATAACGATGGTACTCACCACTCTTTGTTGTCGTGTACATGCTGGCGAGCAGCATACCTGATACATGGTGCTTTTGTGCAAAAGTTCTGTCGTAGTCGAAATGACCGTTCCAAGTGATGGTCTGGCGATAAGCACTGTTAGACATCGTCATTGTACCAGTTACCACCTCATCCTTCGGTTGCTTGATAGCCACAATCGCATCCTGTGTATTGTAGTTACTCCAAGTGGGGAAGAACAAAGAGTACGTATTGTTATAAGCCAGGTTATAGCTGGCAGCATAGTCAATAGAGAACAAGGTCTTGAAAGTCAAACCCTTTACGAGGTGATTCATGTCGTAGTTGACACCAGCATCGAACTGGAACTGACGACTAACAGCCTGCGTCTCACCACCGAAGTAACAGTCTGCGATGGCATTCGACGCTGCATTGTCCGTACCACCACCAGGGAACCACTGGCCATCGAGCAGGTTGAGCGACTTACCCAGTGTAGCCACAGCCATGCTGGCGTTCGGGTCAACCATGCTGAGAGGAAGCAATGGTGCTGAGTTCTGCGGGAAGTTAGGACGCATAGTAGCGGCTTCACCCCAGAAATCACCCTTATTCTTATACTCATTATAATAGGTAGCACTGACGTTGGCCCAACCTGTGATGACTTTGTTCACAACGAGGTCAACGTTACCACGTACGCTGAAGCGATCGGTGTAGTTGTCCTTGGCCTTACCAAAGTTGATAAGGTCTTCAGCACGGTAGTAGTTGATGTTCGTGTAGAAGTGGGCACGTGTACCACCACCCTGAATCTCTACAGTACCCTCAGAGCGGTTATAAGCCTTGCGGATATACTCGTCTGAATACCAGTTTACATTGGGATAGCGATAAGGATTGGCACCGATGGCATGATTGTAGATATCCTGCTGAGAGTACGGTGCCTTATAAGAGGCTGTGTTGCCAAGAGCAACGGCATCGTTATAAGCAGCTTCATTATAGAGTGTCATGTACTCTGCAGAACCTAAATACTCAGGGAATTGCTTGGCAAAGTGCCAGCCAGTGTTGGCATTGGCGGTAACCTGCAGGCCATCGACCTTACCACGCTTGGTGGTAATCAGGATAGCGCCCTTGGCACCCTTAGAGCCATAAAGCACAACAGCCTGTGCACCCTTCAGGAAAGTAATCTGCTCGATTTCAGAAGGCAGCACGTTGTTGGACGGACGCTTTACACCGTCAATGATGACGAGTGGCATGTTGCCGTCATTGGTTTCGAGGCGCTCGGTATCCTGCCCCCAAAGGGTGGTACCATTAAAGCCACCAATGAGTCCATTCAGATCTTCCATGCTACTCATGGTATAGTCCTTCTTTGCCAGCTCTTCCATGTCGATGTAGGAGACACCTCCGAGAAGATGGTCAGCATCGACGTCACGGAACGCAACATGGACTTTCTTTTTGGCCACGGTAGAATCAGCATCGGCAGTAGTCTGAGCATTGACCGTCAAGGGCGATGCTGCCAGCATGGCAAAGAGAAATATGTTTGTCTTTATATTTTTCATAATCTTATTATTCTCTATTCGTTATTCACTATTCTCTAGCGCAAAGTGCGTTTACCATCCTGGATTCTGTTTAAATCCTTCATACAGATAAACATCCTTCTCCGGGAATGGGAACCAGTAGTGCTTAGCTTCCAATGGACGCTTAATCAAAGTCTTTGTATGGAAGTTAGCCACCTCGGCATCCTTCGGGTCATTCTTCTTGAACCAGTCAGCCTTCTGCATACGTTCAAACTCATGAGAGTACTTCACAGTATAAGGAGGCTCGGTCAGCAGCAACCAGCGCTGCAGGTCGTTCCAACGGAAGCCCTCAAAGGACAGCTCAACAGCACGCTCACGACGTACCTCATCAATGAAATGCTCACGGGTATCCAAGAAGTTCTCCTGAACGCCTTCCATACCTACACGGTCGCGAAGTGCATTGATAGCACCGACAGCAGAGTAAGAGGGGCAATAGGTAGAAGACTGCTTCAAGTCTTTCATATCTGTACAGAAGCCTGCCATAGCCTCAGCAAACATCAGATAGACATCAGCCAGGCGCATGTAAGGCAGATAGCTCTGCAAAGCCATACCGTAATCATACCAGTTGTCACCGTGATTACACTGGTGAGGAATCAGCTTCTGGATGAAGTAGCCGGTGCTACTACCATTATCGACAGAACGCATGGCACCATCCGTGTACAGCGTGCAATATTCATGCTTCTTCTGCTCTGCGTTCAAGTTATCAGTCTTGAGGACATAGTGGAAACCGTCGAAGATGATATCGTGATAGAAGCGTGGGTCACGTCCCTTATAAGGATGTGTTGGATCCCACTCAGATTTCGGGTTATATACATAGTGACCATTCTGTACCAGATAGATGGGCTGACCATTGGCCATACCGTACTGGTCAATCAGGTTACCTGTGGGGTGATGGATAATGTTATCATGATCCACCAGACCAGCTATCTTCGGACCAAAAATCTTAGCACAGTTCCAGTTAGAAGAGTTTACGCCAGGATGAGCACCACGGAAGATGACCTCACAAATACCTGGCATCTTCCAACCTTGCTTGACCGTATAGAAGATGTTAGAATAGAATTCATCCTCAGTAGTCGTTTGCTCGTTTCTCTCATGATCATAGATGCTGGCAAACTTGAAGGTAGCCAACTTGTAATTGACCTCTCCATTAGCAACCATTTTAAGTGCCTGACCCAGGGCCTCTGCAGCCTTCTTGCAGTACTTCTCGTCATAATCATAAGTCTTGCCGTTCTGGCTGGCACCTAACAAATTGGCCACGCCACCGTTCTTGGTCTTCTCAAACTCCTTCATGAGCGGAGAGCCGGCCCACAGATAGCACTTGCCTAAGTAGCACAGTGCCATGAACTTAGTGACACGCAAATCGTTGTTGTTAACCGTATTGTTGTCTTTAGCGACAAGCGTAGCATCCCAATCCTTAGAGTCCAAGGGAAGGAGTTCATAAGCTCGCTCAAAGTCTTCAGCGCAACGGTCAGCACACTCCTGGAAAGACAGACGGGGGAGTTCGGGGATATGACCGTCAACAAACGTCTGGTCAATGTAAGGCAGACCGCCAAAGTACATCATCAGCTGGAAATGCCACCATGCACGGAAGAAGTACATCTGTCCGAGCAACAGGTCGCGCTCCTCGTCAGTACCAATGAGCGAACCGATATTCTCAATACCCTGGTTACACTTACGAATGCAATACCATGAGTTCTTCCAGAGCGAACTTCTGGCACCATTCAGCCAGCACTGGTTGTTGGTGTACCAGTTACGGTAGTTACCCAGGTCCACCTGGTGGTCCATGTGGGCATAGCCTTCAGGGTTATGAACAGCGTCATCACCGAAGTTCCATGCAGTACAATAGTTGACCATCTCCTTACTGGGAATCAGGCTATATATTTCCTCAACATATCCCTGGAAGTTGCGGAAATTCTTGAATGCCTCATCTTCTGCTACAATAGAGTCAGGGTCCTTATCCAACCAGTCTGTGCAGGAAGTGAGCGATGCACCTCCAGCCAGCAGGAGCAACGAGCCGCAGAAGAGGGTCTTTATATTATTAATGTATTTCATAATGTTCAATGTTCAATGTTCAACGTTAAATGTTCAGCTTAACACCGAGGTTAAAACGTCTAACCGTTGGGTAAGCACCACCGCCACCACTGAAGTCACCGTTTCCTTCACGGTCGTCAGGCATCTTGGTAATCATGAAGATGTTGTTACCATTGAGGTAAATCTTCAGGCTTGAGAAACCAAGCTTCTTGATCCAGCCCTTCGTCCAAGTATAGGCAACCTCCACGTTCTTCAGACGGAAGTATGAACCATCATAGAGATACTGGGTACCGTCATTGTAAGCCACCTGTGTGGTGAAACGAGGAACAACGACCTCACCATCAGCAGTGATTGGATTCCACCAGTCGCCATTGTCATATACGGTCAACAGCTTATTATTGAATGAAGCCAGACCTACGTCACGGGTAACACCTGTTACACCATAGAACTGGGCAAAGCAGCTAAAGCCTTTCCATTCCCAACCGATGGTGGCATTATAGGTGTGCTCGGGGTTACCTGTGTAACCGTAAGGAGCCTGGTCGTAGGTCTCGTCGACAACACCATCGGCATTGAAGTCTACGATGTAGTGGTCACCGATCAGCACCTGAGCATCATCCTTCTCGCGCGCAGGCGTACTATATAATTCATCATAGGTCTTAATATAGCCATTGTCGATGAATGATACATACTGTCCCTGAGAATAACCCTGTGCTCTACGATAAGAGGGCAACAATGCGGGGTCATCCTTGATTTTAATCTCATTATGAGCGTATGTGTAGTTGGCATTGGCCCAGAAGCGCATACCATTCTTCAGCACCTTGTTGAAACGGATTTCGAACTCGAAACCGGAGTTCTTCATTTCACCCTTGTTGACATCGGGAACGGTCCATGCACCATAGTAAGAAGGTACTGAACGGTTACCACCGGATACAAAGATATCCTTACGGTCGTCGCGGAACCAGTCGAAGCTACCAGCGAACATACCACCGAGGAAAGCATAGTCGAAACCGAGGTTCTTCTTCAATACGGTTGCCCACTTCAGGTCGGGAGCAGCAATCACAGACTCCTTATAGCCCTGGAAAGGACTTTGTCCAGCGGTAAGAGTCATGCTGGCCTTGTCTGCTACTGCCCACTGGTTCATATAAGCCCAACGAGCACCGGCGTTATCGTCACCGATTTCACCGATAGAACCACGAATCTTGAACATATCGAGGATTCTCTTCTCCTTCAGCTTCTTCATGAAGGGCTCTTCAGAGATCATCCAACCTGCAGCACCTGAGCAGAAGAAAGCGAAACGGTTATCTGGAGAGAACTTCTGTGAACCGTTATAAGCACCGTTGAACTCTGCGAAATACTTGCTATTATAATCATAGGTGGTACGGAATACCCAGTCCTCACGACGATTCTCAAGCTCTGCATTACCAGCCTGGATACGACGCTTCCAGTTACCCATCAGGGTTACATTATGCTTACCGAACTGGCGAGCCCAGAAGAGCTGGAGTGACATTTCAGTAGCACGGTTGGTATAGCTTACGTTACCAGCCTGCGTATCCCAGTCCACCTTTTCATAGAAGTCGAAACCGGTATTAGTGAAAATCTGGGTCTCTGGACGGAGCACACCATCTTCAGGAAGCATATACATTCTCTTGGTTTGGTGACTACCACCAGCCTGGTTAATACCACGGTCACCCTCATTGAACTGGTTATCCCAAGAAATGGTACCACGGGCAATCAGACCCTTGGTAATAAAGCCCAGATCCTGCTCCAAGGCAAAGTCAGTGAAGATACGTGTAATGGTTTTCAGCTCATAACCTGACATAGCCACGTTCATAGGAGAGTTGGCCATGTTAGAAACCAACGGGTAATAACCCCATGAATTATCAGAGAACTGTACGGGGAACACGTTGGGTGGCATACCATAGGCACCGGCCCAGTTCTGCTGCTGGAAGAACGTACCGTTATTACCATAATAATAACGTGGGGTCTTCTGCTGGGCGTTAGAACCAGCGAGGTTCACCTTGAACTGTGTGGTCTTTGTAATCTGGAAGTCCAAGTTTGAACGTACATTCAAACGGTTGTAGGCATAACCGCCCTCATAACCCTGACGGTTATCCCAGATGCGGGTCATATCACCCTCGTTCTGGTAGTCGAATGATACGAAGTACTTCACGGCCTTGGTACCACCGGAAATGTTCAGGTTCGTATTATAAGAGAACGCTGTGCTCTTGAACATCTCATCCTGCCAGTCGATATTCGGATAACGCTCTGCCTGGCTATAGTCGCCAAGGTAGTTACCATTAGCGTCATAGTTTGGCTTGACGGTATAGTCCTGGTTGATGAAGTTGTTGATGAAGGACTGGGGACGATAGTAAGCCCAAGATGCATCGCCACCGATGGCCAACTCATTCTCAATGGCCTGGTTGCGGTACATGTAACCATCGTAAGAGTCGTACTTGCGAGGCAGCTTAGACACGGTTTTCAATGTAGCATTGAAACCGAAGTCAATCTTCGCCTTACCTTCCTGACCACGCTTGGTGGTAATCAGAATAACACCGTTAGCACCTTCCACACCGTAAACGGCAGTAGCAGATGCGTCCTTCAGCACGGAGATCGTAGCGACTGAGGTGATGTCCACTGACTTAATCTCACGCTTCACACCATCCACGAGGATCAGCGGCTGAGCATCCTGGTTCCAAGCAGCAGCACCACGAATGTAGATCTGCGGGTCTTCTTCACCAGGCTGACCGGTAGAAGCGATAGTTGCAACACCAGGGAGGTTACCAGTGAGGGCAGCACCCACACTACCGATACCTGCGGCACGCTCCAGCACCTCACCCGTGGTCTGGGTAATAGCACCCACCACAGAGGCTTTCTTCTGCTGGCCGAAACCTACTACTACGACTTCCTGCAGCTGGGTGTCGTCCTGCAACGTTACCTTAAAGCTACGCTGCTTGCCGATTTTGATTTCCTTGGTGGTCATACCAACATAAGAAATCACCAGCACGGAAGACTCCGAGGGTACCTTCAACTGGAAGTTACCGTCGAAATCAGTCACTGTACCTAAAGAGGCATTTCCCTTCACGATAACCGAGGCACCAATCAATGGGTCCGCAGCACCGTCTGTGACATTACCAGTCACTGTGATCTGGGCCTGCACTGTTGTACAGAACGCCATCAACATCAGGATGGTCGGGAAAGTCTGTCTGATCAATTGTTTTAGATTCTTCATTTTGACAGATTTTGATTCATAATTGTTGTTGTTATTTTGTTAGTTAGTTATACTCGCTATTTGTTAGTTAGCTATACGTATGTAAACGTTTTTCGGATGCAAAAGTACTAATAATATTCATATTATAGACATTCTGCTGTATCACAAACTTTATATTTTGTAACACATATTAACCAAAACCCTAAATAAAGGGGCTAAACTTTATTTTTTGTTACATTTATTTGGTGATTTGGGCAAAAAACCATAACTTTGCAGCGTTTTTGTAACACGAAACAAACTATAACCTATGATAAGAAAAGTTCTATTCGGCATACTATGCCTAATGAACAGCCTTGCTGCTAATGCCCAGATGGGAAAGCTCTTCGATGCGGACAAACAGATGTCGAGCAGCTTCACCACACAAATTTACCTGGATAAAGACGGTTTTATCTGGATAACCACCCGTAACGGACTGAACCGCTATGATGGCTATCAGTTCCGTATATATAAAAAGGAAAGTCGCCAAGACCTCGGTATGGCCAGCAACTACGTCAACTGTATGACGCAAGACCATAACGGAAGGTTTTATATAGGTATGTACGGCGCGCTGCAGATTTTCGACGGACAGCGCTTCCGCAGTGTCACGACCTACGACTTAGACAAAAAATCCATCCCCTGCTATGTCACCTGCCTGCTGGAACGCCAGAACCGTGAGATGCTGATTGGCACCTCCGGACACGGACTGCTCAAGATGAAAGGGCACCGCGAAGCATACCAGATGGGCGACATTTTCAGCCATTTGAACGGTGTTCACCGCATCATGGAAGACCGCAGACAGCGAATCTGGCTGGCCACCGAGACGCAGGGATTGTGGTGCTGGGATGGCAAGACCATCAAGAAGTATTTCCAGGAAGCCGGCATGCACAACAGCGTTCTCGACGTCTGTGAGGGCGACAACGGAAGAATCTATGTCGCCACCTCTAACCACGGTCTCTATAGATTAGAGAACGGCAACGCCATCCACATCGAGAATACGGGCAACCGACACATCTCCGTGCTTTACTTCAACCGTCGCGGCCACCTGATGTTAGGATATGACGGCATGGGACTGGGCATCTACGACCCGCAGAACGGGCGACTGGTGGAAAACCCCTACTACAGCCGTGAGGTGGACCTGAGTACCGCGAAAGTCTATTCTATCTGTGAGGATCAGAACAGCAACGTATGGCTGGGACTCCTGCAGAAAGGTATCTTCATGCAACCCGGTCACACGATGGGATTTGGCTATATGGGGCCGAAGCTGGGCTCACAGAATGTATTAGGAACGGCCTGCGTGACCAGCGTAACCGGCGACTCACAGGGCTGGCGCTGGACAGGTACCGACCGCGACGGTCTCTACGTACAGAACGAGGACTTCCAAATGATCAAGCACTTCAAGGAGAACTTCCCGGCTACCATCCTCGGAGCCTGCGAGGACACGAAGGGCAACATCTGGATAGGCAGCTTCAGAGAAGGCTGCGGCTGGATTGACCGCAAATCGCTGACATACCATCCGTTCAAGCTGCCACAAGGTCCGGATGTCAGCATCTTCGACGTCATCTGCGACCGACAAGGGCGCCTCTGGATGGCTACCATGGGATATGGTCTGCTACGTGTAGACCCAGAGAGTGGTAACGTGAAAGCCTACGTGCAGCACACAAAGGCTCCAGACGACCGCCAGGTGAACAGCCTCGTGAACGACTATATCTCACAACTGTCGCTCTCGCCCGACGGCAAGCGCCTCTATGTCGCCACAACGATGGGTGTCTGTGCGCTGGAGATAGAGACAGAGAGCTGGCTCAGCACCTTTGGCAAGAACTGCATCAACTACGGTACACCTATCCGTATTGCGCGTGAATTCGACGGCATGCTCTATATCGGCACGAACGACGGTCTGCTCTGCTACGACTTGCAACAGCGCAAACAGCACCGACTGGCCATCGAGACGGGACTGGCAGACAACGGTATCGCCTCCATCGAACAGGATAAGGGCGGGCGACTCTGGATAGCGACGGACCATGGATTGTGCCGCTTAGACCCAAAGACGGGCAAGACGAGCAACTTCTTCGTGGACAATGGTCTGCAGTCTAACGAGTTCAGCGACGGTGCCTCATGGGCCTCGCCCACCGGTTACCTGGTATTTGCAGGACTGGGCGGCGTGACGTGGTTCAACCCTTCCGACGTCCGCGAGCGTGCCTGGAGGGCAGAAGTGAAGCTGACAGGATTCTCCGTGAACGGCGAACCAGTCAGTCCTGGCACGATGTCAGGAGTGTGGCAGGTGACAGACACCACAGTCATTGCCTCGAACCGCTTCGTGCTCAGCAGTAGCGACAACACCTTTGCCGTACAGCTGTCAACACTGACCTACGATAATCCGGAGCATATTGTCTATTGCTACCGCATCAACAACGAGGACTGGGTGCGCATGCCACCAGGCGTCAACGAGATTACGTTCAGCCACATGCAACCGGGCAGCTACAGTTTCTGCGTGGTGGCCGAGCAGAACGGCACCCCTACCCCAGAGCGCTGCTTTGAGGTGATTATCCACGCACCGTGGTATCGGACGCCCCTCGCGTACCTTATATATATAATGATAGTGGTGGTGCTCTTCCTACAATATCGCCAGCGACGCCACCGCAAGGAGCAGGACAACCTGCGCCTGCAACAGCATATCCACGCCGAGGAGATGGCTGACGCTAAGTTGCGCTTCTTTATGAACATCAGTCACGAGATACGAACGCCTATGACGCTCATCGTAGCGCCGTTGCAGTCGCTCATCAAGCAGGACAACGACCCACACCGCCGAGGTGTCTATGATACGATTCGCCGCAATGCCGAGCGAATCCTGGGTCTCATCAACCAAATGATGGATCTGAGAAAGATTGACAAGGGACAGATGCAGATGCACATGCGCGAAACCAACCTGGTGACGTTCATCGGCGACATCTACGAGCTGTTTGCCCAGCAGGCGAAGAACAAGAACATCCAGTTCCACTTCGACTGCGACGAAGAGCGCATCATGGCTTGGATAGACCGCGGCAACTTCGACAAGATTGTCATCAACATCCTGTCTAACGCATTTAAGTTCACACCGACGGGTGGTGAGATACGTATATCACTGAAACAGAGCGAGAAAGAGGCCATCATCAACATCTTCGACAATGGTGAGAAGATACCTGAGGACAAGCTGGAACGCATCTTCGAACGCTTCTATCAGTCGCCATCGAGTGCCAACGACCGTAACGTCGGTACAGGCATCGGACTGGACCTGACGCGCTCGCTGGTAGAGCTGCACCACGGCACCATCGAGGCGCACAACAACACGGACGGCCCTGGCTGTGAGTTCACGGTAACGATACCATTAGGCGATGAACACCTGTCGCCAGAAGAAATCGTGATAGACGAGCAGGAAGAGACAGAGCTCGAAGAGCATATCATTGCAGAGGAACCTGAGGAAGAAGAAGCGGTTGCCGCAATGAACCTGCCGAAGGTCGGTAAACGCCAGAAAGTCGTTGTCGTTGAGGACGATAGCGAGATTCGCAACTATCTGACAGAGGCATTGTCTGAGGACTACGACATCACGGGCTGTGAGAACGGCAAGGAAGGCCTGGCAGCAGTCTTGAAGGTGATGCCCGACTTGGTCATCTCGGACATTATGATGCCGGAAATGGACGGTACCACGCTCTGTTCGAAGATCAAGACGAACAACGCCACAAACCACATTCCTGTCGTCCTGCTGACAGCCAAGAGTCGCGAGGAAGACCAGCTGGAAGGCTTGGAGACGGGTGCCGATGCCTATATCGTGAAACCTTTCAATATGGACATCCTGCGCCGCACCATCGGCAACCTCATCCACTCGCACCACACGCTACAGCTGAAGTTCGGACGCAACGACCAACTGGAGGAACTGGTGGACGACATCAAGATGAAGTCACCCGACGAGAAGCTACTGGAGCGCGTCATGACGGCCATCAACCAGAATCTGAACAACGCCGAACTCAGCGTTGACAAGATAGCCGACGAGGTGGGCATCAGCCGTGTACACCTCCACCGTAAGATGAAGGAACTGACGGGACAGACGCCCCACGACTTCATCCGCAATATCCGCATGAAGAAAGCCGCCAGCCTGCTGGCCTCCGGCGGCATGAACGTCTCAGAGGTGATGTATGCCTGCGGCTTCAGCAATGCCGCCTCCTTCTCCACCGTCTTCAAGAAGATGTACGGCATGTCGCCCCGCGAATACATGAACGAACATCAAGAATAAGCATCATGCCCCGAAGTTGGAATATTTACGCATCATCTAGGTAAAAGATTTTTTAGTAAAAACTTTGTTACTAAATTATTTTTTACTATCTTTGCAGCAAATTTTAGAAATTCAGATAATATGGAAGAGAATCCTTTTGTCTTTGGTAAAGCTGTTGAGGGTAGCTATTTTACGGATAGAGCAAAAGATGCAGAGCATCTGGAGGCCAACCTGACGCATGGTATCAACACGATTCTGATTTCGCCACGTCGATGGGGAAAGACATCGTTGGTAAAAAAAGTAATAGCAAATGTTACCAGACCTGACATGAAGATAGTATATGTAGATGTCTTCTCATGTAAGTCTGAATATGATTTCTATCGTCAATTTGCAATGGCCATCATACAACAGACATCATCGAGGATAGAAGAATGGATGACAACGGCTAAGAATTTCCTGTCGAAAATAATTACCAAAGTATCTTTCAGTCCTGATTCTATCCAAGAATATTCTCTTTCTTTTGAGTTTCCTGGCAAAGAAGAATCAGAAACAGATATTCTACAGCTTCCTGAACGGATAGCTCAAAGTAAAAACATTCGCATTGCCATTTGTATCGATGAGTTTCAACAGGTCGCAGAATTTCAGGACTCCATTACGTTCCAAAAGAAACTTCGCTCTGTATGGCAGCACCAACAAAATGTCTCTTATTGCCTCTTCGGCAGTAAACGGCATCTGATGATGGAGATATTCAGTAATTCGAACATGCCCTTCTACAAATTTGGGGATATGATGTTTCTGAAGAAGATTCCCACAGAAGAGTGGATTCCTTTTATCTGTCGGAAGTACCATGAATCAGGGAAGACCATCACAGAAAAACAGGCTGAGAAAATCTGTCAGGTAACAGAAAATCTCTCTTCATATGTGCAGCATCTGTCATGGATTATCTGGTATAAAGCTAAACCTGTAACAACTAATGAAATGATAGATGTCGCTATAAATGAACTTCTGGAGCAGGGCAGCCTGTTTTTCCAAAGAGAGGTTGAAGGTCTAACAGAACTACAACTCAACCTGCTGAAGGCGATTGCCAATGGAGTAGATACTGGTTTAACTAAAAAAGATGTCATCAGGAAGTACAGGCTTGAAAGTTCTGCTAACGTACAAGGAATCAAAAAGTCATTAGTGAAAAAGGACATAATAGATATTGACGGAACTGTTATTTCCTTCAATGATCCTATATTTAAGTTATGGATAAAGAGGAACATCCCCAATCTTTAGAAATCATCGCATTTAAGAAAGATTTTACTTAAAAGCAAGTGTCACTGTCACGCCTAACACATTGCAATAGAACACGTTAGGCGTGACACTTGTTTTTAGAGTTCTACCAAACGATAGACACTACCACGACGGGTATGGCGCGGAGTAAGCCCCATATCAACCAGACGATGACCAAAACTGGTAGGTGAGAAATGGCGTACCACATGCTCATCTTGGGAAGACAGTTTCCTGAGTACCTCCTCGGCAGTAATGAGCGTGCCCTCCTTGCTATTGCGCGCAGGACGAAAGAAGGTGCTGAAGAGCAATTCGACGTCATCTTTCACCATATAGCGTAGGTTGCGGCGCTGCATCTCACGCTCCTGAGCCTTTGTAAAGTAGGTGGGAAGACCCGCCTCGACCTCATAAATCATTTGGGCATAGAGCTGTTCGTAGTCGATGCCGCCCGTGCGAATCATCTCCTTGGGTTCCAGGATGAGGAAACGGCGCGAGCCCGTGTGGTCGTAGAGCAACTGTCGCGAATTGCTGGTACCTACGAACGAGGCGATGCGTGGCAGACGGTTGAAATTCTTCTTGTACGCCCCGATGAACGAGGGTTTCATGGTCTGCATCAGGGTCTTCAACTCCGGCATCTTCTTGGGATTCGTCTTGTCGAACTCGTCGATGTTGACAATGGCATACTCCACGAGTTTTCGCTGGGCATTGCCCTTCGTCGAGAGTGAGAAATCGTCGGTGTAGTAGTCTCGCAACTCCGGAGGCAGCAGTTCGCGCATAAAAGTGCTCTTGTGCAGGCCCTGTTGCGGACTGACTAGCAGCAACATGACGGCATTAGCGTGCGCGGCGTCATAGCCTAACCACTGGCTGACGACGGCGCGGAGCCAGATGCGTCCCATCTCGCGACAATAGCGGTAGGGCGAGATGCGACTGAACAGGTCGGCCGTACGATCCACGCCGTCCCACTTTCCACGAACGGAGTCAAGCCACTGACGCACAGGGTGATAGTCCTTGGCAAAGTCAGAGCGCAGCCAGTGCTTGATGCGACTGTCGAGGCAGAAAATGTTGGCCTCTTCAATGCCGCAGGCAATGGTATTAAATCCACGCTCATCGAGTGGGCGCCACGTGTCCCCGTCAGCCTCCTGCGCCTTCGTCACCGTTCCAAGCGATGAATCGCTCGGTCTCCGACGAAACTCATAGACATCGGTAATCACATTGTGGCGTACCTCGAAGGTGTTGGCCACAAACTCTTTCATCTCGCAAACAGGCATCAGGAAGTACTGCTTGCGCTGTTCGTAGTTCTGGGTAAATTTGTCTTTTTCTTCCATTTTAATTAGTTTTTCTTTTTTATTATTAATTATCTCCATTCTCCCTTATAAGCTATTAATTATCAGTTAGTTCCGATTTCTTGACAGTAAATCAAAACGAATGTTAATTTTTGCTTGTTTTTTGCCCATTTGAGCGTTGCAAAGATACGAAATATTTTTCCGATTTCCAAGCGTTTTCCAAACAAAAGTGCCTCATTATCAGCAAGTTCCAAAGATACAACATCTATCGCCCAAGACAGCTGTATCGACCTTCCAAAGACGTAACTTTCGTTATGTGCGACGGCAGTCAAACATATCCGCGAAGGCCATCGCGGATATTTGCGACAGCCATCGCAAATTATAGCATAGCAGAAAATGGCGAAAAGTGTTGGTGGTATGGAAGAAAAGTGCTATCTTTGTGGCGAAAAACAATGACTAATAACAAAAAATAGTTGAAAGGATGAAAAAGAAGAATGCTATTCTCTACGACGTATATCCCACGCCGACCCCTGACGAGGACCATGAGCAGTTGTTCTACCCTCGTGCTGTGACTTACGGTAATCAGATGAATGACAATGAGCTGAAAGACTATCTGGAGCGCAATACCCGCATCAACTCGTCGCAGTTTGTGGGGATGATTGAAGCCTTGATACAGGAAATTCCCCAGCAATTGCTCCTGAACAAGAGCGTCCACATCCGTGGCATGGGCACATTCTATCTGAAGATAGGCGTGCGTCGCAAGAAAGACGCCAGTGGCCATTGGTATGTGCAGAAGTTTACAGACCCAGATGCCATTACCGCCCGCGACCTATGCATAGAAGGCATCGGATTCCGTGCCGATCCTAAGTGGAACCGCACGCTGATGAAGCCCGGTGTGCCCTTCGAGCGTGCCAAGACGCGTCACCAGACACCCATTTCAATCAGTAAACTGCTGAAGTACCTTGATAAGATGACCGAGGAAAAGGGCTTTGTTACTGTTCGCGACGTGCAGTACGACCTGAGTACTACCAACTATCATGCTCGCAAGTTGCTGGAAGACCTCTGTAAAGGCAGTCAGGCCAAGCTCTATCGTGAGCAGATTGGTCGCATCTATGTCTATAAGCGTTTTGGCCGATAAACAAGTGTCACACCTAACACACTACAACTGAGCGTGTTAGGCGTGACAGTGATACTTGTTTTAAAGACATGAGGACTCAGGAGAATTCCTTGGGTCCTATTTCTTTGTTCTTTCTTTTTCGGCCTGCTTACGGAAGCTATTGAGCTTCTCGCCGTAGCAGAGGTCGCCACAGTCGCCGAAGCCTGGAACGATGTATTTGTGCTCGTTCATGCCTTGGTCGATGGCAGCACACCAGATGGTGCTGTCCTCAGGCAGAGCCTGCTTGACGACTTCGATGCCCTCAGGAGCAGCGATGACACAGCAGACGTGAATTTTCTTGGGTTTGCCAGCCTCCATCAAACTCTCGATGGCGGCAGCTAACGAGCCACCCGTTGCCAGCATGGGGTCAACGATGATGAGCGTCTTGTTCTTCGCACTCTGGGCAGCGATATATTCCGTATGGATGCCCACCTCGGTATGTTCGCGGTTGATGTACATGCGGAAGGCAGAAACAAAGCCGTTGTCAACGTTGTCGAACATCTCCAGGAAGCCCTCGTGGAAGGGCAGTCCGGCACGCAGCACGGTAGCCAGCACGATGTCCTCCTGCTTGGTCAGTGGAATATCGAGGGTGCCCAGCGGCGTAGTAACGGTCTTGGGCTTGTAGGTCAACGTCTTTGACAGTTCGTAGGCCATCAGTTGACCGATGCGCTTGATGTTGTTACGGAATAGCAGGCGGTTCTGCTGGTACTTCTTGTCGCGCAACTCCGCCATATAGTGGTTCATCACGCTGTTCTGCTCTGAGAAATTGATTACTTGCATAAGATTTCAGTTTTTATGATGCTGCAAAGATAAGCATTAAAATTGAAAATGTAATACAGAGTTGGCAAAAATGTTGGCTGATGGCTCCTTTTTATATACTTTAACGCAAAAAGAGGGAGAAAAGTGCAAAAAACTCTTAACTCTTAACTCTTAACTCTTAACTTTTTCGTACCTTTGCAGTCACAAAATAGGTAATAGTAAAATTCACTAAATAAACAGTTAAAACAATTATGGCAAAGTTAGATTTAACTCAGTATGGCATCACCGGTTCAAAGGTGATCGCACACAACCCATCGTATGAGTTCCTCTTCGAGGAGGAGACAAAGGCTGGTCTGACTGGTTTCGACAAGGGCCAGAACACCGAGCTGAACGCTGTAAACGTAATGACAGGTATCTACACCGGTCGTTCTCCTAAGGACAAGTACATCGTGAAGGATGCACAGAGCCAGGACAAGGTGTGGTGGACTTCTGAGGAATATAAGAACGACAACCACCCCATGAGCGAGGAGGTTTGGAAGACCGTTAAGGACATCGCCATCAAGGAGCTCTGCAACAAGGATCTGTATGTTGTTGACGCTTTCTGCGGTGCTAACGAGGCTACCCGTCTGCGCGTTCGCTTCATCGTGGAGGTTGCTTGGCAGGCTCACTTCGTAAAGAACATGTTCATCCAGCCCACCGCTGAGGAACTGGAGAGCTTCGAGCCTAACTTCGTAATCTACAACGCTTCTAAGGCAAAGGTTGAGAACTACAAGGAGCTGGGTCTGAACTCAGAGACTTGCGTAGCCTTCAACACTACTTCTCGTGAGCAGTGCATCATCAACACCTGGTACGGTGGTGAGATGAAGAAGGGTATGTTCTCAATGATGAACTACTATCTGCCCCTGCAGGGTATCGCTTCTATGCACTGCTCTGCTAACACCGATATGGAGGGTAAGAACACCGCTATCTTCTTCGGTCTGTCTGGTACTGGTAAGACCACACTGTCAACCGATCCTAAGCGTCTGCTGATTGGTGACGACGAGCACGGATGGGACGACGAGGGTGTATTCAACTTCGAAGGTGGTTGCTACGCTAAGGTTATCAACCTCGACAAGGAGAGCGAGCCCGACATCTACAACGCTATCCGTCGCGACGCCCTGCTAGAGAACGTTACTGTTGACGCTAACGGCAAGATCGACTTCGCTGACAAGAGCGTTACTGAGAACACCCGCGTAAGCTATCCTATCAACCACATTGAGAAGATTGCCCAGAAGGTAAACGGCAAGAGCGCTGGTCCAGAGGCTAAGAACGTTATTTTCCTCTCTGCTGACGCATTCGGTGTACTGCCCCCAGTATCTATCCTGACTCCAGAGCAGACCAAGTACTACTTCCTCTCTGGTTTCACTGCTAAGCTGGCTGGTACAGAGCGTGGTATCACTGAGCCTACTCCTACTTTCTCTGCTTGCTTCGGCCAGGCATTCCTGGAGCTGCACCCCACAAAGTATGCTGAGGAGCTCGTGAAGAAGATGGAGAAGAGCGGCGCTAAGGCTTACCTCGTCAACACTGGTTGGAACGGTACTGGCAAGCGTATCTCTATCCGCGACACTCGTGGTATCATCGACGCTATCCTGGGTGGTGCTATCCTGAAGGCTCCTACCAAGAAGATTCCTTACTTCGACTTCGAGGTTCCCACAGAGCTCGAGGGCGTAGACACCAACATCCTCGATCCTCGCGACACTTACGCTGACGCTGCTGAGTGGAACAAGAAGGCTGAGGATCTGGCTGCCCGCTTCATCAAGAACTTCAAGAAGTACGAGGGCAATGAGGCCGGTAAGGCACTTGTCGCTGCAGGTCCAAAGCTGTAAAAAATGCATCATTAAGAATGCATAATGCATAATTAATGGCTGCGCCGAAAGGTGCGGCCATTTTTTATTGAAATATGCGTTTCAGAGTGATGCAATATACTCAGCCAATCGGTTGAGTTGGAGGCACTGCTCTCGCGAGATAGTCTTTCTCTGCATGTGATATTGCCATGGACTGATTTGAAGCATCGTTCCTTTAGAACAGGCGTCAAAAGACTCTCCAGCAGGTTTGTACAATGGAGGGAAACCATTTTCGCGGAGCACGATGAGCCGATAGCCACGATTCATGGCTTCGCGCATCACTTCCTTCTCTCTGGGGGATATCGCTGCACTTACCAGTACACCTCCATTCGCTCCCAGAGTGAGCCATTCCTGTTTGTATTTCTCGAAGATATCGTCACCGTAGGCTCGGTGTACGACGACGGCAGCCTTCTCCGGACAGGCGAGAAGGTTCCGATTGCCCACCATCTGGCACGACCATTCCCCTATGTCTATGTGGCTCACAATGGTGAATAGTTCTGGGTGCTGGCGCTTGATGGCCAGCCGGCGAGGGTTGTCGGCAAGGTAGGCATACCAGCGCTCCAGTTCTCCGGCGCCATCAAGGATGTGGTCGTTGTAATTCCTAGAAAACAGGTAGCCGTGAGTCCTTCCGTCTCCTTTGCTGCAACATTGTTGCAGCATAGATGACGGCGGCAGGGGCGATGACGACAGGGGCGACAGCGGCAGGGACGGGTCCGCTAGGCTTTCCAGCCACCTGCGGTAGGCCTTGTTGCAGCCTGCCTTAAAGCCCTTAATGACCATTCCCAGATGCTGCGCCATGTGCTGCTCCACGAAAAGGATGCCGTGTAGATGGTCGGGCATAATCATCGTGTCCAGGACTCTCACCTCAGGATAGTAGCTGCTAATCGATGTCCAGCAGTCTCTGACCTGCTCGCCTAAGGGCGACAGCTCAATCCTTGGTGCCTCAGGACTACCCTTCTCCGCTTCTGCGTCTCCCACCAGACGGCCTAAAAGAGGGCGGCGGCCCTCCACCGTCATCGTAATCAGGTAGATTTGCCGCGACTCGTAATCGTGACCAATACGCCGACGGAGCATAGAAGGCTTCTTCTCTCCTGCGAACGCTTTGTGTTTCTCAAAAGCTTCCCAATCCATGGCACAGACATCTTTGCACGTGCAAAGATACTAATTATTTTTTGGGGATTGTAATATATATTATAAAATCTTTGTACTATTCTTTGTCTATATGATTATAATATTGTAACTTTGCAGGCTGAAACATAAACACACAATCCTATAGAATAATGAAAAACTATCTTCTTGTGCTGTGCTGTTGGCTGGCAATGACCGTTTCTGCACAGACGACAATTGAACCTAATCTGAAATTTGGCAAGCCCACCGACGAAGAAATGACCATGACCGTCTATGACGCCGACAAGGACGCCACAGCCGTAGTGCTCTGCCAGTTGACCAGTGTCGGCTACACCATGGACCTAAACAACTACATGGTCGACTACAACGTTAAGACGCGCATCAAGGTACTAAAAGATGAAGGCAAAGACGTTGCCAACATCAGTATCACCTATATGGACAATAGAAAGCGTCAATACGCTCAGGAGAATATTGATGAGTTCAAAGCCACGGCCTATAACCTGGAGAACGGCAAAGTGAGAAAAACGAAAATCGGTCAGGACAAGCTCTTCAAGGAGCGTGTTGATGAAGACTATGTGGTGGCCAAAGCTGCCATTCCCCAGGTCAAGGCCGGTACCGTTATTGAGTATGAATACGTATTGCGCAGCAATGTGTTCTATCGCATCCACGACTGGGAGGCACAGAAAGACATCCCTGTAGCTTACACCAACTATCGGTTGGAGATACCTGCTAGGCTCATGTTCAATGTGGAGACCAGCGGCATCTTCCCACTACAGAGCACCGTCACCCAAGGAACGTTGGTCTACCAGACCAGCAGCGACGCCATGGCTCGGAAAGGGAAGTGCCCCACCAATATCTACAACTGTACAGGCCGTAACTTTCCGGCACTGAAGAAAGACGACTACGTATGGAACATACGCGACTACTATACCAAGGTCACCGCTGAATTGCAGCGGCTGAACTACAGCGACGGCACTTATGAAGACATGCGTAAGAATTGGGAACAGGTAGACGACGTGCTCTACGACCATCCCGACTTCGGAGAACGTCTCTACAAGCACAGCAAATATCGCGAAGAGCTGCTGGCCAGCGGCATCAGCGAGATAATCGACCTGAAAGACAAAGTGGCTGCCACCTTCAACTTTCTGCGCCAGCGTCTGGTATGGAATGGTGAATATGAATTGGCCATCAAGTCGCAGTCAGACATTGTGAAGAATGGCAGCGGAACCAATGCCGACCTGAACATGATGCTTATCAACATGCTGAGCGACGTGGGCGTCAAGGCTTATCCGGCAGTGATGAGTACACGCCGTCACGGACGCATCCCCAAGACCTACCCGACGCTGAACAAGCTGAACACGTTCATCGTGGCCGTACCCTACGGCAGTTCGTGGATATATGTCGACGCCTCATCTGCTGATGGCTACCTGAACGTGTTGCCAGCCAATCTCTATACCGACCAGGCGCGCATTCTGCAGAAGGGTGCAGCCAGCCAGTGGGTGAATCTGCAAAAGATAGGCGAAGCCCGTACCCAACTTACCATCAAGGCATCGCTGACGGCTGACGGCGTATTGAAGGGCGAACAGACGGCTGTCTACACTGGTAACGCCGCAGCCCAGGAGCGCATCCGTTTCCGCCAGGCCACTGACAGCACTGCCTTCATCACGTCCAAGGCCACCCAAGAGGGTTTGACCATCACCAGCTGCAACATGGACGGTATACACGACTTCTCTCCCACCGTCACTGAGGTGACTCAGTTCACCAAACAAGGCACTATTGCCGACGGTCATATCTATATCAACCCCTTCACCGAACTGCCCGTCACCAGCAATCCCTTTTCTGATAAGGAGCGCATGCTGCCCGTGGAGTTCCCGTATCGCAGTGCTTATAGCATCAACGTCCAACTGGAGCTGCCTGAAGGATGGCAGTTAGAGGAGTTGCCACAGAGTGTCAGGGCGTCAGCACTGAAGAGTGCTTCCGGCCACATCATCTATTCCTCGGCAGACAAGCGCAACGTCACCATCAACTACCAGTTCCGCATCAGCAATGTCTATTGTGACAACACACAATACGATGCTTTGCGCCAGCTCTTCGATCTCTTTGCTAACCATGCCAAAGACATGCTGGTGGTCAAGAAGCTGTGACGGACCGGTCCCAGTTGTTTCTTTAAACTTTCTAAAACGATTACACATTTTGTGTTAAACATTCTGTGTAATTAATATTAGTTTGAATATTTGCAACCGAATGTGTAAACCCAATAGGCTATTGACGAAAATAATGTACCTTTGCATGTTGAAAATAAACACACAAGATTATAAAATAACAGAATAATGAAAAACTATCTTCTTGTGCTGTGCTGTTGGCTGGCAATGACCGTTTCTGCACAGGCGACAATTGAACCTAATCTGAAATGGGGCAAGCCCACACAACAAGAGCTTACGATGACGGAATATGCAGCAGACAAAGATGCTGATGCCGTGGAACTGTTTCGTGATGTGAATGTGTATTATGCCTTCATCAATGGTGATTTCCGCGTTATTAACAATGTAAAATGCCGTTTAAAGGTGCTGAAACCTGAGGGCAAACATGTGGCCGACGGCGAGATACTCATCTGGCGCAACTCCAGCAACGACACCCACGAGGTGGTGCGCGCCCTGAAAGCCACTGCCTATAACCTGGAGAACGGTAAGGTGGTGAAGACCAAGATGGAGAGTTCTTCAGTCCATGAAGAGGAGCTCGACACCAACGACAAACTGCTGAAGTTCAGCGTGCCGCAGGTCCGAGTGGGCACTGTCATTGAGTATGAGTACCGTCTGGAGAGCGACTATTACTACCAGTTGCGCGACTGGTACGCCCAGAGCGACATCCCAGTGCTCTACACCAGATATTCCGTATCTATTCCTGAGTGGTTGAGCTTCCATATAGAGGAGTCAGGCATGAACACACTGGAGAAGCAGACCGACAGCAACTCGCTGACCGTAGGCGAAGAACATGTCAACACCGAAGAGCACATCTTTATCGGCCGCAACCTGCCTGCGCTGAAAGACGACGACTACGTCTGGCGCGCCGAAGACTATGGCAGCAAGGTGACCCACGAGTTACAGGGCATCTATATCCCCGGCTACGTCCATAAGAACTACTCGTCGACCTGGAAGGACATTGACGAGCGCTTGGAGAAAGACGACGAGTTTGGCGGCCGCATCAAGAAGAGCAGTCCACTGAAGGACGACATCCTGGCAGCTGGCATTCCTCAGATTGCCGACAGCCGTGAGCGCTTCGAAGCCATCTGGAAGATGCTGACAAAGCGCGTCCGCTGGAATGGCAGCTACGCTTTCTGGGCCAAGTCGGGCAACAAGGTGCTGAAAGAGGGCACCGGCACTAATGCCGACATCAACTTCCTGCTCATCAACATGCTGCACGACGCCGGCATCGAGTCGTCGCCCGTTGTCCTACGACTGCGCAACCGCGGCCGGCTGCCCTTGTCGCATGCCAGCATGAAGTATCTGTCGACCTTCGTCGTGGCCGTCGAGCTGAACGACTCCACGACCGCCTATTTTGACAGTTCAGCACAAGACGGCTACCTGAACGTATTGCCGGCAGTATTGTCGGTAGACCGTGCCCGCATCATCCGCAAAGACCATACCAGCGACTGGGTGAACCTGCAGAACATGGCACTCGCCACGGAGCGCTCCTTCATCCAGGCCACGCTCACCGCCGACGGTCAGCTCAGCGGTACCCTGTCAAGAGCCCTTGACGGCGAAGCCGCTGCCGCCGTGCGTAAGCGGTGGCGCACCGCCAAGGATAGTGCCGATGTCATCCACGACATGCAGGAGGACAAAAGCATCGAGATCAGCGACTACCGCTTGCAGGGGCGCTACGACTTCTCACCCCGTCTGCGTGAGACCATACAGTTTACCAAACAGTGTACCACGGCCGGCGACATCATCTACCTGAACCCGCTGGTCATTCCCCCTATCACCAAAAACCCCTTCACCGCCGAGACGCGCAACCTGCCCATCGAATTGCCCTACAAGCAGCGCACCACATTGAACGTCACGCTGACGCTGCCCGACGGCTGGCAACTGGAGGAGACGCCCAAACCCATCATTCTGCGCTTCGATGGTATCACGGCCAGTATCATGTATCAGCAGAAGAACAACCAGCTGACGGTGCTTTATAAGGAGAACGTCAGCCGCACCTTCTTTACCCAACAGCAGTACCAGGACATGAAGGCACTGTTAGACAAACAAGTAGAGAGTTGTAAGACCATCATCACCCTGACGAAAAAGACTCCCCAATAACCTTCTATATGATGAAGAGACGACTATTCACACTCACAGCCCTGCTGTGTGCCTTGTTCACCGCCCACGGCCAGAAAGCCGTGGTGGAAGAGTATGCCATTGACGTAGACTGCGACAAACCCACCCACGCCATCCAGCACTTCCGCGAGGTAACCACCATTCTCACCGAGCAGGGAGCGCCACTGGCCTCCTTCGTCTGCTCATGTAGCAAGAACGACAAACTGACACGCTTCAAGGGTCTGGTCACCGACGCCACTGGCCGCGTCATCAGGAAACTCAAAGAGAGCGAGCTGCAGAAGACTGAGTACTCGCAGTACTTGGCCATCGACGACTATAAGATGTTTTTGGACTATACACCACCCGTCTACCCCGTCACCATCAGCTACGAATGGACCATCGAGAGTCACGACAACCTGTTGGAGTTTCCCCGTTTCTGCCCGCAGAGCGACTACGACATCACCGTCAAGAAAGCCAGCTACCGGCTGAAAGTGCCCAAAGACATGAATGTCCGCTATGCCCTTCAGCAGTTGGACACTCAGGTGGCGGTCAGCGATATGTCGGCCTACACCCAACTCTTCGCCGTCGATGTCAGCGACATGCCCATGCTCCGCTATGAGCCCTATGGCCGTCCGTTCCGCGAGCGTATGCCAATGATTTGCTTTGCCCCCACCGACTTCGTCTATTATGGCACCAAGGGCAGCCTCGCCACGTGGAACGACTACGGCCAATGGGAGTACAGCCTCATCAACGGTCTCGACGCCTTGCCGGAGAACGTGTGCCAGGAACTGCACCAACTGACCGACCCACTGCCCACCGCCCATCAGAAGGTGGAGGCTCTTTACAAACGGCTGGAAAAGACCACCCGCTACGTGGCTATCCTTTTAGGCATCGGTGGACAGAAGCCCGCTCCGGCTGCCAGCGTCAGCAAGAGTGGCTATGGCGACTGCAAGGGACTCTCCAACTACATGCGTGCCATGCTGAAGGCCGTGGGCATCGACTCCCACTACACCACCATCAGCACCACCAACCGCCGCTTCCTGCCGGGTTTTGCCAGCGTGGGCCAGATGAACCATGCCATCCTGCAGGTGCCGCTGCCCGGCGACACCCTGTGGCTGGAGTGTACCAACCCTCAGTTGCCGATGGGTTATGTCCACGACGACATCGCCGGCCACGACGCCATCGAGATCAGCAAGCAGGGCGGCCGGCTGGTACGCTTGCCGGTCTATGCCGACAGTGCCAACGCCATGCATAGCACTATCGACATCCGCATGACGGCCGACGGCAGTGCCGCCATTAGCGTCCACCAACAGACCACCAACCAGCAGTATGAAGACCAGCGTCCCCTGTTGCGCATGGACGCCAAGGACCGCCTGCGTGTCTTCCGGCGCATGGTGCATGTGCCACAGGCCGACATCAGCAACCTGCAGGTCAGCGAGAGTGGTTCCGGTCCACAGATGACGCTCGAAGCCGAGGTCAAGAGCAACAGCTATGCCACCCGCACCGGCCAGCGCCTCTTCGTTCCCGTCTGCCCCGTCCACCAGGGCTACAGCGTTCCTGCCGCAGCTGCCAACCGGACGGAAGACATCTGGTTCTATAGCGGATATCTGGATGAAGACGATATCACGCTGACCATTCCCGAGGGCTACGTCATTGAGGCCCGTCCCAAGGATGTCAGCATGGAGTACCCCTTTGCCACGTTCTCCTCTACGCTACAGGTTGTGGGCAACACCATTCACGTCAAGAATCGCCTGTTGAAACGCTCTGGCACCTTCGACAAATCGCTGTTTCCACAGCTTGCCGAGTTCTTCAGTACCGTCAGCAACGCTTATAGCCAGAAGATCGTCCTTAAAAAAGGGAAACAATAAATAATGCATAATGCATAATGCTTAATGAAAACCATGAACCATGAACCCTGAACCATGAACCAAATAAAGGGTGTGGTCATTTTTTTGATATAAGTCAAAAAGGTATCGATATACAGAAAATTCTCATTTCTCCTATTTCCATTCTCAATTATTCATCGTACCTTTGCACTCGCAATCGAGACGATTGCATTTGTTTTCATTAGGTTAGTAGTTAAATTGATTTTAAGGTAAAGATTATGTTATTAGATTTTCAAACGACGATGTTATTGGCCTTGGTGGCCGCTGCCACCATCCTAAGCGTCATCACGCTGGTCAATACCAACATACGTTAAGAAAAAGCACGGGGTGAGCGATTCATACCGTGCTTTTTTGTTTATAAAACATAAAATAGGTGGAATATTGATATATTTAACTTAATAAAAGGTAGAAAATTGCTCAAAATTCGGGAATTGTGCGTAACTTTGCACGGAATTTTGGAAAAAAGACACATTTTGATGAAACAGATAAAGACAACATACCTGCTGTTAGCCATACTCTTAGGCAGTCTGGCAGCATGTAGCAAGATGAGCGACTCGGATGTAACACTCTACGACGATGCCGCTATCACTTCTTTTACATTGGGCACGGTAAACCGCTATGTAGATGGCTACAAGAGCACAATCAAGGGTAGCGAATACCGTTTCAACATTGACCAGAACAGCCATACTATCTACAACGCCGACTCCCTGCCCAAGGGTTCCGATGTCGCTCACATTGTTTGTGGAGTGACAACCTACAACAACAGCATGGCATACGTCGTCAGCAAAGACGGTACATATATGAACTACCACTCAAGTGCTGACAGCTTGGATTTCACCACGCCCCGCACCTTCCGCGTCTTCTCCAGCAATGGTTCCGGCTATACGGACTATACCGTGAAGGTCAATGTACACAAGGAGGATCCCGACTCCTTCGTTTGGAAGAAGATGGCCGACATCCCCGTGATGAATGATCTTTGCGCCATCAAGTTCAACGACCGGATCTACGTCTTTGGCAACGAGGGAGGTACGACGAAGGCCTATACCACAGAGGACGGCAGTGCATGGACAGCCGTCACACTACCTGCAATGGCCGATGCCGACACTTGGCAGAACACCGTAGCCACCATCGACTCACTCTATATCATGGGCGGCACAAAGATATATCGTACCCAGGACCTTGTCACATGGGATGAGGACAAAAGCATCGTCTTGGATGGTACCAAAATTAACCAACTGATAGGCGCCAGCGATCAGGAAATCTATGGAATTTCCAACAACGGTATGCTGATGACGAAATACAGAGGTAACCTTGACATGGGAAGCTGGATACCAGCCGACTTTGAGTCTGACTTCAACACGGAAGACCTGCCCACTGAAGACTTCACCTTTACCTACTATCCGATGGCATATGCCGACAGCACTGACTACGTCGTGATGGCTGGCACCAAACAGACTGACGGTGTCTGGCACGGACACACATGGCGTCGCATCGTAGATTATAGTGAGCAGGGAATCCTCAGCGAACTGAAAAAGCTTATCGAAGAAGCCATGTCGGGCAGTGAGACTACCAGCTCTTCCTGGATACGCCAATGGACATACATTGACCGCTCCAGCAACCGTCTCTATGAGCTGCCGGCACTGCATGACCTGCAAGTGATTTACTATGGAGGCGAACTGCTTGCCTTTGGCGGTCGGTCATACGATAACTTCATCGAACCGCTGACAGCCTTCTGGCGTAGTCGTGACAACGGCATCACCTGGAAGCAAGACGTAGAATACTCAATGCCTCCAATAGACGAAACCACCAAGTTCAATAATGCCGCAAGCAGTTTCTCGACAGTGGTCGACGACGCGGAAAACATATGGATTGTCTGTGCAGGCACTGGCGAGGTTTGGCGCGGCCGACTAAACAAAGTGGCGTGGGACCAATATAAGTAAAAGAGAAGAGGTGAGAAACGCTGTCGTTGCCATTCTGCTGATGCTGGCTGTAAGCGCTAAGGCGCAGACGGAGCCGGAGTACCGACTGGAAATCGGTGGAGGCATTGGCATGGTAGCATATCAAGGCGACTTCAATGGCAATCTTTTCAAGAATATGCAGCCTATGTTCTCGCTCTTGGGAAAATACAAGTTCAACCCACGTATGGCATTGGCCATGAACATCAGCTACGGCACGCTGAAAGGCTCAGCAAAAAATGTCACGTCGTATGTGCCAGAGGAATGGGCCAACTACTCGTTTAAAGAGAAATTCGGCGACGTGGGTATTAGGCTGGAATACAACTTCTGGCCATTCGGCACAGGAATGGAATATCGTGGAGCCAAAAGGCTTACACCTTATATATTTTTAGGTCTGGGGACTACCGTCTTCAAGGACGACAAGACGCAGCTGACTATGAACCTGCCCATAGGACTGGGCGTGAAGTATAAAGCTGCCGACCGTGTGAACATGGCACTGGAATGGGCGATGCACTTCAGCAACACCGACCGTCTGGATGGCGCCAGCAACCCCTTGGGTATCAGGAGCCACGGGCTCTTCAAGAATACCGACTGCTTCAGCCAGCTACGGCTGTCAGTGACCTATGACTTATGGGCGAAATGTAAAACATGTCACAATGATAGAGACTAACAACATCCCCCAGCACATCGCCATCATCATGGACGGCAACGGGCGCTGGGCCAACGAACGAGGCAAAGAACGCAGCTACGGACACCAGGCCGGTGTAGAGGCTGTGCGCAAGATAACGGCAGAGTGTACCCGTCTGGGTGTCAAATACCTGACGCTCTACACGTTCTCCACTGAGAACTGGGGACGTCCTGCCGACGAAGTAGCCGCCCTGATGGGACTGGTACTTAGTTCGCTGGAAGACGAGATATTCATGAAGAATAATGTACGCTTCCGCGTCATTGGCGACGTCAAGCGGCTGCCCGACGCCGTACAGCAGAAGCTGCGCGAGACCGAGGAACACACCGCACAGAACGACGCCATGACCATGGTGGTGGCGCTGAGCTATTCGAGCCGTTGGGAGATTACGGAGGCCGTACGGCAGATTGTAGCCGAGGTGCGTGAGCGCTTCGACAACCCACTGGAGGCACTGAAGAATTTCGTCGACGGCGGCATCTGGCCACAAGACATTACTGAGGAGACCATCTCCCAGCATCTGACCACCAACTTCATGCCAGACCCCGACCTGCTCATCCGTACAGGCGGCGAGGTGCGCATCTCGAACTACCTGCTGTGGCAGATAGCTTACTCTGAGCTGTACTTCTGCGACACCTACTGGCCAGACTTCGACGAGGCTGCCCTGCACAAGGCTATAGAGAGCTACCAGAAGCGCCAGCGCCGTTACGGAAAAACTGAAGAACAAGTAGAAAACGAACAATAGAAGATGAATTCAATGAAGCATATTGCCGTGCTGCTGTTGGCACTGATAAGTATTACCGTGCAGACGAGCGCACAGGACGTCATCATCAATCCCGACATATCCTATGCCGGTACGCCACGCCAACTGGAGATTGGCGGACTGGCCGTCAAAGGCGTAGAAGGCTATGAAGACTATGTACTGACTGGACTGTCAGGACTGTCGATAGGTCAGGTGATTGACGTGCCAGGTACAGAGATTACCGAAGCTGTCAAGCGCTATTGGAAGCATGGACTGTTCTCGAAAGTGGCAATCTCTGCCGACTCCATCGTAGGCAACAAGGTGTATCTCTGCATCCATCTGGCCACCCGTCCGCGTGTCAGCACCATCAACTACTATGGTCTGAAAAAGAGCGAGAAAGAAGATATGGAGGCTAAGCTCGGTATCATGAAAGGCAGTCAGATTACGCCTAACATGATTGACCGTGCCAAAGTTCTTGCCAAGAAATACTTCGACGAGAAAGGCTACAACAATGCCGAGATAGATATCACCCAGCGCGACGACGTGACGGGTAAGAACGAAGTAATCCTCGACGTCTCTATCGACAAGAAGTCGAAGATGAAAGTTCGTGAGATTGTTTTTGACGGCAACGGGAAACTATCGAAGAGCAAGCTGACCGGTTCTATATTCAAGAAGGGTGCTTTCGGCAAAATCAACGAGGCCGGCAAGTTCAAAAACATGTTCAAGGCCAAGAAGTTCACGCCAGAGCGTTACGACGAAGCCAAGTCATTGCTCATCGAGAAATATAACGAGTTGGGTTATCGTGATGCCACCATTCTGGAAGACTCCGTATGGACCATTGACGACAAGCATGTCAATGTCTATGTGAAGATTGACGAGGGTGAGCAATACTACATCCGTAACATCACATGGGTGGGCAACACCGTAGTTACCACTGACTACCTGAACAGAGCATTGGGTATGCAGAAAGGTGACATCTACAACCAGAAGTTGATGAACAAACGACTGAAGGAGGATGAAGATGCCGTCGGTAACTACTATTGGAACAACGGTTATCTGTTCTATCAGCTGGAGCCTACCGAGGTGAACATCGTGGGTGACAGTATCGATCTGGAAATGCGTATCCAGGAGGGTACACAGGCCCATATCAGTCATGTTCGCATCTATGGTAACGACCGACTCTACGAGGAGGTTGTACGCCGTGAGTTGCGCACCAAGCCTGGTGACCTGTTCTCCAAGGATGCCATCCAGCGTTCTGCACGAGAGATTGCCTCAACAGGTTTCTTCGACCCAGAGAAGGTGAATCCCGATATCAAGCCCAACTACGACGACGGTTCAGTAGATATCAACTGGGAACTGGAGCAGAAGTCCAACGACCAGCTGGAATTCTCATTAGGTTGGGGACAGACAGGTGTCATCGGACGTATCGGTGTCAAGTTGAACAACTTCTCCATGCGTAACCTTTTCGGTAAGAACAAGATGCACCGCGGTATCATGCCTATCGGTGACGGTGAGCAGGTATCACTGTCATTCCAGTCAAACGGTAGCTACTACAGTTCGGTATCAGCAGGCTACTCTACAGGATGGTTTGGCGGCAAGCGTCCTAACGCACTGAGCATCAACGCCTTCTATTCTAAGCAGAGTGATATCTCCAGCACCTATCGTAACTCGGCATGGATGAACAACTACTATAACTACTATGGTGGTTACGGTTCATATAACTCTGGTTACTACGACTACACATCCATGATGGATGAGGACAAGTACATCAAGTTGTTCGGTGTAAGCCTTGGCTGGGGTAAGCGTCTGCGCTGGCCCGACGACTACTTCCAGTTGTCAACACAGCTGTCCTACACCCGCTATATGCTGCGTGACTGGAGCTACTTCCTGATTTCTAACGGTAACTGTAACAATATCAACCTCGGTATCACGCTGTCACGTACCTCTACGGACAACCAGCTGTTCCCACGTCGTGGTTCAGAATTCATGATGCAGGTAACACTGACGCCACCCTGGTCACTCTTCAATAGCAAGGACTACAAGAATCTAGCGACAGCAGAGACCTACGCAAAGAATGTCGACCAGTATAATGCAGAACTACAGGAGAAGTACCGCTGGATAGAATACCACAAGTGGAAGTTCAAGACCAGAACCTTCACCGCCCTGACGGAAGGTCAGAAGTGTCTGGTACTGATGACCCGCGTAGAACTGGGTATCTTGGGTTCGTATAACAAATATAACAAGTCACCGTTTGAGACCTTCTACGTCGGTGGTGACGGTATGAGCGGCTATAGCTCCAGCTATGCTGAGGAGACCATCGGTCTGCGTGGTTATGAGAACGGTGCATTGACACCATATCGTGCTGAGGGCTATGCCTACGACCGCTTCACACTGGAGTTGCGCTATCCTATCCTATTGGGTAACACGACCATCTATGGTCTGGGCTTCCTGGAGGGTGGTAACGCATGGAACGAAACTCGAAACTTCAACCCCTTCGATATCAAGCGCTCTGCCGGTGTCGGTGTGCGCATCTTCCTACCGATGGTGGGTCTGATGGGTATCGACTGGGCCTACGGTTTCGACAAGCCCTATGCAACCTCAAGCAAGATCGGTGGAGCTCAGTTCCACTTCATCTTGGGACAGGAGTTCTAAGCGGCCTGCGGCCTAGTGAAGAGTGAAGAGTGAAGAGTTAAGAGTTAAGAGTTGTGAAAACTTGAAACCTTTTGAAAGTTTCCGCGTCTAAGAGATATAACCCTAAAAAGAGACAAAGATGAAAAAGTTATTAGTAATATGTTTAATGTGGGTATCGGCATTGTCGATGCACGCCCAGAAGTTTGCACTCGTTGATATGGATTATATCTTCAAGAACATCCCTGCCTACGAACGTGCCAACGAGCAGCTGAACCAAATCTCGAAGAAATGGCAGGCTGAAGTAGAGGCTATCCAGATAGAGGCGCAGACGCTGTATAAGAACTACCAGAATGAGGTAGTATTCCTGTCACAGGAACAGAAGAAAGCCAAGCAGGATGCCATCGTTGCCAAAGAGAAAGAGGCCGCTGACCTGAAGAAGAAATACTTCGGTCCTGAAGGTGAGCTCTTCAAAAAGCGTACCGCACTGATGTCGCCCATTCAGGAAGAGGTCTACAATGCCGTCAAGGACATTGCCGACCTGCGTGGCTACCAGCTCATTCTGGACCGCGCCAGCGATAGTGGCATTATTTTCGGTTCTCCGAAAGTGGACATCTCCAACGAGGTGCTCTCGAAGCTTGGCTACTCCAATTAAGATGAAAAATTAAAAATGAAAAATTAATATTAGAAAACAACTATGAAGAAATTGATTATCTGCGCTATTTGCGCACTCTGTGGTTTCACCACCGCTAACGCACAACAGAAGTTCGGACACGTCAACTCTCAGGAGATTATCCAGGCTATGCCAGAGTTCTCCAAGGCACGTACCGAGATTGAGGCACTTACCAAGCAGTATGAGGCTGACCTGAAGAGCATGTACGAAGAACTGCAGAAGAAGGGTGAGGCTTATGAGAAAGAGCAGGCTACCCTGCCCGCTAACATCAAGGAGCGCCGTGAGAAGGAGCTTGCAGAGATGCAGCAGAAGATCCAGCAGAACTATCAGGACAACCAGCAGGCACTGGCTCAGGCTCAGCAGGAGAAAATGAACGCCATCACTACCAAGGTGCTGGACGCTATCAAGGCTGTAGGTCAGGCTGGCAACTACATCTATATCATGGATATGGGTAGTGGTGTACCCTATATCTCTACCACTCTCTCTACCGACGTTACTGCAGAAGTCAAGAAGAAACTCGGCATCTAATCTGTTATGAAGAAACTCATCCTTTTCTTCCTTCTGCTGGCTACCATGCCCGCACTGGCACAGAGCGAGCTGAAGTTCGGTTATCTGAGCTACAACGCCGTCATGCAAGCCATGCCGGAGTATGCTGCCATGCAGAACAGTATGGCTGAGCTGCGCCAGAAGTATGAGGCTGAGCAGAAGCGCGTAGAGGACGACTTCAACAAGAAGTACGAAGAGTTCCTCGACGGCCAGAAGAGCTACCCGAAGACGATTCTGCAGAAGCGACAGAGCGAACTTCAGGAGATGCTCGACAAGAACATCGCCTTCAAGAAGGAGAGCCAGCGTCTGCTGAAACAGGCTGAGGAGGATGCTATGGCACCTGTTATGGTCCGTCTGGCAGAAACGCTTGATGCCCTCGGCAAGGTGCGTGGCTATGCCTTCATCGTTAATATCGACGAGAAAGTGGCTCTCTGGCTGAATCCCTCGCTGGGTGAGGACATCACTGCAACTGTTATAGCACAGCTGCAGCGATGAAAAATGAAAGATGAAAAATGAGCAGTGAGCCAGGACCTATCGGCATCTTCGACAGCGGATATGGCGGACTAACGATTCTACACGGCATCCGACAGCTGCTTCCTGAGTACGACTATCTGTACTTAGGCGACAACGCACGCACGCCTTACGGCACTCGCTCGTTCGAGGTGGTCTATGAGTTCACGCGCCAAGCTGTAGTAAAACTCTTTGAGATGGGGTGTCACCTCGTCATTCTGGGTTGTAACACAGCCTCAGCAAAAGCATTACGTTCGATACAACAAAATGATCTGCCCAAGCTCGACCCCAACCGTCGAGTCTTGGGCGTCATTCGTCCTACGGCAGAGGTCATCGGTTCCCTGACCCACAACCGCCACGTCGGCATCTTTGCCACCGAGGGAACCATCAAGAGTGAGTCGTATAACCTGGAGATTCACAAGCTCTACCCCGACATACAAGTCAGCGGTGTCGCCTGTCCGTTCTGGGTACCTTTGGTAGAGTATAACGAGGCAGACTCTCCTGGTGCCGACTACTTCGTCAAGAAGCGCATCGACCAGTTGATGCGCCTCGATCCACAGATAGACACCGTCATTCTGGGCTGTACGCACTACCCCCTCCTACTACCTAAAATCCACAAATACATTCCCCGTGGCGTCCGCATCATCGCACAGGGAGAATATGTAGCGAGTTCGCTACAAAGCTATTTCCAGCGCCACCCCGATATGGAACAGCGTTGCACAAAGAATGGTCAGACCCGTTATCTGACTACCGAGAATCCTGAGAAATTCAAGGAACAAGCCAAACTCTTCCTCCATGAAGACATCGAGGTAGAGAATGTCACGTTAGGATAAAAGTCGCTTAGAGAAATAGCGTACGGGATACCACACGCTGAGGAATCCTACGGCAATGACCGTGAGGAAGACGAGGACGACATCCCAGGGATGCACACTCACGGGATAGGCATCGATGACAAAGTTGCCTTCGCTGTCGCCCAAGCGTACCAATCCGTACTGTTGTTGCAGCCAGCACAGGAGGAGTCCTAACAGGATGCCGATAACAGCACCCATCAAGGATATCATGCGGCCTTCAAAGAGGAAGATACGCGTAATCTGTTGGTCATTGGCGCCCAGATTGCGCAGGGTAACTACATCGTTACGCTTGTCGATAATCAGCATCGACAACGAACCGATGATATTAAAACAGGCAATGACGAGGATGAATGTCAGGAAGATATACGCCATCAGCTTCTCCACCTTCATAATGCGGAAGGTGTCGTCCTGCTGTTCATAGCGGTCTTGAACAAGGAAATGACCGTCAGCCAATTGCACCATCCGCTCTTTTACCGCCTCAAAGTCACTACCTGGTCGCAAGCGCAGTTCCAAGGACGTCAGACGGTTGGGTTGGTCAAAGATATTACGCGCAAAGGCCAGCGATGTCAGGATATACTGTTTGTCATACTTCGACTGCTTGATGCAGAAGATGACGCCAGGAGAATAGAGGTCATCCTCCACAAAGCCTTCAGTAGGATTGGCCATATTCAGCTGTCCCTCACGGCGAGGTGCATAGATTTTCAGCGGCTCTGGATAGGTGTAGCCTAAACCTAACTGATAGGCAATGCCCAGGCCAGGAATACCATAATGCATGTCTGCAGCATGCAGCTCGAACTCACCATCGCCTTCCAACACCTCACGGATATGCGTCAGCGAGTCGAAATTGTCTTCCACGCCCTTGATCTTGACCATCATCTGACGATTGCCATAGACGGCCAGCGCCTGATCCTCCAAGCACTCAGTAGCCACCTCTACCTCTGGCAACTGACGAATCTGTGTCAGGATGGGGTCAGTAGCAGAAGCTGTCTTACCCTTCAGGGGAGTCACCTTCAGCTGTGGGTCCATCTGTGTGAAGAATGACGCCACCAGGTCGTGGAAGCCGTTGAAGACGGAGAGCGTGACGACCAGCGCCATGGCAGCGACAGCGACACCTACTACGGAGATGCCGCTGATGATGTTGATGGCGTGGGTAGACTTCTTAGAGAAGAGGTAGCGCCGTGCGATGTAAAATGACACCCACCCCTTTCCCCTCCCAAACGGGAGGGGGATAAAATTAGTCAACACACTCAACAACCCCATATCGAAAAATTCGGAAGAACTATTCAGACTCCCCTCCTGTATGGGAGGGGTTGGGGGTGGGTTTTAAGAGCTTATCAATACGCTCGATATAGTCCAGACTGTCGTCGATGAAGAATCGGAGCTCAGGGACGATACGCATCTGATGACGGATGCGCGTGCCCAGTTCATAGCGTATCTGCTTCTCATTACGGGTAATGTTCTGCAGGAGCTCTTCACCACGTTCAGAGGGGAAGATGCTCAGATAGGCCGTACAGATGCTCAGGTCGGGCGATATCTTCGTACGTGTCACACTGACCATCACACCATGCATGGCACGCGTCTGCTCCTGAAAAATCAGAGAGAGTTCTTTCTGGAGCAGACGGGCTATCTTGTTTTGTCTTGTTTCTTGCATGTCTTATTTCTTTTCTTCTTTCTTTTCTTCTTCAATAGAAAGGACTTCTACGTCGAAGACCAGCGTGCTATAGGCAGGAATATCGCTACCAGCGCCACGAGCACCATAGGCCAGCTCCTGAGGGATATACAACTGCCACTTAGAACCAACAGGCATCATGCACAGCGCCTCCGTCCAACCTTTGATGACCTGGCTAGGGGAGAAAGTTGCAGGCTCACCGCCATGTTTCTCGGTAGAATCGAAGACCTTACCATCGATGAGACGACCTTCGTAGAGCACCGTCACCTTGTCATTAACCTTGGCAACAGCACCATTGCCCTGTTTCAGCACCTTGTACTGCAAGCCGCTGGGCAACGTAACGACACCTTCCTTCTTGGCATTCTCCTCTAGGAAGTCCTTACCAGCCTTCTTCAGCTTCTCTTCCTTAGCCTTACGGACTGCTGACACACGCTCGCTCAGAAATTTCTCAGCGGGCTGGGTCTTAAACAATACGGTATCACCATTCAGGGCATCAAACAAGCCCTGATAGGCCAGACGCAACTGCAGAGTGTCGGCAGAACCCTCTACTTCCTTAGCCAGACCAGCCAGAAAACGTTCACGAACGATGTCGGCCAACACATAACCAGCAGTATAGCTCAG
>Ga0256404_1001542_pt1 | contig 54976 bp, 48 predicted proteins | sample RumenRJG_01DNA_FD_185990 | JGI IMG/M metagenome (GOLD analysis project Ga0256404, IMG submission 185990) | Bovine rumen microbial communities from Lethbridge, Alberta, Canada - RJG_01 | ecosystem: Host-associated > Mammals > Digestive system > Stomach > Rumen | place: Canada: Alberta | collected... | reverse complement strand
TTGGATTATGTGGGCATTCAAACCGGAAAACAGAATAAATGTTAATACAAGCCATTTTCCTGCTTAAAAGCTTGGTTTTTAAAACAGTATCTGTCCCCCTGTGAGTTCAAAAAAAATCCATATAAACCGCAGGAATATCGGGAAATTGTCGTATCTTTGCACCATCGAAACCAATTAGCATAAAGGAAATGTTATGAGTACAGCGACACTAACAAGTCTTCTTGACTATCTCTATGGCACACTCTCGCCGAACAATATGCGCTGGGTGGGGGAACATCTCATAGAGCAAGCAAAGAAAGAAGAAAAAGAGCAGTTGCGCCCCTACACGATGCAGGAGATTGACGAAATGCTTGACGAGGCAGAAGCCGCCTTTGAGGCCGGTGAATACCTGACTAACGACGAGGTGTTCCACCACAAGGAAAAAGTAAGCGTATGAAGATTCACTGGCACAAACGAGCCGCCGCCCAGTTGCATCAGGTAGAGGAATACGTCCTGCGGGATTTTGGCGAGCGCATCCGTCAGGAATTCATGGACGAGGTTGAACAGGCTACGCATGCCTTGGCCGACATGCCCACGATGGGCAAGATAGACCCTCTTTTCGCCCATCGTAAACAATGCTACCGAAGCATCATAGTACGTCGGCTCAACAAGATTGTCTATTATGTCAAAGGCGATGCCCTCCACATTGCCGCTTTCTGGGACACCAGACGTGAGCCAAAGGCACAAGCCAGACAGACAAAGTGAACCACAGAGGAGGGCGGCCACGAAAGCCACGGCGAGCGGACGGCCGCCCTCCTTCCCTCTCTAAACGCTCTCTGCCGCGAGCGGTGCTACTTGGAGGACGGAAACGTGCCTCTCTGCCGCGAGCGGTGCTACTATGAGATAAGGAAGCGACAACTTTTCAGAACGTATAACTATAAACGATTGTTACTTCTGGTCGAGACCGTTGCTTTTTAGTCAGAGAACCACCAAGAAGACCAGCAACAGGATGACGGTGAGGACAAGGGCCAAGACGAAAGCCAGGACAATGAGGCAGGTGGGTGTCTTCTTGGCGGGCTGAGGCGGAACCACGTAGGCTGGCTCCGGAGCCGGAGCGACGAAGAAATATGACTGGAAGTTAGCGTAGAGATACTGCTTGATTTCCGACGTGTTCTGCGGCCGGTCCATGCGCCCCAACTGCATCATCCACGCGATGAGCGACTGCATGGGGGCACTGACATGCGGCGGGAACGTCAGTTCGGCACGCTCCTCCAACCGCTCGGTAGCCGTTGGGGGCGACTGCAGGGTGAGCAGCCTGTAGAGTGTTGCCCCGAGGGCATAGAAGTCAGTCCACGGCCCGAAGTTCTTCAAGTTCTGGTCAATCTGTTCCAAGGGCGAGTACTGAGGCGTGAACAGCATCATGGAGGGCACGGAAGAGGTCTGCCCGTCGGACACGTGCTTGGAGGCCCCGAAGTCGATGAGCATGGCCCGTCCCCTCTCATCCATCATGATGTTGGCAGGCTTCAGGTCTAAGTGTATCAGGTGTTGCTCGTGCACGGCAGCCAGTCCGTCGAGCACCTGGTCGAGAATCCCGACCACCTCCCGTTCGTCCAATGGCTGAGAGGAGCGTTTCAGGCGTTCGTCGAGCGACTCGCCGTGAATAAGGTCCATCTCGTAATAGGCGGTCCCGTTCTCTTCGAACAGCTGATAGACGTTGACGATGTGCTCATTGTGCAGCTGATGCATGCGGTTAGCCTCCTTGCGGAACTTAGCCCGCTGCTGGGCAAACAGCTCTTTCTGGCTCACGGGGCGCACCACCACGCAGGTGTCATCCTCGTTCTGCACGGTGTCGCGTAACGAGAATTCCTTGATGGCCACTTGGATGCCGTACTCCATATTGGTAGCAACGTACGTATTGCCGAAGCCGCCTGACGAGAGGTGGCCGTCAATGCGGTACCGTCCGCCCTGCAACAGCGTTCCTACAGGCAGCAAGGGCTGCCGTCCCGTTTGGCTGATTTGTTCCTGCATACGTTCGAAGAAAACGGATAAAACCGATGCAAAGGTAATAAATAATTCACAATTCATCATCTACAATTCACAATTATTTTGTACCTTTGTCGCCATAAACACGAAAACCTAAGGAAAAAAGATGTATCTTAAAACCCTCTACCGGCAAATACGCCAATACCGCACGGCATCGGTGCTGACCCCTCTTTTCACCTCGCTCGAAGTGGTCATGGACGTGCTCATTCCCTACGTGACGGCCATGCTCATTGACCGCGGCCTTTCGGCTGGCGACATGCAGCAGGTCTATTTCTACGGGGCCATCATGATAGGCATGGCGCTGCTCAGCCTGGCCTTCGGCATTCTGGCGGGCCGCTTTGCGTCGTATGCCTCAACCGGCTTTGCGGCCAACCTGCGGAGTGCCATGTACCGTAACATTCAGACGTTCGCCTTCTCCGACATTGACAAGTTCTCCACCTCGGGACTGGTGACCCGCATGACGACCGACGTGAACAACCTGCAGAACGCCTACCAGCAGATACTGCGCATAACGGTGCGTGCCCCCTTCCGCCTGCTGCTCAGCATCGTGATGTGCCTCGTCATCGACGCCCGCCTCAGCCTCATCTTCATCACGGCCATGGTGGTGCTGTCAGTTTCGCTCTACTTCATCATCAGCCGTGTGGCACGCTTGTTTGCGCAGGTGTTTGAGAAGTACGACCAGCTGAACCTGAGCGTACAGGAGAACACCACCGCCATTCGTGTGGTGAAGGCTTTTGTGCGTGAGGAATACGAGAACGAGAAGTTTGCCACAGCCGCCGAGGCACTCTACAAGCTTTATGTGCGTGCCGAGAGCCTCATGGCCTTCAACCACCCCATCATGAACATGGTGGTGTATGGCTGCATCATTGCCCTGTCGTGGTGGGGTGCCCACTACATTGTCGAGGGCTCGCTGACCACGGGTGAGCTGACGTCGCTCTTCACCTACGTCATGTCCATTCTCATGTCGCTGATGATGCTGTCAATGGTGTTCGTCATGCTGACGCAGAGTGCTGCCAGCGGCAAGCGCGTGGCCGAGATTATTGACGAGGAGGCCGACATCAAGAACCCGGCCGATCCCGTCACCACCATCAAGGACGGCAGCATAGAGTTCCGCGGAGTAAGGTTTGACTATGAGGCCAATAAGGCCAATGAGCCCAATACGCCCCATAAGCGGTCTGCCCTCTACAACGTGTCGTTCAGCATCAAGAGCGGTGAGCGCATCGGCGTCATCGGCGGTACGGGTTCCGGAAAATCAACGCTGGTCAACCTGGTCAGCCGGCTGTACGACGTGACGAAGGGCGAAGTGCTGGTGGGTGGCCGCAACGTGAAGGAGTACGACCTTGAAGCCCTGCGCAACGAGGTGGCCGTGGTGCTGCAGAGCAACATCCTCTTCTCGGGCACCATACTCGACAACCTGCGCTGGGGAAAGACTGACGCCACGCTGGAAGAATGTCAGCGGGCCTGCCGGCTGGCACAGGCTGACGAGTTTATCAGCCAGATGCCCGACGGCTACGACACCCACATAGAACAGGGCGGCACCAACGTCAGCGGCGGACAGAAACAGCGGCTCTGCATTGCCCGCGCCCTGCTCAAGCAGCCCAAGGTGCTGGTACTCGACGACTCCACCTCAGCCTGCGACACGGCCACCGACGCGAAGATACGCCAGGCGCTCTACCACGAACTGCCACAGATGACGCAGCTCATCATAGCCCAGCGCATACTGAGCGTGAGGGACTGCGACCGCATCATCGTCATGGACAATGGTGTGGTCACCGGCTTCGACACCCACGAGAACCTGCTCCGCACGAATGCACTCTACCAGGAAATCAACGCCATACAGAGTGAGAACCAGGGAGATTTTGATAAGGTGAGCGTGGAGCGTTGAGTGTTGAGCGTGGAGCGTTGAGTGTTGAGCGTTAATTGTGCATTTTAAACAAAGTTGAAATATGAGACAACCATTTGGTCCTCAAGGCGGACGTGGTGCCAGCCAAGCCGGTTTCCAGTCCATAGACAAGGAGAAGCGCAGCACGCTATGGCGGCTGACGAAGTACGTGCTGAAAGACTATAAGTTCAGCATCGCCACGGTGCTGGTCTGCATCGTCATCACGTCGGTAGCCACCCTCTCCTCCACCCTCTTCACCCGCACGCTCATCGATGACTACATCGTGCCGCTAACGCAGGTGGACAACCCCGAATACGCGTCGCTGGCACAGACGCTCTTCAAACTGGGCATCGTCCTGCTGTTAGGCGTCGTCACGTCGTTCACCTCCAACTGGCTCATGATACGCGTCAGCCAGGGAACCCTGTTGCGACTGCGCAAACGGCTGTTCCAGAACATGCAGCAGCTGCCCATCAGCTACTTTGACAGCCACCCGCACGGCGAGCTGATGTCGGTCTATACCAACGACGTTGACTCGCTGCGGCAGATGATCAGTACCGCGCTGGCCCAGGTGTTCAACTCCATCATTACCATCAGCATCACGTTTGCCTCGATGGTGGCGCTCAGCATTCCGCTGACGCTGGTCAGCTGTCTGCTGTCGGTAGTCATGATGGTCACCACCACGTGGCTCGGCAAGCGCTCACGCCGCTTCTTCCGCGTTCAGCAGGAGTCGCTGGCAAAGACCAACGGCTTCATTGAGGAGATGCTGACGGGCCAGAAGGTGGTCAAGGTGTTCTGCCACGAGCAGCAGGCCACACGGTCGTTTGAGCAGATCAACGAGCAGCTGCGCTCCAGCGCCTACAATGCCAACCGCATAGCCAACATCGTGATGCCCGTCAACGGCAACCTGGGCAACCTGGGCTACGTGCTCATCGCCGTAGTGGGTGCCACGCTGGCCATTGACAGCTTACAGGTTTTCGACTTCCGGCCGACCATTTCATTGGGCACGGTAGTGGCCTTCCTCACACTCAACAAGAACTTCACCCAGCCCATTTCGCACATCTCGCAACAAATTAACAGCGTGCTCAATGCCTCCGTAGGAGCCGAGCGCGTCTTCCGCCTGATGGACGCAGAGCCGGAGGTGGATGAAGGACAATGGACTTCGTCCAATGGTCAATGGACAAAGGTCGAAGGTCAAAAGTCGAAGGTCAAACCCATTGAAGGCGACGTTGACTTCCAGCATGTTGACTTCAGCTATACGAAGGAGAAGCAGATACTCTTCGACATCAACATCAACACCAACCCGAGACAGAAGATAGCCTTCGTGGGAGGAACAGGAGCAGGCAAGACCACCATCATCAACCTCATCAACCGCTTCTACGACATTCAGAAAGGACACATACTCTACGACGGCATACCCATTACCGACATCAGGAAATCGTCACTACGCAAGAGCATGGGCATCGTGCTGCAGGAGACGCACCTCTTTACCGGCACCGTACTCGACAACATACGCTACGGACGGCTCGACGCTACCGACGAGGAATGCAAGGAGGCGGCACGACTGGTGGGAGCCGACGACTTCATACGCCGACTGGGCAACGGTTACCAGACCATGCTGACCGCCGACGGCGGCAACCTGAGCCAAGGCGAGCGCCAGCTGCTGGCCATTACCCGCACAGCCATTGCCGACCCGCCCGTGCTCATTCTCGACGAGGCCACGTCGAGCATCGACACCCGCACGGAGCGGCTGGTGCAACAGGGCATGGACTCACTCATGCAGGGGCGCACCACCTTTGTCATTGCCCACCGCCTCTCCACCGTGCGCAATGCCGACCAGATTATCGTCCTCGACCACGGCCGCATCATTGAGCACGGCACCCACGACGAACTGCTCGCCCTGCGTGGCAAATACCACCAGCTCTATACGGGTGGCACCGTCTGAAGGCAGCACCGTTCTTACACGCCTAAGCAACAATAAAACAGGGTGCAACTCGGAAAAACACAAATAAATTTGGTTTTTCGGTCGTTTTGCACTACCTTTGCACCCGATTTACGTAAATATAACAAGAAGAACAATGCCAGAAATATCTGTACGCGGACTGGAGATGCCGGAATCTCCTATCAGAAAACTTGCCCCGCTGGCTGCAAAAGCTAAACGAAACGGCATTAAAGTGTATCACCTCAACATTGGACAGCCCGACCTGCCCACACCGCAGGTGGCACTGGACGCGCTGAAGACCATCGACCGGAATATACTGGAGTACTCACCCTCGCAGGGCTACCTGAACTACCGCGAGAAACTGGTGAGCTACTACGCGAAATACAACATCAACGTAACGGCTGACGACATCATCATTACGTCGGGCGGAAGTGAGGCGGTGCTCTTTGCCTTCCTGAGCTGTCTGAACCCGGGCGATGAAATCATCGTGCCCGAACCGGCTTACGCCAACTACATGGCCTTTGCAATTTCTGCCGGCGCGAAGATCAGGACCATTGCCACGACCATTGACGAGGGATTCTCGCTGCCGAAGGTGGAGAAATTCGAAGAACTCATCAACGACCGTACAAGGGCCATCATGATTTGTAACCCCAACAACCCGACGGGCTATCTCTACACCCGCCGCGAAATGAACCAGATACGCGACCTGGTGAAGAAGTACGACCTCTACCTGTTCTCTGACGAGGTGTATCGCGAATACATCTACACGGGGTCGCCCTACATCTCGGCCTGCCACCTGGAGGGCATTGAGCAGAACGTCATACTGATTGACTCTGTGTCGAAACGCTACTCGGAGTGCGGCATCCGCATCGGAGCACTCATCACGAAGAATGCCGAGGTCCGCAAGGCCGTGATGAAGTTCTGTCAGGCACGCCTCTCCCCGCCCCTCATCGGACAGATTGTGGCCGAGGCCAGCCTTGACACGCCCGAGGAGTATCTGCGCGACGTATATGACGAATATGTGGAGCGCCGTAAGTGCCTCATTGACGGTCTGAACCGCATACCCGGCGTTTATTCACCCATTCCCATGGGTGCCTTCTACACGGTGGCCAAGCTGCCTGTTGACGACGCCGAGAAGTTCTGCCGCTGGTGTCTGGCTGATTTCAACTACGAGGGTGAGACGGTGATGATGGCTCCCGCTGCCGGATTCTACACCACCCCCGGGGCTGGCATCGACCAGGTGCGCATAGCCTACGTGCTGAAAAAGGAGGACCTTGAGCGTGCCCTCTTCGTCTTGCAGAAAGCACTCGAAGCATACCCGGGGAGATGTATTTAAATGAGAAATGAGGAATGAGAAATCATGAATTTCCCTTTATTCATAGCCAAAAAGATTTATAGCGGAGGCGACAACCGCCGAAAGGTGAGCCGCCCTGCTATACAAATAGCCACACTGGGCGTGGCCATCGGACTGGCTGTGATGATAGTCACCGTGAGCGTGGTGATGGGCTTCAAGCACACCATTCGCGACAAGGTCATCGGCTTTGGCAGTCACATACAAATAGAGAACCTGCTGATAACGATTCCCGAAGTGGAGCTGAGCGACTCGACCATGAAGATACTGTCTGACATGCAGGGCATTGAGCATGTGCAGCGCTTCGCCATGTCGCAGGGCATACTGAAGACCGACTCTGACTTTCTGGGCATGAACTTCAAGGGAATAGACGAACACTACAGCACCGACTTCCTGAAACAGCACATTGTGGAAGGCGACATGCCTACATTCAGCAGCACGAAAAGCCAGAACAAACTGCTCGTCTCGAAGGTGACGGCCGACAAGCTGAGACTGAAGGCCGGCGACCGCATCTTCGCCTACTTCATTACCGACAACGGGGTGAAGGCACGCAGGTTCGACATTGCTGCCATCTACCAGACGAACATGAACAAGTTTGACCAGCTGCTCTGTTTTACCGACCTCTACACCACGCGTAAACTGAACGGATGGGACGGTACTAATGCGTATTCGGGCGCAGAGATGACGGTCAGCGACTTCAGTCAGCTGGATCCTATCTCCTACGATGTCTCTGAACAACTCAAGATGATCAATGCCAACGTGGAGAACCGAATGCTCACCATGGACTGCAAGACCATACAGGAGGCATACCCGCAAATATTCACCTGGTTAGAGCTGCTCGACCTGAACGTATGGATTATTCTGGTACTGATGGTCTGCGTGGCCGGCTTCACCATGATTTCCGGTCTGCTCATTATTATATTAGAGCGTACGCAGATGATTGGCATACTGAAAGCCCTCGGTGCCCGCAACAAAACCATTCGTCACACGTTCCTCTGGTTTGCCACCTTCATCATTGGCCAGGGACTGTTCTGGGGAAACATCATAGGCATTGGAATTGTGCTGCTACAGCAACAATTCGGACTAATCACGCTCGACCCGGCAACCTACTACGTGAAAGAGGCACCAATGGAGCTGAATGTGCCTGTCATTGTGGCACTTAACATAGCCACACTGGCCATTAGCGTGTTCGTCCTGATAGCCCCCAGCTACCTCATTTCTTTCATCCATCCGGCAAAATCAATGCGGTACGAATAAAAAATTGCACAAAAAATTTGGAAATGTGCAACAAAGATATTACCTTTGCACAAAATTTTTGAATTTGTGCAATGAAAACTTTTGAAAGTTTCAATTCATATATAGAAAAGACCGTTATTGAGAACTGGAACCTCGATGCCCTGACAGACTATCAGGGGGCGACGTTGCAATATCACGACGTGGCCCGCAAGATAGAAAAGATACACATCTTCTTTGAAAACTGCGGCGTAAAGAAAGGCGACAAGATTGCCGTATGCGGCAGAAACTCTGCCCATTGGGCTGTCACCTTCCTGGCAACGCTGGCCTACGGTGCCGTGGCAGTTCCCATTCTTCACGAATTCAATGCCGAACAAATACACAACATTGTGAACCACTCTGAGTCGAAGCTGCTCTTTGTGGGCGACGTGGTTGCCACGCAGATTGACCCAGAGGCCATGCCCGACATTGAAGGCGTTGTCTATATGCCCGACTACTCGCTAATGGTGTCACGATCGGAATCTCTCACGTACGCGCGCGAACATTTAAATGAATTGTTCGGCAAGAAATATCCCAAGGCATTCCGGCAAGAACACATCAGCTGGTATAAAGACCAGCCAGAAGAACTGGCACTCATCAACTACACCAGCGGAACAACGGGATTCTCAAAGGGCGTCATGCTACCCTATCGCGCATTGTGGGGAAACCTGGACTTCTGTCTGAACCACTTAGGCGTTCACCTGAAGAATAACTGCGACACGCTAAGCATACTACCCATGGCCCACATGTACGGCATGGCCATTGAGTTCATCTTCCCCTTCTGCTTCGGAAGCCATTTGTTCTTCCTCAACCGACTACCCTCCCCCGCCATTATTGCACAAGCCTTCGCTGACATTCGTCCGGCTGTCATCATAGCCGTTCCGCTTATCATAGAGAAAATTATCCGCAAGCGGGTGTTCCCGCATACACAAAGCAACGTCATCAGACTGTTGCTGCAGATGCCCGTGGTGAGCAAGAAGGTCAAGGAGCGCATCTGCTCAGAAGTGTATAAGGCCATGGGCGGAAATGCCTATGAGGTAGTGGTTGGCGGAGCAGCACTCAACCAGGAGATAGAGCAGTTCCTGTACAGCATCCATTTCCCCATTACCGTAGGCTATGGCACCACCGAGTGTGCACCGCTCATCACCTTCAGCGACTATAAAGACTTCGTGCCCGGCTCGTGCGGCACTCCTGTTGACCACATGGAAGTGAAGATTCTGAGCAACGACCCGCAGCACATAGCCGGCGAGATTGTAACACGCGGCACCAACGTGATGCTGGGATATTACAAGAATGAGGAGGCTACCCGTAAGGCCATTGACGAGGAAGGCTGGTACCACACTGGCGACCTGGGCACCATGAGTGCTGACGGCCATGTCTTCATACGCGGACGTATCAAGAACATGCTGCTCAGTGCTAACGGACAGAACGTCTATCCGGAAGAGATAGAAGACAAGCTCAACTCCATGGCTATGGTCAGCGAGTGCATCGTGGTACAGAAGGACGACAAGTTCATAGGATTGGTTCACCCCGACTATGATGAGGCCAAGGCAATGGGGTTCACTACCGAGGACCTGAAAAACATTATGGAGCAAAACCGCAAGGAGCTGAACCAGCAGTTGCCCGTATATAGTCACTTGGCCGCCATTCGTCTGCACGAAGAGGAGTTTGCCAAGACCCCCAAGAAAAGCATCAAGCGTTACCTGTACAGGTAAGAATAAAGAAGTTAGAATAACTAAAACAATCAAAATAATATGGAACACATACCAAGTTTCAACGCACTCATTCAGCAGAGCATCATCGACCACTGGGACGCTGATGCGCTGACTGACTACAAAGGAGCGACACTGCAGTTCCACGACGTGGCACGCAAAATTGAGAAGCTCCACATTCTTTTTGAAAACAGCGGCGTGGAGAAAGGAGACAAGATTGCCCTCTGCGGACGTAACTCGTCACAATGGGCGGTGGCTTTCCTGGCCACACTGACCTACGGTGCCATTGCCGTGCCCATTCTGCATGAGTTTAACGCTGAGCAGATACACAACATTGTTAACCATTCCGAGGCAAAGTTGCTCTTTGTGGGTGACCATGTGGTGACCGTCATTAATCCTGACGAAATGCCCAAGTTGGAAGGCATTATCAACAATCCCGACTACTCACTCTTCGTGTCACGTTCAGAAAAGCTGACCTATGCCCGCGAACACCTGAATGAGCTGTACGGCAAGAAATACCCGAAGTACTTCCGCAAAGAGCATGTCAACTACTACATGGAACAGTCGCCCGACGAATTGGCGCTCATCAACTACACCAGCGGAACAACAGGCTTCTCGAAGGGTGTCATGATTCCCTATCGCGCGCTGTGGTCGAACTACGACTTCGCCATCAACGTACTGGGAAAGAAAATCAAGACCGGCGACCGCGTCATCAGCATACTGCCCATGGCACACATGTACGGTATGGCCTTCGAATTCATCTTTGAGTTCCTTTACGGCTGTCACACCTACTACCTGAGCCGCATACCCTCACCAGCCATTATTGCCGAGGCGTTCGCCAACATCAAGCCCATCATCATCATTGCTGTGCCGCTGGTCATCGAGAAGATTATCCGTAAGAAGGTATTCCCAAGGATTCAGAACAACCGTATGCGCCTGCTGCTGCAGATGCCGGTTATTAATATTAAGGTACACGAGAAGATACGCGACGAGGTGGTCAAGGCCTTCGGTGGAGAGTTCTACGAAATCATCATCGGCGGTGCTGCCTTTAACCAGGAGGTAGAACATTTCCTGAAACGCATTGAGTTCCCCTATACCGTGGGCTACGGAGCAACAGAGTGTGCCCCCATTATCTGCTATAGCGACTGGCATACCTTTGCACAAGGCTCTTGCGGAAGGGCCGCCCTGCACATGGAGGTAAAGATTGACTCACCCAACCCACAGCTTGTTCCCGGTGAAATCCTTACCCGCGGACTCAATGTCATGCTGGGCTATTACAAGAACGAGGAAGCCACACGCCAGGCTTTGGACGACGATGGATGGTACCACACCGGCGACCTTGGCACCATGGACGAATACGGAAACGTCTTCATCAAAGGCCGCAGCAAGAACATGTTGCTCGGCTCTAACGGCCAGAACATCTACCCAGAGGAGATTGAGGACAAGGTCAACTCAATGGCACTTGTCATGGAGAGTGTCGTCGTACAGCGTGGCGAGAAACTCACGGCCCTGGTTTATCCCGATTATGACGAAGCCAAGAAGATGGGCTTCACTGAGGAGGACATCCGCAACGTCATGGAGCAGAACCGCACTCAACTCAACCTGGTGTTGCCGGCCTACGCCAAGCTCACCGAGATAGAGATACAAAAGGAAGAGTTTGAGAAAACACCTAAAAAGAGTATCAAACGTTACCTTTATAAATAAACAAAGTGGAAAAAGTGACAAGAAGCAAGGTTTTCGGCCTTGCTTCTTTCTTTTTGCTTGATTTATGTCAATTAAGTGACAAAAAGTAAACGTTTACGTCAAAAAAGTTGACAAATTGTTTGTCAATTCCCGTTTTTGCTTTAACTTTGCAATCAGAAAACAAAAAGACAACACAAAGAATAATATAAACAACAAATTTTAAAAAGGAAAAAGATTATGAATGCAGCAAAAATTGTTGAAGAACTGAAACAGCGTTTCCCCAACGAGCCAGAGTACATTCAGGCCGTTAGTCAGGTACTTCCCACTATTGAGGAAGAGTACAACAAGCATCCGGAGTTTGAAAAGGCCAACCTCATTGAGCGTCTTTGCATTCCCGATCGTGTCTTTGAATTCCGCATCACTTGGGTTGACGACCAGGGCAAAGTCCAGACCAACATGGGCTACCGCATCCAGCACAACAACGCCATTGGCCCGTACAAAGGCGGTCTGCGCTATCACAAGTCAGTAAACCTGGGTATCCTGAAGTTCCTCGCCTTTGAGCAGACATTCAAGAACTCTCTGACCACTCTGCCCATGGGCGGTGCAAAGGGTGGTTCCGACTTCTCTCCCCGTGGCAAGAGCGACGCAGAGGTGATGCGTTTCTGCCAGGCCTTCATGAACGAGCTCTACCGCGTCATTGGTCCCGACGAGGACGTTCCCGCTGGTGACATCGGCGTAGGCGGACGTGAGGTAGGCTATCTGTTCGGTCAGTACAAGAAGCTCACCCACCAGTTCCAGGGAGTGCTCACTGGTAAGGGAATCCCCTTCGGCGGTTCACTCATTCGTCCTGAGGCTACTGGTTACGGCTGTGTATATTTCCTGACGTCCATGCTCGCTACCCGTGGCATCGACATCAAGGGCAAGAAGGTGCTCATCTCTGGTGCCGGTAACGTGGCCCAGTATGCTACTGAGAAGTGCATCCAGCTGGGTGCCATTCCCTTGACGCTCTCTGACTCTGACGGTTACATCTACGACCCCGATGGCATCACACAGGAGAAGCTGGAGTACGTCAAGGAACTCAAGAACATTGAGCGCGGACGTATTAAGGAATATGTTGAGGAATATCCTAATGCCGTCTATCATGCTGGCGAGCGTCCTTGGCACGAAAAGGCTGACATCGCACTGCCCTGCGCTACGCAGAACGAGATTAACGGCGATGAGGCACAGGCACTGGTTGACAATGGTATCATTGCTGTAGCTGAAGGTGCTAACATGCCTTCACTGCCCGAGGCTATTAAGATTTTCCAGGATGCCAAGATTCTCTATGCTCCCGGTAAGGCCAGCAACGCTGGTGGTGTATCGGTCAGCGGTCTGGAGATGTCGCAGAACTCTGAGCGTCTGTCATGGACAGCCAAAGAGGTTGACGACTATCTGAAGCGCATCATGAACGACATTCACGAGAACTGCGTGAAGTATGGCACACAGGCCGACGGTTACATCAACTACGTAAAGGGTGCTAACGTAGCCGGCTTCATGAAGGTTGCAAGTGCCATGATGAGTCAGGGCATTGTATAAGCTCGGCGAAGCCAAGGTTATACAGCCATGATGAGTCAGGGCATTGTATAAAGCCCACCCCAACCCCTCCCCAAGGGAGGGGCTATTATAAAGAAACCCAACACAAGAACACATTATAAACTTCAAAAGGAAAGCCTCGCAATTGATTGTTGCGAGGCTTTTTAATTGTAGCTGTTCTTATCTGACCTTCAGCCGGTCACCCACTCGGGGCATGTAGTCCGCATCCAGGTCGTTCATCTTGTACAGCCGCTTTAGCCTGATGCCATAATACTGGGCAATGCTGTACATCGACTCACCCGCCTGCACCGTGTGCGGCCGGTTCTTATATTCCTTAGGAGCCTTGCGGGCCTTCTTCTCTAACCAGATAATCTCACCCTCCACCAGTTGGTCGCGCTTGTCGCGTTCGTTATAGCGGGCCAGCTTACGATAGGAAATGTCCATTTCGTCGCCAATGCTGCGGAACGTGTCACCACGTCGGGCAATGACGTAGAGACGGTCGTTGAACATATAAACATCACGTTGATAGATGTTGGGTGAGGTCCGTCGCCCGTTGTCCGTCGTCCGTTGTCCAGTGTCAAACTCATACAGCTTATACACCTCGATGAGCTCTATCAGATGGTTGGCATAGCGCGGGTTAGTAGCATAGCCGGCAGCCTTCAGCCCCCTTGCCCAGCCTTTGTAGTCAGTAGGTTTGAGCGAGAAGAGCGAACGGTAGCGCTTACCCGTCGAAAGAAACTTGGAGTGGTCCTCGTAGCTCTCCCGTGCATTGCGGTACTTGCGGAAACAGTCGTTACGCTGGTCGTCGTCGAAATAGACCGTAGGCCCAGTCCAGCCGTTATGGCACTTGATACCGAAGTGGTTATTACCCTGTCGGGCCAGGTCACTACGCCCTGCCCCACTCTCCAGCAGTCCCTGCGCCAACGTGATGCTGGCAGGAATGCCGTAGTTGTGCATCTGCTCAATGGCCACAGGGCTCCACTCGTCAATGTATGCCTGATACTGTGCATTCCATTTCACCTGCGCCACGGCATGGCAAAATGATAAAAGATAAATGATAACGGAAAAACCTGTTACCGACAAACTTCTATTTAAGTTTTTCATTTCCTGTTTCACTACTTTTTAGGGCGTGGGCTAATCGTTCGTCTATACAGATACTGTAACAATCCACGAGGAATGCCACGTGACACAGCCTCGTCGAGCACAAGCCGCGCCTCAGCCTTACGTTCCAGCGACAGCAGCAACTCGGCGTGCGACACTACATAGTTAGCATTCAGCGAGTCCAACTGCTCAGCCTTCTCCCAGTCGAAGAGGGACAGCTCATGCTGTTTCATGTCCTGCTCCAGTCCCGCCCTTGCCGCATAGACAATAGCGCTGTCCGGGAACATCTCAACCATGAGGTTCAGTTCGTCGAGCGACTCTGTTCGTCGGCCAATCTTCTGCTGCACGTAGGCATGACCCAGACGACCCTCAAAGTGCATCGGCGAAAACCGCAGCAGCTCGTCATAGTCGAACAAAGCCTGGTCGTAGCGTTTCAACTGCGCGTTGGTGTAAGCCCTGTAGAAGCGGGCAGCCGGATTCTTTTCGTCTTTTGAGAGCACCAGTGTGTATTCATCGGCAGCATACTCCCACTGTCCCAGCTCAATGTTCACCGCCGCCTTGCGCAGATGCAGCTCAAGGTTATGGGGTGAAGCCGCTATCTGGCTGTTCAGCACAGCCAGCGAGTCACGCCATTGCTGGGTGGTCTGCGCCTGCCCTGTAAGCAGCGATGCTATCGCAACAAACAAGACGGCTACGCCTTTCGTATATAATCTACAATCCATGCTCCAACTTCTTTGGTTCCATACTTCCCGCCACCGTCAACCTGAATCTCGGGTGTGCGGACATTAGCATCGAGCGAGGCATTGACAGCCTTGCGTACCAATGCACCTTCCTCGTTTAGGCCAAAGTGTTCCAAGAGCATGGCAGCCGACAGAATCTGCGCCAATGGGTTGGCGATGTTCTGCCCTGCGGCCTGCGGCCAAGAACCGTGCACAGGTTCAAACAACGGCGTATGCTCGCCCAGACTTGACGAAGGCTGCAAGCCCATGCTGCCGGTAATACACGACGTCTCGTCAGTCAGTATGTCGCCGAAGGTGTTCTCCGTCACTATGACGTCAAAGAACGTCGGCTCCGTCAGCACGCGCATCGAGGCATTATCAATAAACATATAGTCGGTCTGCACCTCAGGGTACTGCGGCTCCATCTCCTTGGCTATCTGACGCCAAAGGCGGCTCGAGGCCAGTACGTTAGCCTTATCCACCACCGTCAGATGCTTACGTCGCGTCATGGCCATCTCGAAGGCCACCTTCAGTATGCGCTCTATCTCAGGCCGGGTATAGATGTCGGTGTCGTAAGCCTTGTCGTTGTCCTGATACTTCTCGCCAAAGTACATGCCACCCGTCAGCTCACGAATGACCACGAAGTCAGCACCACGCAACAGTTCGTCCTTCAGCGGCGACTTATGCAGCAGACAGTCGAACGTAGCTACCGGACGCACGTTGGCAAACAGCCCCAGCTTCTTACGCATGGCCAGCAGCCCCGTTTCCGGACGAATCTTCGCCGTCGGATTATTGTCGTATTTCAGGTCGCCCACGGCAGCAAACAGCACAGCGTCAGCCCGCATGCACACCTCGTGGGTTGCATCGGGGTATGGGTCTCCCACCGCCTCGATAGCATGGGCACCGCAGATGGCTTCCTCATAGTCAAACTCATGTCCAAACTTCTGGGCAATGGCATCCATCACGGCCACGCCCTGTTTCATAATCTCCGGTCCTATTCCGTCGCCCGGCAAGACGGCAATCTTCAGTTTCATTGTCTATTTAGTTTAAAAAGTTTACATTTACTATAGAATTAAAAAGCACGCAAAGTTACTAATTATGTACGAAACTCACAAATATAATCATTCTTTTTTATATTTCGTTCTTGTTATTTACAAAAAAGTTATTAACTTTGCAAACAAGTTACAATAACTCCTGTCTATAAATAAACTTTTAATCCATTATCACACTATGAAGAAGAAACTGCTATTCATTGCACTACTGGTTCTTTCAACTGCAGCGCAGGCGCAAAGCGATGCCCGTGTGGCAGAGATTCGCAAGTTATATGCCGAGGTCAAGCAGGGCATAGAGTTGAAAATACAGGCCGAGTTGCCGCACGATGACATGGTGGTAAGCTTAGACTATATGGCTCCGGGAGCCGGTCCTATCAAGGATGTCACGCACTACTACTATGACGGCGAATTTGAAGAAGAGGCCAATAACGTGGTCTATAGGCCCAACTTCATTACCCGCAAATTTAACATAGGGGCTATGGAGTATTACGAAGAGTTTCTCTTCGAAGAAGGCAGTCTGGTATTCTATTACTGTAAGCAGTTAGAGAATGAGACCCGTTTCTATTGGGGTCCAAGCGGATACCTGCATGAGGACATCAAGGGCGAGCGACTGGCGAGTCCTAACTCAGCAGCCAGTAGCGCCAACCTCATGAAAGACGTATTCCAAATGATGATAGGACGCAACAACTAACCTCCATCCCCCAACACCCAACACCCAACACCCATTACCCATTACCCATCACCCCAAAAACCTCACCTATGCAGTATCAGATTAAGTGGTTCGTACTTTTCCTCGGTCTTTTCTTTACTACACAAAAGACCTGTTGTCAAGTCATTCAGAATGGTTCCCACTGGTGGGACGGCCAACGGCTGTACATCGCCCAAACGGGCGACGACGGCCATATTCTCATGCAGGGCGAAAGCAAGGATATGGGCGGCGACAAGTTCGTCCTCATTCCCGACGGCTCTTCATCTGGTACCCAACACTATAAACTGGCTTCTGCCTATGAACAAGGCTGGATATTCATTCGCGGAAATGCAGGTTGGCGCGTCGATTATGTCTGTCAGGAAAACCTCCACTTCTTGGCAGTCCGCAACCCAACAGGCGACTGCGTCCACTTGCTGACCATGACACCTGACGACCTGACGACCTGTCTGCGACGCCAGCGCATCCTCGAGCATCGCGATGTCAGCTGGATGCTGCAAAACTGTCTGCTCGACACCCACTACCTGTGGCACTTCTCCAAGCCGCAGATACGGCTTATGCGCAACGAGATACTGGCCCGCCACGGCTGGCGCTTCCAGTCCACTGACTTGCAGGAGCACTTCGGCAGTCAGCCGTGGTATCAGCCTGTAGCCGACAACAACAGCATCAAGCTAAGCCTCATAGAGCTCACCAATCTCCAGATGCTGAAGAGTGAAGAGGCAGTGGGCGACCACAACCGTGTGCGCTATGAGCGCTCTGAGGAAGACCCGACACAATGGGATTCGGTCGATAGTGTAATAACCGTCACTAACGAAGAACAGTTCATCAAAGCCCTTGGCAACTACCGCACCGTGCAGTTAGGTGCCGACGTACATCTTAACCTCTCGCGCATCTTGGAGCAAGAAGACAAATTCTGCGGAGTTCCCGGTCGTGCATGGGTTACAGTCGTCGAACGCGATCATAACGATTATCCCGTCATCATCAGCGAATTCTGTAACGACGGACAGCAACTCACGCTAAAGCATTTCCAGAAACTCACCATTCGCGGAGAACAGGGTGCCAGCATAGAGGTTGACCCGCGTTATGCCTTTTGCCTGAACTTCATCGACTGCTGGGAATGTAAGATTGAAAACCTGACCATTGGCCATACCGAAGGGGGCACCTGCGACGGCGGTGTCATCGGCATTGTGGGAGGCGGTTATATCAGCATCTCCGATTGCGACCTCTATGGCTGCGGCACCTACGGACTGGTGACACACGAAACCAACCAACTAAAGGTGTCACGCTCAACCATGCACCACTGCACCTACGGCATTATGGAATTGTATTCTTCCTACGGGACGAAGTTTGAAGACTGCGACTTCTTCGATAATAAGGAGTTTACGCTCATTGGTGTCAGCGATAGTGAAGAGACGGAGTTCAGGAACTGCCGCTTCTACGACAATTGGCCCGAGGCTGCACTCTTTCAGAGCAATCAGCCCATACGGCTCTATAACTGCGAGATTTACCACCCCATCATTGGGTCGCAAGACATGCTTATCACACCCGACAACGACTGCACATTCTCTGACAAAGCGCACTTCGTGCCTAAGCCTAAGCCTAACGCTAACGTTAACGATAACGATAACAATTAAATCGTAAATCGAAAATCAGGAAATACCCCTCACTTCTTCTTGGTGATGCGCTTGGACACGCCAATGGCTCCGGCAGGACAGACAAGCCGGCAGAGGTGACAGCCTACGCACTTGGTGCCAACCAGACGCGGACGGCGTGTCTCGCTATCGAAGACGATGGCCTGATGACCGCCGTCGCTGCACGACACCTCACAACGTCCGCAACCGACGCACAGCTCCTTATTGAACTTCGGATAGATAATGGTCTCACGGTCCAGACGGTCGGGGTTCCTGAACTTCGGCAGTTGCCCGCCAACCAGCTCTTGCAGTTTGCTGACGCCGCGCTTTACCATGTAGCGCTGCAGACCAAGAATAAGGTCGTCAATGATGCGGTAGCCATATTGCATCACCGACGTGCAGACCTGCACATTATTACACCCTAACTGTATGAATTCCAGGGCGTCACGCCACGTCTCAATGCCTCCGATGCCGCTCAGTTCCGTCTTCACCGGCATCTGGGCCAGTTCCAGGACATGGCGCAAGGCTATGGGGCGCACGGCACGTCCGGAATACCCGGATACGGTACGTTGTCCGGTCACCTCTGAGTCGGCATTCATCGTCACCGACTTAATGGTATTGATAGCTGATATAGCGTCTGCACCCGCCTGCAGGCAGGCCTCGGCAGGTTCGGTGATGTGGGTAATGTTAGGAGTCATCTTCGGAATGACGGGAATCTTCACGCTCCGCTTCACGCAGGCCGTGTATTCCTTCACCAGTTCTGGCATCTGTCCCACGTCGCTGCCCATGCCCTTATACTTCATCTGGGGGCACGAGAAGTTCAGTTCCAGAGCGTCGCAGCCTGCCTCTTCAGCCATCTTCGCCAGCGTGATCCACTCTTCTTCATTCTGTCCCATGATAGAGGCCACCACCACCTTCGTGGGGTAGTTCTGCTTCAGCCGGTGCAGAATGTCGAAGTCCTCCTCCACTGTGTTCTCGCTCAATTGTTCCATGTTACGGAAACCGTAGAAGTCACCGTGAGTGGCATTGTTGTGCATGGCATCGAAGCGTGGCGACACCTCGCATATCTCCTCCAGACAGATGGTCTTATAGAACACGCCTGCCCACCCTGCATCGAAGGCACTGGCCACCATCTCGTAGTTGGTGCACACGGCTGACGAGGCAAGGAAGAAGGGGTTTTCACAGCGAATGCCGCAGAACGTGATATCGAGCGACGGGTAATGGCTGTCGTCAACATCGTCCTGATGAATGCTGCGCAACATTTCCTTGATGCGTATGGGCCAGTTGTAGTGTATGCAAGCCTGTTCTGCCCGTTCCAAGTCAGCGTCCGTGCACTCCTTCACCCAGCGCAGCGCAGGTTTGTGGTTGTCGAATCGTATGGCACGTATGGCACGGGCCGGGTCGCCCGTCCTACAAGCCTTCGTACAAGGAGCGTCCTTACAAAGCAGACATCGGCTGGCTTCCTCGTATATGTTCACTCTTTTGCTCCTCACGTCATTCAGGCTGCCCCCGTCCTTGCAGAGACTGTCCTGCATCGTTTCATTTGTCATTGGTTTCATAGGCTTATTTTTATTGTTTTCTTTCTTTGACGACAAAAATACGAAAAAAAAAGTTATCCGACAAATTTTCTTCCTATTTTTTCTCAATATTGCGCACTCTCAAAGATGTTGAGCATCTTGAAGGTGGCCTTGATGGCTGCTTCTGTCTGGTCAGCATCGAGTCCTCGTGTGCGAATGAGCCGTCCCTCGTTGTCCCAGGTGATGACGGTCTGCACCAAGGCATCAGTACGTCCGCCCGGGGGAATGGTGACCCGATAGTTAGCCAGTATGGGGAACGTGCGGCCAAGATACTTTTTATAGATGTAGCGCAGGGCCTTCACGAAGGCATCGTACTGACCGTCGCCCAAGGCGCTTCCCTCGTATTGCTTGCCATTGATTTCCACCTTGATGTTGGCACCAGGCTTAAGTCCATAAGCCGTTGACACCACGTAGCTTAGCAGCTTTACTTTATCCTCTGGTGCATCGTGTTTCAGCACATCGCTGACAATGTAGGGCAGGTCCTCCTTCGTCACTATTTCCTTCTTGTCGCCCAACTCCGTGATGCGCCGGGTGACGCGGCGGGTCTGCTCCGGCGTCAGCTCTAACCCCAGCTCCTCCAGGTTCTTCGCTATGTTGGCCCGTCCGCTGGTCTTGCCCAGGGCGTACTCCCGCTTGCGGCCGAAGCGCTCAGGCACCAGGTCGTTATAGTAGAGCCGATTCTTCGAATCACCGTCAGCATGCACACCCGCCACCTGCGTAAACACATTCTCACCGACGATGGGCTGATTGGGAGCCACGGCTATGCCGCTAAAGCTTTCCACCATGCGCGACAGGTCGTTCAGCTGACTCTCCACAATATTGGTCTTGGCGTGGAACTGGTCCTTCAGAATGGCCTGCACCGAGGCGATGGGAGCATTGCCGCAACGCTCACCCAGCCCGTTCACCGTGACATGCAGTCCCTTGGCACCGCTCAGCACGGCGGCCAGCGAATTGCTGACGGCCAGGTCGTAGTCGTTATGGGCGTGAAAGTCGAAGTGCTGGTGCGGATAGCGCTTTATCATCTTGCGGAAATACTCAATGACCTGCAGCGGGTTCATGATGCCCAAGGTGTCGGGCAGCATGAAGCGACGAACAAGAGACCCTCCCCCATCCCCTCCCTGTGAGGGAGGGGTGCAATGACCATGCACGCCCTGAGTCACCAGGCAGTCCATCAGCTGATACACGTAGTCAGGCGAATCCTTCATGCCGTTCGACCAGTCCTCCAGATAGAGGTTGACGGCGAGGCCCCGCTCACGGGCATAGCGCACCTCTTCCACAATGTCGGCAATATGCTCATCGGGCGTCTTGCCCAACTGCTGAAGACAATGCTTCAGCGACCCCTTGGCCAGCAGATTGATGACCTTGCCGCCACAGTCAGCTATCCAGTCAATGGACCGATGCCCATCGACAAAGCCCAGCACCTCTACCCTTTCGAGCATGCCAATCTGACGGGCATAGCGGCAAATCATGGTGACAGCCTCCCTCTCACCTTCTGACACACGCGCCGAGCCCACCTCTATGCGGTCAACATTGAGCCGGCTCAGCAGCATGCGGGCCATGACCAGTTTCTCGTGTGGCAGAAACGACACACCGTTGGTCTGCTCGCCGTCACGCAGCGTGCTGTCCATTATCTCAATAAAGTTCTCTTTCATAAGTCTTCTCCCACTCTTCCGTCTTCCCTTGGTTCTCTACCAGGAAGTCGATGTCGTCGAGTCCGTTCATCAGACAATGTTTCTTGTAGCCGTTAATCTCGAACGTCTCGCTGCGGCCTGTAGCCTTGTTGGTCACCGTCTGACGAGGCAAGTCAACTTCCACTTCCATCTTCGGGTCGGCCTTGATGCTGGCAAAGAGCTCCTGAAGGAAATCTTCGCTGACCACAACGGGCAGCACAAAGTTGTTCAGTTCGTTGTTCTTGTGAATGTCGGCAAAAAACGAGCTGATGACCACACGGAAGCCATAGCCTGCAATGGCCCAGGCAGCATGCTCACGACTGGAGCCGGAACCGAAGTTCTTGCCCGCCACGAGGATGCAGCCCCCGTAGGTCGGGTCGTTGAGCACAAAGTCCTTAATGGGTTTACCGTCCTTGTCGTATCGCCAGTCGCGAAACAGGTTATCGCCGAATCCCTCCTTGTCAGTAGCCTTCAGGAAGCGGGCTGGAATAATCTGGTCGGTATCTACGTTCTCCAATGGCAGGGGAACGCATGTACTCTTTATGATGTCGAATTTCTGTTTCATATCTTTCAAGCCCCCTAAGTTAGGGGGATGGGGGTCTGAACAAGCGTATATCAGACCTCATAATTATTGATTGTTAGGAGTCTGCGCCTGTTCAGACCCCTGTGGTCCCCTAACTTAGGGGACTAAAACTACGCGGGTCGGTAATGACGCCGGTTACGGCAGCGGCGGCAGCGGTAAGCGGCGAGCAGAGTATGGTGCGTGCACCTGGCCCCTGACGACCCTCAAAGTTGCGGTTGCTCGTTGAGAGGCAGTACTTACCGGCCGGCACCTTGTCGTCGTTCATGGCCAGACAGGCCGAGCAGCCGGGCTGACGAATCTGGAAGCCAGCAGCCTCCAATACCTTGTCAAGCCCTTCCTCACGTATCTGACGGTCAACAGCCCACGAGCCAGGCACGAGCCAAGCCACCACGCCGTCAGCCTTCCGGCGGCCTTTGACGATGCTGGCGAAAGCGCGGAAGTCCTCAATGCGACCATTGGTGCAGGCACCGAGGAATACATAGTCAATGGGGTGTCCCAACAGCTTCTGACCGGGCTTGAAGCCCATGTACTGAAGAGGACGAGACTCTCCCCCATCCCCTCCCTTTGAGGGAGGGGGGCAATTACCATGCACGCCCAGACATTCCACCTTCGAGGTATCTCCTCCCCTCCCTACAGGGAGGGGCCGGGGGGTGGGTCTGGAGGGGGCTGGTATGCACTCCGTAATGCCAATCCCCATGCCTGGATTGGTGCCGTAGGTGATGCGCGGCTCTATGTCAGCGGCATCAAACGTCAGCTCCTTGTCAAACACGGCATCGTCGTCGCTCTTCAGCGTCTTCCAGTAGCTGACGGCCTTGTCCCATTCAGCACCCTTCGGGGCATACTCCCTGCCCTTCAGGTAGGCAAACGTCACCTCATCGGGAGCCACGAACCCACCACGGGCACCCATCTCGATGGAGAGGTTGCAAAGCGTCAGGCGCCCTTCCATAGAGAGGTTGCGCACCACGTCGCCGCTGTACTCCACAAAGTAGCCCGTAGCCCCCGAAGTGGTCAGCTGGGCCATCAGGTAGAGTGCCACGTCCTTGGCCGTAACGCCCTGCTGCAACGTGCCGTTGATGCTGATGCGCATGGACTTGGGTTTCTGTTGCAGAATGCATTGCGAAGCCAGCACCATCTCTACCTCTGACGTGCCGATGCCGAAGGCCACGGCGCCCACGGCCCCATGTGTAGAAGTATGTGAGTCGCCACAGACAATGGTCATGCCCGGGAGCGAGAGGCCCTTTTCCGGACCAACGACATGAATGATGCCGTTGTCGGGCGACATCATGCCAAAGTGGGTCAGTCCAAAGTCTGCAGCATTCTTGGCCAAGGTATCCACCTGCTTCTTCGAAACGGGGTCTTCTATGGGTTTGTCCTGGTCGTGCGTAGGTGTGTTATGGTCGGGCATGCAGAATATCTGCTTCGGCCGGAAACACCTGAGGCCCCGCCGGCGCATGCCGTCGAAGGCCTGTGGCGACGTCACCTCGTGGCAGTACAGCCGGTCAATGTAAAGCTGCGTGGGGCCGTCTTCCACCTGCTGAACCACATGCTTGTCCCAAATCTTGGAAAAGAGACTCTCCCCCCGCCCCTCCCTGTGAGGGAGGGGAGCAGTTACTCCTTGTACGGTATTGTTTACATCTTTATTCATAATTCTTTTTCTCAAAATATTTCTCTATCTGTTCAATAACCCATTCTGTATCAAATAGGATTACTCCCCTCCCTCACAGGGAGGGGTCGGGGGTGGGTCTCTTAAACTTATTAATACAGTCAATATAAGCCTCAACCGATGCAGTCACGATGTCGGTGTTGGCACCGAAACCGTAGTACATTGAGCCATCGTACTCCACCTGCATGTGAACCTTACCCACATCGTCAGAACCCTTCGAGATAGCCTGAATGGTAAACTCCTTCAGCGTCATCTGCTTCATGATGATCTTCTTCAGCGCCTTGATGGCAGCATCCACAGGACCGTTGCCGCTCGACGCCGCCTCAAACTTCTGGCCGCTGATGTCGAGACCAAGCGAGGCTACGCTCTTTACGCCCTTGCCGGTGGTGACCTGCAGGAAGTCGAGACGTACGGCGTGCTGGTCGGCCGTGTCGGCACCGGCCAGCATCAAGACGTCGGCATCGGTCACCTCCTTCTTCTGGTCGGCCAGTTGCAGGAACTTCTCATATATCTTGTCCAGCTTCTCCTCGCTCAGCTCCACGCCGTTGGAGTGCAGGCGGTACTTCAGGGCTGCCCTGCCCGACCGTGCGGTCAGCACAATGCTGTTGTCGTCGATGCCCACATCCCTGGGGTCCATAATCTCGTAGGTATGCACATTCTTCAGCACCCCGTCCTGATGAATGCCGCTGCTGTGGGCAAAGGCGTTACGCCCCACGACGGCCTTGTTGGGCTGCACAGGCATGTTCATCAGCGAGCTGACCATGCGACTCGTGGGGTATATCTTCGTGGTGTTGATGTTGGTGTCTATGCCCAGTGCCTTGTGGCACTTCAGTATCATGGCAATTTCCTCGAGCGAGGTATTGCCTGCCCGCTCGCCAATGCCGTTGACGGTAACCTCCACCTGGCGGGCGCCGGCCATGACACCGTTGAAGGTGTTGGCAGTAGCCATGCCCAGGTCGTTGTGGCAGTGGGTAGAGATGACGGCTTTGTCAATACCGTCAACATGCTCCTTCAGGTACTTAATCTTCTCGTAGTACTCCTGCGGCAGACAGTAGCCCGTCGTGTCGGGAATGTTGACCACCGTGGCACCAGCCTTGATGACGGCCTCCACCACGCGGGCCAGATACTCGTTGTCCGTACGACCGGCATCCTCGCAGTAGAACTCCACGTCCTCCACGTAGCGACGGGCGTACTTCGTAGCACGGACGGCGCGCTCAATGATTTCCTCGCGCGTACTATTAAATTTATAATGTATGTGCTCTTCGCTGGTGCCTATGCCCGTGTGGATGCGCTTACGCTTGGCATACTTCAGCGCTTCTACCGCCACGTCAATGTCGTGCTCGACGGCACGCGTCAGCGCACAAATCGTGGGCCACGTCACCGCCTTTGAAATCTCAATCACCGAATTAAAGTCACCCGGACTCGATACCGGAAATCCTGCTTCAATCACGTCAACGCCCAGCTGCTCCAATGCCTTTGCCACCTGAATCTTCTCTACCGTGTTCAGCTGGCAGCCGGGCACCTGCTCGCCGTCGCGGAGCGTCGTGTCGAAAATAAACAATCTGTCTGCTACCATTTCTATTTGACTATTTTACAATTTAACCATTTTGACTATTCATTACTAAACAAGCCTTTCACACCCGGAAGTGAGAAAGGCTTGTAATATTCATTGAATGTCTTTATCTTTCATCTTTCATTTACTAACGTGCCTCATCACTTCCGCCCACTCCACGCAGTCGAATAATAATAATGCCGTTCAGTAGGTTCAGATTCTTCATCGTTTTTTTAATTTCGGCTGCAAAATTACACATTTATGCGGAAACAAACAAATAAATCGTAACATTTTTTGCGGAAAAAGTGATAATTTCCCATAAAACGCCATCGTGCGCAGCCAATCCTCTCCCTTCTTTGGGCCACTTTCCAACCTTCTTTAGCCCACTTTCCAACCTTCTTTGGGCCACTTTCCACTCTTCTTTGGGCCACTTTCCACTCTTCTTTAGGCCAAACAAGGGTGGAGAGAAGCTTGCGTTAGGGTGGAGTTTGGTGCAAACCACGACTCTCTCCAGTTCTCCACCAATCATGCGCAGCCAAAACGTAGGGAAATACTCTTTCTACTCTGCGGCTCTGCACGAGACAAAACTACATTACCTCTATAAATTTTTTTTCGTTGCAACAATGCCACCTTTGCAACAGTCGCTGACAATCAGCCTGTTACGCGTGGCATTATGGTGACAAAAGTGGCAAAGTACAGGTGATTTTAACACTTTTCACGTCATTTTTGGAGCCAAAATGCTGTTTTTTCACCGTTTTCCTTGCTGTTAAGGCGCCTTCTCGCTCCTATGAAAGTGCCTTCTCGCTATTCGCTCCATGGGTTGGAACTATTAGTTCCATAGGGTGGAGCAACCCGCTCCACCCCATGGAACAACAAGAGAAACGGCACTTCTCTCGGGGAAAATGATTACTTAATCACGACCTTTCTGCCACGATGGATGTAGAGGCCCTTCTCGCTCGGCTCACCTTGCAGCATGCGGCCGTCGAGGGTGTACCAAGCCCCCTCTCCTTGGGAGAGGGTTGGGGAGAGGCTCTCTATTCCCGTCTCACCCTGAACAACCTCTATGCCGTAGAGCTTCAGCTCGCCAGTGGCCGGTGCATTGCCTGCCATGCCTGGAGCGGCTGAGGCACTGCCACCATAGATATAGACGTAGGTGGGCTCCGAGACGTTGTAGGGGAACGACACCTTCAGGCGACCTTCTAACTCCATCTCTACCGGATCGCTGTTGCCTATCTTCACCTTCAGCACCATGGTGCCTGTGGTCTGTGCCTCAATCTTCACCGTGCCCTTGCCGGCAGGAACTTTGAAGACAATACCCGTAAAGTTGTTCTGGAAGTCTTCGCCGAAGATGTCCTGACCGTCTATTACCGAGTCGTCGGTCGGCGTAGTCACCACAATGCAGCCCTCTGCAACATTGTAGCTGCCGTCGCCGCTGCTGATGTTAAACAGGATGTCGCCAACCACGTTGCCGTCCAAGTCCGTCCCTTCGTCAATGTCGCTGCCGAAGTCTGCCGTGTCAATCGGTTCCATCGTCGGCTCATCGCCGTCGTACTCGACCAATTGCCCATAGTCCCCCACATTACTATCGAATGCATAGACCTTCCAGCCTTTCGCCTTGGCTTCTGCTACCTGCGCAGTCGTAATGACGTTCTGCTCGTCAACGTCGTTCAAACGTTTCACATAAAACCTTCCATTATTCGCTGGCATGCTCTCCACCAGTTTACCCATCTCCGTTTCATTTATCTGGTTGTTGCTGCAAGAAAGAGATTCCAATGCCTCATTCTTCGACACATCAAGAGAGGTCAGCTGGTTGCTTTCGCAATTAAGGTCCGTCAATGCCGTATTCTGCGACACATCAAGCGAGGTCAGTTGGTTGGAGTAGCACCAAAGCTTCGTCAATGTCGTATTCTTCGACACGTCGAGAGAGATCAGCTGGTTGTAGTAGCAATAAAAACTAAATAATGCCGTATTCTTCGACACATCAAGAGAGGTCAGCTGGTTGCTGCCGCAATTAAGCAGCGTCAATGCCGTGTTCTTCGACACGTCAAGCGAGGTCAGCTGGTTGTCACCGCACTGAAACTCTGTCAATGCCGTATTCTTCAACACGTCAAGCGAGGTCAGCTGGTTGTTGTTGCAATCAAGCCACGTCAATGCCGTGTTCTTCGACACGTCAAGAGAAGTCAGCTGGTTGTCGCCGCATGAAAGACTCGTCAATGCCGTATTCTTCAACACGTCAAGCGAGGTCAGCTGGTTTCCTGCGCAACGAAGATCCGTTAATGCCGTATTCTGAGACACGTCAAGTGAGGTCAGCTGGTTGTTGTTGCAATAAAACAATGTCAATGCCGTATTCTTCGACACGTCAAGAGAGGTCAGCTGGTTGTCATCGCACTGAAACTCTGTCAATGCCGTATTCTGAGACACATCAAGTGAGGTCAGTTGGTTGGAGTAGCACCAAAGCTTCGTCAATGCCGTGTTCTGAGACACGTCAAGTGAGGTCAACTGGTTATTACGGCAATTAAGCTCTGTCAATGCCGTATTCTGAGACACGTCAAGAGAGGTCAGCTGGTTGTCGCCGCACCAAAGCTCTGTCAATGCCGTATTCTTCGACACGTCAAGCGAGGTCAGCTGGTTGCCTTCGCAAAAAAGCCTTGTTAACTCTGTAAAATACTCGATGCCCTTTAGGTCGACAATGTTGTTATACCAATTAATACCTATTCCCGTCACCCTAAAAATTTCGGCTTCCGTCAGCAAGCCGTCCTGACCGTAGTCTTGGGCTAATACCCAGTTGCGGAATATCTCGTCGGGGAAGGTTGTTTCGTTAATGGGTATGTCGTCTGCTGATGTTTCGCCGTCGTACTCAACCCCTTGGTCGCCATCCATTGCATAGACCTTCCAGCCTTTCGCCTTGGCTGCTGCCACCTGCGCAGTTGTAATGGCGTTCTGCTCGTCAGAGTCGTTCAAAGCCTTCACATATAAATAACCATTATTCGTTGGCAGACTCTCCACCAAGTTGCCCATCTCCTTCTTGCTTATCTGGTTGCCGTAGCATTCAAGCTGCCACAATGCCGTATTCTTCGACACGTCAAGAGTGGTCAGCTGGTTGCCGGCACAAACAAGTCTCATCAAAGCTGTGAAATACGCGATACCCTTTAAGTTTGTAATGTTTTTCCATGATACAACTATTTCCGTCACCCCGGCAATCTCGGCTTCCGTCAGTACGCCGTCCTGACCGTAGTCTTGGGCTAATACCCAGTTGCGGAAATTCTCGTCGGGGAAGGTTGTTGAGTTAATGGGAATACCCTCTGATACATCGCCGTCGTACTCGACTCAGGCCCCATCCGATGCGTAAACTGTCCAGCCTTTCGCTTTGGCAGCAGCTACCTGCATGAATGTAATGACGTTCTGCTCGTCAGAGTCGTTCAAACGTTTCACATAAAACTTTCCATAATTCTCTGGCAGGCTCTCCACTAAATTGCCCATTTCTGTTTCATTTATCTGGTTGCCGTAGCAATAAAGCTCCGTCAATGCTGTATTCTGAGACACGTCAAGTGAGGTTAGCTGGTTGTAGGAGCAATTAAGATACCACAAAGCCGTATTCTGCGACACATCAATAGAGGTCAGCTGGTTGTCGTAGCAATTGAGCTGCCTCAATGCCGTATTCTTCGACACATCAAGAGAGGTTAGCTTGTTAAATTCGCACCAAAGCTCCGTCAATGCTGTATTCTGCGACACATTAAGTAAGGTCAGTTGGTTCCCGCTGCAATATAGTTCCGTCAATGCCGTGAAATACTCAATGCCCTTTAAGTCGGCAATGTTATACCAATAAATACGTATTTGTGTCACCCCAGCAATCTCGTCTTCCGTCAGCACGCCGTCCTGACCGTAGTCTTGGGCTAATACCCAGTTGCGGAAGTTCTCGTCGGGGAAGGTTGTTTCGTTAATGGGAATGTCGTCTGCTCTCGTCTGGAGCGGTATGGCCATGAGGATGGTCATCGTCATAAGTGTCAATAATTGTTTTCTCATAATATTTATTGTTTCTAAATGAACACTTCCAGTCCAAAGGTTACGTGAGGAAATAGACAGAAAAAGAAAACGTGGACTGATTACTTCGCCTACGTTCTACAGGTATCGCCAAACACCTAACTACCATATCCGAGTAAAAGCCCACGCCATTGGCGTGAGCATCCGTGCATTTACTCTTGGTAGTTCTTTAAATTTGGCGAATTTGTAGAACAAGATTCAAGCGGACGCTTCTTATCTATATGTCTTTTTGTTTTTCTTTATTAGCTCATAGGCATTCGAGTGTTTAAGTGGTTCTACGATGTGATGTTATTTACAATTGATTGATTGCTTCTTCCGTCAGGCCGGTAGCCTTTTCAATATCCGTGAGGCTGAGCCCCATCGTCTTCAGGTTACGGGCAATGGCCAATGCTTTCTCGTATTCTCCTTCTGCGCGACCTTCCGCGCGACCTTCCGCGCGACCTTCCGCACGACCTTGCTGCACAGCACCATTATAGGTGTTCAGCGTGTCGCGATACACCTTCAGAGCGTGGTCATACTTGATACGCTCATCCTTGGTCATTGCACTTACTTCGGCTATTTCCTCTAACCGCTTGAATACCGCATTCTGAGCGGCCCACGGCAATCTGCTTAATGTGTCCATATTCTTTAGTACATAAATCCAACGTTCAAAATCATCCTCACAGTCATCTGCCTCCTTGACGAAACAAGGCAGCTGCAGGTATATCAGGCGAAGCTTGTCACAAAACAGCTCGCCAGTCTTCAGGTCTGTCAGTCCCACATCAGTACGGAACTCCTGCTCATCGTCCATCCAGAAATTGATAAAGGCTACAAGATAGACCGCCTTGATGCCGTAGTCCCACTCCGTTCCACGTTCCCCCTGCCGGGCAATGGACTCCGAGGCATAGTAAAGCGTGCGCTCCTTGAAATTGGGCTGGTCGCGGTTCTGCATCTCAACAATAATCTTCTCGCCCGTGTCTGTCTTGCAATAGACATCATAGATGGGTGAGCGGTCACCGTCATATTCAGCCGCTTGTTCATTGTTGAGGAGCTGCAGCTCTGTGATATGACGTTCACCCTTGAGCAGATTGTTAAGGAAGTCAAGTAGCAGCGGCTTCGAAAATTCCTGCCCGAAGATTCGCTTAAAACCTATGTCGGTAAACGGATTGATAAACTTTCCCATAAGCCTATATCTTTGCTTCTGTTTGTATTCTTGCCGACAAAGTTACGAAGAAACGGAGAGAAAAACAAATTTTTCCCTGTTTTTTTGAGAAGACAAAGAAAAACTGCCTTTGGTTCATACCGTTCGTCTGTCCGGGGGCAGTCCTAATAACCGTGTGCATTTTCCATTTTGCCCTCACGATAGTCCTGTGTGGTGAGGCCAGTCATGCGCTTAAAGTACTTGCAGAAAAAGGAGGGATTGGGGAAGTTCATCTCGTCGGCTATCTGGGCTGCACTCTTGTTGGTGTGGCGCAACTCTACCTTTATGCGCGTGATGATGGCATCGTCAATCCACTGCTTGGCGGCCTTGCCGCTGACCTGTTTCACCAGTGTGCTCATATAACGGGGCGACAGGAAAAGCCGCTGGGCATAGAAGTCGATGTGATGTTCGCGGGTGGCGTAACGGCTGACCAACTGTAAAAAGTCGGTGAACAGCCGCTGTTCGCGTGAGAGCGTCTGACGACTTTCGTTCTCATGACGGTTCCAAAGACAGTCAGCCTGCCACAAAAAGGCCGCCGTCAGGCTGAGCACCACCTGCGGAGCTATTCTTTCGCTGTGCATGGTATTATATAATAAGGTGTGGAGGGCCTCCATTTGCTGCATCTCTTCGTTTGTCAGCATGAAGTGACAATCGCGCACATGACCGTCCATCAGCTTGGGCAGGCCGGAAGGGAACGCCAGGCTGACAATTTCGTCAGTAAGCGACAAGCCAAAACCACTCAAGTCGTCAGTATAGTCCTGAGGCTGCACGATGCTGTTCTGGCTCAGGAAAATCATTTGCCCTGCCTCAAAATGGTGTTCGGTCAGATTAACCATAGGGTTGGCACTGCCCTGCCTCAGTATCATGACACGCATTTCAGGCATCACGAAGGTATCGCCCGAAAGCCTCGTCATCAATCGGCTTATGGGAGGGTTACGCGCCACGAGCAGATGCTTGGCAAGATAATCGCTCATTAACTGTTCCTGGTTCTCAGGACTGTCACCGTCGTTGAATGCAGGGTCGTTTCCCTCAAACAGCCTGTTCAGCTGACTTAAGTTGAATTGTTTTAATCTTTTCATGACGTTCTCATCTTATTCCGGTGCAAATATACGCAAAAGGACGGAATATGCAAGGCCTAAAAAGACGAAATCGTACGAAAAGGACATATATTCATCGAAAAAGATAGCTAAAGTATGCAGAAAACACCCTAACTTTGCACCCAGAACACTAAAACAAGAAGCGTATGAAGAAAAGACTGCTCATTTTATCGTTTATAGCCGGCCAGCTGTCCTTAGGCTATGCACAGACATTAGAGGAATGTCAGCAGGCGGCCGAACGGAACTATCCGCTCATTCAGCAGATGGACCTGATAAGGCAGACTACCGGCCTGACCGTACAGAACATCCAGAAGGGCTGGCTGCCACAAGTGTCGGCTACGGCACAGGCCACTTACCAGAGCGACGTGACGGCATGGCCTGACCAGATGCACGCCATGATGCAGCAGATGGGAGTCACGATGGAGGGCCTGAAAAAAGACCAGTACCGTGTGGGCATTGATGTGCAGCAGACGGTGTTCGACGGCGGAGCCATCAAGAACCAGAAGGCGGTGGTCCAACTGCAGGGCAGCGTGAAACTGGCCCAGAACGAGGTCAGCCTATACCAAGTACGGCAGCGCGTGAACGAAATGTTCTTCGCCCTATTGCTGCTTGACGACCAGATACAGCTGAAACGTGACCTGCAGGAACTGTTAGAGGGAAACGAGAAGAAGCTGGCCTCCATGCTGAAAAGCGGTACGGCGGCCGAGAGTGACTTCCTGAACGTGAAGGCAGAAAAGCTGAACGCGGTGCAGCAACTGACCAGCCTGCAGTCACAGCGGCAGACGGTGGCAAGGATGCTCAGCGTGTTTTGCGGACGACCCTCCATTACGCCTATGAAACCCAATATGCAGGAGGCCTTACAGCAGCCGGGGAATGGGTCCCGGCCAGAACTCCGCGTCATTGACGCACAGCTCCGTCTGACTGACGCACGGGAGAAAGCCCTCAACGCGGCGCTGATGCCGCGCCTGGGCATCTTCGCACAGGGCTACTACGGCTACCCCGGACTGAACATGTTTGAGGACATGATGCACCGCCAGTGGTCGCTGAACGGCATCATCGGCGCACGCCTCTCGTGGAACATCGGGGCTCTCTATACCCGTAAGAACGACAAGGCAAGACTCAACACTCAACGCTCAACACTCAACGTTCAGCGTGAGGTGTTCCTGTACAACAACAACCTGGAACAGATGGAGCATAACGAAAGCATCAGCCGTTACCGTCAGCTGATGGCCGACGACGAGGAGATCATCCTGCTGCGGTCACAGGTGCGCAAGGCGGCAGAGTCGAAACTGGCCCACGGCATCATCGACGTGAACGACCTGCTGCGTGAAATCAATGCTGAGAATGCAGCACGCGTGCAACAGAGCATGCACGAAATACAGATGCTGAAAGAGATTTACAACCTGAAATATACAACGGGAGAATAATAAAAAAGACTGAACGATATGAAAACAAAGAGAAAAAGCAAGTTAAGGAACATGGCGAAAGCGGTTTTACCCTTTTACCTTTTTACCCTTTTACCTTTATTCACCGCCTGCGGAAACGAGGAGAAGGAATACGACGCTACGGGCACGTTCGAGGCCACTGAGACCACCATGTATGCCGAGCAGAGCGGCACGCTGCTGACCTTCAGCGTCAACGAGGGCGACAACATTAACCAAGGACAGGAAGTGGGGCTGGTGGATACCACGCAGATATGGCTGAAGATTCAGCAGATAGCTGCCACTAAGAAGGTGTATCAGAGCCAGAAACCCGACATTGACAAGCAGATTGCCGCCACACGGCAGCAGTTAGCCAAGGCCAAGGCCGAGCGGCAACGATACCAGGAACTGGTGGCCGACGGAGCGGCACCAAGCAAGATGCTCGATGACGCCAACAACCAAGTACTCGTGCTGCAAAAGCAGCTTGACGCCCAGTACTCAGCACTCAACACTCAACACTCAACGCTCAACGCTCAACTCTCTACCGCCGACGTTCAGGTGAGCCAGCTGAAGGACCAGCTCAGCAAGTGCCACGTGGTGGCACCCATCAGCGGCAGCGTACTCGAGAAATATGTGGAGCAGGGCGAGTTCGTGACCACAGGCAAGCCGTTGCTGAAAGTGGCTGACACGGAAAACATGTATATCCGTGCATACGTGACATCGGCCCAGCTGCAGACTATCAAGGTGGGACAGAAGGCCAAGGTGTTTGCCGACTATGGCGACGGTCAGAAGAAGGAGTACGAGGGAAGGGTGAGCTGGATTAGCAGCCGCTCTGAGTTTACCCCCAAGACCATTCTGACGGACGACGAACGGGCCGACTTGGTCTATGCCGTGAAGGTGGCCATCAGGAACGACGGCTTTGCCAAGATAGGAATGTATGGAGAAGTGAAGTTTGGGGGAAATTGAAGAATTATGCAAGCAATAGAGGTCAGTCATATCTCAAAGTCGTATGGAAAGGTCCAGGCACTCAGCGACGTGTCTTTCTCGGTCGGTCAGGGTGAGGTGTTCGGGCTGATAGGTCCTGACGGTGCCGGCAAGACCACGATGTTCCGCATTCTCTGCACCCTGCTGCTGCCTGACCAGGGTACGGTGACAGTCGATGGCTACGACACGCTGAGCCAGATGAAGGAGATTCGCCGCCGTGTGGGCTACATGCCCGGCAAGTTCTCGCTCTATCAAGACCTTACCGTTGAGGAGAACCTGCAGTTCTTCGCCACGCTCTTTGGCACAACGGTGGAAGAGGGTTACGACAGCATCAAGGCCATATACTCGCAGATTGAGCGGTTCAAGGACCGAAAGGCGGGAGCACTCTCTGGCGGAATGAAGCAGAAGCTGGCACTGAGCTGTGCGCTGGTTCACAGCCCCAGCGTGCTGTTTCTTGACGAGCCGACAACGGGCGTTGACCCCGTGAGCCGCAAGGAGCTTTGGGACATGCTGGGCACGCTGAAGGAGCGCGGCATCACCATCGTGGCCTCCACACCTTATCTCGACGAGGTGCGCCGCTGTGAGCGGGTGGCCTTCCTGGACCACGGGAAGGTGCGCGGCATCGACACCCCCGAGGTCATCCTCAGCCGCTTTGCCGACATCTTCAACCCTCCTGGCATCGTCAAGGATACAGAGCCCCAGTCTGAACCGGAAGAAAACATCATTGAGGTACACCACCTGGTCAAGGCCTTCGGCACGTTCCATGCCGTTGACGACATCTCGTTCAGCGTCCGCAAGGGCGAGATATTCGGTTTCCTTGGAGCCAACGGAGCCGGTAAGACGACAGCCATGCACATGCTGACCGGACTGAACCAGCCCACTAACGGCACGGGGACCGTAGTTGGCTACGACATCCGCATGGAGCACGAGCAGATCAAGAAGCACATCGGCTATATGTCACAGAAGTTCTCGCTGTACGAAGACCTGACCGTTGCCGAGAACATACGCCTCTTTGCCGGCATCTACGGCATGAAGAGCGAAGAGATCAGGGTGAAGACCGACGAGCTGTTACGCCGCCTGCAGTTTGAGGAGCATCGGGACGACCTGGTGAAGAGCCTGCCACTGGGGTGGAAGCAGAAGCTGGCCTTCTCGGTCAGCATCTTCCACGAGCCGGGGGTGGTGTTCCTCGACGAACCGACGGGCGGTGTTGATCCCGCCACGCGCCGCCAGTTCTGGGAGCTCATCTACGACGCTGCCGCACGCGGCATTACCGTCTTCGTGACCACCCACTACATGGACGAAGCCGAGTATTGCGACCGCATCAGCATCATGGTGGATGGCAAAATCAGCGCGCTCGGCACGCCCGACGAGCTGAAGCGCCGCTTCAACCAGCCCGACATGGACCACGTGTTTACCTACCTGGCCCGCCAGGCTACCCGCTCGTCTGACTAACGTTAGACCTTAGACCAAAATCAATCGAAAAAAAATGAAACAATTCCTGTCATTCGTCCTGAAGGAGTCACGCCACATTCTGCGCGACCGCCGTACGATGCTCATCCTCTTCGGCATGCCCGTCGTGCTGATGCTGCTCTTCGGCTTTGCCATCACCAACGACGTAAAGAATGTGCGCACGGTGGTGGTGACGTCACAGATGGACCAACGGACTCAGCAGGCCGTTGACCGTCTGGCTGCCTCGGAATACTTTAGCATCATTGCCACCGTCGGCACCAGTCGCGAGGCAGAGCTGCTCATTCGCAGTCAGAAGGCTGACATCAGCCTCATCCCCAGCCTTACACAAAAGGAGAAAGGCGGCGGGCACTACTGGCAAATCATGGCAGACGGCAGCGACCCTAACATGGCGCAGCAGTGGGTCACCTATGCACAGGCTATTCTGTCACAACCCGCCAACAGCAAAAACGGACCGGTACTGAAGCTCCTCTACAACCCACAGATGAAGTCGGCCTATAACTTCGTGCCTGCCATCATGGGCATGCTGCTCATGCTGATTTGTGCCATGATGACCTCCATCAGCATCGTCCGTGAGAAGGAGAAAGGCACGATGGAAGTGCTGCTCGTCTCGCCCGTACGTCCGCTCATGATAATCGTGGCCAAGGCCGTTCCTTATCTGGTGCTGGCCTTCCTCATCCTCATCACCATTCTGCTCATGGCCCGCTACGTGCTGGGCGTACCGCTGGCAGGCTCCATTGTCTGGATTGTGGTGGTCAGTGCCATCTACATCTTGCTGGCTCTCTCGCTGGGACTGCTCATCTCTAACGTAGCCCAGAGCCAGCTGGTGGCACTGCTCATGTCAGCCATGGTACTGCTCATGCCCATCGTCATGCTCTCGGGCATGCTCTTCCCCATTGAATCAATGCCTACCATTCTGCAATGGGTGTCGGCCGTCGTTCCGCCCCGCTACTACATCGAGGCCATGCGCAAACTCATGATTATGGGCGTGGGCATTGAAGAGGTGGCCCGCGAGGTGCTCATCCTTTCCTGCATGACCCTCCTGCTGCTGGCCGTCTCGCTGGCCAAGTTCAAGAACCGTCTGGAATAAACGCCCCCACTGGCATAACGAAATACCGAAATGATGATAAAATACTTAATACAAAAAGAGTTTCTGCAAATCAGGCGCAACGCCTTCCTGCCCCGGCTCGTCGTCCTGTTCCCCATCATGATTATGTGCGTCATGCCGTGGGTCATGAACCAGGAGGTGAAGAACATCCGCGTCTGCGTGGTAGATGTTGACCACACCGCTCAACGCATCATACACAGCATTGAGCAGAGCCGCTACTTCATCTTTACCGGACAGAAAGCCACTTATGCCGAAGCACTTGCCGACATAGAGAAAAGCCGCACTGACGTGATACTCGAGATTCGTGACGGACAAGCCCTCATTGCCGCTAATGCCGTCAACGGCACCAAAGGGGCAATGGGCGCGGCCTACCTGTCGCAGATTGTCAACCAGCAAATACTACCCTCCTCCCCCATGGAGAAGATGCAGGGGGCCGTACTCTATCTCTACAACAAGCACCTGGACTATAAGGTGTTCATGATTCCTGCCCTGCTGGCTATTGTCATGATGCTGATGTGCGGATTCCTGCCTGCCCTGAACATTGTGGGCGAAAAGGAGGCGGGCACCATTGAGCAAATCAACGTCACACCCGTATCGAAGTGGTCGTTCATTCTGGCCAAGCTCATTCCTTACTGGATTATTGCACTGTTCATTGTTACAGCCTGCCTGCTGCTGTCGTGGGCCATTTACGGCATCACCTGTCAAGGACCGCTTTGGGTTGTCTATGTGCTGGCCATGCTGCTGGCCTTGTTCTTCTCGTCGCTCGGACTCATCATCTCCAATTACAGCGACACCATGCAGCAGGCCATCTTCGTCATGTGGTTCTTTGTGGTATGCCTCATGCTGCTGAGCGGACTCTTCACCCCCACCCGTTCCATGCCCGACTGGTCGTACGCCACTACCTACGTCAACCCCATGCATTACTTCATCGATGCTGTGCGTACGGTCTTTGTCCGTGGCGGCGGTTTCAGCAGCGTCGCTTATCAGGTGCTGGCCCTTGCCGGTTTTGCCGTCATCATGGGCACATGGGCCGTCATCAGCTATAAGAAGAACTCTTAAGCAAAATGGGCAAATCGGTAAAAATGGTAAAATAATCCGTATTTTTTATACTTACGGTCTGACATTTTCTTCGTACCTTTGCACCGAACAAGACAACATTAACAATGAAGAAACAAATACTTTTCGTTGCAGCCATGATGCTGGCTGCAATTCAAGTTAAAGCTCAGACAGTTATGAATTTGACAGACAAGCAACAGGCACTCGTGGCTATTGCCGCCAACGAGGCAAGGGGCAACATGGACGCCCTCAAAAGTGAAGTAAACAAAGGTTTTGAAGCTGGATTAAGCATCAGCGAAATCAAGGAGGCTCTCTCGCAGCTCTATGCCTATACGGGATTTCCCCGTTCGCTGAACGCCCTCGGAGCCTTGCAGCAGGTCATTGCCCAGCGCACGGAGGCCGGACTCACTACCGACGAAGGCCGCGAAGCTGACGTGCTGCCCGCCGACTACGACGCGTTAAAACAGGGAACGGAGGTACAGACACGGCTCGTTGGCGGCCAGCCGTTTAACTACACCTTCGCCCCTCAGACCGACTACTACCTGAAGGCCCACCTCTTCGGCGACATCTTTGCCCGCAATAACCTCTCGTTCGCTGACCGCGAAATAGTCACCGTATCCGCTATTTCGGCCTTGCCAGGCTGCGCCCCCCAGCTGAAGGCACACGTCAGCGGAGCACGCAACATGGGTGTTACCGATGCTCAGTTGCACGACATTCCTGCCGTTCTCCGTCAGCGCGTCGGCGAAGCTGAGGCCGTACGCTGCGAGCAGGCTGTGGCAAGCGTGTTCGGCGAAGCCTGCCAGGCTGTAGCGCCCGTTGACTTCAACGTCTGGCCGAAGGGCATTAAGAACCCCTACGGACAATACTTCATCGGCCAGAGCTATCTTGCCGAAATGGACGGTGTGACAAATGTCACCTTTGAGCCCCGCTGCCGCAATAACTGGCACGTTCACCACAAGCAGGTACAGGTGCTGATTTGCGTGGCAGGCCGCGGCTGGTATCAGGAGTGGGGAAAGCCCGCCGTACCCATGACTCCCGGCACCGTCATCGCAATCCCTGCCGAAACCAAGCACTGGCACGGCGCTGCCCGCGACTCGTGGTTCCAGCACCTCACCTACCACAAGGACGTGCAGGAGGGAGCCAGCAACGAGTGGCTGGAGCCCGTCACTGACGAATGGTACGACGGCATTAAGTAACAACTACTTCATAACAATACAACACAAATTTCAGGCAGCCATCGTCAGACGGCTGCCTTTTTCGTTACGTCAAAGTGATGAATTTCTACCCATACAACCAGCTTTTCCCATAAAAAGAAAGCATTTATTCTTTCTTCTCGCGTTTTTGTATTACCTTTGCAGACCGTTATGAGACAGTTGCAGCAAATAATACGGATTCTGGCAGTGGTGAGTGCTGTGTGGCTAACGGCTCTGATAAACCAGCAGAGCGCAGATGTCGCATTGCCACACTATTCTCCGAAATCGCCGGAGTCGGCTGTAATGACTCCGCACCAGCAAAGGCACCAAGAGGCAACACTTACCGATGCCACGCAGTTATACCGCATTTGCAACACCCGCCCACAACGAATCGTCCCGACACACGGATCTAACCCCAAGCGAACATTCAATCCTTCTACCGGTTTCGCTTGGCAACATATTGTTAAACCCCTCAATTTCCTTCATGACGGCAAATGGAGGCTGGAGACGGCCCCATTCTGCACGCATGCCTCACGCGATTACTATGTGATTGCGCTGAGGCACATCATTCGTTAGCGCATAGTTTATTCCCAGGGACACACTTCGTTATTTTATAATAATCACTTATCAAAAGAATACAACAACTATGCCAAGTATAAAGAGCTTGGAGATGGCTGCTGCCGTCTCCTCACATAATAATATCACTATCAAGAAATCATTGTTTTCCACCAAGGCCGTCTATACGCCTACACAGAGTACCGTCAAGGTTTTCATTCTGGAATATACCCCTTCTGAGGGGGAACACCTGGAGCACCTGCTCAGTATGCCGCTTGACAAGATGGCTGCTGAAATACAGCAGAAGGGCAAGCCGCATGGAGGCAGCATAGGCCACTACCGACTGGAAGTCTGCCTCAGCGAAGACCGTCAGTTCTGCGCCCTGCAGCTCTTCCGCTTTGTGGATTTCAAGAACAATGCAGTCTTCGAGCCCCGTTTCTACGAGGGCAAAGACGCAGAAACTGTTGCTCAAATATTGTAAGGACGGGCAAGGTGGGGCCATCACTTCGGGGTTCCCACCTTGCCTTCTTTTATTGTAAACTCAAAGGCAAGGCCGTCTGTCTTTGAATGGTGAGCCTTAATGTTTCCACCATGCAGCAGCACGGCATTCTTGACAATGGAGAGGCCAAGCCCCGTTCCGCCCATTTCGCGACTACGGCCTTTGTCTATGCGATAGAAACGCTCGAAGATACGCGGCAGATGCTCTGACGGTATGCCGATGCCGTTGTCCTTGAAGACAAACTGCCAACAGCCGGGCTGCTGTTCTGCTGACACCTCGACGGTTGTTCCCTGTCCGGCATAATTGATGGCATTGTCCATCAGGTTGCGGAAGATGCTGTAAAGCAAAGAGTAATTACCGTAGATGATGATGCCTTCGGGCAGATAGTTACGCAGCGTCATCTGCCTGTTCTGCATGGCAACGGCGGTCTCTTGTACGATGTCGGCGAAAAGAACAGACACATTGACACGCTCCATCGTAATGAAATTCCTGGCATAATCCATGCGGTTCAGGGTGGAAATGTCCTGTAATAATGCTGTCAGACGGTGGGCCTGGGCATTGGCGCGGACAATGAACTGCTTCTTCACTTCGTCCGTCATGTCAGGACTGTCCAGAATGGTGTCCGTGTAGCCGAGGATGCTGGCAACGGGCGTCTTCAGTTCGTGGGCAATGTTCTGTGTCAGCTCACGGCGCATGCGGTTTTCCTTTTCTGCCTGTTCGCGACTGATGCGCTCGTCCATCCACTTGGCATAGTGGAACAGCAGGAAACCGAGACCCGCCATCACGACCAGCGAGAAGAGCAGCAGGTGCCAGTCGCTGACCTCATTGAACGGCATAATGAACTTACGGTCGTAATCCTCGAAGAGGATAAACACGACAGCATATATCAGGAAAATGGCCATCACACTGAGCCACATCTTCCGTCCTTCAGACAGTTTCTTTTTCATAGACGATAGCCAATTCTTCACTCTTTCACCTTTTCACTCTTTCACTTCAAAAGTGTAGCCAAACCTCGTACGTGAAACCAGACAGGCGGCATAGCGGCCTAACTTCTTACGCAGTCGGGCCATGTTCACGTCAACCGTCCGCTCGGTGACGATGACATTCTGCGGCCACACACTTTCGAGCAACTGCTGACGACTGAACACCTGCCCGTGATGAGAGACCAGCAGCTGCAACAGCTCATACTCCGTACGGGTAAGGGCAACAGCCTGACCGTCAATAACAACTGTTTTATTGGCGGCATTGATAACGAGTCCCTCGTAGGCCAATGGGGCAGGCTTTCTTCCCAGCACCGCCTTCACCCTCGCCACCACCTCACGCACAGAGAACGGCTTGGTCACGTAGTCGTCGGCTCCCAGTGAAAATCCCTGGAGCGTGTCTTCCTCCGTGTCCTTGGCAGTCAGGAAGATAATTGGTATATTTCGCGTCTGCTCATCCTCTTTCAGCCGCTTGGCCAGTTCGAAGCCCGACATGCCCGGCATCATCACGTCGAGCAGCAGAAGGTCATATAATTTACTATTTGACGATTTACAATTAACGATTTGTTGCAGCGCTTCTTCAGCCGAGTAAGCAGCCTCAGCCTGATAGCCCGCCGCATGAAGATTGAACAGCAGAATGTCGCATAAGTCCCGCTCGTCGTCAACTACTAATATTCGTTTTTGTTCCATAATCGGTTGCAAAGATACAACAATTATTTGATTATTCTGCCTTTTTCTTTATTGAAAGAACAGACAGGAGCATCGACAATAAGAGCACCCCGAAGATAACAGCCAGGCTGACGGGCGTGGGCACCTCAATGTGGGGAATGTTGAGATGGAGGCCAACAAGTTCGGCAAGGGCATTGATGTACTCGTTCATGGCGAGCAGCATCTTCAGGCCTACGAAGATGAGGATGATGCCAAGACCGTATTTAAGGAACTTGAAGTACTTGGCTACGGCAGCAAGGGCGAAGTAGAGGGCGCGGAGACCGAGAATGGCAAAGATGTTGCTGGTGAGCACGATGAAGGGGTCGCGGCTGACGCTGAAGACGGCAGGAATGCTGTCAACAGCAAAGGCCACGTCGGTAGTCTCTATGACCAGCAGTGCCACGAAGAGCGGTGTGGCCATGCGCCGACCGTCTTGCGTGATGAAGAAGTGGTCGCCGTGCATCTTGTCAGTCACGGGGTACATGCGGCGGAACCAGCGCACAATGATGTTCTGCGAGGGGTCTGACTGCTGCTCGTCGTCGTGGCCGAACATCTTGGCTCCCGTATAGAGCAGGAACAGCCCAAACAGCCCCAGCACCCACTCAAAACGCTCAACCACAGCGGCACCGGCAAAGATGAAAATGCTGCGCAGAACGAGTGCGCCGAATATGCCCCAGAACAAAACCTCGTGCTGATACTTACGCTCTACACCGAAGAACGTGAAGAGCATCAGGAACACAAACAGGTTATCCATTGACAGCGACTTCTCAATCAGATAGCCCGCCAGAAACTCCATCGCTTTTTCGTGAGGCTCCACCGGGTAGAACAGGTAGATGCCTGCGCAGAACACCAGCGAGACGCCTATCCACACGGCAGTCATCTTGAGTGCCTCACCGACTTTCACTTCGTGCTGCCCCTTCTTACCAAACATCCTGAGGTCGGCCACCAGCATCAGCAGCACCATCACATAAAACACAATCCACGCCCAAAGGGGCATTCCCATTAACTCCATCATTTACTAAGTATTATTGTCTTCCGAACCGCGCCTCGACGACATTCACCACGTAGTCGCCCAGTTTCTCCAGTTCATTCACCATATCAACAAAAAGTGTGCCAACGGCGTAGTCATATTCATGGTTGTTGACGGCACGGACGTTTTCGGCCTTCAGGCGCTGGCGCAACAGGTTGATGTCGTTCTCTATACGGTACGTTTCACGGATGTCGTGGTCAGAGCGGTGGCCGTGCATCACGGTCTGCATCTGCGTAAGCGCATGGTCGCAGAGCACCATGAGTTCCTGCAGCTGCTCCGCCTGGTGGTCGGTGAATGCCGCCCCCCCTTCGTGCTTGCGCTGGAGCGTGCGGGCCAGCTTATAGCAGGCATCGCCAATAGACTCCAGCTCGCTGATTTCGCGCATCATCTGCCGAATCTTCTGTTTCGTCTCGTCGCTCAGGTGGCCGTCGCTCACCTGCTCCAAGTAGCGGGCAATCTCTATCTCCATCTTGTCCGTCGTGTCCTCTTCACGCTCTATCTGGCTGAACAACTCGGCAAAATCCTTCTTGTCGGTCTCGTAAAACAGCTTGCGCACCAGGCCAAACATCTCACCGACACGCTGCCCGAAGGCTGCTGTCTCCTTCTGTGCCTGCAGGACGGCAATCTCAGGTGTCTGCACCAGGTTCGACTGTATGTACTGCAGGCGAAACTCCTCCTTCTCCGGCTCTTCTGCCTTCATCGGCAGCAGCCAGCAGACCACGCGCTCCATCTGCGGCACCAGCCAAATAAGCACCGCCGTATTTATCACGTTGAAACAGGTGTGGAACATGGCCAGCACAACGGGCAGTTTTGCTGTCTGCCCGCTTTGTGACGGGTCATAGCCTACCAGGCTGCACACCATATTGACAAAGGGGTAGAACACGATGAGCACCCACACCACGCCGAAGACATTGAACAGCAGGTGAGCCAGTGCTGCGCGCCGGGCCTGCGTGTTGGCTCCGAGTGCCACCAGGTTAGCCGTAGCCGTAGTACCGATGTTCTCGCCCATCACCAGCGCTATACCTAAATATATAGGCAGCACCCCCGTAGAACAAAGCAGAATGGTAATGGCCATCACCGCTGCCGACGACTGCACAATACAGGTAATGAGCGTGCCTATGGCAAGGAAGGCCAGAATGGTGAGATGGCTCGACGTGTCGAACGAGGCAAAGAAGGCTATCACCTCCTCGTTGTGCTCCAGGTCCATCGCCTTGCCCGTCGCACTCAGCATTACCAACGACAGGAACATGAAGGCCGTGCCAAACAGGAAGTCGCCCACATAGCGGTGCCGCTTCATGTAGATGAGGATGATGCCGAGCATGAACGATGGATAAACCACGCTGGTCAAGTCAACATTGTAGCCCAGCGACATGATCCAAGCCGTCAGCGTTGTGCCGATGTTGGCACCCATAATCACCGAGATGGCCTGCGCCAGCGTCAGCAGACCGGCCGACACGAACGAGACGGTCATCACCGTCGTGGCCGATGACGACTGCACGGCACACGTGACGAGCATTCCCGTCAGCATACCCATGAAGCGGTTGGTAGTCATTTTGGCGAGGATATGCCTCAGCTGCGGGCCCGCCATTTTCTGCAACGCCTCGCTCATCATTCGCATACCGTAAATCAGCAACCCCAGCGAGCCGAGCAGCTGTAGTGCCACAATCATGTAGTTTTGATGATTTTCCATAACATAAACATTTTGCGAGTGCAAAGGTATGGGCAAATATGCTGACCGCCAAGAAAAACGTGTTACGATATGGTTACAATCCTACGTGTGTGAAAAAAACTGGTTTTTTCTTGGATTATCCAATATTTTTTCGTACCTTTGCCGTTGAACCGTGATGAAAGCCTTAAAAAAAGGTTTTGTAGGTTTTAAGGTTTTCAGCGGGCGTTCAAATACTTTTCACCGACCGTTCAAATACTTTTCAGCGGGCGTTCAAATACTTTTCAGCGGCCGCTCAATTCTCGATACCCCCTGGGAAACTACCCGTTTCCCTGCCATAAACCAACAGTTTCCGACGGGGTAGCCACCAGTCTCCCCTATACAAAGAACAAAGAACAATTTGAGAATTTGTCCTTTTTACAGAAATAATTTTGAGGTAAGGAAAAAGATTGCTATCTTTGCGCCATAAAAACAACTCGTTAGGGTATGAAGAAACTACTGTTAATCATTATGCTATGGGGCATTGGCGCTGTTTCCACAATGGCCCAAGAGAAGATTATTTCCCATATTGAGACCACGAAGAACTGGTACTACATCTATGATGAGGACGGGAAAAAGATAAAGACACTATACCGTAACGGATATGGCGACATCAAGGGATGGGGAAAGGACTTCTTCGTCACCAGACGTGGTGCTTTCTACCTGATATGCGATGCTGAAGGCAAAACGCTGAAGACCCTGGGGGCGCAGACTGTAGGTGAGGTAATCTCCGTATCAAGCAGTACCTTCACCAGTCAGCTTGGCGTATGGATATATACTTGGGACAAGACAGGAAAGCGAATCAGCACAAGAGGAGCACAAAAGTGATTGTGTGTTTACAACTGTCATCCGTCATTGTCATCGTGGTCATCGCGTGGCAGTCGGAAATGAAAAGAAAAACCAGTTTTCCTTTTGCATTTCGCTCGTTTTTTCGTAACTTTGCAAGATTTTTCAGCTTTTCTTTGTATAAAGGCAGTCTGGGGGGATAGAGGAAAAACTGGATTACGAATTGGCAACCGTACTCTATTCCACATTCTGCTATGAATTGCTTTCAATGAACACCGGATGCTGAGTCACCAGCCATACTATGACCCATCATCGGGTGCAAAGTTACGAATAAGTGAGCAAAATACCAAATTTATTTGAGTATTTTCGAACGTGAGAACTCGAACTTGTTCGCTTGGCTCGTCCAAGAACTTCGAGACATCGTCTCAAAGGTAATCATTCTTTTGGAATGAACCAAAACTATTCACATCTTTTTGTTCTGAGCTTGCTCTTCGCTCACCAAGCAGACTGCGGCATCTTTTGTGGCACCTGCCAGAAAAGTGCGTATTAGGCTACGTCCCTCTACCGTAATGACATGTTGCATACAGGAATCACTTATTCACCTTCAAAAGGTAATTCACCCAAATACTTGTCAAAGTCACTCTGGAACAAACGATCTTGTACGATGCGGTACTTCTCAAATTCTGTCTCGGCATGTTCTTTGGCCTCTTCTGCTGTTACAGAACCTGCCGTTTGCAGCACTTCATTACCACCAGCCGCTAAGATGGTGTCAATCTGTTTAGCCCAGTCCTCCATTGTCATAGGAATATGGCGCTTAGCCATTCGCTCTGCAAGTTCGAGAACACCATTCACCAATTGTCCCATATCAGCCAGTTCTACCTCTTTCAGATAGTTCTTGGCAATTGACACATCCGTCTTTACAATCTTTCCGTCAGGAGCATTCTCCCAGGTGGTCAACCCCATGTGTTCCTGTTCAGCATCGGCTCGTTCTACTATCAGTTCCGCTGCTGTACGTCCATGAACGGCATAGTGCAGACGATTGGTGCTCACCATCGTCTTATTTTGCATCATCTTGAAAAAGAGTCTTGTTGTTGGCGCATCACGGTTGTAATCGATAGCTGTCGCATAGATATCCGTCAATTTCTGATAGAAACGTCGCTCAGACAGACGAATCTCACGTATCTCAGCTAACAGGTGTTCAAAGTAGTCCTCATCCAAGAACGTTCCGTTCTCCATTCGTTTCCTGTCCAATACATAACCACGAATGGCATATTCTCGCAGCACGCTCGTAGCCCACTAGCGGAACTGTGTGGCACGTATGCTATTGACACGATATCCCACACTGATGATGGCATCGAGGTTGTAAAACTGCGTCATATAGTTCTTCCCATCAGAGGCAGTTGCCGAGATTTTCTCGGTAACTGAATCCTTTACCAGTTCACCACTTGCAAATATGTTCTTCAGATGAAGTCCCACATTGTCCGTTGAGCAGTCAAACAGCATACCCATTGCTTTCTGGGTACACCACACCGTCTTGTCCTTATAGTACACCTCTATCCCTTGTCCCTTTCCTTCTATCTGAAAGATTAGGAACTCTGCCGTACTATTCCTTATTTCTCTACGTTTTGCCATATCTCGTTTCGTTTGCAAAAATAATGATTATATTCCATATTATTGTTATTCTCTCTCCGTTTTATCGCTTTTTGTCACTTATAGAATGTAATCCAATTAGTCCTATACTTGTAACTTGGAGCCAACTTGCTTTCAGGGAAGACCTCTTTCACTACTCCGTCTTTATCTCGATACCAGGCATAGTTCCAACCTCTGCCCATATCCAGATAGAGGGCATGGGTAACCTTATAGGCACTCAGACACTTTACGAAGAACTCGTATGTCATCACCTTATTCGACTCGATGATGCACAGTTTACCATCCTTCTCACACAATGCCCTGTAGATAGTCCTGTTATTCTTCATCTTTGTGCCAATAGGCCTGACTGCGCTATCCTTGATAATCAGCAACTGGCAGAATCCCATATTCCATCCATTTGCTTCTGTGGGATAGTCAGCTTTCCTCATAAACTTCCATTTGCCTTTGCCCCAGGCAAATCCTCCTGTATTAGCCTTACAACGATAGCCTTTCTTCATTTCCCCATTGCAAATATGATTATCTGCAATGTTCGTATGTTTGAACTCATTTAACAACTTACCAGTAAAAGCCGCCTCGCAACAAAACTCCACATCCTTCTGTGCAGCCTTCGGCATCTGCCCACATATCAAGTCGATCTTCGTATACTCAGGATAGTACACATTGAGATTAACTGTTGTCTCAACAGTCACAGCAAGGACATCTATCTGCTGGACGAGCAAAGCTACTATAAATAAGAACTTTTTCATATTCACTTCATTAATCATCATTGGTATCGAATATTTCTGGAGGAAAGCGGAGTTCGTCTTCCGGGTCATCCAGATATTCATCATAATGGTCTTGATAATATGAGGCTTCATCAAGCTGACGACTGATGCCCCGTCTCTTTACGTCTTTCATTTGCTTAACGATGGCTCTATGGTGAGCCACCACATAGTCAAACATCTGTTGGGTAGTCGAAAGCCTCTCATTGCAATACCATTCAAAGTGTCCGCTGATTTCTGGCCAGTCGTTGTGCTTCCTCACTATCAGATTACCTCCAGATTCTCCTACCACTTCATATTCTTCATCCTCCATCTCATAGCCAGGGGCAATATCAATAGTGTAGAAGTATTTGCCTAAATCCAACGGCCAATCGGCAGACAGAGATTTGGGTTGCAGTTTCTCTGTCTGCCGACTTTCTGGTTGTTGCATCACCGCATTCTTCTCCGTCTTCTTTGTCGTCTCTTTCTTAGGTTCAATCAGCCAAGCGTAGCCAATCATGTAGAGGACAAAGAAAAGAACGATGATAGTGATATCAGTCTTTGTGAACTCTTGTTTGGGCATCAATAATGTATTTAACAATTCTCCACTCTTCTAACTTCTCCTCGAATTTTACGGAAGCAGCATTTGATGATGATATTAATGAGATTACCTTGATTCTTTCGCTGAAATCAGACACAGGGAAACTCCTGTAGAATTTTTTCTTCGCAAGGCCACCATTTAGAACAACTGTCGATATAGTGGGATGAATCTGTAAGAATGCTTTTATATCATTTGGGATATCATCTTTAATATTGGCATCAAGGTTGCCTTTCCTGTTTGCCTTCTTCACACAATCCCATAGCGCAATATGGTTGGATATGATAAAATCCTCATCTGATTGCCCTACCGACCGTTGAAATAGGTGTTCCATAATCTTATAAAAAGAGTTGTGCGACTTGTTCTGATAATAAGCTTGAGACTTTATCGAAATATCACTTGGCAATGTACCAAGAATCAAGACGTAAGGAGATTCACCAACCCAGGGTTTCAGGCCCAGCTTCAACGATTGGTTAGGACTCACCATTGCACTGCTATGTTTCGTTGACAGCTTTTCCATTTGACATGCCATTTCAAAATACTTTTTATTTCTCATATCATGTTTTTTTAAAAGTTGCACACCAATATATAACATTTAGAAGATCATAAATGAGAGTTACATTTACATATGGGACTTTGTTCTTTCCAATAAGATTGTCTATTTCTGAGAGATGTGAACCTTCATTGCTTACCGAACAACAACGATGAAAACTCCTTTTGACGTATTCAGGGATGTTGTTTGTCTTATCGACAGCACGACTAAATTCATTTAGGCTTAATTTGTCATAAGTATCACAATAAAAATCAGAAGGACATGTAATATCATTATCAAGCATCTTCATTATTTTATATGGAATGACTTTCCCATTAAGTGGAGAATTGACTTTTATCCATTCCAATACATCACGACATTCATTTGGTATCGTTGTATCTTTGGAAAAATCTATACTACCCTTGTCAAGCTTCAAAAGCAAATTCATGAGGTGTGGGTTGTTACAATACTTACATACAACATTATATTTCTTCCGTATTTTGAATTCTGGATTATTGTTTACATCTTGAATTATTTTGCCCAACAATAGTTGTTGGTCGTTTAACAGGTAAATCTCTTGACCATTATCTTTAAATGTTTTTATAGTCCATGATCCCGGTCTCTCATTATCTGTTACTACAAATAAAGGTAAACAATAATTATTGATAATTGAAAGGAGATTACCATATATGTTTACACTTCGTTTTTCTACCCCATTACGGTTTTTCCATTTATAATCAGCATTAAGCATTATAGCATTCCATTCGCTTGCCTTCCCCTCTAATAGTTCCCTACATTCAGCTACATCATTACATGTTGTGATTGTTATATTGTAATGGAATGCCTCCCCAATATAATCAAGGAGGCTCTCGTCGCCATTGTTCATCCAAAGAACTTTTATCTTATCCATAGCATACCCTCCCCTCATTTAATTTTGAAAGAATGTAGATACTCTTTATTAGCTTTATCCCGTTCTTCCTTTGAAAAATTGTAGAGTCCAGCTCGATTAAGTCTTAGCCGCCACATATCACTTAAAGTTATCCTGCGGGATATTGGCAACTGACGCAACACATCCTCCTTGGTAAATAGCTGAAGGACAACAGCAAAATCGACATGATAGCCTACTTTAGGAACAAGCAACATCTTGTTGTATAAGGATGGAACGTCTTCTCCAGGTGTTACTAATTGCGGTTGCAATAGTCCATTTGTAGAAAGGAGAATGGCAGTTTCTTTCAGTTCTGCAATATCTTTTGCTGAAATAGGGTAGCGAATATCAAAGACTTCGCTTGCCAGACACACTTCTTCTGTATCATTATCAGGAATGCCAGCTTCATACAAATAGTCTTTGGGAAGTAACGAATCTACATCGCATGCTGCACAGACACATACTTGATGGCTCCAAGGTTCGTCAAGCCATATATCCATTTGATCTTCATTCATCTGAAATGCCAACAAATCTTCACCTGGGAACAAATCATGAATCAGCATGTTGCAGACACCTGCCATGTCGCTATCTTTGGATATATCCCACTCATCGGCATAAACGAACTTTATGCATCCCCTACGTCTACGCGTTACATCAATTAATAGGATGGCAACATGGGCATTCTCGTCAGAAGGCCAAGGAAATGAGGTGGTACAAACCGTATCAATAATGTCCGCTTCGACACACATTTTGCGAAATTCCTCATGTTCCTTGTCATTCAGGACTGATGTGGGCACAGGCCAGAAGAACTGCTTGCTATCTGGCAGGCCTTCAATGCTTGCCTCTTCAAATGGTGTGTCAAAAGGATTGGGAATTAGCTCGTAACCAACATTAGCGGCTAAGTCCTTCAACAGCTGTTCCATTACTTCAATGTTCATCTTACTCATAAGTCAAATCAAATTAAAAGTCCAACGAAATTAATTATCGAGTGCAAAGGTAGGAGTCATCTGTGCAGTCTTTCTGCATAGACAAATATTTATTTAAGTTTTCCTCGATTATTTCCATTATTTGCTGCCTGTACCACTCAGGATAGAGCACTTCAACATCAGGAATGAAGGAAAATAGTTGCTGGTCAAGTTCCCTCGTGGGACGAACTTCGATTTCCACTATGCAGTTTGATTTGTCAACGACTCTCTGTGACTTGTGAATAGGCTTGGATACAACGTAAGGATAGCGATTGGCAGAAAATCGCAGGCCAATGGTCTCTTTCGCCACATTTTCGCTTGGTATGGTGGCTCCCATGACATCATCGAAATATGTAGAGAAATCAATTTGCTCGTTCTTCTTAAAAGGTATCTCCGACATCTTGTAACTCTGAATCCTGTCAAGTGCCAGATTGCTGATTTCATTCCGTTCCTCGTTCAGCCCATAGAGAAACCAACGGCCATTATACTGTTTGACATAATAGGGGTGGATGGTCATCTGTATCTCTTTGCCTCTGAAAGTCAGATAGACAATTTCCTGTGTCTGATGGTTTATCGTTGCATCAATGATGTTAGCCAAGTGCTCGATACCCTTCAGTTGCTCATTCTGCTCGAAGGATACAAGATGTTCTGCATTTGATTTCAGACCAAAACGGTATTCTAAATTGGATATGACTTCTTCAAGCCAAACATTGGAGGCAATGCCCCTGAAACGGGCTAACATGTCTATCGTGGACTGTAGTTTGTTGAGGTCTGCTACAGACAACTCGTTGTTGTAGATGGAGAAATTTCGGTCAGAATAGCGATAATAGCACTTTTTGCCATCGTAAGGATAGGCAACAATGGGAGCATTGAATGAAACGCGGTCACGCATGTACTTTATATCTTCACGTATCTGGCGAGTGCTTACCGTAGTGCCAAATATGTCAAGCAAATGTTCGTTGACTTCATCCAGCAAATCATCTATCTCGTATCGTTTCTGGAAATTACTGAAGCATCTATCCAGTATCTGATAGCGTAATTGTGCATTCTTATTTGTGGCCATCGCTATTGATAATTACTTTGACGACACCAATAATTCCTTCACATCCACGTCGAGGTGGCGTGCAATCTCGTAGAGTTGTTCCACTGAAGGCTGCACCTTATTGGTCATCCAGCGTGAAACGGTACTGATGCTGTGGCCCATCTGCTCTGAGAGCCATGTGCCAGTCTTTTCTTTCTCAGCCAAAACAATCTTGAACTGCGTTCGAGCCTGCTCCTGCTCGGCAGAGTCGAAGAGAACTTCACTCTGCACTTGCTTACTCGCAGCCTTTAGCCTGTTATATTTCTTAATTCCCATTTGCTTTTAGTTATTCCTGCCCAACATTGGGCGTTTCGTGCACAAAGATATGAAATAAAACCGAGGACATGATGAATTGTGAACATAAATTAAGATAATTGATAGCTTTTCCACTTGAATATGACATCATTCCGCACAGAATACAGCATGAAATGCCATAGAAGGGTGTAGCCTAATACGCAGTTTTCTGTGGAGTGCCACACAGAAGTGCGCGTCCGCTTTCTTATGAGCAAGCTCAGTGGACATTAGGATTTGAGAATATAGAGGAATTCATGAAGTGTTATTTCATTAAAAGGAATTTTCAAAGGCTCCACGTATGGTGAATATAGTGTACCTTTGCCCGCAAATTTCAAAAACTAATCAGACATGGAAATAATATCAATTGAGCGCAGTACCTACGAGGTAATCGGCTTGCCGCTTCGCTTGTCGAGGAACTGCTGACGAGCTTCAATAGCTTCGTCACAAAGATGAAGGAGATGGCTAAATGAGGTTACGATTTGGCAACCTAACTCCTTCACCAATCCTCCCCAATTTGCTTTTAGCCCAAAATTGAACTTCCACGTTCTTCCCCTCTTTGCCTTTATTTTAGGCCGAATTGCGTTAATCTTCCAAAATCGCTTTCTTTTTACAAGCTTTTTTCGTAACTTTGCAGGCAAAACTAAAAGGATGGAAGTATGAAAAAATTTTTGTTAATCGGTTGGGCGCTGATGGCAGCGCTGATGGCATCGGCACAGAGTAAGGTGTATTTCACGAAGGAAATAACGCCAGAGTCGTTGGTTAAAATCTATAAGGCACTGGGCGTGGAGGCTACGGGCCGCGTCTGCGTGAAAATATCTACTGGTGAAGGCGGTAACACGCACTATCTGAAACCGCCGTTTATTCGCCAACTGGTGGAAGAGGTGAACGGCACCATCGTGGAGTGCTGCACGGCCTACGGAGGCTCCCGCCAGGACCCCAGGAAGCACTGGCAGACTATTCATGAGCACGGCTTCGACTCTATCTTTGCTGTCGATCTGATGGACGAGTTCGGCGAGATTCGCATCCCCATCAAGGACCATAAGCACCTGAAGTACGACATCGTGGGGGAGCACTTGGCCAACTACGACTTCATGATTAACCTGGCCCACTTCAAGGGACACGCCATGGGCGGCTTCGGCGGCGTGATGAAGAATGCCAGCATCGGCGTGGCTTCAACAAACGGAAAGGCTTACATCCACTCGGCTGGAAAGACGACCGACCCCAAGCTGACCTGGACTCCCGAATACATTGCTGCTGGCCCTACGCAGGACCTGTTCCTCGAGTCGATGGCTGCCGCTGCACAGGCTGTTCACAACTACTTCGGCGGGCGCGTCATCTACATCAACGTGATGAACAACATGTCGGTGGATTGCGACTGCGACGGCCATCCTGCCAAGCCTGAGCTGCAGGACATGGGCATCATGGCAAGCCTCGACCCCGTGGCCGTTGACCAGGCCTGTCTGGACAAGGTGTTCAACTACCAGGGACGACCCGGCGACGACAACCAGCCGCTCATTAAGCGCATTAACCGCCAGCACGGCACGTACATCACCGACTATGCCGAGCAGATTGGCCTGGGCTCGAAGAAGTACGAGCTGATTGACTTGGACCAGCAATAATAAAGAGAGGCTTAATAGTCATAGTTATACAGGGCGATGTTCAGCAGCGTACACATGGCCTCCTCGCCTGTGAACGAGCTGAGCCGCTTGTCAAGATGATCCTCCATGAAGTCTATGGAACGGCGGTTGCGGTTGGCATCACGGCACTTCTTGCGTATTTCGTCGGCAGCATACTCAAAGCAGGGATAGCGGCTGCTGCCCGATTCGCAACGTGAGCTGACCTTGGTGAAGTGACCATAGCCATCCACATCGATGGTGATAGTACAGATGTACGTGCCGCCAAACAGCGCACTCAAGAAACCGTCAGACTCAAACGATGCCTTGACGACCACCTGGTCGCTGTCTATTCGCTTGATTTCAATGCCGTTGAACTCGGCGGCATTCGGATGGGCATAGTAAAAGTAGTTCTGAACATAACGCTCAGTAAAGAAACTGCGCAGCTTGCGCGTGCTCTGCCCAAAGGCCGTGACGGTGGCCGAAACCAGCAATACGAGTAATAACAGTTTTTTCATCATGCCAAATCTTGATTTTAGGTCGATGCTGCAAAGATAGTAACTTTCTTCATCATCACCAAATAAAAAGGTGAATAAAACACGGCAGCCGCATTTCCCGGGCGAAGAATGCAGCTGCCGTTGTCAGTTCCTGTAAGGAGGCAGGTCACAGGATTCCGGCTCAATCCTGCTCCTCATTCATATCCAGTTCTATGCTGGAGTCGTAGGCGTTTGTGGCCTTCATGTTGATGACCGGACGGATGAAGTACTCCACCTCTACCGTGTCCTCAATCAGCCGCAGAATCTCCTTCGGGTCCTTGTAGGCCATCGGGCTCTCGTCAATGGTACCCGTACCGACCGACGTTGAGTAGATGCCCTTCATTGACTCCCTGAATTCATCAAGTCCGATGAGTTCCTTGGCGTCGGCACGCGACAGCAGACGGCCTGCACCGTGAGGAGCACTCTGGTTCCAGTCCTCGTTTCCCTTGCCGTGGGCAATAATCAGACCGTCGCGCATGTTGAACGGAATCACTATCCGTCTGCCCTCAGGAGCAGCCACGGCACCCTTGCGCATCATCTTCATC
>Ga0256404_1001540_pt1 | contig 55025 bp, 52 predicted proteins | sample RumenRJG_01DNA_FD_185990 | JGI IMG/M metagenome (GOLD analysis project Ga0256404, IMG submission 185990) | Bovine rumen microbial communities from Lethbridge, Alberta, Canada - RJG_01 | ecosystem: Host-associated > Mammals > Digestive system > Stomach > Rumen | place: Canada: Alberta | collected... | reverse complement strand
GTCTATTTTTGTGTATAAGTATAAACTTTTTTATCAAAAAATTCTTTAAAATCATAATTAGAATCAAATATTTGTCTTTCACTTAAAATATTTGATTTATTTCTATTAATTAATTTAGTACAAATTATTGTTCCTCTATTTTTTAATAATTTATCTAAATTTTTTTTAGCATTCTCTATCTTTTTTATATCTCCTCTAGCCCACTCTAGTATATTAGAAATATATATGTAATCATATTTATTATTTATAGTGTTATTAATCTCTCTAAATAAATCATAATTATAAAATACTAAATCTGTATTAACATACTTTTTAGCCATAGAAGCATTATTGAATAAGGTTTCTCCTTCTCTTTGAATATCAATATCATAAAATAAATGTAATAAATTACTATCTTCTTTTAAATGTAATTTAAAAAAATTAATAGCTTTCTTTTCTAAATCATCATTTGTTTTGACTTTAGAAATTAATTCTTTTAACCAATTATTATCATTTACTAGTGGATATAATTTATTCATATATTTAATAGACCATTTTCTTAAGTAATAATAATATATTGTTAATCTATTAAAATCAAATGTATCTACTTTTTTAGATTCCAAAGCTCTAAACATTAGTAATTGATCAGATGAAGAAAGTACTGACAAGACATTTTTATTTTCAAAATCTATACTTAATAAATCATCAATTATTTTTTCATTGTTCTTATAATATACTAATCCATAGCCATTTACATCTTTACCATCTATAATAATTCTACTAGCTAAGTAGTCTTTTAAAAAAATATCTTTATTCATGTTAACCACCACGTTTAGTGCATATTATAGCATATAAAAGATATTTTAGAAAGAAAAAGGATGTAAATAAGAGTTATTTACATCTATTTAGAAATTACTTCACATATTAATTTACTAATTTCTGTTGGATTATCTATTGGAAGACCTGCTATCATTCTAGCTTCACTATAAAGTATTTTTGTATATACTTTAAATTCATCTTTATCATTTTTATATAAGTCTTTTAATTTTTCAGCAATTGGATGTTTTTCATTTATCTCAAGAATTGTTTGGGCTTTAATTCCCATATCATTTGGCATTGCATCAAATACTTTTTGCATTTCAATTGAAACGTCACCTTTAGTAGTTAAAGCTACTGGATGAGTTTTTAATTTATTACTAAATTTAACTTCATTTACGTCTTTTAACTCATCATTCATTTCTTTTAACATATCTGAGTTATCTTTATTTACCTTTTCGGTTTCTTTTTTCTCTTCATCTGTTTCTAAGTCAAGATTAGCATCACTTACATTAACAAATTTTTTAGAGTCATACTCTTGAATGGCAGTAACACAGAATTCATCGACATAATCAGTTAGATATAGGATATCATAATCTTTATCTCTAACTTGTTCTACTTGTGGTAGAGAATTGATTTTTTCAATTGAAGAACCTGAAGCATAATAAATTTTATCTTGTCCTTCTTTCATTTCTTCAACATATTCTTTTAAAGTGATTAATTTTTCGTGATGAGCAGAATAGAACATTACTAAGTCTTTTAACTTATCTTTATCTGCTCCATAATTATTATAAACACCATATTTTAATTGAACACCAAAAGTTTTGAAGAAAGAAATATATGTTTCACGATCATTTTTAAGCATGTCTTCTAATTCACGTCTTATTTTACTTTCAATATTTTTAGCAATTACTTTTAAGTTTTGAGATTCTTGTAGCATCTCACGAGAAATATTTAAAGATAAATCTTCTGAGTCAACTACTCCCTTAACAAAGCTAAAGTAGTCTGGTAATAAGTCGGCACATTTATCCATAATTAAAACGCCATTAGAATATAGTGAAAGTCCTTTTTCATAATCTTGAGTATAATAGTCATATGGAGCATGAGAAGGGATAAATAATAGAGCTTTAAAGGAAGCAAGTCCCTCTACTGACATAGATATAACTTTTAGTGGTTTGTCATAATCACTGAATTTATCCATATAGAAATTCTCATAATCAGCATCAGTTACTTCACCTTTACTTTTTTTCCAAATTGGAACCATACTATTTAATGTTTCTATTTCTTTATGATCTTCATATTTATGTTCTTTTTCATCTTTTAATTCATGATGTGTGCATTCCATTTTAATTGGAAAACTAATATAATCAGAATATTTTCTAACAAGATTTTTAAGTTCATATTCATCTAAATATTTAGAATAGTTATTTTCACTATCATCTTCTTTAATATGAAGAATAATGTCAGTACCACGTGTTTTTTTATCACATTCTTCTATTGTATAACCATCTATTCCCTTACTTTCCCAAGAATAAGCCTGGCTTTCATCAACACTTAAACTATTAACAGTAATTTTATCACTAACCATAAAAGCAGAATAAAAGCCTACTCCAAATTGACCAATAATATCAGTCTTCTCTTCTTTAGTCATGTTTTCTTTAAATGATAAAGAACCACTCTTAGCAATTACTCCTAAGTTATTATCAAGTTCATCTTTAGTCATTCCACAACCATTATCACTAATAGTAAGTATTCTCTTATCTTTATCAAAAGATAAATTAATCTCTAAATCTTCTTTCTTAACTTTAATTTTCTTATCAGTTAAACTTCTATAATATAATTTGTCTAAAGCATCGCTTGCATTACTAATTAACTCTCTTAAAAATATATCTTTATTTGTATATATAGAATTAATCATTAAATCAAGTAATCTTTTAGATTCTGATTTAAATTGTTTTTTTGCCATATAATCATCTCCTAAAAATTATGTATAAGTATTTTATATCACTATTTTTAGCACTTGTCAATTATAAGTGCTAATTTTTTCTTTAAATGTTATTTTAAGTACAATATATAAAAAAGATAAATATCTTACTTATTTATCTTCATTTTCAAATATGTAATCAATTAATTCTTTAGCTTTATTAGATACATATTTATTATTTAAATAATTAATAATCTTATCTTTAAATTCTTTATTACAATAAATTACTTTTAAACACTTATTTTCCATTAAACCAAAATTGATTTTCTTATCTAATAAATTATTAAATACAATAAAACATCTACTATCAAAATCTATATCATATACATTTAATATATATTTTTTATTAATAGTTTCATTATAAGTTACTTCTATTTTATTAAATCTTTTAAATTTATTTTCTCTTATTGCTTTAATAATTATAAATACTTCATCACCTAAACTATCTTCATTACCACTATATATATTCATTATTTCATTGTTACTGTCACTTATAATAAATCTTTTATTATTAATTACTCCATAGAATTTTTCATCTATTTTTTCTAAGTATTGAATATCATAAAATTTATATCTATTATTTTTTATTATTTCTTCACTAAATATTGTTTCTACCGGATCTTCAAATAAATTAAAGTCTAATGATTCATTATATTTAAATAATTCAAATTCAGTATTAAATTGTTCTAATAAATCACTACATAATTCATGCATTATATTTGGAGAATGTTCAAACAATATTACTATTATATCGAATAAAAATTCAAATTCTCTATCAATAAATTGAGTAAAAGATAATAAATAGTAGTTGTTGTTGGAAATCAATCCTAATTCTATATAGAATGAAGTATTCGTTTTAACAGATCTATCTAAATTTTTATTTTTTAATTCTTTTTCATTGGAATTTAAAGTATCTAAAATATATTCTACAGTTTTGGGGAATATAAATTGATAGCATAAATAGTCTTCTATTTTATCATTTGATTCGATTGCATCTATTGGTATAAAAGCTACTTTAAATTTATTAATTACATGGTTAAATACTAATCCAATATAGAAATTTGCTGAGTTATAATTGACAATAAATAAGTCAACAATAATACTTTCTTTTTTCTTTTTAAAAGCCTTATAAATTTTTTCTTTTATATCCATAACTTTACCCTCCATAATATTATTGACTTTTATTTTAAATCTATACGAAAAATAATCCAATCAAAAAGATTAGATTACTTACTATTTTCACTTAAAGCCGTTGAAGTTTTTTCAATAGCTGCTGCTGTTACTTCTTCTTTTTTATCTGATTTTATATCATCTTCTCTTTCTAATACAAAAGTTGGTGTTTCCCCACCAGTATATAAATCAATTTTTCCATCACGAAAAGCAAGATATATTTTATTCCAAATAACACTTTCTACATATCTTGCTTTTTTAGGGTGCATTAAATATCTTACAGTTAATTCAATATGATCTGTTACTATTCTTGTGTAAATAATTGGCTCATATTTATTAAAATATACTCTATTTTCATTATTTAATTCACTTATCTGACTTTTCATTTTACGTGGAATACTCTTTATAGTCTCAATATTATTAACTATTTTATATATTTCTTGTTTATTTTTTACTAAATCGCAATCTAATTTTACATTTATTACTAATTCATTCCAGATATATTTAAATCCTTTATTAATATTTTTTACTGGTTTTGATATAACTATAGAGTTAGGAAAATTAACTACAATACCAGTTGATTGACCATTTTCCTCTTTGGTAGAAACTTCTAGCACCTCAAAGTCAAGAGATGAAATATTCATAACATCTCCTTTAATATCATCTATTTGTATTCTATCTTCTACTTTAAAAGGGCGTCTAACTTTAATATATATACCACAAAAGAAATTAAGAATAATTTCACGTAATGCATAAATTAAAGCTGCTGACATTACAGAAATTAATGTCATAAGATTTTTAATATATTCACTCCAAATTAGTAATAGAGCAAATATTTCTAAAACATTCATTGCTACTTTGAATGATTGATTTAATACATACTCTCCTCTACCACTTAATTTGTTTTTTATTAAACTTTTACCAACCGTTTTAATAATAGAAAAAATAGCCCAAATAATAATAGTAAGTAATACAACTTTTATAATTCCAACATCTATGGTTGTTATTTTACTTATATATGAACAAAATGAATTAAAAAATGTCATATTATCACCTCAACCAGCTTATTATTTTAACATAAATATACTATATTTTTAGATGTAATTGCAACTTAAATATTAATTTTACATAATTTTACAAAAAAAGAAGTAACAAAACAGCTTACTTCTATCTTATTTTTATATGAGCTTCTCTTAATTGTTGTTCACTAACTTCACTTGGTGCATTCATTAACATATCAGCACCTCCTGCTGTTAGTGGGAAGGCAATAGTTTCACGAATTGATGGAGTATCAAGTAAAAGCATTAACATTCTATCAATTCCAGGAGCCATTCCGGCGTGAGGTGGAGCACCATATTTAAAAGCTTCAGCTAAGGCTTTAAATCTTGTTACTAAGTCTTGTTCGGTGTAACCAGCAATTTCAAAAGCCTTTTTCATGATATCTAAATCGTGGTTTCTAACAGCACCACTGGCCATTTCAACACCATTACATACAAAGTCAAATTGGTAGGCTAAAACATCTTCTGGCTTCTTATTGTTTAAAGCATCCATTCCACCTTGAGGCATACTAAATGGGTTATGCATGAATATATATCTATCTTCTTCTTCACTCCATTCATACATTGGAAAATCATTTATGATACAGAACTTGAATTCATTATTATCAATTAAATTAAGTCTTCTACCTAACTCTTCTCTAATTTCTCCAGCATATTTATAAGCATTATTTCTGTCAGCTATAAAGAAGATTACACAACCTGGTTTTAATTTAGCAACCGTAATTAAATCTTCGCGTTCTTCATCTGATAAAAATTTATCTATTGGACCAACGAATGACATATCATCATTTACTTTAAAATAACCAATTCCGGCACTCATACCAATACTCTTTGCAAATTCTCCTAAGTCATTAAACCAAGAGTTTGATTTATTAGCAATATCAGGAACAACTATTCCTTTTACTGTTACTCCTCTAAAGGGGCGGAATGTTGTTTCTTCAAATACATCAGTTAAGTCAACTAATTCTAAAGGATTGCGAAGATCGGGTTTATCTGTTCCAAAGCGTTCCATTGAGTCACGATAACTAATTCTTTCAAATGGAGTAGAACTTATTTTTTTACCATTACCAAATTTTTTAAATGTCTCAGAAAAAATCTTTTCTCCTACTTTTAAGACTTCTTCTTCTCCGACAAAACTCATTTCAAAGTCCAATTGATAAAATTCTCCATAAACTCTATCATTTCTAGCATCTTCATCTCTAAAACATGGGGCTATTTGGAAGTACTTATCAAAACCTCCACACATTAATAATTGTTTAAATTGTTGGGGTGCTTGAGGAAGAGCATAAAATTTACCATGAAATTTACGACTTGGTACAATAAAGTCTCTAGCTCCTTCTGGAGATGAGGCAGTAAGAATTGGAGTTTGAATTTCTAAAAAGCCTTCTTTTTTCATTAAACTTCTTAAAAAATCAATTACTTGGCTCCTAAAAATAATATTATTTTTAACTTTAGGATTTCTTAAATCTAGATATCTATATTTAAGTCTTACATCTTCTCCTACTTCATGAGATGTCATAACTTCGAATGGAAGAACATTGTTAGCTTTACCTAAGACTTCTAAATCTTTTACAAGTAATTCAATAGTACCTGTTGAAATATGGTCATTGTAGTCATCCTCGTCTCTTTTTCTAATTGTACCAAGGATGGTAATACTAGATTCTCTTGTTATTCCATCAAAGATACTATCATCATTAGAAACTACTTGGATAACTCCGGTATTATCTCTAATATCAACGAATATTACACCACCATGATCTCTTATATTTTCGACAAATCCGGCAATTCGTACTTCCTTGCCTATCTCTTTTTCACTTAATTGTCCACAATAATTTGTTCTGTATCTTTTATCCATTATTCTTTCTCCTCTCTAACTCTTTTATAATTAATTCACGACTAATATTTGGATTAGCTTGACGATTACTTCTTTTCATAACTTGACCAATAAAGAAGTTAATAGCTCCCTTATTATCATCTTCTACATATTGTCTTACTATTTCTGAATTATCTTGCATACAAGCATTAATTAATTCAAGAAGTTTTTCTTTATCATTAATTTGAACTAGACTTTCTTTCTTAATTAATTCATTTGGATTAATTTGCTCATCTATTGCTTTATAAATTAACTTGTTAGCAGCATCCATACTCATCTTACCACTTTTTACATAATTAATAACTCCTGTTAACATACTAGGTGTAATAAATAATTCATTAGCTTTAATATTTAATTTATTAATTATTGAGAGAATGGTTGTGGTTACAAAATTAACACTTAATTCTATATCACTATTTTCTATTACTTTTTCGAAGTAGTCAGCTACTTCTCTATTTTTAGAAAGTATTTTGGCATCATAATCTGAAATATTATATTTTTCTGTATATTTAAAATATCTATCTAATTTTAATTCTGGTAATATACTTTTTAATTCATATAACATATCATCAGTAACAGAAGTTGAAGGAATATTTGGTTCAATGAAATACTTATAGTCAATAGCATCTACTTTTTTACGCATTGGATAGGTCTTTCCATCTTCGGCAATTCTTCTGGTTTCTTGGATTACTTTTTCACCTTTATTTAATAATTCACTTTGTCTTTTTATTTCATATTCTATAGCTGCTCGAACATTAGTAAAAGCATTAATATTTTTCATTTCAACTTTAGTACCTAATTTAGTATCTGTGTCCTTCATAAGCGAAATATTAACATCACATCTCATTTGTCCATAGTTACTTTTAGCTTCACTTACTCCTAAGTATAAAAATACATCTCTTAAGTCCTCTAGGAAAGTTACTGCCTCATCGGCTGAGGAAAGACAAGGCTCTGTTACTATTTCCATTAGAGGGATACCACTTCTATTATAATCAATTAAAGAGTACTTTGAATAATGTTCAAGAGATGCTGTATCTTCTTCTAGATGAAGGTCATGGATAGATACTCTTTTTACTTTACCATCTACTAGAATATCTAAATAACCATTAATACCCATTGGTTTTGTATTTTGAGTAATTTGATAGCCTTTAGGTAAATCTGGATAATAATAGTTTTTACGATCAAATATAACTTCATCTGGTGTCTTACAGTGAAGTGCCATAGCTGTAAGTAATGATCTTCTAACTGCTTCTTTATTAGCAACAGGTAATATTCCTGGTAGCCCTAAATCAACAGTTGCAACATTGGTATTATGAGCTTCGGTAAAGAAGTTAGGAGCAGATGAAAAGTTTTTAGTTTTAGTATCTAATTCACAATGAACTTCTAGTCCAATAACAACTTTATACATCAATATCACCTACTTTACTATAAATATCTTTTAAGCCTGTTACTTTTTCGACATAGTTAGCAATATTTAAAACAACATCATCATCTTTAGCTTTACCTGTAATATTTACTCCTACTGGTAAATTATCAATCATAGTATATGGTAATGTTATAGAAGGGAATCCTCCAAAGTTACCAATAGCTAAATGATTTTCTAGTATTAAATATCTGTCGCTTAACTTTTCACTAACATCATCAAATTTAGGAGCATATCCTCCACTACATGGAGCAATCATTCCATCATATTCTTGGAAAAATTCATTCATTTTATCAACTATTAAATGTCTAACTCTACCGGCATTTAAAAATAATTTTTCTTGATTTTCTTTTTGAAGAATATAACTACCAAGAATAAATCTACGTTTTATTAGTTCAGAGAAACCCTTAGTTCTGGCATCAAACATAATTTCTTCAATACTATTTCCTTCTCCTCGAGGTCCAAACTGAATACCTGTTAAATTTGAATTGTTACTTGTAGCTTCGGCACAGCTAATACACATATATGTAGGATAGATAGCTTCTAATAATTTTTTATCCATTGATACTTCTTCAATAATAAAGCCTTCTTTTTTTAATTTATCTAATAATTTATGAAACTCACTTATTGTTTTATCAAGTACGTCATCTTTACTATCTTTATAAGTATCTTGTCCACATATTTCTTTAATGTAGAATATTTTTTTACCGGTAATATCTTTATCTATTAATTCAGAATAATTTCTTAGATCATCTTTTAGTGTAGTCATGTCATTAGGATCTTTTCCTTTTAAGACATCTGTTACGATACTGGCGTCTTTTACATTACGTGATAGTATCGCAACATGGTCTAGGGATGATGCAAAAGCAAATAGTCCATATCTAGATATTCTTCCATAGGTTGGTTTAAAGCCTACCAGTCCACCGAATGAGGCTGGTTTTCTAACACTATCTCCTGTATCACTTCCAATAGCAAAAGGTACTATTCCTAAAGCAACACTTGAAGCAGAGCCAGCTGAAGATCCACCGATTAGTCTTTCTTTATCCCAAGGATTTCTAACAATTCCTGTGTGACCGGTAGTTCCTGTTCCACCCATGGCCAACTCATCAAGTACTGTTTTTCCAACAAGTACGGCACCGGCATTTTTAAGCTTTTTATAGACTGTCGCATCATATACTGGTACATAGTCTTTTAAAATATTAGATGAAGCAGTTGTTAAAATTCCAGATGTTGAAAAATTATCTTTTAAAGCATAAGGAATTCCATTTAATAAACTATTTCTATCTTTATGTTTAAATTTATCAATAATTGTTACAAAAGAATTATAATCATCTTGAAAATAATGGGCTAATCTATTAGCAGCACTAAATAGTTCTTCAGCTGATGTTTCTTTGTCATCTAACATTTTTCTAAGTTCAGTAATATTTTTACCTCTATACATCTTCATCAACCACCTTTGGTACTTTTACTTGATCATTTACTTGATGTTTTGTATTTTCTAAGACTTCAGATACAGTTAAATAGTCTCCTACTTCATCTTCTCTTAAACTAACATCTTCATTTTTAAAAGGAAATGTCATAGGACTAACTTTATCAATATTTGGAATTTTGCCAATTAAATCCATTTGTTTTAAGATTGTTTCAAATTCATCTTGTAAAACTGAATATTCATCATCATCCATATCAAACATTAAGAGTCTAGCATATTCTTTTAATTTATCTTTTTCTATCATTTTATCCCCTCCAAAAATAAAACACTAGTCTTTATCTCCTACTACTAATATAGTAAGGGACGAAGACTAGTGTTTCCGCGGTACCACCCTTTTTATTACATAAATGTAATCACTTTCAGTTCTAACAAACCTAAGCATAAATAACGGTATGCAACCGACTTATTCTACTTAATTTCTTTAAGTACTCAGAAGTGTTCTTTCAAAGCAATTAATTATTAGGTTTCACCAGGCCCTAACTCTCTACAAATTAATTAAATTTACTCTTCTTCCTCATTGATTTCATTGTTTAGAATATACTATTTTAATAAATTTGTCAATAATTTAAAATAATCAAAATTAAATTATATATTTCATATAAGATATCTTTAATGTATAATAATATATGTATATGGAAGGTATAAAATGACATTTAATATTAATAATATAAAATTTGATTATAATTCAGTAGTAATAATAAGTTATTTGTTTTTATCGTTATTAGCTTGGTTTTTAAATATTATAACTAAAGGCAAAACAAATGAATATTTTTTTTCTTCATATAGATCATCTCTTTTAAGTCCCTTAACATATATAAGATTAATTACACATAGTATAGGTCATGCTAATTGGGATCATTTAGTACATAATTTTTTATATATTTTATTAGTTGGTCCTATGATAGAAGAAAAATATGGCAGTATAAATTTACTTATCATGTTACTAATTACTTCTCTTGTTATAGGTGTATATAACTCATTATTTACAAAATATAGTATATGTGGAGCTAGTGGTAATGTTTATATGTTAATAGTTTTAAGTTCTTTTGCGAATATTAGTGAAGGGAAGATTCCAATAACTGTTCTTTTAATATTAATATTCTATGTTATAAGTGAATTAAAAGATAAAATTACAAAAAAGCGTGATAATACGTATCATGATGGTCATCTACTAGGTGCATTATGTGGAATATTATTTGGAATATACTTTTTAAATCATAATTCTTTATTAGATTTAATAACTGGTCTTTTTTAAGACTTTTTGATACTGGCTATTAAAATTATTTTTAGAATTTTCATTTAAACTAATTTGATTAATTAAATAATCAAATTTTTTATTTTTTTCAAAGTAATTATTAAAATCATTATAAAATATTTCTTTATTTTTTTTAGCCGCTTTTATTAGGTAATTTAGGAAATCTAAATCAATTTTATCTTCTCCAATAGCAGATATAAGACTTAGAGAAAAATTAATATTATTTTGTATAATATTTGGATTAAGTGAACTATTAGGATATCTAATTTCCATTAGACTGCTTTTATATAATTTAAAAAAGTTTATTCCATCTTCAATACGAAAAGAAAGGCTATTTTCTCGAATATTCTCAATAAAATCTTTATTATAAAAATTTACTTTGTTAATATTATTAAATAATCTGTCTTTCATTGATTTAGCATACTTTTCTTTAGAGTCTCTAATCTTATACATATCACCCATATAAAACTTACTAATTTCATCTTCATAAACAATTATTGTTTTATATAAAACTTCAAAGAATTTTGGATTATTTAAATAACTAGAAATATCTATATTAATATGTCCACCACAATGCGTATCTATATATGAGTTATTACTTTTTAATAGTTTACATATCTTCTTTAATTCTTTCCAACTTTCAATGTCATCAGTAAGTATTCTGCTTGAAACTTCTCCACCATAATACTTACCATTTATGTTTTTACTAACAGATAGATCATGATCTAATATCCATCTATTAAAAAAATTTAGGTATAATTTATGATTAATTTGAAACTTAATTGGAATGAAATATTTTAAAGAATCATAATATATTTCATCCAAAATTTTTTCATCATTAGCAAACTCAATTTCAATACCAAATTTATATTTATCATTAAATCCAATATTTTTTTCCATTATACTACCTCTTATGTTGATATATTATATTATAAAAACTCTTGAATAAAAAGTAGAATCAATAAATAATATATGTTAAAATAGTTAGCAGGAAGTGAAATTATGAAAAAAACTATATTAACAGGACTTAGACCAACTGGTAACCTACATTTAGGTCATTATTTTGGAGCTTGTCAAAATTATTTGAAATTACAAGATGATTATGAATTCTATTTAGAGATTGCTGATGTACAGGCTTTGACTGATAATTTTAATAATCCAGAGAAAGTTAGAGTAAATGTTTATGAAATAACTAAAGATTTACTTGCGATTGGACTCGACCCAAATAAAGTTAATTTTTTTATTCAATCTAAGATACCTGAAATTGCTGAACTAACTGTTTATTATGGAAATTTAGTTACTGTTGCGAGACTTCAAAGAAATCCAACAGTAAAGAATGAAATTGCTCAAAAAAAAGAGTTATTTGGTAATTCTGGAGAAAGTATTACTTATGGCTTTTTGGGATATCCTGTGTCACAAGCTGCAGATATTACGGCTTTTAAGGGTGAACTTGTTCCAGTTGGAGAAGATCAATTACCTTTGATTGAACAATGTAGAGAAATTGTGAGAAAATTTAATTCAATTTATGGAGAAACTTTATTAGAACCAGTTCCATATTTATCTGAAAATAAAAGAATTAAAGGACTTGATGGAAATGAAAAAATGGGTAAAAGTTTAGGTAATGCTATATATTTAGTTGATGATGAAGATACTATAAAAAAGAAAGTTATGGGTGCATTAACTGATAAAAATAAGATTAAAAAAGATGATCCGGCTAACCCAGATGTTTGCATGGTTCATTATTATCATAAATTAATAAATAGTTATGAAAATACAAAAATTGTTGAAGAAGAATGCCGTAAAGGTTGCCGTGGCTGTGTTCAGTGTAAAAAAGAGTTAATAGTGGCGATGAATAATTTCTTAAAGCCTATTCAAGATAGAAGAAAAAAATATGAGGAAAATCCTGAATTAGTTGAAGAAATTTTAAATAGTGGGACAAAAAAGGCACAAGAAAAAGCAAAAAATGTCATGAATGATGTTAAAAAAGCAATGAAAATAGATTATTAATTAATCTATTTTTTTATTAATAAGATATTTAATAGAATAAAACCTAATATAAATAGTAAGCAATAATAATTTGTAAAAATAAATTGTAAATATTCTAATATATTATATTCAAATGCAAACAAGTTTAAATATATTGCGATAAAGGTAATACCTATACTCATTAATATTATACTAATTATATAGAGAATAATTTTTTTCATAATAAATAATATTAAAAAGACTCAAAATTATGAGTCTTTATTTTCTAATTCTTTTAAGTTTACTTTATTGATATTTTCAAATTTCTTTGTAATTTTATCAGTAGTTATAGAAACATTTTCTACGTCTTTATTTACTGTTTGAATACTTCTTGCGAGTTTATCCCAACGTTCTTTATATCTAGAGAATTCTAAACCTAATTTATTTAATTCTTCATGTATTACTCTGGTGTACTTATCTCTTTCAATATTTTTTATTATCATTTGAATAACTGTTAATGTAGAAATTAAGGTAGTTGGACTTGTAATCCAAACTTTTTTTCGATAAGAATAATTAATAATATCAGAGTGATAGGCATTAACTTCAGCAAAAATAGCTTCTGCTGGTAAGAATAAAATAGCCTGATTTGAAGTAATTCCTGGAATAATATATTTATCAGCAATTGCATCAATATGTTTTTTCATATCTAATCTAAACAATTTTTCATATTTTTCTCTTAGTTCTTTAGAGTTATTTTTATCAACCATTTCTTGATAATGTTCTAGTGGAAACTTTGAATCAATACAAATAGTTCCTAAAGGATCTGGAGCAAATAATACACAATCTGCTATTACGCCGGTTGGAAAAGTATATTGTAATTGATATATACTATTATTATTTTCTCCAAATACAGATGATAATATTTGTTTTAAATTTACTTCTCCATAAATACCTCTAGTCTTTTTATCAGTTAAAATACTTTGAAGACTTACTATATCTCCAGATAGACTTTCAATTTTCTTTTGAGCTTCATCTATTTTACTTAGTCTTTCAATAACATTTTGAAATGTTTTATTAGTTTTTTCAAAATTTTGATCAAGTCTTTCATTTACTTTTTCATTTATTAAAATTAATCTTCTCTCTACTCCATCATTTAATTTAGAAAAATCATCATTAAGTGAATGGCTTAGATCACTTTTGAAATTTCCCATTTCTTTCATCATATTAATTTCTAATTTACTTAATCTTTCAGTAATATTAGCTTCATTTATATTTTTAAATAAAGAAATAACTACTAAAATAAGTATAACTACAAGTAATCCTATAATTATATAATCCATAATACACCTTCTATTCTATGAATAATTATATTATAAATTTAATATCTAAACAAGTAAGCATTATAGCCACCATTAATATTTATTACCTTAAACCCTAGTTTACTTAATTCATTGACAATTAATTTACTTCTACTGCCAGATTGACAATATATATAATAAGTTTCATTTTTATTTAAATATTTTTTATAATTATTTAATAATTCAGAACTAGTTATATTAATGGATCCTGGTATATGTCCATTTATAAAATTATAATTACTTCTAATATCAATTATCTTAGGATTATTTATCAATAATAAACTATTAATATTAATATTTTTCATTTAATCACCTATAATATTAAATGCAAAAAAAAGAATCTATTTAATTATAGATTCCTATCTAATTTTGTATGGCTTTTGTTCTGTACCATTACCACTCTTATATAAAACTTTACTATCTAAGTAAATAACTGGTCTAACTATAGCGTAAGTATTAGCTTCACTTGATTTAACATTACCACTATTATCAACTTTGTAAACGGATACAGTATTAGCAGAATTTGCTGTTACTAACCACCAAGCTTTATTTATATCTAAGTAATTATAGTTTTGACAAGTCTTGCTGGTAATTGTTTTACAATTTGGATCAATACTAGCATAAACGTAATCAGAGACTGTAAGTAGTCCTAATTTTTGATTATTTAAGTGATCTGAACACTCTTCAACATTATCAAAGGCACTAGATGTTTCAGGCTTTTTACCAGTACAAATATTATATGATACTAAATTGGCTTTATCTCCTTTTGATAAAATTTTTTCATTATCTTTTTCTGATGGATTCTTATAAATTTTATCTAAATATTCTTTAATTCTACTTGCACTATATGTATTAATACCTGCAGCATAACTACTAGTTTCATTATATCTATCATCCCATGGTTGTCCACTTTGTAGACCTTCGCTGATAAGGACAATATTTTTATTTGAAGTTACTTTAACAATTCTCCATAATGAATTATCTAATTGAACATAATTATCAACTTCTTCTCCTCGATAAACATATGAACCATTTCTAGAATATAAGCCATATCCAGATGTAACAATATTATCATCATTAATTATTTTTTCATATAATTTTGTAGTTGAATATGCTTCTCCACAATTTAATGTAGGTGTATATGAATATTCAGAACCAGATTTTCCTACTTGAACAGTACCACTACATGATACTCCCTCTTTAGTATATTCACTTAAATCCTTCATATATCCACCAGCAACTAAATTGGTAACATCAACTTCTACGACATCACCATCTTCTTTTGGTAAATATGTAGAATTATCTTTAAAATATGATTTAGCAGCTGTAGTCATAATGTTTTCAATGGTCTCATAGCTGTAAGTTTTTGGTGTTGCTAAAGAAGCTATGTAAAGGATAATTAATAGAAGAATAGTTCCTCCAATAATAATTCCCATTAATAAGAACATTCTTTTTTTTAAATCATCCATTGAATTAGATTTTGCTTTTGTATTTGAGTCAGAATCTTCTTCTATTTCTTCTTCCTCTTCATCTTCTTCAAGTTCAATGTCATCATCTTTTTTAGGCTTTTTTACGATATTAAAATTTGTATTCATATTATTCCTCCTTTCTAACTATCAAAAAAATCATCAAAGAAATCATCATCGTCATCATCATCCAAGTTTAGATCTGATGTTTGAGGACTAGATTCTGCCTGTTTACTAGAAACATCAGGAATATTTTTATTAGATACCTGTTGGTTTTCTGAAGTATTATAAATAGAATTAATACTATTAATAGGTGTTGTTGCAACAGTAGTTGGGGCTGTAGTTGAAGTAGCTTGTTCTTGTTGCTTTTTTTCTTCTGCTTCTTTCTTCTCTTCAGCTTCAAGTTCGGCAATTTTTGCATCTATCTTCTTAACTAATTCATCTACATCAAAATCTATATCGTCATCATTATCGTTTTCAGTAATTGCTGTCTGACTGACTGGTGTTGTTGCAAAATTATTATTATTTATTTTTGGTTCAAAAGGATTGCTTTGTTCCATTTGCCTTTTAAATGTTTCAAAATCAGGAATATCTTTATTACTAGAATTATTTTTATTTGAAAAAAATTCAGGAACACTATTATTATTATTATTTCTATTATTACGAATTGCTTGTAACTCTGGAGGGAGTGCATTATGCATCTGATTTTCCCTATTTCCAGGTAAAGATTGATTTATTTTATCCTCTTCGTCAGCTGCATTCATCATTTCAAGTAATTTTTTCTTCTTTTGTTCTTTAACAAATGTCTTTATATCAAAAGTATGTACTTCTTGTTTTTTTCTTAATGGATATTTAGCAACTGGATATTTTCTTCCCCAATTTAACTTGAAAAATGGAGTAAATTTAGTTTTAAATGGTTGTTTACGCATACGTAAAATTATTACTTCAAATTGTTTCATTCTTTGTAAGTCTGAAACTGTTACAAGTGGAGTTGAAGCTGTTTTGTCATCCTTTTTAGACTTTACTTCACCACACATTTTTGATATTTCTTCTAGAGCTTTTAGTTCTGTTGTAATTAAGTAAATAATGTTACCACAGTTACCTCTGATAGTTTCTGCTTCTTCTTTACCATATACATCATCTAATTGAGCAAAGTTTTGAATTATCATTGTAAATCTAATTTTTCTAGAACGAGCAGCGGTAATCATTGTTGTGACATCTTTTAATGGTGGCATATTAGCAAATTCATCAAGCAAGAAATTTGTTCTTACTGGTAGTTGTCCACCATGTCTTTGTGCAGTTGCGATTAAAGTTTCATATATTTGCTTTAATAAGATTGTAACTAAGGCATGATATGTCTTTTTTTCATCTTGGATAACAATAAACACAGCAGTTGGTCTCTCACCAATAGACTCCAAATTAATATCACTATGTGAAAGCATTTCTGATAAGTTTTCACGTGATGCAAATAACTTAACCTTTTGCTTAAATACTGATAAAATACTACCCTTTGTTTCGTTTGGAGCCATGATTGTACTTGATGCATCAACTGCTGCTGGACTGGCTGGATCCTTAGCATTAAAATATTCTTTTATATAAGTAGAACCACCAAACTTTTCTTCACCGACAGTTGTTACAAGATTAACACTATTAATATTTATTTCATCTGGTTTAGCATCTTCAAATAAACCAAGTGAAACACCGGCAAAATAATCTGCTGAAGTTTTTTCCCAGAATGGATCAGCGTTTTTATTTGAAGGATCATATAGTATATTCATAGCCAAATCATCTAGTAACTCTATAGCCTTATCTTGATTTCCATTTTTATACATTTGATATGGTAATGTCATTGGATTCCAGGCATTACCACTTTGTGGATCACGAAAATTTAAAAGTAATATTTGATAACCACGAGATCTAAGCATATTACTTGTCTTTTCATAAAGTTCACCTTTTGGATCGGTAATAATCATAGATTCGCGTGCTTTAGCTAAACTATAAATCATTGGTAAGACTACGGTTTGTGTTTTACCTGATCCAGTAGCACCAATTACTAGAGAATGGTATTCACCATTATCAACCCACATTTCTTCATCATTCAAAATAAGAGGGATCCCAGCAGCTTTTGAATTTTTTTGGGTAATTTTTACACATTCCAATTCTTCTTTCATTTCCTTATCTTTGGCCCATCTAGAATATCCTTTATCCTTTTTATCAGTAGTTATTCCAAAACCTTTATCTCTATCAAAAATATAAGAGCTTACACTTAATAATAGAATTAAAATGCAAACAAAATAAACTACAAATGTTGAAAAAATAGTTTCGGGAGCAAATGCTGGAAAAGGATTTAATCCTGATAAAACTCCTTGTGTAGCAAACGAATGAACATTAACTACACCAATAGCAACTATATAAAGTAAAAAGATTGCGAATACAATAAAAATTAATAAATCATCTGAATCTATCCTCAATTTTAATTTCATATATCACTACTCCCTTTCTAGTTTTTATTATAACGTAACTTTTAACTAATGTCATTATTTATTAATTAGAAATTAATATTTTAAAGTTATCATTATCAAGTTGATATAACATATTGACTTCTTCTTCTATACTATATTTTCCACAACTTAAAATAAACTCATATATATTATCATTATTAATATCTAAAAAAGATGTAAAATATGGTTTACAACCATTATAAAATTCATTTTTACTTATGTCTTTATATATTTCATATATCTGTTTATCTTTTACCATAAATACAAAAGCAAATGTATATTCAGGACTAAAATTATCAGCAAAGGCATTACTAACTATATAAAATGATTCTAGCTTTCCATCATTATCAAAATCAATATCAGTTTTTGATAATGATGTAAGCTTACTTGATAAACTAATATTATTATTAGATAATACTTGATAAACGTAATCATCAGGAGTTATTTCTTTACTTTCAAATTGCAATAAATTAATATTGTAATTTGATTTATAAGCAAAAATTTTTCCATTTAAATTTACTGCTTTATTTTTATCAGTAAAAGCATACCATTTATCATTATACATTAGTTGATAGGTACCAAGAAATTTATTATCAGAAAAAACTTTATATTTTTGCCAATTTAGTTTTTTTATAGAAGATGATAATGTAATATTTAGCCATTTTTTATTATTATATTTCCAAATAGTATTATCTCCTACAATAAAAGTAGCTGAATCTTTCCCACTTTTAATATTTGGTTTAGCAAAGACAAAATACATTATTATTCCAAAGGCTATAACTATTGTCATTAAAAATATATAAATTTTTTTATTATCCATTTTATCACCTATCCTACTCTATAGTAAGCTATTTCTGAAGTATTTGACCAAGGATATTGTGCCCACATATCAGTTGCTGTACTTCCTGGGTCCATCATATAAACTTTATCGCCTTCTACTCTATCAATTGCTACCCAATGTTGTCCAGTATTACCTTTAACTTCTGCTACCGCATATACTCCACTTTGATTAACTACTTCTTTTATTTTATTTAATTTTTGATCTTTTGATAATCCTGAAAGACTTGCTTTACCAACAAATTTAAATGAAGGAGCAGCGGATGTTGCGGCTGACCATACAAAGTTTCCACCTGAGGCAAATCCTCCATGAGAATTTAGATACTCTACAAAAGTACCAGGATTAAAGTTTGAAATATTTGTTTGAACTCCACTTCTTGCTATTTGCATTGATACAGATGTAACTAAACAACCAATATCTTTAATTGTTCTACCGCTATTACCAACTTGAACATTAATCCAAGAACCTTGATATTGCTTCCAATTAGCATAATCTCCACTGGCAGCATTGACACAAGATGAACCACCACAGTTGTTTTTTTGGATACTAGAAGCATTATGCTTTTGTCCACCATAGACCTGTAATAATATTTGCTTATAATCAAGACCTGATTTAGCTAAACTTATAAATTTATTTTGAATTGTTGATCCATAATCTGTGTATACTATATAGCCTTGATTATTTACTAGCACTTCTCCGGCGGTTTCATTAGCATAGGTTCTAAGCGGTGAATCTTTGGCCATGGCAGCTCTTTGAAATGAACCATGTCCTAATCCACTATATACTTGTCCCCATTGTCCATCAGTTCCAGAGCAACCTTTATCTGGATCACAATATACTTGATCTTGTGTACAAGCTGCAACTTGTAAAACCCATTTGCCATCACTTTCTTCTTTTAAGGTTCTCCATCCACCCATATCAGCATGACGAGCCAATATAAAGCTTCTTGCTGCAATCATTTGTGCTTTAATTGCTTCTTTTGGTGAACTTGGTCCAATTTCTTGATAGGCAACTCCTAAAACATATTTTTCAAATGGAACTAATTCTTCACCTTCTAATGGTTGTCCAAAAGTACCACCATAATTATGTCCATTTCCTGTTCCACATTGCATCAATCTAACATATAAATTGCTTATTTGAATATCTTCTTTAACATTACCTTTTCCATTAATATAATAACCTTTTATATTATAACTACAACTTCCAGTAGATGAACAGACAGAATCACTATTTTTTTCTTTTCCAATCAGACTATAGTAATTATCTATATACTCGAAAACATCATCAGCCATATTTTTTCTTTCACTTTTAGTAGACTCAGGCAAATATTTAGGAAATATGTTGTTAATTAAATTGTTTTTAAATGTTTCTTCATTATATGTATTACTTTCATCAAACATGGCGTCGGCAATTTCTTTGATTTCTGATTCGCCAAATTTGTCATAGCTAACATTTGCTCCATTTTTTTTCAAAATAGTATAAACAGCAACTATTTTCAAACCATCTACTGATTTTCCTTCTGCTTGATAGCTTAATTTAACATTATTAATTCTTTTATAAAAATCATTTTGTTCTGTACTTCCACCATGGATATAGTTGCCTGTTTCTTCTCCCATTTCTTGGCTAATACCAAAAGCGTCATCATAGTTAGATATATTAGAATTTACAATGCTTAGTATCAATATTATAAAAAGAATAATACCAAGTATCCCAAGAAAGTAGGAAATGATTATTACTTTTGTTATTGTTCCCATTCCAGAAAAAATTCCAGAACTTTTAGATTTAGCAGAATCATCTTTCTCATTATCATTTTTATGCTTGTCAAAAAAGTTATCTCTAAAAGGAGCTCTTGGTGTACTAGAAGAAGGAGAACTGTTTTGTTCTCCTCCAGAAGTATTTGCATTATTAGTAGGAATATTATTTTGATTGTTATTTTTATTGCTTTTTTCAGTATTATTTGGCTTAGAATCTTCATTGGCTTTACTAGTACCATTTTTACCAGCCATTTGATTTTTCATTGAGACAGCTTTTCCTACTTTGTCTCCCAAACCACTTTCATTTATATTATTTAAAGCTTTTTGTCGTAGATTTCCTCCAGGCATGCTACTGTTAGCATGCGTTAGTGCTTTACCTAAGGCTTCAGATGCTTTTCCACCGGTTAATTTATCAGCTGCTTTAACAGCTCCACCAGCAGCCATAGCATATGGATTCTTTGAAGCTATAGCAATATCAGCAGCATTTCTTATATTATTAGCATTATTTTTATTAGCTCGTGCTGTTTCATTTTCTTCACTTGTTTGATTATTTTGCTTTGCCACTGATACCACCACCTAACACTTAAATATTTATTTTAGAAACCGCCTCCGATACCAAAGGAGTCTAGTTCCTCTTGCGTAACCGCAACATTAATTCTCATTCTTCTATTTCCACATACAAATAAGGCCTCTCCTTGAGAATAATGTTTTATACTTTCTTTTTCACTTTCATTTAAATCAATTAATTTTGATAAATCTTCAACAGCTTGCTTTCTAAGTCCCATAACAAGATAATATGATGAGTTATCAAAAATTGCTTTACCTTGTGTAATAACAGAAGGATCAGAAAAGTCTGAAGGTTGCTGGGTGATTATTATTGTTCCTGTATTATATTTACGAGCACGTCTTTGAACTTGTGCTAAAAAGTCAGCACCTAGAGCATTATTGTCACCTAATAATACGTGTGCTTCATCAACCATTAGTACTGTATCAACGTTGAAATCTAGACATAGTCCCCAAGCATATTTTAATACATTAAAGAATAAGGCATTTCTTACATTAGAATCACTGTTCATTAATTCCTTAATATTAAATACCATGAAATCACTACCTTTTTTCAAAGTTGTATGACCATCAAAATAGAATCTTAATTCTTTTGTAATCGGCCTAACTTTTAGTTCTAGTTTTTCCATAATATCGCGTTCTTGTGACTGTTCAGTCATTGACATAAGTCGACCTTTTATAGTTGCATACACATCACTAAAAGTAGGATAATCAGCTGAGGTAAATCTAGAAAAGTCTGTATTAAAATCTATACCAAATCTTTTATATGTATCTTGAACAACTTCAGAAAACATTGTTAGAACAGATTCTTCAATTGAAGGATCATAGTATTTCATAAATGCTTTTAAAAATTGAAGGGTTCTGGTCAAAACTGTATAGCCAAGTCCTTGTCTAATTTCTTCTTCATCAGCATCTATAACAATTTCAAGTGGATTAATAAGTCCATATTCTCCACCTTTACCAATATCAACAGTATCTCCTCCAAATGATCTGGTAATTTCTCTGAATTCATCTTCAGGGTCAATTATGACTATTTGACAACCATTTCTAATATGTGTTCTTAAAAGAAGTTTAGCTGCTGTACTTTTACCTGAACCAGATGTTCCAAGAATAATCATATTTGCATTATTTCTATTATTTTCTTTACGTATTTTATATAAGAATTGATTGAATAGAATTACTCCACCAGAAAAATCTACACCAAGTAAAGTAGATAAGCCTGGATCTTTTAAACTATCAAATATGAATGGATACATGGCACTGATTGTAACAGATGGAATTGGAGTTCCAATTCTTTGCTCAATATCTTGAGATGGGAAAACAGGAATAATTGATTTTAATACTTTTTCTTGTTCAAATCTTAAGGCTACTGCTTTTAATTCCATGGCGTCAAGATAATTTTTAACATTTAATTTTTTTAATTCAAGATCTTCTTTAGTATCAGCTGTAATCATGATATGCATTTGAAAGTCGAAAATACGAGCCTGACTACCAGCAAGCATTGAAGTAAAATATTCCAAACTTTCGGCATCTTGTCTAATTCTTTCTCTTACGGTCTGATCTCTTTCATTTTGATATCTTTCTTTCAAATCAGCTACTTGTTTATTTAACATTTTAGCCATATCTTGAAAGGGAACGGGGATGTGTTTAATTACAACCTTTATTCCAGACATGTTAGTAAGAGATGATAAATAACCTGGTGAAATATACTTCGGATATGATACAACAGTTAATATAGTTGCATATTTATCACTAATAAAGAAAGAACTTGGATCACTTTTAAAATCTAGCCCCTTAGGTGCTAATTGACTTCTTAAACCTATACTCATACTGGCATCACCGTTCCAAACTCTGTAGTATTACCTCCATTAAGGAAGTTTTCAAGTATTAATCTTAAATCAGAATTACTTGCAAGAGATGCATTCATTCCACAAGTAGCAAGTCCATTAATCATTTGTCTAACACGTTTCTGTAATAAATCTGTATCCTTTGATTTAAATAAGAAATAATACTCTGTGTCGACAACATTATTTCTAATGAATTTTTCTCCTTTATCTATGTCTTGTAAAATAAGTTTTCTGACTGCTGGAGATGTTGTTTCATTAAGAAGTAATTGCATTTGAGACATATAAACTGATATATCAACTGGTCTATCGGCAACAACTAGCCAAAATTCATAGTCTATTGTATTGTAGAAGTTTCTTAGACCAATTAGTATATTATCTTGTGTATCTGGATCTAAAATAAATATATTTTTAGGAGTAATTTTAACTCCTGTAACTTTAAATCCATTTCTTGTAATAATCATATTATTTTGAATAGCTCTTACAGGTAACCAATCTTCTGTAAAACCACTAACGCTTCCTTGTTTTGCCACTTTTATAACACCAACCTTTCCATCTATATGTTTGCCTATTAGTAAAAAACTGATAAGCCTCTAATATAACAACTAACATATTATGATAATATGGTACCGGCATTACCAAAAACGCAGTAATTAAAGCCGGACTTAAAACGAGAATTGTAACGGCTGTTGATGACAATGGACAAAAAGCAAGCAATATAATTGTTACAAATACTCCACTACCAAATAAATATAAATCTATTGGTCTAAAAATACCTAATATTAATTGTCCCCTCTTAGTATTGGCAGGGATTAAATAGTTATTATACACATGTATCACACTCCAACTTTATATTATTTTTTACCAGCATACATATCATCAGCCTTAGCCTTAGAATTTGCACGTTTAGCATCACGAATTTCTTGTCCAATACCTTCTGATGTCTTTGTATAAGAATCCCTAGAGTTAATAACACCACCACTAGTATTAGAAAGATATGAATTAGTGACACTATCATATAAGTAAGCTCCACCTTTTGCTTGAGCATCTTGAATCAAACTTGTAAGTTCAACATCAGTATGTCCATTAGTGCCATTAACAATTTCTCTAATATAACTATCCTCATTGTTTTTAAGCAAATATCCCTTTTGACGATCAGCATCGGCAAAACTTATCTCGTGCTGTGTACCAGACTGATCAGTAAATCTTACTATACCATCACCTCTAGATTTTGCAGCCTCATACTCTGCCATAAAACTTTTATAATTTACATTTCCAATTGTATTTCCTCTATTATCATTAATTCCTAAAGAACCATATGTCCAATCTTGTTTTACCATTTCTCCACTAACACGCTTTTTAATAGCATCCAAAGCACTTTGTCTAGCTTCAAGATTAGAAATGTTTCTTTCATTTCTAGAAGCAGTTGATTCACCGGTAAATAATCTTGTAGCTGTTGTTCCGATACGACCAAACAATGTTGAACCAGCATCACCTTGAGAATACTTTGCAGCATTTTGTTTTTGATAAGCTTGTATTACAGCACTTCCAGGATGATCTTTAGCACTACTCAAAGCTTTAGCTGCAGCACTAACCCCAGTAACTCCACCTGCTATTCCACCGGCTATAGCTCGACCTACATTTAATGCACCAAATTTATGGATTCCTTCTCCATCTCTCGTTACTGCCCAACTAGAACGGGCACCAGTTACTGCTGAACCAATAGTTCCAGCAGCAAGTGCAGCACCACCTAAAATAGAACCAAATCCTCCAAATAAACTAAAGCTATCTTTTATACCTAATGCTTCTTTAATAAACTTAGGTGCTTGGAAGGCAAATATAAATATAGCAATATAAATGATTAATGTTGATAATCCTCCAACTATACCACTAGTTGTATTAATTTGTAAACCACCTGTCATTATACTTTCTATTAAGAAGAAGGCAAAGTAGATAATTGATAATCTTAAAAATAAATCTAGATATGTTGTAGATAATGTTTTTGTCCAGGCCTTGAATGAGCCATCTTTTCCTTGTTTTGGATCCATATAACTAATAATTGGAATTGGAGCAATTAATCTCAGTATAGCTAACTTAATTGCTCGTATAGCAACATCTATTGTGAAAGAAAGCAAAATTGCTGAAAAAATTAATGCAGTTACTCCTCCTAAGAAATAAGTATAAGCAACTAAATAATGATTACTTCCAATTAATGATTTTAAAGCTTTTGAAATAGCATTGAAAAATGGAATGCTGCTAGTATCACAAGTATCATTAACTGATAATATAATTTCGTTAAAATCAGAATCTTCTTTCTTATAATTAGTCAAAAAACCGCCTTGATCTATATCACCACTACAAACTCTATTTTCTGGATCTCCAGCATCATCACCATCAGTTGAATGATTAGCTCTCTTATCTTCTGGTAATAAATTTATTTTATAAAAAGTTTTTACAATTGTGGAAGTAAATGTCCTAGAAGATTTTGCCAGTTCACTATCACTATCATTTTCAGAATCATCATCTAATAAATTTGATTGAGTACTCTCATTACCTAAAATTAGTCTTCCTAAGGTGTTGTTAGCAAGAATTCTGTGTTGTAAAGAATATAATGTACCAAATAATATTCCATTATTATTTATCTGTTTTTCATATTCATTACTAGCATTTGGAATACTAATTGGAGTAAGTAATGCAAGCATTAAAAGAGATGTTACAATTCTCATAATGATAGATGAAAATCCACTTCCATTAACCCCTTTTCCACTTTCAAAAAATTCATCTGGATTAACTATTCCTCTTAATATTGACATAGTCAATTGAAACATCATAAAGACTCCTAGTATTACCTGAATACGACCATAAAATTTTAGTATCATATCATTACTAAATATATCGGCAGAAGCGACATTAAAAAATAGTTGATACATAAAATTCATTAAATTAAAAAAAACTAAATCTAGAAGGGAAAAGATTTTTCTAATTCCATCAAGAATTATATTTTGTGCACTTAAATCAGATTCTATCATAAAATATCACCTCATTTGCCTCTAGTTTATTCCACAAGTTGGATTACCTGTAATACCAAATATATTTAGTAATACATTTGCTATTGTTGGAACGAAGAAAAGTAAAGCAGTTATAATTAATCTTCTTATTAACTTTTTCTTTGCTTTAGCCATTGCATCATCATCACTACGGATAATAACATTAGCAAAATCAATACTACTTAAAATAATAACTGCAAGAGGGCCTAATATTCTTGTATAATTTAAAAGTGTTTGAATTAACCAAGCGACACTGTTTTCGTCATTAGGATTACCTAATAATCCACTACAATCTGTAGCGTAAGAATTTAATGGTAGAACGATTAACAAACTGGTTAATATTACAAAAACAAAAGATTTAATATTTTTCATGAAATCACTCCGACATTATTATATCATAAATTATAACACAAAAAAAATAGTAAGAATACTATTTTTTAAAAATACTAATTACCAGCAGCTCTCCAGCATGATTTCCAACTTGTTGTATCTCCTTCTCCACCTTTTGAAATCATGTTCATTAAAACTGAAACTAAGGTAGTTACAAAGAATACCATAGCAGCATATATAAATCTTTTTATTAATCTACTTTGAGCGGCTTTTATTTCTTTCTCATCACTAGCAATTACTGCCTTACCTAAATCAATTGTTCCATATATAATTAAAACTATTGGAATACCTATTTGAAATAAAGGAAAAAGTCCTTGTCTAATAACCTTAACAATTGGAAGTAAACCACCACATGCATCAAGATCCATCTAAATCAACTCCTATCTAAATTTTATTGCTAAAAACAATATTTACTAAAATAATTATATAATTATAATACTAATTTTGTCAATTATTTATCTTCTAAATAATCCAAATATTTTTGAAGAATTATTATTTTCATGATCTTCTTCAAAATAGCCTAATTTATTTAAAAAATCATGAACTATTGAATTTCTTTTTCTTTCATCAAGAGGTGGCATATTATAGAAAACTTTTATTCCTGCTTCACTCTCGAAGTCATAAATATCATTATTTAATAGTAAGCTTTTATTTAAGACAACTTTTTTATTAACTAGCCTAGTAAATATATTTCTATCTTTTCTAACTAATCTATTTAATTTAATTGTACTCGGTTCAATTAAATAAATTATATCATTACAAAAACTTTCATCAGTATAATTATTTAAATCGACTAATATTACTTTTGAACTTGAAAATTTGGATAATAAATTATTTAAATTATCGTGATCAGTTGAGTACATATTTTTTTCAACAAACAATTTAAAATCGTTCTTATCAATCTCGATGGCAACTATATTTTCTTTACCATAAATTAATGATAATTCTTTCTTTAAAAGATATATAAATGTCGTTGCTCCAGCACCATCTGTTATATTTTTAATTCCTAATATATGAATAACTTTGTTTGAATTATTTTTTGAAATAGTTGCTACAGCGGCACCAGTATCGCTAGAATCTTTCATGTTTGCCATTTTAACTATTTGTTCTACATCTTTTAATGTATTTCTTTTTTTTAATAAATAATTTATTCCATTTACATTGGTAGTAAAATTATATATTTTTAGTGAAATAAGGTGTGATAAAAAATTAGGTGTTGTTATCTCACTTCCTTCAGGTAATAAAAATATAATTTTACTTGGTTCTAAGCCACTTGCTAGAACTTCATATGTTCTAATATCTTTATAATTTTTTAATGCTGTAACATCTAAAATCATCATATTAAAGAAAAAATTTTTAAACATTTCAACTATTTCATAAGCTTCATAAACTCCTGAAATACTTTTTATTATATCGATATCTAAATTAGAAAGTTGATTTTGTTGTTCATTTGCTACAATAACATTCACAGTTTACCAACCTCCTTTTTATTTATCCATCATTACATAAAATTTTTGTATTTCCTGAAACAGAAAAATAACCTGTATTTCTAAAAAAGTAATAAAATATTGGTATTTTTGGTGTCTCTGGTTTTGTTGTAATTTCATAATATTTTCTATAATCGTCGCAAAAATCATTGCCATTAAATATTGCGTTTTTATCCGATTCACTATATTCACTAGCTACTGTGACTTCATAAACACAATACTTACCAATAGTACCATGAGCTGTACCTTTTGAACAATTAAATCTTTCTGTATTATATCCAATTTCTTTAGCATAATTTTCTATTTCTTTATTGCAGTCTGTCGCCGTATTACATGCACCATTGTATTTCTCATAAGTATCGATAATTTTATTTTTCATTTTAAAAGCTTTAGTATAATTAATATTAAAAGCCATATATCCAGAAACTAATGTGATAAAAACAACAATAATTACGATTACTACTGTTCCGCCAAGACTATCACTCATATAACCACCTTCTAACTAGGTTTTACAATTTCTTGTGTATCCCCAGATGTTTCAAAAAAATTAAAACTAAAAAAATCGCTAATTACAGGAAAATAGAAATCAACTCTAGTTATAACTGTATAGAAATATTTATTATCTTTGTTATGTGTTTCTTTAATACAATACAAATTTCCAACTTTTGAAAAATCATTAGGACATTTTAAATTGCCAACATTATATCGATAATTTTTAGCTCTTTCTTGTATCTTTTTATAACAATAAGAAGAATCATTTGTACATCCTGATCCTTCATATTGTTCTATAGTGGAAATAATAATATTCTTCATTTTAAATGCTTTTGTATATGAAACAATCAAAGCCAATATTCCAGATATTATTACAAGAAAAATAGCAATAAAGAAAATATTTACAATACCACTAAAAGATTCCCTCATAAATAACTCCTATTAATCTCCTTTATATGTAGAAATATTATTCCATTGAGAATTTATTGATTTTTGTATTTGTGGGAACATTAGCCAGAAAAAAGCTATAACTGCTGCGATTGCTAATAACGTAATTACAGTCAAGTTTAATTCACCTGTTGCTGCCTTCATTAATATCACCTATCCTTTCATGATAATCATTTTTATTTTATCAAATTTATTAAATATTATCAATATTTTATAATAAATTTTTAAATTATTGTTGTCATAGAAATTAAAATTACAAGCATTACTCCAATACCGGTTACAACAAGCATAATCATTGTTTGATTTTCCATATAATCAAGTCTTTCTTTATATTTTGTCTCTCTTGCTTTATTTTGTAATGAAGATACATTTCTAGAAAACATCATAAGTCTTTCTTGTTTTCTCTCTTGTGAACCAATTCCTAGTCTATATAAAAGTCTCATCATTCTCATTGAATCTCTTACAGGATATGTATTAGCAAATTCCATATATGGATCGACTGATGAATCACCAGAATTAATTCTATCAACCATTCTTCTTAAACCTGGTTTAAATATTTCTGGAGCGTCTTTTATACTTTTACCTATTGCTACTGGAACAGTATAATGTTGAATAAGAATTTCTAATCCTTTTAAATAATATGGTAACATAATATCAATATCATGAAGATGTTTCTTATAATAACTTTTTATTTGAAAATATGGCATTTTAAATACAAGAGCTGCTATAGCTACAGAAAATACTAAATTTAAGAAAAACTGAGAATTTATTATTTCTGCAGATGTATTTCCGGAAATTGATAGTACTAAAACTATAAGTAAAGCAATAAAGGCATATGTAACTCTTTGAGAAAATAATTGATCAATATCAACATTTTCCCCATATCTTGCATATACCAAGAACTGATAATCATCTTCTTTTAATGCTTCTAGATATTTTTGATTATCAGCATAAAATTTGTCTTTATCAATTGTATTATTATAAATTAAAACAAATATTATTATTGCACCAACAATTAAAATTTCCATTATTCAGCACCTACATTCTCATTATAATATTTTTCACCTTTTAGTAAGAAAAATGTATTAACAATTAAAACTCCATGCATTAGAAATTGAACATACCATCTTTCAAGAAGTAGTAAATATGTTTCCCTACCAAGCAAGTATTGAACTAGCATTACTAATAAATATAGAACAACGCCAAATTGCAAAAAACGTTTATGAAATGATGCTCTATCGATTCTATCACGATAGACACTTTCAACTAACATATCTATATCTAATTGCATATTTTCAAGTGAATCTGCAGAATTTTGAGCTCCTTCATTTGTGATTTGTAAAAATAATTGATGCATATTTTTTACAATATAATATGGATACAATTTACTCATATATTCTAAAGCGTCATCAATTGTTCCATTATCATAACACATTGTAATCATTTGTCTAACATCACTTAAAACAGGGTCTTCTAAAACACCAGAATCAGCTACTCCTTCAATTGCTTTAACAAAAGATTGTGTGGTACCAAACTCCATAATAGTATTTGAAGTATATACTTGTATTTGTTCAAATATAAACTCTGAATATACTCTTTTACAACGAAGATATGCTAAATATGGAACAAATGAAACAGCAATTATTACATAAATAATACTTATTATTAGATTGTAAAAATATAGATAAGAGACTATTGCAGCAAATCCAGCAATTAATGTAACTTGAAGTGTATATTGTTTTACTGTATATTCTTGTCCTAATTGCTTTGTCTTTTCACGAACAACCTTAAATGAATAAGGAGAAAATTTATCATACATTCCTTGTATCTGTTGTGTAACATATTTTCCTACATTATCTCCATTATAATGTCTATATAGATATATTCCTAAAACAAATACAATAATTATTATTAGTTCTTCAATATACATATAATCAACTCCATTCTATTCTCCTAATTTAGTAATAATTGGAGGTCTATATGGTGCTACTTGCTGATTTGCATTTTGTATTGGCATAACAATTTGTTGTGGATTAAGCTGTGGTATTACTGGCTGACTAGATTGTGGTATATTTTTCTGCGATAACACATTTTGTGTAACCGATTGCTGAGGTACCTGAGCATTTTTTTGAATTTGCACTGGATGTTGAATATCTTGTTGTTGTGTAGACACTGTAATATTACCTGTATTACCAATTGATAAATTTTTTTGCTGTTCAGGAACAATATTTTGTGTTGATTGTTTTGTAACTTCTACGTTTTCTTTCAAACTTGCATTATTACTTGAAGCATTAACAAAGTTTATTGTATCATCATCTTTTAATTCAACAACTGGCATTTCATCTGGTAAATCTTTAATTATTTCATAGACATTAATATTTTGATTGTCCAGATATTCAATCAAATGAGCACTTGGTTTACACATCATAACTTTTCCCATTATCTTTTGATAGATTGTATGAGAAATTGGCTTATTTTCATCATCAACATAAAATTCAGTAACTTCATCAACTTCACGATGAAAATTGCCATATTGTTTACTATAAAATGCTTTAATATGAACTCCAATTTGAATATAACGGTAAATTGTATTCAAAAACTGATTAACATCCAAATCTGTTTCCATTAATGAATATAAACGATATGGGATAGCAGATGCTTTATCAGCATGAATAGTTGATAAAATATTATGTCCTGATGAAATAGAGTTACGAACAGCAGAAACAGCTTCAGCTGAACGTACTTCTGAAAGCAATATCCATTTTGGATTTTGACGCATACATGTAACTAATACGTCAGAATAACTTGCTACATTATTTGTTTTCATTGCAACAATATCTCTTTGTGGAAATATTTTATCAAGATGCAATTCCAATGTATCCTCAATTGTTATAATTTTTTCTTCTGTTTTGGTATGAGCTGCTAAATATTTAACAAATTCAGTTTTACCTGAACCAGTTTCTCCAGCAACCATTATATTACAATGACCTTCAACACATTTAATTAAAAAATCATGTATAGCTGGAGTAAAATAGTCTTCTTTAATTAACTTATCTTTATTTAATCTTATTTTAGCGGGAGTTTTACGAATAACTAAGGCAATTCCATTTGTTGCTATAGATTGATGAACGAAATTCAGACGTAATTCTGAAGATTCTGCATCAAGAAATGGCTTTGCATTATTAAAAGTTGTACCCATGACATTGGAACATTGAAAAGCAAGTTTTTCAACAAATTCTGGAGTTGCTCCTTCAACTTCAACTCTCATGGAACCTTGAGTTAAAGAACGAACCCAAATTTGACCACCATTATCATAGGAAATATCTGTTATGTCATCATTATCAAGTAATGAACGAAATGGTCCAAAATCTAATTTATCAAATATATTTTCATTCATTTAACTCACATCCCTTTTTATTTTAATAATTAATTTACATCATAATATGTATGATTATTAATCCAGTTCTTTAATGTATCACTACTCATCTCTAAATCGGCAGGTTCATCTTTTAAACTTTCGTTTGTTGGAACTGGAATCAATGTTGTATCATATGTTTGCATAAATTCAGACTTCTTTAGAAGAATATAGTACTCTTCTGGTACAGCAAATATTACCATAGCAGGAGTTCTGTTTTCATCCAAGTTTTGGAATACTGGTTTACCAGTAGAATCTCTTACAGCAAGTACCTTAATATTTGATATAAATTTTCCTAAAATTACCTGATCAGCAGCTGCTGTTAATTGTGTTTGATCAGATTCATCAATTTTATTAACAGCCTTAAAATAAATATCAATATAATTGCCTGGATAAATTGAATTACCATATGTAGAATTTGAATTAACTGTTAAGTTATATAAAACATAACCCTTTGGATACTCTAGAATGATATTATCTGGTAATTGTTCTTTCTCAACAACTGCACTTTTATAAAATAAACTACCTTCTGGAATTACTGTATCAGCAGCTGCATACTTATCAATTATTTGACTAGCATCTGTTATTACTTCTCCCTCTAACATAGAAGGAGGTACTTCGATAGTACCAACTTGATTTTTTGTTATTTGAGTTCCAGAATAAATTTTTTCAGTTGCATAAGGAACAGATACTGGATTGATAGAACTTCTTATACGTATTGTATATGCAACGTACAAGACAACAATTGCTAGAATCACACCAACTACAGTAACTGTATTTTTATTTTGTAAAAATTTTTTTAAACTTGTAGATAAATTTCCCATTCTTATCCTCCTTATTCATTAATTTTGTATTTACTTAATTTGCACATATCACTTTTTTTATCTTTTAATCCTGTGTCAACTGTTACATCCATCTTATATGGAGTTTCAAGTATTGCATCATAACTAGTTGTAATATCAGCAGCTTCATTATTTGTTTTTCCAGAAGCATCTTTTGCTTTGAAACTTAATGTTGTTAACGAATCAACTTTTACACTAACTTTAGGAGGAACTTCATTGATATCATAAAAACCAATTTTATATCCTCTTGTTGTGTCAACATTTGAAGCTAGACGATAAAGAAAGCTCTCAATGAACTTTTCTTTATCGATTCTAGGAACTCCACAGTTTCTAATAAAATCATAATCTTCTGCATCAACCATTGCAGCTGTTGTTGTTTCTTTAATTAAATAATAATCTAATTCACTGCCAGTAGAATAATTTGTTAATACATTTATTAGTAGTAATGCAATTAAACTTAATAAAATTATTCCAACAGTAAGCATACCTTTATTCATATACTTTCTTCACCTCCATTAGCAACCATTCTGATAGTTTTCCATATTATTACAATCAAAGTTTTCAGTAACTTTTTTATCTTTTATTGTACTACCATGAATTATGTTACTTTTATATCTTGAGACACCATCTTTGCCTTGTTTTATGTTTCCATTATAGTTAGTATAATTATTATCAGATACATTCCTTTTTAATGTCTTTAATTCAGAAGGTGTTATAGTAAATTCATAATCAAGATATTTATCAGAATATACTTTATAACCAATTTTTTGAACATTTTCAGCATAACTACTTGGATTTGAGAAATATCCTGAACTTGATGAAGTGCCGTTTCTAATTGTACTTCCAGTATCGTGAACTCTATCATTAGTTATTAACGCATTAGATGTCCAGTTGAATCCTGGTTGTCTACTAGTACTACTTGTATTGCTAGAACCACTTTCAGTAACTGGGAACAATTTTTTCAAGTCTACTGTTCTAACACGAGCACTATTGCAATTATCACCAGTACAAGTAGTAGTTGGTTTATTCATTGAATAGAAGCAACTAACATCAATATCCCAACCAATATATCCAAATTTAGTAACTTTTCCCTTAATATTCCAGCTATCTACATCGCTTTCGGCTCCTGCAATATTTCTTAATGATGTAAAATCAATATTATATTTGTCTTTATACTCTTGAAGCTTTGTATCACTTAATATATGAGCATAATATTTACTCCACCATTTTGTATTTACATTTTTTGCATCAAGTGGAACACAGAATTTTTGCTTTTCTGTTCTCCAACCTTTGAAATTTGATTTATCAACATATGATATTTCACCAGTTTTTCCATTCATCCAGGTACCTGGGAAACTCCACTCAGTCATATAATAATTATTATTTTCACAATTATTGTAGCAACCAGCATATTGTAAAATAACACTTCCGTTTGGTCTTGTTTTACAAATTGTTGATTTATTATTATCTGTTTTTCCACTTGAATTACAAGCTGTTGAAGATGTATTATTCTCATCTTTACATGTACCTAATTTATCTGTTTTACTATTGCTAGTTGTACTATATGGGAAGTTTATTGTTGTTATTTTTGTTTCTTTATTCTTTGTATAATCAACACTGATTGTAAATTCTGCTGTTTTAGTTGAGCATGATGCTGCAGCTTCACATTTACTAACTAAACTATTATATTTTTCTATATTACTTGTGTAGTCGTTTTCAGCTTCTCCATAATTTAAATATGATTTACTGCCACATCCAACCCAAGAACATACATCATCACAAACACTCCATCCATAATCAGCTCGGTAGAATCCTCTATTATCTACAAAATAATTATGGCTTGGGAATTGTGAGCGAGGGTCATAACCTGGATTTATATAATATCTACCTCTTACAATAGGCTTACTTAACCATTCAATGCCACCATTTGTATAGGTATAACATCCACCATACTGCTTATTTTTGGAATAAGAAACACATTTGTTATAACTTCCAAAGTTTCCTTTATATGTATCTAATTTTCCTCTTAATCTTAAAGTATTATAATTATTTGATGCTAAATTAGATGTTTTAGACGTACTTGATTCCCCATAAACACTCTTGTAACATTTATTTGTACATTTCTTTGTATACTTTCCTCCATCACATTTTTTAACGCATGTATCAAATTCTTCTGATGGGCCTGCTTGCTTGTAAACAGCTCCTGAACTTTGATGTACACAATAAGGAGATGGAGTACAAACACTAGCATTTGTTTTTGGTTTTTTTGGCTTTTCTGTCATATTGCATTTAACTTTACTAGTTACTTTAATTTTATATTCAAAACATAATCCAGCTTTAGTTGCAACTGGAGGACCATATTCAACTACAACTCCCTCTTCACATTTAATATTACATTTAGTAGTTTCACTGTCTTTTTGACCTGATGTATAGTTATAATTATATGTTGCTTCCAATTCTACATTTTTATATCCATATAAATACTTTCTATTTTCACTTTTATAATAGTTATCATCCTTTAGTTCTGATTCTTTGTAAAATTTTGTTACATCACATTTAAATTTTTGTAAAGTATTTGTGTCTTTTGTATAATCAATTTTACTATTTGATTTATTATTTTTTGCTATATTTATGAATACATCAGTATCGCTTGAAGTATTGTTCATTGTTACTTCTTTTATATCAGAGCCGTTTGATAAATCAAATGTTTCTGTCTTTGGATTTTGAATGCCTTCTTCTCCATATTCAAAAGTAAATTCAATTGGCTTATCACTTTTACAATCAGGTTCATTTGTTGTACTTAATTTTATTCTAAAGTTATTACCAATATTAAGACCACTTAAATCAAATGATGTTCCATTAGTAAAATTATACTGACTTATATCAATGTTAGTATAGTTTTCTTTAGTACTACCATTTTCTTCATATATATTGTGCTTTAATAATTCTGCAACTGTAAAAACTACATTTTTATACTTCTTATCATTTTCATTTGGTGTTATTGTAATTCTATTATTTTTATACTCAATTTTATACCTTTTTAATAGAGATCCCTCCGAACATTTGTCCGTCGTGTCTTCTGCATATACTTTAGGAATAAATATTGTAATAAAAACAATTATAAATATTATTAAAATCTTTTTTAATTTGTATTTTTTATGACACATAACTATCACCTCTTAAAACTTTCTCAACTTTTTCATATTTGCTACTTTTCTTTAAAGTATAATTTTTTTCATCTTTATCAACTCGTTTGCCAACAACAATTAGACTATCTTTACTTGTTTCATTCTTTTTACTAAACATTCTTGTGCAGGTTGTTAAAACAGCAATATCATCATCTTCGTTTACTTTAATTTTATAATCATAAATGCTATCATCAATAAAATCTTTTAAATATTTATGCATTTTTGATTTAGATATATCTCCCGAAGGTAGTTGATAGGCATCAAACGAATCAACAAAATTAACTGAAAATATTTCATAAATATAATCTTTATTATCTATAGTAATTTGAAAATATCTATGTTTTTCGGCAAAATCTTTATAAATAAAAGCCATTAATTCTTCAAATCTATAAAAATATTTACCATCAATGCTTGGAATACCTACGTTAGCAATATTATGTCCATAAATAGTTATGAAATTATAAAATTTTTCGTCTCCATCTGTCCATGCGAATTTATTAAAACTTATTCTATCTTCAAAGTCATCATCTATTTTTAATATTGGCATATTGATATCTGTATCATATAAATCTATCCAACCAATAGTTTTATAACCATCTTTATCATTTTTTTCTTTAGAATTTTTTATATCATCTATATGTGATATATTTTTATATGAATAAGAAGTATCATAATTTTTTGATAAAACTATTTTCTCAATTAATAAGAAAATCAAAAAAATTATTATAATAACTAACAATAAAAGCATTAACTTTTTATTGCTAAATTTTATTTTTTTTCTTTTTTTTGCTCTCATGTTAATTACTCCAATCTTATTAAATTAACCAATCAAATATGGATCGCCATATGTACCGCTTCCACTTGTAATAACTATATTATCTTTTAGATAAGCACAAACACGTATTCCAAATTTAGAATATGCAACGTATTCTTCATTAACAGGTACTCCTATATCAGTAATAGCTGCAGCAACATTTTTTGCGCTTGAACTATTTATTAACCAGTAGCTATGTGAAAAATGTCCATATAAATTTGTTTGAGCACTAAACATTTCATACATATTAGGTGCAAATAATTTTACCTTATATTTTTTTGTTTTCTTTTCTTCACCATATATTATATTTCCACTATATATTGGTACCTCAATATTATGCAGAGCAAAATTACTAGTATCAATATACTTGTCTGATTCATTGTTAATAAAATATGCAACATTATCTTTATCATTAGGATTATAAAGAACTTTGTCATTTGGAGCAGTTGAAAATGTTTCTATTTCTTCATTATCACTGACAATTGAATCATCACCAATTACTTTTACTAAGCCATTTTCATTATCCACAACTCGGTATAAAACATTGGAAAGGACTAGATATTCTCCAGTTGAAAGCTTATCAATACTTTCGCCTCCTTTAATTTTCTTTGAATCTCCAAATGTATAAGGATTAGAAAGTGTTCCATCACCTTCTACAATATTTGAATTACCTTTTATTGTAAACATTGGTCTAACGCCATAATTATTAGTAACATTATCAGGATAATAATTCTTTCCAAAATAATCTCCAAAGAAAATATATCTTGTAACATAGGCTTTATTATTATCTGTATTATTTGCTGTCCATGACATTGTATTAGTTTTCATAAAGTTGCCATCGCCTTGGGCTTTATTTATATCTATAACACTTGGGACATATATATTAACTTTATTTGTATAGCTTGTACATTCTGTTGTATCTAATGTTGTATCTGTAATTGTCATATTACAATATTTTGCTTTTACTATCATTTTCTTTGTTTTATCATTTAAATGATTATAATAGTATCCATTTAACCATTTGTTTAATTTAGTAAAGTTTACATTAGCAACATCTTCAGCGGCGACTAATATTACATTATTGTTTGAATCTAATCCATATATTTGATATATCATATTTGAAAGTCTAACATAATTATTTGTAGGATTTCCAACATAATTTTTAGCTTGCCCTAAATCTTTTTTAACCACACTTTTTAGGCTTTTAACAACTTTAATTGTTCTTGTCATGGTTGTTTTATTTTTTAGAGAATCATAGGCAATATATTGAATATTATATGTTCCTATTTTATTTGTGTCTATAGAGCTTTTTTTTATCACATCACTTATTTTTAATTCAGCATCTGAATTATCAACTACGCTTTTTACTCCAGGGTCTGTATATTTGTCTCCAATAGATATAGTTATTTCTTTTTCTCCATTAAGTTTTATTTCTGGTCCTTCATGATCAACATTTGATTGTAAAATACCACAATCTAAGTAAACTAAATATTCGTAAGAACCATTATTATTTTTTCTTACTTTGACCCAACTATCTGTTTGATCACATAAAGTGTTACTATATGGTACATAAAAGTCACCTGAAAGATATTTTTTTGAATATAAATTACTTAATGTAAGTGTTTTTACTCTTTTTCCTGTAGGCAATTCATTACTATTTATTTCAAAATATCTTTCAGCTGCTTCTTTCATTTTTTTCTCATTATTATGAAATTTAATTTTAGGTGATATTATTAAAAACCAAATAAATAAAAAGACAATTACTATTGCGATAATTAATTTGAAAATTCTTAAATAATTATTATTTTTCTTACTCATAATTATATCATCCTCTCAATTTCATAATATATTCACAACTATCTTATGACGATTATCTACTCTTATAGTTAATTTTATCATACTTGCAAAAAAAGTCAATTAACTATCATGGAATTTAATGCTTTTTTATTATCTTAAAATTTTAAGACTAAGTTTTTTATAAAATTTTTACTTATATGATAAAAAAAGAATTTTATTTAAAAACAAAATTCTAATTCAATTCATAAAGATACTGTTTATTTCTATAAATAATTTTAATATCTAATTTACTATCACTTGTTATAAAATTTGGTACTAATATATATACATATTTTCCATAATATGAATTATTTAAGGCAAAATCAATATCAAGTTCTTCTGATGATCCATCTTCTTCTTCATAAATTATTTTGCAATACTTTTTGAAAAAATCTATCATATTTTTATTATCAAATGATTTAGAACCAAACCTAATCATTAAAATATTATCGTCATCATTGGCATTAAGATTTTTTTCAGTTCTAATACAACTACCACTGCTACAATCATTTATATAATAACTCAATGTTTTATTTACTTCATAATCATCAAAAGATATTGTTTCGTTAGTATTGCTAGATTTAATTTTAATATTATCTTTTAGTTTTAAATGACTAACTTTACCTATTTTTGAAATATCTTTTATATTTAATTTTATTTTTCTTAATTTATTTTTATTATTATTTTCTTGGTAGTATAATACAAAATTTGAATTCCATTTTTTCTTATCAACTTTATAAATTATAATTGTATTTAAAGTTTGCCCTCTTCTTATTGTTTCATTTGTATCAATACATTCTCCTAGATCTTCAAATTCTTCTGCATAAGTTTTATCGGTAGTTATAAAATCACTTGTACCAGTTTTCAAATGAAAATTGTCTAAATTAATATTTCTTCTTTGAATATTATTTGTTATTGTAACATCTACAATAACAAAATCTTTATCTTTAGATATAATATTTCCACTATCATCTTTATCAGTATAATAAGTATTATTTACTTTTATAGTATAGCCATCCGTATTATAATATTCACCCTGTTTATAACTTTTATTAGTTATAAAAATAAATTTATATATACTAAATACAATTAATATACATAGTGTAATAATTATAAAATTACATATTATTTTATGTTCTCTATATACATAGCCAATATTTCTAATTAATTTTTTATAAGTACGTTTAAACGTATTAATATCAATATCTAGTCTTAATTCAATTTCTTCTCTATCGGCTTCACTTAATTCCAAAAATTCTTCATCACTATTAAAATTAAATTTTTTAATATCAAGACCAAATGTTCTCATTATAAATATTCCAATTGAGGCAAGTTGAATAATTAGGAAAATCGCCAATAAATCCCTAGACATTCTTAAATCTGTTGTTTCTACGGCATCTGTATATCCATTAAAAAAGTTTTTTATCATACTTAATACGAAGAATAGAACCAAATATTCAATAAATGGTACTAAATATATCTTCCATGGTTTATTTTTATGTCTTAAAAGAAGTATTATGGCTCCACTTCCAGCAATTAATATAATTATTGCTATTTGTAACCAAATAGTAATGTGTTTTGTAATAGGATTAGAATATGTATCATAAGTACCCAGTTGCATAAATTCTTGAACAAAAGAGTTAACGTCAATTAGCTTATATGCTACAAAAATACTTAATAATAATAATACAATATGTATTTTTCTAAAATTCTTAATTAAAAAAGCATATGGTTTTCTTATAATCATAACTATCTCTCCTATTATCAATATAAGTATAAACCAATTTAGGCAAAAAAGGAAACAAAAAATGAACTATGTTAGTCCATAAATTTATTTTTAATTATATCTTTATATATACTTTCAACATCTAAATTATATTTTTTTTCTAAAGATTTCATATCTCCATGTTCTATAAATTTATCAGGATAGGCATAACATTTTAATTTTACATTTAATTTATTATCGATAATTAATTCTTTAATACTTGTTGATAAGCCATTAATTATAGTACTATCTTCAATTACAATGGCCTTTTTAGTTTTATTTAAACTATTTACTATTAATGTAGAATCTAATGGTTTTAGGAAGCGACAATTAATAATAGTGCATGATTTATTAGAATCTTTGAGTTTTTCAGCAAGATATATTCCTGTTGAGCAAGTTTTTCCAATACAGATAATAGTTAAATCAGAGCCATTTTCAAGTAATTCTGCCTTACATAAATTTATTTTACTAACTTGATAATTATCTTTTATTTCTTCACCTCTTGGGTATCTAAGAAGTACAGGTTTATTTAGTTTAAGAGCTAGTTCTAACATATCTTCTAATTCTTTATAGTTTCTTGGACACATAATAATTAGATTAGGAACACTTCGCATAAAAGCCATGTCATATAAACCTTGATGTGTATCTCCATCGGCTCCTACAAGTCCAGCTCTATCAACACACATAACGACACCTAAGTTTTGCAAACAAACATCATGAATTACTTGGTCATAGCATCTTTGATAAAATGAGGAGTAAATTGATACTACTGGTTTCATTCCAGCACTGGCAAGTCCTGATGCAAAAGTAATAGCGTGTTGTTCAGCAATTCCAACATCGAAAAATCTATTGGGATAAGTTTCAGCAAATTTAGTTAATCCTGTACCATCTTTCATAGCAGCTGTGATTGCTACAATGCTTTTATCTTTTTTAGCAAGTTGTACTAGTTTATTACCAAATACCTTGGAATATGATAGATTACTTTTTGCAAGTAATTCTCCAGAAGAAATATTGAAAGGTCCAACTCCGTGAAATTTCATAGGATTTTCTTCTGCATACTTGTAACCTTTACCTTTTTTTGTAAGAACATGAATTATAGTTGGTCCACTCAATTCTTTAGCTTTAGAAAATAGCTCTTCCATTGTCAAAATATCATGACCATCGACTGGACCTAGGTATCTGAAACCAATTTCTTCAAAATACATCCCTGGTACAATTAATTGTTTAATACTACTTTTTATTTTTTGTATACCTTTTATAATAGGATTACCTATAAATGGAATATTAGAAACAACTTTTTTACCTATAATATTTGATTGGGAATATTTCTTTTTAGCTCTTAAATGAGTTAGAAGTTTATTAATACCTCCAATATTTTTAGATATACTCATTTCATTGTCATTTAGAATAACAATCATTTTAGTATTTGTACTTCCGACATGATTTAAAGCTTCCATGGCCATTCCACCAGTTAGAGCTCCATCTCCTATTACTACTACTACATCATAATTTTTATGTTTTAAGTCTCTTGCTTTAGCAAAGCCCATAGCTGCACTAATAGAAGTACTGGAATGTCCGGTATTAAAAGTATCTGTCTTACTTTCACTGGTTTTAGGAAATCCTGAAATTCCATTGAATTTTCTAATTGTTTTAAATGATTCTTTTCGTCCATTTAAGATTTTATGAGTATAACACTGATGACCAACGTCCCATATTATTTTATCTTTATTTGGATTAAAAACACTTTCTAAAGCAATAGTTAGTTCTACACTACCTAAATTAGATGCTAAATGACCACCATTTTTAGATACAACATCAATAATATATTTGCGAATTTCAGTTGCTAAAACTTCTTTTTCTTGTATATTTAGTTTCTTTATATCATTTGTTTTATTAATTTTTTCAAGCATAATATCACCATAAAAGATATTATAACAAAAAAATAGATAATTGCTAAACAATTATCTATTTAATATCAATTATTTCTACTTGATAATTACCATTAGGACTTTCTACAGTAACAATATCTCCAACTTTATGATCAAATAAAGCTTGGGCAATTGGACTTTCATTGGAAATTTTACTTTCAAATGGATCTGCTTCTTGACTTCCAACTATCTTATATTCATCCTCTTCATCATCATCAACATATTTAATAGATACAGTATTTCCAATGCTTACTTTATCTGTTCCAACATCTGAAATAATTGAAACATTTTCAAGCATTTTCTCTAATTGTTTAATTCTTCCTTCTATTTCAGCTTGTTCATTTCTAGCAGCATCATATTCAGCATTTTCTGATAAGTCACCTAATGATCTTGCTTCTTTTATAGCTTTAACGTTCTCTGGACGTCTTACATTAATTAAATCATCTAATTCTTTTTTTAAATTATCTAAACCTTGTTTAGTTAAATATACAGTATTCTTATTTCCCATTTTTTATTCACCTCAATTATTTTTACTATGTTTTATGAGAGCTAAGTAAAAACTTAACTTGCAACAATATACCACAATTAATAAAAAATAGCAATATTGATTATTTTGTTTTTTTATAGACAAATTGGAATTTATCTTCTCTATCCATATTTCTAATCATTGTTTCTAAATCATCTTGACTAAAATCATCTATATGTAAAATAGAAAATGGATTTTTACGTTTTTTTAGTTTTAGTGATACATCTTTGTCAATTCCAACAAATGAATTTTGATAATTATCAAATTGTTCTAATCTTTCTCTATTTTGATTTAGATAAGATATTTTATCTACTTCTTTTAATTTAGAATTTTCTTTTTTCAACTTACATAATCCAGGAATAGCTGAACATAGTCCAATGATACCAACTGAAGTAATTAATTTTGGCAAATCAGTGTTCATTGGAACTAAAACTAAGGTACTACCAATAGCTCCAACAATACTTCCAATTATACTATATCCTTTGGCACGATTTTTTTCACTAACAATTCTTTCACGATTATTTACTGCCTTTTCAGCCTGTTTTTCTTGAGTAGCTTCTATGATTTCAACATTTTTTTCACAATAATCTATGTTTTTATAAATTGATCCATCAGCAAACATTATATCAATTGTTCCATTTTTGTGATTTCTTTTATAGTCTAATATATAATTTTCTCTTTCACTCTTGGTTGATGAATAATCTTTCATATAATATTTCCCCCTTTAAAAACAGACTAATTATAACACAAATATCGGGAAAAAGCAATACTAAATAATACCTTAGTATTTTATATTGCTTTATTTTGATATTAATTTTACTTTATCAATAAAATAGTCATCAGTCATACCGGCAATAAAATCTATTACTTTTCTTTTATCTGAAGTGTTTTTTAAATAATCATCACATTGCATATTTAAAAATACTTTAAATATTTCGCTATCAATATTATTATTTTCAATATCACTTAAATATTTATTAAATAATTTATTCATACCTTCTTTATAATATAATCTTTGTTTATCAGTTAAACTATATTTGTATATATGTTTATAATTAAAATCTTTTAGTTCAAGAATAGCTTTGAATACATTATCGCTTAATTTAATATATGGCCTATTTAGACTATTGTTAATTATATCTAAGATAATTGTATTAATTATTTCTTTATTAGTTCTACCAAGTACAGAGCTGATAGATGTAGGTATTTCTTCTCTATTAATGACACCTAACATAATAGCATCTTCTATGTCTCTTCCAATATAACCAATAATATCACTTATTCTTACAACGCAACCTTCTAGGGTCATTGGTCTAAACTTTTTTGATGCTTTTAAATCTTTATATGCTAAATTATATTCTTTTATGAATTCTTTCAAATCTTTTTTTTGTGGTTTATAAATTGGTTCTAATATTTCTCCATTATGACACATAATTCCATCATATACTTGGATAGTTAAATTGAGTCCTTTTCCATTATTTTCTATAGACATTAAATCTCTAACACTTTCAATATTATGAGCAAAATATTCTCCTAACTCACGTAATGAAATTTCATTGATCATAGCTTCTCCAGAATGGCCTAAAGGAGTGTGACCAATGTCATGTCCTAAAGCAATGGCTTCAATTAAATCTTCATTTAAATTTAAAGCTCTTCCAATTGTTCTAGCAACTTTACTAACAAATTGAACATGAGTTATTCTTTTACTTATATTGTCATTTCCGCTGTCAGTAAAAACCTGTGTTTTATCTAAATATCTTGTATAACTTAAAGAATAAATAATTCTATCTATATCATGAAAATATTCTGGTCTAATATCATTACTCATATCTTCTTTTTTTATTCTAATAGCATCTTCATTTTTAGTAGCAAATTTACTTAAATAGCTTTCTTTGTTTAAAAAATTATTTTTAAATATGTCAATATTATTCATTATCTTTCCTCCTAGAGACAATTTTTATCATAGAATATGTTGGTATATTAATTAATGTATCTACTCTTAAATAATAAATATTATCGGGATGTCTAGCGACTGGGATACTATTCATTTCATCATCAAACAATTCTTCTAAAATAAAATCTAAATGTTCTCCGGCTGGTGTAAATACTTCAATTGTATCTCCTACTTCAAAATAATTTCTTTCAATAAATTTAAGTAATTGTTTATCTTTATCATAACTAATTACTTGTCCTAAATAATCTTGATTTGATACTTCTACTCTGCCAGTATAATATTGATCAGTATAGTCAGCTTCTTTTAAGAAATAATGGGAGCTTGTTTCTCTATTGGCTACTTTTGCTAAACGATCTTCATATATTTTTATTTTTTCTTCTGTTAAAGTCTCATCATAGTAATCATCTATTATATTACGATAAGTTCCAATAACTGTTGCTAGATAGTAAAGAGATCTCATTCTGCCTTCTACTTTCATGCTAGTAACACCAATATCTATTAAATCACCAATATATTTTGCCATATTCATGTCTTTAGTAGCCATTGTAAAATCTTTTTCATCATTTACTTGGAAAGCAAAACGACAAACCTGGGCACATCCACCACGATTAGCATCTCTATTAGTTACATAATTTGATAGAGCACATCTACCACTAAAACAAGTACACATAGCTCCATGAATAAAAGTTTCTATATCTACATTAGTATTTTTAATTATATAAGAAATCTCATCTTTAGATAATTCTCGAGCAAGAACTACTCTGTCTACTCCTTCTCCTTCGAAGAATTCTACCGCTTTATAATTAGTTGTTGAATTTTGTGTGGATAAATGAACTTCTACATTTGGATATTTTTTCTTAATATAAGAAATGATAAAAGGATCACTTACAATGAAAGCATCAATTCCAGCATCTACTACTTCTTTGATATATTCTTTTACACCAGACATATCTTCATTATGAAAAACAATATTTAAAGTTAAATGTACTTTTTTACCTAATTTATGAGCAAAGTTACAACCTTCTTTTATTTCATTAATACTAAAATTAGTAGCATTAGCTCTTAGGCTATATTTCTGTCCACCAATATATACAGCATCTGCTCCATATAATAAAGTTACTTTTAATCTTTCTATATCTCCAGCTGGAGATAATAATTCAATTTTTTTACTCATTTTACTTCACCTTATAAATAGTTTTCTTAAAAAAGAAATTAGTACTATCTCCTAACTTTTTATATTTATTTATATAATCATCGTCAATACACTTATTAGATGTATATTTCATGGTATCTGCAACTAGTTCCTTAAAATTATCTATTCCATATTCTCTCATAATTATATATGGACAATTTGCTTGATATAAATCTTTAATTATACTTGTTCCATTAGTAATAGTATCTAAAAAGAAACTTGTTCCATTATTATCTTCTTCTAAATCAAATTTTAGTCCACTAACTTTTTCTTTTATTTGCAATTTATTAGTACTTGTTTTTCCTAAATCCTTATAATAATTAGTAATTAGATGTCTATATGATACAGCAACACTTGGTTTACTGACTACTTCTACCATACAATTTATTTTACTTTTTCTAATTATATCTTGTATTTCTTCTAAAGTAATTTCTTTACCAAGAAGAGCATACTTAATTCCCTTACTATAGTAATAATCACATGTCTTATAATTATTAACCATATGAGTTTGATTCCAAACAAGATTAATACTTAAGTTTAATTCTCTAACTAATTGTAGAATTGCTAAATCATAGAAGAATATTCCGGATATTTTAATCTTATCTAACTTAATTAATATATCTTTTATATTAGGTATATCTTTATTCATAAGATTTTTGTTTATTTTAATAAATATTTCTTTATTAGTCTTTTTACTTATTACTTCTATCTCATCTAATGTATAGTAAGTTATACTTTCAACAGAATAATCTTTTAATGGTAAAATTATTCCATCACAATCTAGGTCAATATCATTCTTATTACTAGTTTCAATTAATAGTTTCAAATTAAACACCTCCAATTTATAAGATATTATACTATATAATAGAAAAAGAAGACTACTCTTCTTTTTTGTTTTTTTCTGTTTCAACTAATAAAAATTTGTAACTATCTTCTGTAAAATATTCTTCTTCACCAAATATGGAATATATTATAAATGGTCTATAAGCATATAAGTTTCCATTTTTTATATAGTAAGAAATATTATCTAAGTAATTATCAACTTCACGATATTTTAAAAAACATTTGTAATTACATTCTTCTTCAACATAATAATTATTTTTTAATAAATCATTATAAAAATATTTAAATTTATTCTCAATTAAGCTTTCCACTGTAGTTTCATCAATACCAAAGAAACTAAGTAAATTCTTATTATCAATTGCTTCTAGGGTATTTAGATTAATATTATAACTTCTAGCATATACTCTTGGAGAGTATTCTGTATTATAGTCACCAGCTTTAACAATAATAGAAAGAATTATACCACTAATATCATATTCATAAGAAATTATATTTTTCTTTTGATTTTTAAATTCAGATACAAATAAATCTATATCTGAATTAATTAATTTAGCAGTATTACCTTTTAAATTAACATATGGAATATTTTGAGAAAATTTACTGTCATTATTTGTATATTTAGTATAAACAATATAATTACTTTTTTGTTCCTTAATGTTGTTGTAATTTTCATTTTGTTTTGTAATATATATATATGAAATTATAAATACTATGATTGCTGCTGCTCCTGCAAAAATTAATGATTTTTTTGTATTTTCTTGTAGTTTATTATTTATTTTATTTGTTTTTCTATTTTTAGGAGCATGTCTATTTTCTATTTCAAACATATCTTTCCTCCTAATTTACACCATTTATTCTCATGATTCCCAGAATAGCATGGGATGAGCATTTGCGATAATCAGAATCAACTACTATTCCCCATTTACGGCCTTTAGCATGAACAATCTCATTACCATTTCCGGTAAGTATTCCAACGTGGCCATCATACATTACTAAGTCACCGGCTTTAATTTCTCCATTAACTAATGTATAGGTGCTTTTAGCAGCCCATTGTGAGTAGGTATCCCTTGGTAAGCTAATACCAAAATGTTTATAGACTCCTTGAACAAAACCACTACAATCTGTTCCTGTATATGGTAATTCTCCATTCCATGTTCCTCCCCAAACATAACGATTACCAACGAACTGTTTGGCATAACTAACTATGGCTTTTCCTGTCGCACTACCTTGACCAGTACCAGTTGAGGCACTACCACTATCATTATCACTGCTACCATTTTTATAAGAATCATAGTTAGGTAATACAGGAGATAATCTACTATTATCATTTATACTAATATATGTATTATTTTGACTTCTAACTACTTCAGCAGAAACTTTAGCTTGTTCCCAACATGCTGGTATTGAAAACTGTTCTGGCATCATTTTTAATACTGCATCTGTTATAATTGGAATCATAAAAACAATAACAGCCGCAATAAATTTATTATATAGTCCTTTTTTTAATTTTTTATCTTCTGGATTGATAACCATATTTGTTAATTGAACAGCAAACATTACTATCAAAATAATTGGAACTATTAGTTGTATTAAATTCATTAGTTTTCTAGAAACGTCTAGTATACCAACAAGTCCATAATCATTGCAACAAGTTCCTAAAGTATCATTACAATCAAGAAATTGAACTAATTGCATAATACCGCCTCCCATTATTTTTTAACACTAATAGCTATACCATCACCAATATTTAATATTTCTGTTTCATAATGAATATTATTTTCTAAAAATATACGGTAATCTTTAATTTTTCTGACTAATTGTCTAAGATTTCTGCTAGTAATATTTTTTTCATCTTCAAATATTAGACCATGAAAATTCATATTATCAGTTATTATTGTTCCACTTTCTCTTAAATTTTTTTCAAATCTTTCAAAGATATTTTTGTTTTGAGCTTTAGCAGCATCAATAAAAATTAAATCATATTGATTATTTAGTTTTACTTCTAAAGCATCATTATAAATTAAGTGTATTCTTTCTTCTAATTTAAACTTTTTTATATTTTTAATTGCTTCTAAGTATCTTTTTTCGTCTCTTTCAATTGTTACTACTGAAACATCTTTATCAGCCATGCACATCATAATTGCAGAATAGCCTATAGCTGTTCCTATCTCTAAAATGTTTTTTATATTATTTTCTTTAATATAATTAATCAAATAATTAATTCCTTCATCTTGCATAATAGGAATATTATTTGCATATGCATATTCTTTTATTGAGTTAATGTCATCTTCCATATTAATCATTTCCTACCCATTCCATTTGCCTTTTCTAATAAGTTCTTGAATAATAGAGTTTTGTTCTTCATTAGTCTTAGAATAATAAACTTTTCCTTCATTATCAGCAACAAAGTATAAGTAATTATTATTTATTGGATTAAGAGCTGCTTCTATACTTAAAATAGATGGATTACAAATTGGTCCAATTGGTGGACCTACTTTGCTAGTTGGTCTTGTATTATAGGGATTTGTAGTATTATATTGTGCACTGCTTAATTTTCCAGATAATGGGACTTGAAAAGCATAATAGGTTGTTACATCACTGCCCAAATGCATTCCAGCATTGATTCTATTGTTAAATACTCCCATAATATTTTGCCTATCTTCTAATGTTTTTCCTTCTAGTTCTATAATAGAAGCCATTGTTAAATAATAATGAATATTATTTCCTAAAGAAACTTTGTATTTTGTTAATTTGTCATCTTCTTCATCTAACATTTTTTCTATTATTTCTTTGACTGTTACATCATTTTCAAAATAATAAGTATCAGGTGCTAAATATCCTTCTAAAGAGTAATATATACCATCTTGTAAAATATTATTTGTTAAAAACCAATATTTATTAATTAATTCAGCCATGTAATTGTTGTCTCTAAATAGTGCTATTACATTTTCATAACTATAATTTGTATTATCACTTATAACTTTAGCATAATCAGTGATTCTTTGTCCCTCTTTAAATGTTAGCTTTAAGTTATCAGGATTATAAGTGCTTCCTTTTTCTAAGGCACTAACGATATCACCTAAACTCATACTTCTTTTTAATTTATAAGTCCCGGCTTTTAATGATTTGTTACTATATATTTTAGTATAAATTCTAAATAAATTTTTGCTTTTAATTAAATTCTTTTCTTTTAAGATATTACTAATTTCAATAATACCTACTCCACTAGTAATTTTTACCTCTACTTCATTATCATCATTTCTGTCAACTGGACTAGTTAAATATAACCAAATAATGCCTATTAGTAGTAGGATTATTCCAATGATAATTTCGAAAAGTATTGGCTTTGGTCTAACTTTTTTAATTGCCATAATCCCTCCAGTAAAAATAAAGAGTTATTGCCCATTATTTTCATTATTCTTTTTGTTTCTAACTTCTTCTTGTAATGTATCTAGTATTGTTTCAATTACTTTCCATTCTTTATCAGTTTTTATCGCTTCAAGTTTGCTTTTTGGGTCATCAGGATAATAAATTGAAGCATAAACTTCTATATTACCAGATTCATCTTTTTGATTATCTGTATAAACTATATAATTTTTATGAGTTTCTTCACTTTCAAAGGTAAATAAAACATCATAAACTACTTCATTTCCATTTTCATCTAACATTGAAAAAGTGTTTTTTTTCATCATTTATCTCTCCTATCTAAATAACTTTGTAGTATTATCGTTGCTGCTAAACTATCTACTACTTTTTTCCTTTTCTTTCTTGAGACGTTGCCACTGATTAATACATTATTAGCAGTAACTGTTGTTAATCTTTCATCTTCTAAGTATATTGGTATTTTTATTTTATTTTCTAACATTTTTTTGAAAGATAAACTTAATTCTCCCTTAAATCCAATTGTATTGTTCATATTTTTTGGGAAACCAAGTACAATAGTATCAATTTCTAGTTCATCGACTAAATCATTAACTATATTAACTAATTTATCATATTCTTCATTATGCCTAATAGTTTTATAAGAAGTTGCTATTAATCCTGTCTTATCACTTACAGCAATGCCTAGAGTTCTGCTTCCTAAATCAAGTCCTAAATATCTCATTACTTATTGTTCTTTTGAAACTCTTCAAAGAGAATTTCTACAATTTTTGCTCTATCGATTTCTTGAATTTTGCTTCTAGCATCTTTATAACTGGAAATATAACCAGGATCTCCACTAATTAAATATCCAACAATTTGATTAGTAGGATTATAACCTCTTTCTTTTAAAGAATCATAAACTTCGCTTAAAACTTTTCTAGTAAGTTCTGTATCCATTTCAGATAAATTAAATAAACTAGTCTTTTCATTTGGCATAATTATCACCTCACTATATTTAATTTAATTTTATCATTTAAAATAATTAATTACAACAAATATTATCGTACTTTTCTTACTATATCTTGTTTATTTATATCTTTTATAGCAATTTTTTTAATTTTAGAATTTATAGTTTCTCTTTCATCAGATAGTTTTGATAGTCTTCTTTTATATTGCAATAACTTTCTTATTTTATTTTTAGACTTGTCAGATAAGTTAAATAATTCATCTACTTTTAATGTTCTAAGTAAAGCTTCATCAAGCAAATTGTAATCAAAACCATTATCAAGTAATATTTTAACTTTAGAGATCCTGCCATTTTCATCAGCTTTTCTAAATAGTTTTTCCAAATTAGGGTTAAGATTAACAATTTCTTCATTGGTAAAATTATTTAAAAATTCATCTGAAAAAATTAAATTAGAATGATAATTTGGATATTTAGTAAATATTTCTTTTAATCTATTATAACAATTATTGCATTTATGATAATAGTTCCTATCAATCATTATTTTTTGATTGTCATTTAAATTAATTAAACCATCACAACCAAAAATATCTATAGATTCTGGTGTAACTAAACTTGTTAAATTTTGTGATTCATTATCATGTGTATGAAATATATTTGGATTGTGATTTACAATATAAGCAAAGTCTCTAAGATACTTTTTTATTTCCTCTTCATTATATTTGTAATCTAATTTGTTATTGAGCATTGATGATATTTTACTTAATTTATTATTTATTACTTTTAAATCATCAGTGGATAAATATTTTGAAAATAATAATTGCTTTTCTAATTCATTATATTCTTGTAATAATTCTTTTTTATTAATTATACTTGTTTTCTTAGCATAAGTTAATCGCATGTAAAACATTTTTAATTCTTGTGGATATTCTTTTAATAATTTAATTAACTCATCTTCACTTAATGCACTAATTAATCTTTTATCTAGAATAAATAAATTTAAATTATATAAATTGCTATGAAAATTGTATTTTTCTTTTATTAATTTTTTAAAAAAAGCCAAATTATCATTATATAAAGCATAATAATATAAAATTAAAAATTCTAACTCTTTTTCTTCTTTACTATTTACACTTTGATAAAAAAGCAGATCTTTTTTTTCATTTTTTTGCTTTTCATCATAGATCTTTTCTAGTTGTTTTTTTATTTTGATATCAATTTCGTAGCATTTTTCATAGTTCATACCTTTTACAGTCGAGTTTATACGATTTCTTATATAATTAAGTCTGTCATTAATATATCTTGTTTTATTATCAATCATTTAAATTTCCACCTACCTGCCTGCAAATATTAAGCCCATATATAATAAGAATGCTAAAAATATGAGACAAATAACCCAACCATTGATTTCTTCAAATTTGCTTGATTTATCTTTTACACCTAGAGCCATGGCTATTAATGCTCCACCTATTAATCCACCAATGTGACCAAAATTATCAATTCCTGGTGAAACAAAACCAATAAATAAATTTAGAAGTATAATTGGAATAATTTGTGTTTTTACAACATTTCCTAAATAAACTCGGTAATAATAACCAAAATAAAGCAATGCTCCCATTAAACCAAAAATTGCTCCACTTGCTCCAATAGCGCCGGTACTTCCACTTAATGTTATTGATAATAATGCTCCTGTTAATCCAGAGAATAAATAAATAATTATATATTTAATTCTTCCAAAGAAGCTTTCAATTTGTGGACCTATAACATATAAAGCATAGCAATTACAAAATAAATGAATCAAGTCAGCATGTAAGAATATTCCAGTTAACAATCTATAATATTGTCCTGCTCTAATACTTGGACCATGAATGCAGAATGTATCTATAATATATTTATAAGTATCACTACCCATAAGTGTAGGAACAAGATAAAATATTATATTAACAGCAATTAAAAAATAAGTAATATATGGTGTTTTATTTTTAAATACATTATCTAATTTTTTAGCATCTTCCTTATTATGCTTATTAATATCGTTGGTAATTTTCATAAATAATTCAACCCCCTCTTCACTATATTTCATTTTTTTAGGTAAATCCGGGAAAATATTTTTTAATATTTTATTCTTTTTGATATCATCTTCATCTTTAATATTAATCCCTAAAAGTTTAGGATTATTATCTATTTGTCTGGTAACATTATCACTCATATTTAAAAATATACTAAAAACATTCATATTCAAAGATAATGTTTTCTTTTTTATTTTTTTTAAAATACGTTTTGTTTTAAATACATCAAAATCATATTGTTCATCATTATATATATTTCCAGAAACAATTCTTACAATTTCACATTCTGAATTTATATTTTCCAACCATATTTCATTATCAACGCCTTGTAAAATTATTGGATTGTAATTTTTTTCTGTAATAAAATAATGTAATAATTTCATAATAATAATGTTTTTATCATCCATCATTATTTCTTCTTCCATTAAATTTCCTCCCAAAATTATTATATCAACAAACAAATATATAAATATAATTTCTTATCTAACATTATATTCAAAGATATAAAATCAAAATAAATCTACTTTATTATATAATCTTTTATAATAAATTTCTAGTCTATATAAATTATATTTTATATTTATGGGATAATTTTGAATATTAAAAATTAAAAAGCATAAAATAATTATTAGGGAGATGATTAAGTGTTTAAAAACTTTGTTATATATTTATTATGTTTAATACCTTGGCTTTTTTCTTATTTTATTCCAATAGATTATAGTTATTTTAATAGGATAAAAGTACCTTTTTTTACACCTCCAAGTTATTTTTATGGCATTTTTTGGACTATTACATATCTATTAATAGCTTTAACAATATACTTTATTGTTACTAATTATAAATTTAGAGAAATACCAAAATCATATAAAATAACTCTATTAATAAATTATTTATTTAATCAAAGTTTTACAATACTATTTTTTATTTTAAAAAATAATTTCTTAGGATTTATTTCATGTTTAGGAACTTTTATATCAGCTTTATTTTTATATGAAGAAACCTCTTTATTACAAAATAAAAAGAAAAATTTATTAGATTTATATATATTGTTAAGTTTGTTTGCTACTATTTTATCTTTGACTATATATCTATTAAATATTTAATTGAAAATATTATATATTTATGA
>Ga0256404_1001538_pt1 | contig 55050 bp, 42 predicted proteins | sample RumenRJG_01DNA_FD_185990 | JGI IMG/M metagenome (GOLD analysis project Ga0256404, IMG submission 185990) | Bovine rumen microbial communities from Lethbridge, Alberta, Canada - RJG_01 | ecosystem: Host-associated > Mammals > Digestive system > Stomach > Rumen | place: Canada: Alberta | collected... | reverse complement strand
AGCTTCCGGTCGTAGCCGCATCGCAGGAGCTTGCCGTCCTTCTCTATGTATCTCGGTGTTTTCGTCTTCTTCGGATCTTCGTGTTCTGTCATCGCTGCTGATCACATTCCATATAAAAGGGCATTGCAGATAGCCGCGGCTACGCCGCTTCCACCCTTTCTCCCTCTGCCAACGATCCACGGGACGTCCGTCTCCATGATCTGTTCCTTGGCGTTCACCACATTGACAAAGCCTACCGGCACTCCGATGATCAGAGCGGGCCTGAAGTTTGTCTTGTCCATCAATTCTTTGAGCGCCAGAAGCGCTGTCGGCGCGTTTCCAATCGCGAAGATTGTCTCTCCACCCAGTGCTGCCGCCTTCTCCATGCTCACCGCCGCGCGGGTCAGCCCCCGCGCCGATGCTTCCGCCGCAACCTCCGGATCCGCCATGAAACACATGGCTTCTCCGCCCCATTTCGCCAGCGCTTTTTTGTTCACACCGGCAAGGGCCATATTGGTGTCAGTCACGATCCGCGCGCCTCTTCGGATCGCCGCCCGGCCCTTCTCTACTGCATCCGGAGAGAAAGTCATCGTATCCGCATACTCGAAGTCCGCAGTCGCATGGATCACGCGCAGAACGACGGGGGCCAGCTCCTGAGGAATCTCTTTCCCCATCTGAGCGAGCTCGCCGCGTATGATCTGCATGCTGGTATTCTCTATGTCTGCAGGTTTTATGTGATCGATCTTCACTGCGGCTCCTTTCCTGAGCGGTTCGCTTTTTGGCTGTTCACGATGGACCGGCAGCATCCGGAGGCTTAATCGTCAGATTCCGATCGCCTCATAGATCAGTTTCCAGTCCAAGTGCTCCCTGAGCACATTCGCGAGGATATTAAGCTGTCTTTCCTGCATCTGGCGGGCGCTGAGCAGTTCCTCCCCCGCAGCGCGGACAATTCCCACGTCTTTATCCAGCGCAATAGTGCCTTTCCTCTCCCGCAGAAGGGCGATCAGCGCCTCACGGAACGCCGGCTCGTCGAAGATTCCATGTAAATATGTTCCCAAGACACTTTCAAATACGGCGCCATCCGGCCCGCTGAGTTTTGCGAAAACAGATCCCGCAGGCAGACCGTCCCGCCGGATTCTGTCACCATCCGATTTCCCCAGATACACGGTTGCCCCCATGTGAATCTCATACCCGGAAACCGGAAGATCCGACAGCGCGGCCCAGTCTCCTGCCAGCCGGCAAGTCCTTCCGGCACTTTGCTTCGTCAGTTTTCCCGGCCGAAACACTGTTTCTATGGGCAAAAGATCCAGCCCTTCCTCAGCACCTCCCGCCTCGCTTGCTAACGGGTCCAGAATCCTTTTTCCCAGCATCTGGTAGCCACCGCATATACCCATTAGCAGCGGGGAATTGGGAAACTCCCCTTTTTCCGGCATGTTCGATAGTCCTTCGTTCCGGGCACGGCGAAGGCTGACACACCTGTCGATCCATCTCGCCAGCCCCGACTTTTTGAGCCAGCGAAGGTCCTCGATCGTGTTGCGGGTGCCGGGCAGAAGGATCAGATCCGGCGTCCCCAGTTCCGAAACTTTTGACACGTAGTAGAGGTTCACACCCTCCTCCTGTTCGAGGGGCGCGAAATCCGTGTAATTGCTCATGTAGGGGAGCCTGATCACAGCTATATCCACCGTTACAGGCTCGGCAGCGTTGGTGCTGTCTGTGGGACGCAGGACTCCCTGCGCCGATTTAGAGCCCTCCGCGCGCTCTCTGCCGGAAAGCTTGTCCGACAAACTGTCTTCTTCGTCCAGATTCAACTTCAGCCACGGCACAATGCCTGCAAAAGGAATATCGCAGTACTCCCGGAACATGGAAAGCCCCGGCTCGAGAAGTCTCACATCGCCGCGGAACTTATTGATGATCAGTCCTTTCACGCGCTCTCTTTCTTCGGGCCGCATCAGCTGCACCGTACCCAGAAGCTGCGCGAAAACCCCGCCCGGATCAATATTGCCTGCCAGCAGTACCGGCGCATCCACCATCTGCGCAAGGCCCATATTGACAAAATCACCTTCGCGCAGGTTGATCTCCACCGGGCTCCCGGCCCCTTCGATCACGATGATCTCCGCCTGCTCCTCAAGCCTGTGATAGGCTTCGAGAATCTGCGGGACCAGCGATTTTTTGACCCGGTAATAGTCGGCTGCCCGCATCTTGCCGATCGGCCTGCCGTTTACAATGACCTCGGAGACCGCATCGCCCATTGGCTTTAGAAGGATCGGGTTCATGTCCGCTGACGGCTCCAGCCCCGCTGCCGCCGCCTGCACCACCTGCGCGCGACCCATCTCGAGCCCATCCCTCGTCACGAAGGAGTTGAGCGCCATATTCTGGGACTTGAAGGGCGCCACGCGAAAGCCGTCCTGCCGCAGCACGCGCAGGATCCCCGCCGTCAGTATGCTCTTGCCCGCACCGGACATGGTGCCCTGGATCATCAGATTGCGCGCCATACTTGCCTCCCTGCCGAAGCCTCCGAGGAGCCGTTCACTTCAGCTTGTAGAAAAACTCCGTTTCATCGTCCGCTTCCCCCGCCACGATCGCGTGCAGATCCCGGATGATCGTCCCGGTCCTGCTCGCGTTCTGATAGAGCGAACTTCTCATACACCACACATTTCCCTCCCGGACCGCCCGGAACTGTGTCAAAATACCGTCCTTCGCGCACATCTGCTGCAAGTTCTCCGGCGCGTCCTCGATCGATGCGTTGTAGATAAGGATGTCCGCCTGCTCCGCCGCCGCATAGAAAGACTCCATGCTCACAGTCTGAGTGGCCCTGCCTGCAGCCGTTGCAGGTGTGCTGAGCGTTGCTCCCGCGATCTCCACCATTTTGCCAAAATAATCCCCCGCGCCTCTCGTCACGACCTGGCGCGTGGAGTTGATCGAGAAGATGGCGACGGTTTTTTGCTGCGTAGCGTTGTCGCTTCCAGAAATGTTCGCTGCATTTGCCTCTGTCTTTCCGCGGAGCGCTTCCACATAACTCTTCTGTTCCTCAAAAGCCCTTGCAGCTTCCTCTTCATGCCCCGTCACAAGCCCGTAGACCTTCACCCACTCCGCTCTGCCAAGGGGCTCGCTCTCATAGCTGGATCGGTCGATCATAACCGGTATGCCGAGCTTTTCCAGTTTCTCCTGCACCTTAGGCGTGTGATGGATCATAGTGGATTCAACAGCAAGATTTACGCCTGCTGCAACAATTCTCTCATAATCCGGCGCGCTGTACTTGCCGCCGTATTCCAGAGTCCCCTTTTCCATTGCTTCGCGGGCAGCTTCAATGTACCATCCGTCCTTCTCGAGGCCGGACAGAATTACATTGTCCACTGCACCAATTTCATCAAACTGGCACATGACTGCTGACGCGGCGAGATAGATGTGGTCCAGTGGCTGGCGAAGGATGATCAGATCTTCTGCTGTTTTCCCCGGAATCTGTGCACCTTCCGGTACGATCAGGTAGCGCCGGCCGTCATCCACTGCAAGGACCGCATATCCGTTCTCATAGCGGTAGATTGCGAAGCACTGTGCGTATTCATTTTCATCTTGTGAGAGATACTGAAGGCCTGTGAGTTCAGGGGCTTCTCTGATGTCAGAAGTTGATACAGCTTCTTCCTGAGTCGCATCGGTGTCTTCCTCTTGTTGTGCCTCGCCTGTACTGTCCGCTTCTTCGCGAGTCTCACCGGTACTCTCAGCCTCTTCCCTCGTCTCGAAAAAGCGGAAAGATAACGTATAATCAACCAAATGCGGTGTGCTCATAGCCGTTGTGTCAGCCTGCACCTGCATTTCACAATCTGCCGGGAGAGGTGCAGTTTGGCTTGTGTCGGATAATCTTGCAACACTTTTCAGAGGAACCTCGAAACTCGAATTGCCCTCTGTATTCACAGGAAAAATCTTTTCCCCTTCTACGATCATAAAATCATAGTGGGAACTGCTCCAAGTGATCACAGCCAGCAGTTCTCCGGCCCGTTTCAGCACAAGGCATGGCGATTCCACAGAAGCCTTACCGCTTCCGCCTTCCAAGATCACTGAAGCCCAGCAGTACTGCGATTCTTCTGAATTAACAGTCTGCTCTGTTTTTTGACCGGCGCAGCCTGCCGCCGCTATGATCCATATGAACAATAGAAGGCCGCCCAGGGCCGCTCTCATTTTTTGCATTTATGCTCCTGATTATTTAGCTTCTGCCACAAACCTTCCTGGCACCCATCCGACATTACAAACTTACTTTACAGCCACCCCTGCATGCTCCACATAGATCTTCTGAACAGCCGGAATGCTGCCCATACCTGCGATCTGTGTGTCAACCTTCTCAAAACCTGCTGACTTAAACATGTTCAGCCAGGAATCCTCTTCCTCGCCTGCCATGTCGTTGTTGGCGTGATCGCCGGCCACTACCATAAGAGGTCTGAGAACAACCTTAGTGTATCCCGCCGCCTTCACTTTTTCGATGACCGCTTCACAGGCTGTGTCTTCCGGCTCTCCCTCTACAGTTCCGATGAAGACATTTTCGTACCCCAACTGCTCCATCTGTGCCTGCATCTGGTCGTATGTTACCTTCGCCGTGTGAGATGTTCCGTGTCCCAGGAGGACAAACGCCGTGCCGTCTTCCTTAGCTGCGTCGAGGCTGTCGTATCCCGCCTCTGCGACCGCCGCCTCTGTTACAGCTTTTGCTACTGCTTCCTTGTCAGCATTGATCTCTGCAGCGTCCGCTCCGACCTTTCCCAGGAGAGGTTCAGCGATCTTCACAGACTCAAACATGCTGCTGAAATCTTCAACTGTTTTTGCAAGTTCATCGTACTCCGCTCCGTGCATCAGATGTGTGGGCTGAATGACCAGCTGCTTCACTCCGTTTGCCGCCGCGCGCTCGAGTGCCTGCTCTACGTTGTCGATCTTTTCGCCGTCCCTGGCCAGCACATGGTTAAGGATGATCTGAGCGGTAAATGCTCTTCTCACCGACCAATCGGGATAGGCCTCCTGCAGAGCTTTCTCAATCCCGCCGATATCCGCCGCGCGACTGTTATTGAAGGATGTTCCGAAACTCACGACCAGCAGTTCTTTCTCTCCGATATCGTTGCCGTTAAGCGGATCATCCTCAGATGCATCGCCTGTATCTGAGCCAAAATAGTCAGGATCCGCGAATTCACCCTCAACAAGCACTTTCTGCTCGTCTGTCAGGGCGTCCCAAGCTTCCTTGGCATCCATACACATCTGGTCCGTCTCTTCTGTCCACTGCTGCACGTAGATCGCGTCGATCTTATCGGCAACTGCTTTTGCCGCCCTCAGGTCCTCTTCGCTTGCAGGCGTTGCAGCTGCTCCATCCTCTGTCTTCTTACCGTCTGCCGCAGCTTCACCGGACGCTGCCTCCGGAGAGTCTCCCGGGATCACCTCATCAAGAGGAACCGGATTCGATACGATGACCTTGTGGTCATACCATTTCCCTTTGGTCCCGACGAGCGCCACATCAAATTCCTTATCCAAATACGGCACGGGGATATCAAAAGTGTTTACTTCCTCGCTTGTACCGTCACTGTAAGTCACTTCTTCGGTAAGCGGCTCAAGGAGCTCCGCGCCTTCCTTCTGCGCGTCCTCAGCCGTACCGCAGAAAAGATTCACAGTATTCTTGGACGGCATCACGACATGGATCGTCATCTTGCCGTCGCTCACAATGAGGATGCCCTTGCCGTCTTTGGTCTCATTTACATGAAACATCGAGCTGTCTGTATTAAAATCCGCCTGATACATACCGTCCGCGATGGGCGCGCCGCTCTCAGCTGTTGTTCCTTCCTGACCGCTCCCGCCGGTCTTTCCGGCCTCTCCCGCCTCTGTCTGCGCTGTCACGCCGGTATCAGCTGCTGCCGGAGCTCCCGAGGAGCCGGATCCGCAGCCGGCCGCGGTCGCTGTAACCAGCATCAGTGTCATTAGAAGTGCTATTGTCTTTTTCATGCTGTCCTCCTTTTTATAAAAAAAGAAACCCCGCCACAAGGCGGGGTGTATACGGCAAACAGACCGGTGCAGATTCCACCGACCTCTCTTTTTCGTACAGCCAATGCCTCGTGGCCCGGAATCCATGTTTACCCACAGATTCCCCGTACTGCGGCAGGCAGGTCTCCCGGCTGATCGATCAGACGCGCCCTGCCTCCCTTCCCGGTCTCCCAGTGGTCTTAAGGCGGGCGCTCTCGAATCACGGTGACGAGATCGTGCGGGACTTGCACCCGCTTCCCTTTTCACCGGGCCGGACGCGGCCTAATCCGCGCCTGCCCGACACCTTCCGCATTATTTACATATACGCATCCTATCACAATCCGGGCGATCAAACAATGAGCTGCAGGAACCGGCACAAATTTACAACTCCCACAAAAAACCTATTGTCTCATCCATCTCCCTCAGATCGATCGTGCAGGCTCCGTCCCAGATCAGGACCGGGATCACCGACTGGAAATTGTATATCGCCGGAATTTCCAAATGCTCAAGGTCGTACTGAACCACCAGTTTCTTCTCAGGGTCCACCATCCAGTACTCTCTGACGCCGGCCCCCGCATACTTGTACATCTTGAGCTGCATATCTTTCCTGCGGGTCGAGGGCGACAGCACTTCTACGACCAGATCCGGGGCTCCAAATACCCTGCCATTCTTATATTTCGTCCTGTCGCACACAACCAATATATCCGGCTGCACAACTGTCTTATCGTCACAGTCCAGCTGTACATCCACCGGCGATATGAAAGGGAAACACGGCCCCTTATTTTCCATGACGAAATCCAGAAACTTCTTATGAAGAAACCCGGCAACACCCTGATGGATCGTCGTCGGTGCCGCCATGTCATAGAAGACTCCGTCGATCAGCTCAACCCGCTGGTCATCCGGAAGTCGAAGATAATCCTCCAAAGTATAAAGCCGGTTTTCAGCTTCGCTCGAATTACCGTCTTCTGCATTGACGTTGTAAGCCTCAGACGTTTCATTGACCATACGATCTGATGTAACCGGATCTTCATATACCGCGCTCTTATCTTTTTCAAGCGCTCTCCCGAGCGCCTCGATCGTCTCCCTGCGCGGCGATGAAGTGGCCCCGGCAAACACTTTCTGTACCGTACTGAGCGGTATCCCGGAGCGTTCCGCGATCATCTGATTAGTATATCCAAGTTCTCTCTTCCGCTGTCTCATCTCTTCTATGGTCACCTTACACCTCCGTGATCTGAATGGTTATCTGTTGTTTCCTTCATATTACCATTGTTTCCATTTTAGCACAACCGCATTTCCATTATATTTCCATATCGACAACTTGACAGTTCGTCCAAACAGTGTTAAACTTCAAATCGTCGGTGCATTGCACTTTAAAGTGTTAAACTTTAAAGCATTAAACTAACCAAAGCGATCAAGATCTGTATGCGCGCACCGCACGAACGAATAACCACTGCTAAGGAGGAAACTCGAATGATTATCAAAGTATTGATGCTTCTGGTGTTCTTTACCATCATGGTTGGCATCGGTTTCTATTGCAGACAGACTGCAACCGATGTCAACGGATTCGTACTGGGCGGCCGCTCCGTCGGTCCCTGGCTCACGGCATTTGCGTACGGCACCTCCTATTTCTCCGCAGTTATTTTTGTAGGTTACGCAGGACAGTTCGGTTGGAAATACGGTATTGCGGCAACCTGGGTAGGCATTGGAAACGCTCTGATCGGTTCCCTGATGGCCTGGAGGATCCTAGGCAGACGCACAAGGATCATGACCCAGCATCTGGACACGGCTACCATGCCCGAATTTTTCGGCAAGAGATTCGGAAGCGAGAACCTCAAGATCGCCGCTTCCATCATCACTTTCATTTTCATGATCCCCTATACTGCTTCTCTGTACAACGGTCTCTCCAGACTGTTCGGAATGGCATTCAACATCGACTACTCCATCTGCGTAGTGGTTATGGCCGTGCTCACCGGCATCTACGTCATCGTAGGCGGCTACATGGCAACTGCCATCAACGATTTCATTCAGGGTATCATCATGCTGTTCGGTATCACCGCAGTCATCCTTGCGGTTCTTAATACCAACGGCGGACTGATCGCAGCTATGGATGGTCTTGCGAAAGTTACCGACGAGACTGTTTCCACAACGCCCGGCGTCTTCAACTCCTTCCTTGGTCCCGATCCCTTCAACCTTCTCGGCGTCGTGATCCTGACCTCCCTGGGAACATGGGGACTTCCCCAGATGGTTCAGAAATTCTACGCCATCAAGAACGAGAAATCCATTGAGACCGGTACAGTTATCTCCACTTTCTTCGCCATCGTAGTGGCGGGCGGATGCTACTTCCTGGGCGGTTTCGGCCGTCTGTTCTCCGACAAGATCGACATTGCGGCAAACGGTTTTGACTCCGTAATTCCCACAATGCTTTCCGGTCTTCCGGACATCCTGATCGGCGTCGTGGTCATTCTGGTGCTCTCCGCATCCATGTCCACTCTGTCCTCGCTGGTCCTCACTTCCAGTTCCACCATCACACTGGATCTGATCCGCGGACATGTTTTCAAGAAACTCGAGGAGAAGAAGCAGCTCCTGATCATGCGCTGGCTGATCGTGCTCTTCATCCTGATCTCCGTTATCATCGCGCTGATCCAGTATAAGTCCAATGTGACCTTCATCGCGCAGCTGATGGGTATTTCCTGGGGCGCTATGGCAGGCGCATTCCTCGCTCCTTTCCTGTACGGCCTGTACTGGAGGAAGACGACCACCTTCGCCTGCTGGGTAAACTTCATCTTCTCCGTTGGCTTCATGTTCGCCAACATGCTGGTTCGTCCGGCCCTTCCTAAAGTGCTGCAGTCCCCCATCAACGCAGGCGCGTTCTGCATGCTTATCGGCCTTGTGATCGTTCCGGTGGTATCCGTGATCACTCCCAAGCCGGATGAAGCGCTCGTGGCAGATGCTTTCTCCAGCTACAGCAAGAAGGTTCTGGTACAGCAGACCGAGGCCCTCAGCGACGAGGAAGAATAATCAAAAAAGAGACTGGTTCAGAAGAGCATACAAATTGCCGCTCCCGGAAATCCTTTCGGGAGCGGCAGTTTTTTATTATCAGGTATCAGGATGTTATTCTTTCTTTCTCCTCCTCAGCAGCCCGACCATCTGGTCCCATTGCTCCCCGCAGAACTTGTTAAAAAACGCCCCGATCAGCACAATATAGAAACAGCAATACAGCCAGAAGAGCAGGATCGCGATGCCTCCAAGGCTTCCATAAAACATGGAGTACGCGTTATTTCCCTCGACATAGATTGAAAACAGTTCGGAGAAGATGATCCACACCACAGCATCCAGCAGCGCGCCGGGGAACTGCCGCAGGAAGGATCTTTTTCCGGAGGGAATATATGTGTAGATCATGACGAAAATGACCACCATGAACAGAGTGATCAGGACCTGATCGTGCATCTCAATGGTTATGGGATTAGTTATAAACTCAGGTAATACCTCGGTCAGATATGTGCTGACAGGGCCTACGAACACCAGAAAGAGCATCAGGGCGAACATCACCAGAAGCGCTGCCGTGTACCCGATCGCAAGCAGCACCTGCACCGGATAGGGGCGGGTCTCTTCTACATCATAGACCCTGTTAAGACCCTGCCGCAGAGCCATCGTCCCTTTCGACGCGGACCATACAAGAGTTATAACTGACAGTGAAAGAGTTCCCGTGGAATACTTGTAAGCCTGCGATACAACTATGGCCGCAAATCCCTGCATCGCTTCAGGGATCATTTGATACAGAAAATTAATCAGGTCAAACTCGGACAGCCCGAATAAAGGGAGCATCTGGAAGACAATGATCAGGAGCGGGATCAGGGACATGAAAAAGAAGAACGCAATACTGGACGCGTATGTTCCCACGTCCCGCGCAGTCCAGTCCTCCGCGGTCTTCCTGGCCAGATGCTTCGCCTTTTTTCTGATCTCGCCTTTGTCGGGCTGCTTTTTTTGCTCTTCCGGTGCAGAGCCGCTCTCGTTGATCTCTTCCATTTTTCCCTTTCCTGCTTTCGGCAAAGGCTGCTGCCTGAAGTCCGCCGCACACCCGCCTGCCGCCATGTTTTGACCGGTCTCAGGGCAGGTACTGCTCCACCAACATCACATAGTACATATTGCCGTACAGATACATCCAGTTTCCGTTAAAATCCGCGATGTAGTGCGTGTATTTCGCGGTTCTTCCGCCGGACATCTCTTTGGCATACTCCACAGCCAGGTCAAAAGAGTGCACGCCCCCGTTTTCCGCGATATAGTACATATAACCCGGGCCGTAATTATACGCCTGGATGATCGTGTTGAGGTCGACGTCCAGATCTTCCGTCCTGTCCACAAGCCCCCGGAAATAGTCGCATGCCTGGGCGATGGATTCCTCCGGTCCCAGAGAATTGGGCTCAAGTCCCGCAGACTCGCTGCTCTGCATGACATCGTCCCGCTCGCCTTTGGTCTCCACTTCCATGATCGCCAGAAGTACCGGCACATACTCGTAAATGCCCTCCTCTTCGGCGTAATACTTCACCAGATCTTCATACTGCAGCACACTGTCTGACAGGAGCTCCTCTTCGCGTTCCTGGAGCGCGAGTTCCTCTTCAAGCCGTTTCTTCTCCGCGACGCGCTCTCTCCACCGGACGATCCCGGTACACATGAGCAGTACCAAGAGTGCCGCCGCCACGGCCAGCGCTATATACTGGATCCTTAATTCCTGTTCGCGTCTTCTCCTTATACTGCGCCGTCTGCGCTCCCTGTTATCCATTCCGTGCCAACTCCCCTGACGCCGCTGTTCCCGCGCTTTTGCAGTACCATCTATTTCCTTTATAGCAGAGCCTCACGCAGGGGGCAAGTCGAAACGAACAAGAGAAAGCAAAAAGGACCACTCCGCTGTTTCCGGAAGTTAGTCCTTTCTTAATTCTTCAGTCTCACTGTATTTTGATAAAAGGAATCTCGTATTATGCCGACACAATAATCGCTCCGACAAGCACAAGGAGTACCCCTGCTATTTTCTTGAACGTTATCTTCTCTTTCAGGACCAGATACGAAATGATCATCGTCCACACATAGGTCAGAGAAGTAAGCGGCAGGACAACGGAATAATCCAAAAATCGAAGTATCCAGATATTCAGGACTGCCGACAGAAGATACAGCATTCCGCCGATGTACAGATTAGGATTCAAAAGCATATTCTTTATTCCGTCCGACCCTGATGCTCTTTTAAGGAACAAAGAAGCTATGCTTCCCATAAAGGTCATTAGAATAAGGCAGATGTAGATGGTCATTCTTCATCACCTCCGGCGATCAGTACCACTCCTGCAATAATCACTATTACGCCTATGCATTTAAGAATGGTAATGCTCTCTTTCAGAACAACTGCGGCAAGAATAATACTAAGCACATAATTTAAGCTTAACATTGGCTGGAGTACGGACAACTTTCCGAACCGGTATGCGATCAACATGACCAATGCGCCTGCGCCATAAAAGAGAAAGCCTGCCAGCATGACAACGATCCCCTTGTCTGCAGACAGTTTCCACAGAAGCTGCCCTATACATACACAGAGGGAAGAGATCAGCATGAGGAGGATGCCTTTTTTATTCATTTGTATAGACTTAAGCATATACAGTCACCGCCTTACTTTGGATTATAAGCTCCAAATGCATTCTTTATAAGAATCATCATCAAATCACTGTTGCCTTTGAAAAAACTGATCTTTGTCGGTGTCTTGCCCTTTTTAGGATAGGCCCTTGTCACCGGCACTTCACAGGCTTTCATCCCTAACTGCGTAGCCCTTACAGAAAGATATGCCAGCAGTTCATATGTCATAAAAACATCGCGCAAGGGCTGTACCCGCTCATCTTCAAGATATCTTCTTGAGTAGCCTCTGTAAGCATTTGTAGTATCCGTGAATCTCTGATGCGCAGTCAAAGAGATGATCGGGGCATGGATCAGCTTCACAGAAACAGTCCTTATAAACGGTGTATTTACAGCATGACCGCCTTTTATAAATCTTGATCCCTGAACTAAATCGTACCCTTCTTCAAGTTTTTCTATGAATTTCGGCACGTCTTCAATACTGTCCTTATTATTTCCGTCGATCGTTATGATCCCTTTATAGCCGCGCTCAAGCGCCCACCATATACCCATACGGAGCTGGGCGCCCTGCTTCCCGGCGTCCTGCTTAACCAGCAATGTATTCACATCCAATGCCTTAAGTTTGTCTTCCGCAGTGCAGCCGTCTGATGACCCGCCATCACAGATCACAATATCCGCATACGAGGATACATTGTGATCCTTCGCTCTTTTCAATTCCTTATGGATTCTGTCTCCTTCGTTGATGATCGGGATCAGAACCACATAGTCCTTTGTCTTGGCTGAATACTCAGTGCACTCAAATCTGGGGACACCTTCTTTTCTTTCGTAAACCATTTATACTTTCCCCTGTAGTTGTGTTTATTACCTGAACAGGCTGCAGCTTATATCCATCTCTCCTGATCTCTATCGGAAAACCGCTATTAATACAACAAGCGCAGCTGTAAAAACGCTGATTACTATCCGGATTTATCCGAATACTTCTTCTGTATATCTCATCATTCTATCCAGCTCAGCCACGTTTTCCTGCTTTCCGACTTCAATAGACACAAAGCCGTTATATCCAAAGTCATTAAGAAGTTCAGATAAAGCCTTGTGCAGCCAGCGCTGCTCAATAGGTTTGAGTCCGGGTTCACTGATATGAACATGGTTTATAAAATGCTCTCTTCCGGCCAAAACAGAGACCTCTTCTTCATTTGCGATCATTGTTCCGACATCAAGATTCAGTTTAAACCCTTTTGACCCGACCTTTTCTATAAGATCAAGGGCAGCCTTTGTATCATTGATATAATTCGTGTTGTATATCGGCGGATTTGCCTCCATTCCGATCACAGTATTGTGCTCAGCCGCATATTCTCCCATTTCCCTGAAGAATACAACCGCTGTATTCTCATCTGCTCCATCCGGCATGTTCCTGTTTCTGGGACAGCCGAAAACGAGATTCCTGCAGCCGATACTCTCCGCAAAATCAATTGCCTTTTTAGTATAATCAGCCAAGGCTGCCCGCTCCTCGTCTGTTCCAAAGAGTTTTTCACTTCTTCCATACCATATTGACTGCATAGAAGGTATCACAAATCCGTTTCCCGCCTTAAGTTCTTTCGCCCACTCATTGGCCTCTTCAATCCTGTCATACGGATGCTCCGGGAAAATACGGGTAGGGGCTATCTCCAGTCCTTCATATCCCTTATTCTTCATCATTTCGTAGACTGTTAAATCATTCTCTTTCGTCCATCCGATATTTGATATCGACAATTTCATGATTAATCGCCCTCTAATATACTCATGCTTACATTTCTTAAATTGCCTTGAGTATCGATTTTTACAGCATTCACTTCTTTTAAATACCAGTAATAATCGGTACTGCATCTGATAAGATAATCATGCTTCCCTTCATCAAAAACAATATTATAGCGGTATTTTTCGATAAACTCACCATTTATTGATTGCCCAAAAACCACCTGTGCTTCTATCTCTTCGTCATCCACTTTATATTTACCGTTCTCATCCATCCCATCATATGATGCCGAGATCTTCAGATAATTTCCATTGGACGATTGCTGCAGAGCTGAACTGTCAAATGTGTAAACACCATCAGAATAATTTAAACTGCAAATTTCCTGATTGCTCCCGGATCGCTTACCATCTGCTTCTGCCCAGATTTCGGGAAGTTTTTGAATTCTTATGTTATGAAGCAGGCCTATATAAGAATATGATTTATTTCCGTCAGCACTCGTGTTTTCTATCGGTCCATCATAACCGTAATCTATGTACTCAACCGGATACCCGGCCTTTATTGACTTAATGACTACATTGTTTTTATTCGATAGATCGAGCCTTAATCGTGTATATTCCGTAATCGGAATTATAAACGCTGCTTCTCCCTTACCGTTTATCAGATCCTTTGCAACTTTTTCTTCCGTATACTCCTCCTCTTTCTCTGTTGTATAAAACATCTTCAGAGCAGCTGCGGAATCAGTTTGGTATTGTATTGTCACCTGTAATTTCTGGCCGATAAAGGCCGATGTATCGATCAGGTTCTGTAATTCTGAGAGTTTCGGCTCTCCTTCAGTTCTGGCTGCTGTTACAGAATCATCTTCACCTTCCTCAAGTTGCACATTGATCCTTTCTACAGACTCTGAACTTACTAAATCCTGAACGTACTCTTTACGGTCTGCATACTCAGCAAGTTTAGATTTATACAGATCGTATTTTTCAGGAATACACCAAACAGCATAATCATTTCCATACCTGCAAAGCGGCCTGTAATTTTTGAATATGTATTCAGCAACTCTATAGTACCTGTAGGCGTTTGCAATTCCGTCCAAACTGGTGGAACAAAAATAATTTCCGCGGTCGACCGGCATGAGCACAATCGGTACATCTTTTATTTCTTTTATAAATTCTTTCTGCGTGAAATCACCTGATAACTGCAGCGGAGACTGTGAGACATATACCGGACAGTTATATCCTAAAACAGGATAGAGTAAAGTTTTGTTCATGAAATCAGCAAATGTCTCACCTTCATCCAATAGTTTATCCAAAACCAATTCATATCCTGACGCATAATTTATAAGATCATCGGCAAGAACAATACGTTCTACTTTTTCCCGATCATGTTTTATCTTCTCCCACTCTGTTTTAAACCCTCCTTCACCATTAAAGAGTCCAGGCTTCCAGCTTTCTATGATTGGTTCCGGTGATGATACAGCATGCTCCGCTAATGGCCAAGATGCAAAACTGGCAGGATTCAAAAAAAGTCCATTCACTGCTATGAGAAGCATAAACGTCGGTATGAACCATCTCATATTCTGTTTATAAAATGCCAGGAACATTGCCAAGACCAAATATGCACAGAAAAGAACGACTGCCGGGTTATTCTCATACAGAGAATGTCTTACTAATCCTCTTGAGAAATTTTGAAAATATGACAAATTCAAAATGAGCAGCAGTATCCATTTCTCTGTTCCGGTCTTTTCCCTGAATTCTTTCGACAGCACAGTATATAAAAGTGTTAACACCATAACAAAGGGAACGATAATATATACCCATGCGAACACCATATTATCTGTGCTTCCTATTTCTTCATATGCCCAATTCTGGTTGGACAGACTTATCATCAGGAATTCAATCAGCCTGTTTACAGGATTGATCCCTTTGACCAAACATAAAATGAGCCATGCCAGACCGCCTGCTGCGCCCCAGATGATCAGTGTTTTCCCTAATTGTTTACATGCCGTGATATTTCTGTTTATGATGACATAAATGAGTAATGCTATAATGGATGCAAGTCCAAAGGCAAATCCCATATCCAGCCTGTGAAGCGCACACCAGACGAGTGTTCCCCATAGCACCATTGCATTGCCTGTACTGTTCTCTCTCACATAAGCCATTGCCGCCAGACACACAAGTATGCCATAGCCGTAATAAAAGAAATGTACCATGATGGGGAGTAACAGCGTAGCGGCAATTGCCATCTCTCTGTTCCAGACTTTTGCTATAAGGTAATAGAATAAAACCGCCGTTACAACATATAATAATCCGCTGTATGGGGAAACTATTCCTGAAAAATCACCATTAATGATTGCATACAGGATCCCCTCCCATACATATTTCATCATGTGTCCGCTATAATGCTGTACTATAGGAATGTCCCCATAGTTTAGAAAGTCACCCACGAGGACACTGATATTTGCCCCTTCGACCAGATCAGGTTCATATGTCGATGAGATCGGTATCTGCATACAAAGGCATGTAATCCCTGCAACCAATGAAGGAAAAACTATGTTTTTCCATTTTTTTATATCTATTTTCTTTATTTCTGCAATGATTAACACAGCAACAAACGCGATAAATCCCAATATACAGGCAACTTTATAGTATTTTGCAGGGTGCGCGACAAAAACATTATGCTGGTTTAATACATGAATCATCTCTATGTATAGAGAAGTGCATAACGGAATAAAAGAAACAGCAATTGCAGTCAGTCGTATGATCCGGGCAACAGATTGTTTCGAAGTCAGTTTTCCGGCGAATCTGCATAAAACGAGCACAACAAAAACGGCTATCACATTAATGCCCAGTACTACTCTTCCGCTTCCCAGTTCTTTTCCCCAAAAAACCGCAAGCGCTGCTGACAGGCAGAAGGATATTACAATCAATTGTTCAAATGTTTCCGGATTTACAAATTGATCTAAAGAAAGAACCAAATAGCAGATTACTGTTATTGAAATCAGCAGGACCACTCCCTGTGAGTAATAAAACGCCGGTCTCTCAGATGTCCAGTCTTTGAAATACGTAATACATCTAAGGATCAGCTTACAGTTTGCCAAAACCATAAAATCGTTAAGAAAAGCAGCTGTTTTCTTCTGATTCTTTGTTTTTAGTTTTCTCAGGCAGTAATTTGCCAGCATGTAGAACAAGACAAAAACAATGCCAAAGGCAATGAACCAATGATTAAAATTGTCTATTCGCCTGGATACATCAACATTAGCATTAAGCCCTTCACCGATTACCCTGCTGAAATCTAATACTTCTGTCTTTGAGGAATCGATGGGGTTATACATCAATACTAACGAGCCTGCAAAAAACAATGCATAAGAAAAGCCCCGCCTCTTTCCTTTTACAAAGGCACCATAAATCTTTTCAAATCTAATAACTGAAACACATAATGCAATTGCTGTAAACAGGGTAAATAAGCATCTCAAAGCGAATTCAAACGCATTTGCAAGATTGAGGTAGCTGTATGTTTGGTTTAAACCTAATAAAAGCTTTCCGTCAATGATCGCACCATCCGATGTCAGTGCAGCATAATCTTCGGGGGCTGCTCCGTTTCCTATGGCAAAGCCTTCGAGCCCCTCTTCCGATTCAATGGATATTTTATAAGAAGTGCCTTTCTCAAGTTCATCCGTACATAAACCTATTTCATTCCACCCTTCTTTTGAAAGTGACGCGGTATTCAGATCGGTTGCTGCAACAGATTCACCATTAAGCGATAAGACAGAGACTGTTACATCTCTGTCTGGAGCGTTTCCGTAATAAAGCGACACATTATTCAAAATATTGCCGGACGCTGTAAATTCCTGTTCAACAGCAGTATAGGCAGAAAGATCAAACGATTCTCCGCCGGTATTATCATTTCTGACAGAATAATCGTTATAATTCAGATATGGATCAATGCCATAAGAAAACAGCAATCTAAAGATAGTTGCTATAATGAATATGCAGATTATTATCTTAACTACGATTGCTATCTTTGTGTTTATTCTTCTTAAAGCAATTTCTCTCACTTCTCAACAAACTCCTTGATCTCTTTTAACACCTGCCGCTTGTTATATATATATCCATTACTTCCGCCAAACAGAGCCGCATGAATCGTCCTGTAATCATAATCCGCAGGAATACCGCCAAGCTCATTTATGAACTCTTTTCCGGTAAGGTACTTATATACCTCCCCTGCCGATACAGGTTCTGTTGCGGGATGCCAAAGTTTTACTCCGTTAGTAAGAGCGGTCTGAATGTCACTCCACAATCTCGCCAGATTATAAAATTGGTACTTGCTCCTGCTGTCAGTGAAGCTGAGTGCTGAGAAGCCCAAAGCTCTGAATTTGTTCTTCAGCATTTCTCTGTCAGTGTCAGAAACATTTACTTTGTAAAATCCGTTGTCCTGAATACAGTAATACTTTTTTAGTTCAGGATCCTGCTCCGCTAATTCAAGAAACTTCTCTTCTTTCAACATGAAGGGGATTACATTAATATAGTCATAAATAAAATTCTTCTTTATATTTTTTCCGAACAGTCCCGGTAAGCGTATGATCAAAGCATCGGGGTATTTCTCACGGACCCAGCGCTCAAGCTGATATCGGTTATATCCATATGCCTGGAGATTTTCGGTATCGATTTTTGAGTTCTCGTCCACACCCTTTGGTTCCTTAAAGACGTCAATAGTCGATATCAGCACAAGCCTCTGCGGATTTATTTTTGCAATATTGTCCTCTGCCTGATATATGAGCTCCATATCCTTTTCAGGCGCATTGTTTGCGAGGTATTTTTCCGCCCTGAGTCCCGAATAAACAAGAAGGTCCGGATTGGTACTATATGCTTCTGTTATGTTTTTCGAATTATATGCCGCGTCAAAATCTCCGGCGTGATAAATATTACTTCCAACAAAGCCCGTATAGCCAACTAATGCTTTCATTTTTATCTTTCCTTTATTTCGTCAGCTTCTCTATGCTTTCAAAATTGTACTGTTTTCTCTTAAATACCAGATCCACGATAATCTGCAGGTACTTAACAATAATCGTCAGTATTCCAAACAGTCCCAGAAATGCTATCGCCAAAAACAATACGGTTGTTGTCCAGCCTTCAATAGGATGACCGATTAAATAAATGATCACCGTATATGCGACCATAAACATTGAAATCAGCATCATTACGGTTGTCATCCAAAATGAAAACCGGTATCCGACTTCTGTAAACAGAATTAAAGTGTCTACTGCCAGGCTGATCCTGTATTTCTTTTCTCTGGAATCATTTTGTGCTGCTCCCGTGCTTACCACATCGTATTTTATGTTTGCTGTCTTCAGACCGCTTCCGGCATAGACCACTTTTCGATAAGGTATAGTCTTGTTCATAGAACTTATCCGGTTGATAACACGTCTGCTGAGAATTCTGAAACTCTCTGTTGTCATGTCATAAGAAAGCTCCGAGAATCTTTCAAAGACCTTATAGAAAACCCTTGATGACAGCCTCTCTTTTTTATTTGGAGACGCACTGACAATATCAAATCCCGTAAGGGAATGACGATAAATCCTCATAATTGTCTCAGGATCAAAATCAAGATTTGTGTTATCAAATTCAAACACAAAGTCTCCTATGGCCAAATCCATTCCCGCATCCATAGCCAGCTCAAGACCATGAAAAAAGCTCATGTTTATTACAGATACACTAGTCGATGATGCCCGGTCACTCACCTTTTTTATGATCGAAACACTTTCATCATCCGAACAGTCATTTACACAAATAATTTCAGAATGCTCAAAATTGTGTTCCATCACATCAATGATCGCACTCAAAAACTGTTCTATCCTGTTTTCAGCGTTATGAACATAAATGACCGCTGAAACAAAGTTCTTTTCTTTATTATCAATCATTTAACACCTCATCCAAGTCATATACTGTATTGATCTTGCCCGACAGGACGCCGACAAATGTTGGATTCTTAGAGTATTCTCTGATCACTGTCGGTCTGGAATCATCAATTTCCGAACTCATAAGTATAGGTTTCATTGAGAACAATGAATTCCTGTATTCAAACCTGTAGTCATCCAGCATATACTTCCGTGCCAGGTTGGCCATGTAAGGAAATGCAGTTACCGGCTTCGCCGGACAGTCATTGCAGTTTCCCAGTCTTTTTGTTGTACAAAACCCTTTGCTCTCCGCCTGACATGAAAAAGTCGGGACAGGATCATAGCTTGTTGTATGCGGTGTAAATGTTACAGATGTCAGTGAATGCAATCCTGTTTTGCCAAAAGGCATGATTGAGAAGAACGGGCCGTCCATCACGGTAAAACCAACCCCTTTCAGCTTCTCATTGACATCGCAAAGAATGATTTCACAGAGTTCATACTTAATTCCGAATTTTTCAAATCCTGCCATTTCAAGAATCTGATTTGTACCTGCGTATGTTGAATTGAGTACAAAGGCTGATTCGTAGCTTTCTCCTTCTTCGGTTCTTATTACATAAGTCTCATTTCCTTTTTCAATGGAGCATATTTTAACTCCGTATTTAATGACAACACTGCTTCCGTATTGTTCTAATTCATTAAGGAAATAATCCTTTAGTATCATTGCGTCATAAGTATACTCTCTTGTCCTGAATACGCCGTCACACATGCCTTCCTTAAAATAATTGCCGGCATATAATTCTTCACACGGGATATTTGCCGCTTTGCAGAAAGCTTTAAACTGTTTTCCGTCAGACCATGAATACTGGCTTGATGTCGCATAGATCTGATCAAATTCCTTGTTCACGCAAAAGGCGTAGTCTTTATTAAATCTTTCAAAATAACCGGCTGACTTAAGAGCAGTTGAAATGGATCTCGGATAATGATAACCCTGATGAACCCGGGCCTGATTAATGTAGGTAGCTCTCTTAAAAGGCGCATCATCACATTCAAGAACTATAACTTTCTGTCCTTTTTTACAGCAAAAAAGAGCAGAATATAGTCCGTATAATCCTGCACCAATAATTATTCTATCGAATTGTAAAGCAGACATTATGAATCCTTTCTGATTCTTACACACCTATTTCCCGCAATGTAATAGGTTTTTAGTACTAACATGATATTACATTTCTTTCCCTCCATCAATCTGTAATTCGATACTCTTGGCCTTGAGACTCGTTGAACTGATTCGAGTCATTTAAACGAAAAAACAGGGCCGCCGGTTAATCGACGGTCCTGTTTTGATTTCACTCTTTATATATCCTTCTCCAAGTGCCAGATATCTTTGTTGTACTGTTCGATCGTTCTGTCGGAGGAGAAGTAGCCCGCTTTCGCGATATTGACTACCATCTTCTTCGCCCAGCCCATTCTGTCCTCATAGGCTTCAAGAGCCTTGTCCTTGGTCTTGCAATAGCTCTCAAAGTCAGGGAAAGTCATGAACCAGTCTTTGCCCAGCAGCTCATCATAGAGCTGTTTGAGGAGCTTCTTGTCGCCGGCTTCAAGCATCTCATCGCTGACCAGGAAGTCCACTGCCGCGGCAAGTCTCTTATCCTTCTTATACCAGTTCCTGGAGACATAATCCGCGTTCTTATAGTGCTCAATGACCTCCTCTGAGGACTGTCCGAAGGTGAAGATATTGTCCTCTCCGACCAGTTCCGCGATCTCGACGTTCGCGCCGTCCATGGTTCCGAGCGTCACAGCGCCGTTGAGCATGAACTTCATGTTGCCGGTCCCGCTGGCCTCCTTGGAGGCCAGTGAGATCTGCTCGGAAATGTCCGATGCGGGGATCAGTTTCTCCGCCATGGACACGTTGTAGTTGCGAAGCATGACGACCTTGAGATAAGGGCTCACTTCCGGGTCATTGTTCACGATGCTGCTGAAGGCGAGGATCGCATGGATGATGTCCTTGGCGATCACATAGGCAGGAGCTGCCTTCGCGCCAAAAAATACCGTGACCGGTCTTCTCGGTCTGTAGCCATCCTTGATGTGCAGGTAGCAGTCGATGGCCCACAGAAGATTGAGCTGCTGTCTCTTGTACTCGTGCAGGCGCTTGATCTGAACATCATAGACAGACTCGGGATCCACTTTGTCCCCTTGGTATTTCTCCAGCCATTCGGCGAACTTATGCTTTTCCGTGTTTTTCCTGTTCAGGATGCATTTCAGGAAAGCATTGTCCTCTGCGAAAGGAAGAAGTCCTTCAAGCTGTCCCGCGTCTGTCTTCCATCCCTCGCCGATCTTCTCGGTGATCAGCTCGGTCAGTTCAGGGTTGCACTCGATGACCCATCTGCGGAAAGTGATGCCGTTGGTCTTGTTGTTGAACTTCTCAGGATAGAGTTTATAGAAATTGTTGAGCTCAGTATCCTTGAGGATCTCGGTATGAAGTCTCGCAACGCCGTTCACGGAATGGCTGTAGTGGATGTCCATGTGGGCCATATGCACGTTGCCGTACTCATCGATGATCTGAACGGAAGGATCTTTATATTTTGCCTTCACGGCATCGTTCATCCTCTTGATGATGGGCATCAGGTGCGGCACGACAGCCTTGAAGAAGTGCTTGGGCCAGGTCTCCAACGCCTCCGCGAGGATCGTGTGGTTTGTATAGGCACAGACGTCTGTCACGATCGTATAAGCTTCCTTCTCATCGATGCCCTTCTCGGTCAGAAGGCGCACGAGCTCCGGAATGACTAATGAAGGATGGGTGTCGTTGATCTGGATCGCCGCATAATCGGCCAGATCATGCAGGTTGCTGCCGCGCTCCACACACTCGTCGAGGATCAGCTGGGCCGCGTTGCTGACCATGAAGTACTCCTGATAGACGCGGAGAAGCTTGCCGTCCTCATCGCTGTCATCGGGGTACAGAAAGAGGGTCAGATTCTTCTCGATCTCTTTTTTGTCAAAATCGATACCCGAGCCGATCAGTCTCTCATTGACCGTGTCGAGGTCAAAGAGGCGGAGGCGTCCGCACTTGCTGCCATAGCCTGTTACATCGATCTCATACATGGTGGAGAGAAGTTCAAGGTCGCCGCACTGCACCTTGTAGTGCCTGTCGGTACGCTTCATCCAGTTGGCCATGCCCCACTTGCGCCAGTAGTCAGGTCTCGCATGCTGCTTGCGGTCCTCGAAGGACTGCTTGAACAGGCCGCAGTGGTAGGCCAGGCCTACTCCGTCCGCGGGAAGTCCCAGTGTCGCAAGGCTGTCGATAAAGCAGGCCGCGAGTCTTCCAAGGCCGCCGTTTCCGAGGGAGGGCTCATATTCGAATTCCTCCAGCTCAGTGATATCTTTGCCGGCCTCAGCCAGTTCCGCCTTCACATCGTCGTAGATGCCGAGGTTGATCAGGTTGTTGGAAAGGAGCTTGCCGATCAGAAATTCTGCCGAAATATAGTAAACTTTCTTCTTTCCGCTGTTGTATCCTCTGTCAGCACAAGCCTCCTGCGTCAGGGCCAGCGCTGCGTTGTAGAGCTCCAGGATCGTACAATCCTGCAGCGGTTTCCCTGTATAATCTTTGAGGTTTTTCATGTTTTTCACACTTTCTTTTTTAATTAAAATAATTCCATTTTTCTAAGTAAGCATAATAGCTTTATATCGCACAGTTCTTGCAGAATCATCGCATAAAATAGCACAATAACGATTTCTGTGCAAGCATTATCTGCCCGGAAAGGCATTTCTCCATTTTAAGTAGACACAGAAACGGGTATACTTATATATACAGGCTGCACTATTCTGCACAATTTTCTTTTCCTGCGGCGCGCTTGTATAAAACTGCTTCTCTGATGGTATAATCTAGGTAATTCTATTAATAACAGGAGGCTGATTAAAAGCTATGAAAAATGCTGGCACATTTCTCAAAGAACTGCAGAGCGGCGCTCTGAACGGGCGCATGGTTGAGATCTACGGCTGCGATCCCGATAAGGCGCAGGGATACGCGGACAGATTTACCAAGGTAATAAAAGGTTTCCAGATCACTTTCCCGGCGAACGCGCAGGCTCAGATCGGCCTGTATTCCGCTCCGGGCCGCACCGAGATCGGCGGCAATCACACTGATCACCAGTATGGCTGCGTTCTCGCCGCAAGTGTAAACCTTGACGCTATTGCGGCGGCAGCCCTGAACGGCACGAATACGATCCGTTTCTATTCTGAGGGCTACGGCATGATCGAGGCAGATCTCTCTGTCCTTGAACCCGTGGAGTCCGAAAAGGAGTCCACTCTCGCGCTGATCCGCGGCATGGCGGCTCTCGCTATTAAGAGAGGCTACGAAGTGAAGGGCATCGACGTCTACTGCACCAGCAACGTTCTGGGCGGTTCCGGTCTCTCCTCTTCCGCGGCTTTCGAGACCCTCATGGGCGTTATCTTAAACGATATGTTCTGCGGAAACGTCTTCGACGCGGTAGAGATCGCCAAGATGGGACAGATCACAGAGAATCAGTATTTTGGCAAGCCCAGCGGCCTGATGGATCAGTCCGCTTCCTCCGTCGGCGGCGTTGTTGCCATCGACTTCGGCGATCCCGAGAGCCCCAAGGTAGAGAAGATCGACCTGGATCTCAATAAAGAGGGCTATGCGCTCTGCATCATCGACTCCAAGAGCAGCCACGCCGATCTGACAGACGCCTATGCGAGCATTCCGAGAGAAATGAAGGCTGTCGCCTCTGTCTTCGGCAAGACTCATCTGCGCGGAGTCACAAAGGAGCAGCTCATTGAGAAGACCGCCGCCATCCGCAAGGTCTGCGGTGACCGCGCTTTCCTTCGCGCCATGCACTTCGTGCTGGACAACCGGCGCGCCCAGGATGAGGCCGCAGCCCTCAAGGCAGGTGATTTCGCCGCTTTCCTTGAGATCGTCAAAGCTTCCGGCCAGTCCTCCTACATGTACCTCCAGAACATCTCCGTGGAAGGTGCCGTTGACAACCAGGCTGTCGGCGTAGCCCTTTCCCTGTGCGACGTTCTTCTGGACGGCCGCGGCGCGTTCCGTGTCCACGGCGGCGGATTCGCCGGCACTGTCCAGGCGTTTGTGCCTCTTGACATGCTCAACGGCTTCAAGGCGGCTGTTGACGGCGCCATCGCTGAAGGCTGCTGCCACGTTCTGTCCATTCGCCCCGTTGGCGGCACAGTGGTCTGATACAACTCAGAATATCAAAGCCCCCGGGACTTCTGCAGTCCCGGGGGCTTTTGTGTTGTTATTATTTTCAGATCCTTGCAACGCCGCTCTCGCGCGCAGCCTGTGCCGCCGCTTTCGCGACTGCATCCTTGACGCGCGGATCAAACGCCTTGGGCAAAATATAGTCGGCACAGAGCTCCTCATCGGAGACCAGGCCTGCCAGCGCCTTCGCGGAGGCGATCTTCATCGCATCATTGATATCGCTCGCACGAACGTCCAGCGCGCCGCGGAAAATTCCGGGGAAGCAGAGCACGTTGTTGATCTGGTTGGGGAAATCGCTGCGGCCGGTGGATACGACTGCCGCGCCCGCTGCCTTGGCTTCATCCGGGAAAATCTCGGGTGTGGGATTCGCGCAGGCGAAGATGATTGGATCCTTCGCCATACTGCGGACCATGTCCTGGGTCAAAGTGCCGGGAGCAGATACGCCGATGAAGACGTCTGCGCCCTTGATCACATCTGCCAGCGTGCCTGCCTCGCGATTAAAGTTCGTGATCTTCGCCATCTCTTCTTTGACAGGGTTAAGGCCCTCTCTGCCCTCATAGATCGCGCCCTTGCGGTCCGTCATGATAACGTTCTTAAGACCCATGGCCATAAGAAGCTTTATGATCGCGATGCCTGCGGCACCTGCTCCGGAAGTGACGATCTTCACATCTTCGATCTTCTTGCCCACGACCTTGAGCGCGTTCATAAGACCTGCCAGCGTGATCACGGCAGTTCCGTGCTGGTCGTCGTGGAAGATCGGAATATCGCAGCACTCCTTGAGCTTTTTCTCTATCTCAAAGCATCTGGGTGCCGCAATATCCTCTAGATTGATGCCGCCGAAGGAACCCGCAAGAAGGCTCACTGTTCGGACGATCTCATCCACATCGTGCGTTCTGACGCACAAAGGGATTGCGTCCACATCACCGAAAGCCTTGAACAGGACGCATTTGCCCTCCATAACAGGCATTCCGGCTTCCGGTCCAATATCGCCAAGACCCAGGACCGCGGTTCCGTCGGTAACTACCGCCACTGTATTCCATCTTCTGGTGAGCTCATAGCTCTTCTCGGGGTTTTTCTGTATCTCAAGACAAGGCGCCGCCACTCCGGGGGTGTAAGCGATACTGAGTGCCTCTGCGCTGTCCACGGCCGCTCTGGCTGTGACCTCTATTTTGCCCTTCCACTGCGCGTGCTTTTCCAGCGCGATCTGACCGTAATCCATTTTGTCTGACTCCTTTCAATGATGCTGTCCAACACATTTCCTACCAAATTATTCCACGACCTTCTGAAAAATACAATAAAAAAGAGGGTTTGTGTACTGACAAACCCCTGCGGACACGGAAAAAGCCACGATGCACTGTCTTTAGCACCGCAGCTGTATGATTTCCGTTCTCATCACTGATTCTTCTCGTTTTTCTTTTTCTGTTCCTGCTGCCTGAGAAAATCCATATCTCCTGCCGCAGATACCATATCCAGTTCCATATCAGATAAACGCTGGAACTGAAGGATTCCGGATTTCTTATTCGCGCCGCTCTCAAACAGTCTTTTTCTGAGAACGTTCTTGAAATCGGTCTCCATACTGAAATCAGCGCGAGCGATCTTATCAAGTAAATTTTCGTTCATGGAGCTCATTTCGCTACCCCCTTTGCTTTGTTTATAACTATATACGCCCTGTTCGGTGCCCTTCCATGAGGAATAAGAAATTATTTTATCAGAAAATTTTCTTTTCTACGAATACTGTAATATAATATACTAAGTATTCGAAATCAACAGAGTATTTCAATCTGTCACCAGGCATTCGAAAGGATCTGTCTTATGAGCGATCTCACGCCGAGCAACACAAATACAGCAAAAGGCACTCATACCGTCACACTGGCAGCCGTTCCGGAGAATTTTGCCGCCGCGCAGGAGCAAGTGCGCGATTTTCTTGAAAGTGTTTCCTGCAGCATGCGCACCCTCTTTGAACTCGACATGGTCGTAGAAGAGGTCTTCATCAATGTTGCCAGCTATGCTTATCCCGACAGCACCGGTATGGTATCTCTGGACCTTACCCTTGACCGGGAGAAGGATTTCCTGTACCTGACTTTCCGTGACAGCGGCATTCCCTATGACCCGCTCCGCAAGAAGTCTCCCGATCTCTCCGCTCCCGCGGAGGAACGTCCGATCGGCGGCCTGGGAATCTTTCTTGTACAGAAATACTCTGATACTCTGTCCTACGAATATGCCGAAGGCGAAAACCGTCTTACCATCGGTAAGAAACTGGACTGAACACCGCTCTTTAGCGTGCTCAGTTCAGACAGCAGTCTCACAGCCATGTGACCGTTACGAGAAATCGAGAAAATCTCCGCTGCTCTTTCCCTTTTCCATCGCGCGCAGTTTCGCCAAAAGGCGCCTGTGTCTCTCACTCACCGCTTTGGCATTGATGCCAAGGATCTCTCCGATCTGCGGGTTCTTGAGTTCCTGCACATAGATCATGCTGAGCAGTTCCCTCTCCTCGTCTGAGAGTTTCTCAAGCAGCCGGTATACTTCCTGGTTGACCGGATTCTTGAGGATCTCATACTCATCGACTGCAGAGGGCTCCGGCGCGTCGTCCAGATTCTCTGTCTTTCTCCGGCCGTTTTTTCGGAAATAATCGATCAGGCAGTTCCTCGCGATGGTGCACAGCCATGTGCGCACCGAGGCCTTTGAAGGGTCGAAACTGTCGTAATGAGACATTGCTCTCATAAATATATCACTCACCAGGTCCTCTGTATTCTCTCTGTGCATCACCTGCATGTAAATATAGTTGTACACATAGGAATACTCCTGCTCATACACTTCCGCAAAATCCGGCTTGTTTCTGATTACACCAAAAGTTTTCACCGTCTTACTCCGCCTTTCCGTTAAGAAATATCCTCATTTCTATATGTCATTGTCAGAACTTCGTCATATACCGCTCCGAAAGGAACGCCGTGCTCTGACGCCGCTCCGCTGACTTTCTCATACTCCGGATGGACTCTTTTGTAATCGCCTTCTCCGCTGATCTTTACGGGGATCACGCCGAACCGGGTCTTTACATCCACAGTCTTCCTTGTCAAAACAGTGCGCTCCATCTCCTGTCTCCGGATCCCGATCGTAGTCGTCTGGCTGAAGATCACTTCTTCCAGCTTCCGCAGGTGTTTCCCGTCGCAGATTACCGTAAGCTCCCACCCCGGCCGGTTCTTTTTCATAAAGACCGGCGCGAAGTGCGCTTCCCGCGCGCCCTCCCGGTAGAGTTTCTCCAGCGCGTAGCCGAGCTGTTCGCCCGTACTGTCATCGATATCGCACTCCAGTTTCCACACCGTGTCCGCTCCGCGGCCCGGATTCTTTGTCTGTTCACAGGGTTCGATCACCATCGCCCGCAGGATGCTCGGGATCTCATATTCCCTCTTTCCTGCGCCGAGACCGGTTTTCCCGATCACGAACCTCTCCGGCAGATCCCTGCGGGTCATCAGAGCCGCTGCAATAGCCGCGCCTGTCGGCGTTACCAGTTCTCCCTTTCTGGAAGTAAACTGCAACGGCAATCTGTGTGCCTTCGCTATGTTCGCCACCGCTGGTACAGGTACCTGCAGGATCCCGTGTTGGCATCGCACTGTTCCGCTTCCTTCCGTGATCCCTGTCACAGCCACATTGCTGATTCCGAGGTCGTCGAAGCAGACTGCCGCTGCCACAATATCGACGATGGAATCGATCGCTCCCACCTCGTGGAAGTGAACTTCATCGACGGGTACGCCGTGCGCCTCGGACTCCGCCTGCGCGAGGATCTCAAAGATCCGCAGCGCCAGGGCTCTTGCTCCCTCTGTCATTTCCAGGTCTCCGATGATCTCCCGGATCTCCCTCATTCCAGTGTGGTGATGGTGATGGCTGTGTCCGTGATCATGATCATGGTCATGGTCGTGGTCGTGATCATGATGATCGTGGTGATGGTCATGGTCATGGTCATGATCGTGGTGATGATCATGGTCGTGCTCATGGTCATGGCTGTGCGTGTGGGCAGAATGCCCGCTCTCCCCTTCGAGGTGTCCGTACAGGTACTCCATGTCGTGGTCGTGCCCGTCGTGTTCCTCATCGAGGATCACATCGAAGTCGCAGCAATCTATGCCCGATTTCTTCACTCTGCTGATCTGTACTTTAAAACCATGTCCGGGAATCCCCTCCAGGACCTTCAGGAGTTTCTCCTGATCCGCTCCCAGATCGAGCAGCGCGGCCACAGCCATGTCGCCGCTGATCCCGGTTCCGCATTCCAGATAAAGGATCTTATCACTGTTCTGCATCCGTTTTATTACCTCCGCAGGCCAGGCGGTTGATCTGTGTCGCCATATAGCCCGCTCCATATCCGTTATCGATATTCACTACCGCGATTCCGTTCGCGCAGGAATTGATCATCGTCATCAGCGCTGAAAGGCCGCCGAAATTCGCGCCGTATCCCACAGAAGTCGGCACCGCGATGACAGGATTGCTCACAAGGCCTCCCACAACGCTTGCCAGAGCGCCTTCCATGCCGGCCACCGCCACAATGCAGTTGGCCTCCTGGATCCTCTGCGTCTGCGAGAGAAGCCGGTGGATCCCGCTGACTCCCACGTCGTAGATCCGTTCCACCTTTGTGCCAAAATATTCCGCCGTCTGCGCCGCTTCCTCGGCCACGGGGATGTCCGCCGTGCCTCCGGTAACCACCGCAATAAGGCCTTTTCTCTCTTTGGGAGTCCTCTCCAGTTTCAGGATCCGCGAGACCGGATCATACTGAATATCCGGAATCACCTTTCTGACCAGCTCATACTGCGCTGCAGCCGCCCTGGTGCCGAAAGCCTGTCCTTCCTTCTCCACCATCCTCTGAAAGATGTTTACAAGAAATTCGTCAGGTTTGCCGCTGCAGAAGATCACTTCCGGAAAGCCGGATCGTATTCTGCGGTGCAGGTCCAGCTTGGCGTACCCCATGTCCTCAAAGGGCTGCCTGCGAAAATGCCCCTCTGCCTCTTCGACGCTCATTGAACCGTTTTTCACCAGTTCCAGTATATCTCTTGTTTCCATAATCGCTCCCGGGCATCTGACATCATTGATCGCGGCTTCAAAGATACGGAATGATCTCTTTCACCGAATAAAAGATCAGATGCGGTTTGACATCTGAATCCGGCAGATCCTTCAACTGCGCCTCGCCGCTCAGCACAAAGATGCCGTACAGCCCGTTGTTCACGCCCGATTTCACGTCCGTGTACAGCCGGTCTCCCACGACGCAGGATTCCTCCGGCTTCGCCCCCATGGTCCTCATCGCGTACTCAATGATCTCCGCCTCGGGCTTTCCTACAACCTTGTCGGGCCTGCGCCCGGTGGACGCCTCCACATAAGCGGAGAGCGATCCGATGTCCGGTATGAAGCCGGTCTTCGTCGGGCAGTTGAAATCCGGGTGTGTTGCCACATAGGGAAGCCCCTCCCTGACCAGGTCACAGAGCCTGCACAGGTCTCTATAATGAAAACTCGTGCAGAAACTGGTGACAACCATATCCGGGTGCTCTTCATCGATCAGAACGCCCCTCGCCTCGAACTCCATCTTCACCATCGGATTCCCGAAGAGATAAATGCGCTTCCCCGGATACTTCCGTTTGAGATAATCCACCGTCGCGTGTCCGGAAGTGATCAGCTGCTTCTCCGGGTCGATGACAAGCCCCATATTAAGAAGCTTTTCAACATAGATCGACGCGCTCTTGGAGGAATTATTGGTCATAAAGCAGTACTTTCTGCCCGTTGCCGTCAACTTCGCCAGAAAGTCCTTGGCTCCGTCGATCCAGAGATTATCCAGATAAACTGTGCCGTCCATGTCCAGACAGAAATTCCTGATCCGCGGAATGATTCCCCCGGGATCACAGTTCACGCGATATTTAGTTCTCACCATGTCCCGCTCCGGCATCCCTCTCCGCGCCTCCTGCTGTCCATTATACTGTATCTCAATCAATTTTTCACAAATGGCTTTCCGAAAACACCTGTTTCCGGCCCGCATTTATAAAATGCCGCCCAGCCGGGCTGCTGCGCTGTGATCTCGATCCTGTCCGATCCGAAAGGCTTCTGCAGGGACAGTTTCCAGGCATGAAGCCCCATCGCTTCCTGAGAGATCCCGTTTCCGTACAGAGGATCTCCCACAAGGGGATGACCGATCCGGGCCATGTGGACCCTGATCTGATGTGTCCTTCCGTGCTCGATCCGGCAGGCCAGCAGTGTCCTCGGCCCGCCCTTCGGACCTTCCGTCTCTGCCAGTACTCTGTAAAAAGTCCGCGCAGCCTTTCCGTCCGGCGCGCAGATCATAAGGTGGGAGCCTGGCGCCTCTCTGCGGAGCGGGAAGTCCACAACACCCTCCGGCAGTTCAAATCGTCCTTCCGCAAGGGCCAGATAGAGCTTGATCAGTCTTCCGTCCTCCCTCTGCCTCTGGATCATCGCTGCAGCTTCCGAATTTCTGGCAAAAGTCACAATACCCGAGGTCTCCCTGTCCAGTCTTCCAGTCACCCGCATATCCATCGCAGTGCCTGTTCCGCCCAAATGCGCCGCTGCCTGATTGGCGAGCGTATCGCTGTAATGTCCGGGAGAGGGGTGACAGACCATACCTGCCGGTTTATTGACGATCAGCAGATCGCTGTCCTCATACAGGACCTGCAGAGGATATTCTGCCAATTCCGGAGCCGGCGCCTCCCAGATTTTGCCCGGCTTTCCGCCTTCCGTATCCCTTCTAAGGACCTGCTCCGTAAGCCCGATCGTCAGGAATTCTCCTTCCATGAGGACATGGCTGACATAAACCTTCTCCCCATCGACGCGGATTCCCTCCTCCTGGAACTTGAGTCTGCTGATCTGATGCCCTGAGAAAGAAAGCTCCTCCTGCAGGAACTGCCTGACGGATCTTCCTGCCATCTTCCGCGTCACTGTAAATTCGAGCCTGCGCTTCATGGGCAGTTCTCCCGGTCTTCCTGTTCATTGCGCGTCATCTCTGTATCGTCCTTCAGGATCACTTCCAGACAGTGATACAGAAGCTGCGCCGTGATCCCCCAGATCACCCCGCCGCCGGTCTCATAGAAATAGAACCTGCGCGGAATGCTGTGCCAGGGGTAGTTCTTCCCGCCCGGCAGGAGCTCATAGGGGAAATCCTCCGGCGTCTTCACCACCATGGAAGCATCGCTGATCCGCGGCTTGTGGGAAACAAACCAGCTCAGGGGCACACAGAAGACCCTCTCAACTTCCTGCTTGGAGTAAGTTCCCTCATAATCGTACAAAATACCGAGACAGGAGCTGATCTTCGCCCCCCCGGGGCCGGTCATGGCGTGCATCGGGGCGATCACCTCGATCTTCTCCCGGGGGATCAGCAGCTCCTCCGAAGTCTCTCTGACTGCCGCTTCCTCCGCGGACTCGTTCTCCTCGATCCTTCCGCCCGGAAAGCAGATCTCGCCGCCCTGCCGGATCCCCGACTGGCGAACCTCAAACAGGATGCCGGGCTCCCCGCCGGTCTCCACCAAAGGGATCAGGACTGCGTTCTTTCTTGAGACGGAACTGACCTCTTCCAGTGTCCGTCCGGCAGTTTTACTGCGGATCTTCTCCATCTGTGTCATCTGTTTTGCCGTCCCCGATCACAATTCCTTCTTCCAGTGCTCTTCTGGCGAGTTCTTCCATAAACAGCGCCTTTTCGTTATCCGCTTCCGCCAACGGTGATTCACCTTCGTTCTCTTCTATCTGCTGCGCTTTCTGCGCTCTTACCGCCCGCACTCCGAGTCTGGCGTATTCCGCCGTCTTTTTGGCTTCATTGATCTTTCCCTTCAGTTCCATCAGTTTTTTGAAAACATCAGGGACGATCCCGTCTTTCTGCTCCATCTCCTCATAGAAAGCTCTGCCGCCGCTGGCAAAGAGTTTTTTGAGCACAGCGGACATCTCCGACTGCTGATCTTTGGGAAGGTCCCTCACCATCTGGATCGCGTCCGCCAGATCTCTGAGGCTGATATCCTTCATATCCTTCACAGTGTCGGCTCCCAGCGCCTGCAGGATCCCGAAGATCTGATCCACAAAGATCCGGCGCGCTGCGTCGTCGACATTCTCAAGCCACTCGCTCAGCACCTTTTCAAGATAAATACTGTCGCTTGACCTCTGTGTATTGATAAAGCTGTTTCCAAGCACCTCCCATGAGAGCGCGTCGTGCTGCATGATCCCTTTCCGGCTGCTCTTGACAACGATCGCGCTTCGTCCCGCGTTGAGCAGGCGCCCGATGATGGAGTCCTGAGGGATTATGTTGATCGTGCGGTCCATGATCTGTTGATATTCCGGCTTGGTTGTAACTTCATCCCGAAATCCCGGGGAGTCGTTGCAGTATACCTCCAGAATCTGCTTCTGGATCGCTTCTCCCGCGAAGGATGACGCGAATGCGGCAAAGTTTCCTCCCTTCGAGTGGCCTCCCACTCTCAGTTTCAGAGCCGTATCGCTGAAATTCTTCTTAAGATACTCGGCCGCAAGTTTCTGTCCCTCCGTCATGGACATAAAAGAGAGATTAAAGTCTTCCTTCCAGCCGACCAGAGTCTCATCGGTGCCGCGAAACGCCACATAAACCGTTCCGTCCTCAAGTTCAAACTGGACTGCAGACATCTGTGCCTCGGCGCTCTTGCTCACAAAATTGACATAACCGCACATCTTCGTGTTTCCAAACCGCTTGCTCTCCGCTACAGGTCTGAGCAGGAAAGGGGAAAGCTTGGAAAAGCTCTCTCTCTTCCTTATTTCCTCTTCGGTGTGGGTTTCCCAGTATCTGCGGCAAACATCTGCGATAGGCATCGGATAATCCCTGCTCTCAAAGACGATCCCGTCGTAATCCACGTAAGCCATCTGCGCCAGTATCAGATTGTCGACTATATTGAAGGGATCCTTGTCAAAAGTCAGATCACCTCTCCATTTGAGGTAATCGTTCATATTATTTTTTACATCCATGGTCTGTTCCTTCCAAATGAATAAATCTTCCCGGAAAAAATATAAAGCCTGTGTGTGTAAAAACTGTGTATCCGGTCTCTATTTATCAAGTATAACCGAAATCTCCGCAAAAAGTCACATTGAACTGCGTTCAGCAAAAAAGAAGCCGCGAAGCCTTGGAGGCACTTCCCCCATTTCTTCACAGCCTCTTTTGTGTCCGTTTTACTTACTTGATGATCCTTACTCTCCATACACTGGGGATCTGCGCTATTTTGTCCACCAGCTCCTGACTTACCGGCGCGTCCAGATCAAACATCGTGTATTCGACGTCTCCCTTGGATTTACTGGTCATCTCGGAGATGTTCACATCGCTTCCGCCGATCAGTGTCGTCAGGCGGTTGATCATATTGACCTTGTTCTCGTGGAAGATCGCGATACGGCTCGCTGAGCGGCATACGCCCATGCTGCAGGCCGGATAGTTGACGCTGTTGCGGATGTTGCCGTTCTCAAGGTAATCCATGAGTTCCTCGGCCGCCATCACAGCGCAGTTGTCCTCGGACTCCTCTGTGGAAGCGCCCAGATGAGGCGTCGTGATGCAGCCCCTCACTCCGGCGACGGTGGGGTTGGGGAAATCGGATACATAGCGGCGGACCCTGCCTGCCCCGATCTGCTCGATAACAGCTTCCTCATCGACCAGGACATCTCTTGCCATATTGATGAGGATCACGCCCTTCTTCATCTTTTTCACAGCTTCTCTGCTGATCATTCCCTTCGTGGAAGGGAGCGCAGGCACGTGGATCGTGATGAAATCGCATCTGTCGTAGATCTCATTGATGTCAAAAACGTGTGTGATCTTCCTGTTCAGGTGCCACGCCGCGTCTACCGACACATAAGGATCATAGCCGAAAACTTCCATACCGAGTTCTACTGCCATATTGGCCACGCGCACGCCGATCGCGCCAAGTCCGATGATGCCCAGCCTCTTGCCGGCGAGCTCAGTGCCTGCGAATTTCTTCTTTTCCTTCTCAGCGGTCTTCGCGATATCCGCGTTATTCCAGTTCGCGCGGACCCAGTCGACTCCCTCCACGATATCACGGGATGCCAGGAGCATTCCTGCCAGGACCATCTCCTTCACGCCGTTGGCATTCGCGCCGGGTGTGTTGAAGACCACTATGCCCTCTCTGGCGCAGCGATCCAGCGGAATATTGTTGACGCCGGCGCCTGCTCTTGCGATCGCCAGAAGTTCCGGCGAAAACTCCATATCATGCATAGCAGCGCTTCGCACCAGAATCCCCTGAGCCTCGGAAATCTCTTCCGTTCTCTCGAAATTCGGTGTGAATATCTCCAGTCCTTTGTCCGAAATGTTGTTGAGACATGCGTATTTGAACATCGTTTTTGTCCTTTCTATGACTATACCCCTATGTCATATGCCGACAACGAGATATTTTACAACGCTTTTTCGCACTGCACAATATCCCAATTTTTTCACAGAATTTTCGCTGGTATTTTTTGCCGCCGGGAATATAATGGACATGTTACCGGAAATTCGTATACTATAATAAAAACGGAGGTATCAATATGGCTGATATGAATAATATGAATAGAGAATACAGACTTGAGCGCATGAACAATTATGCAGGCACTGCGGTGAACGAGCGCACTTACAACCTGACCATCGGTCTGACCCTTCTGTGGGGCGTCCTGATCAACATTGTGATGGCCACATTCTTCACTTACCAGATTCTGTCCCTTAACTACATTCTGGTCATCGTGCTGTATTTTGCCGGCACACTCGGATGCTCTTACCTGGTCCACAGATCTGACAGCCCGGCTGTGAGTTTCGCCGGCTTTACCGGTATGGCGATTTCCATGGGGCTTCTGCTCACATTCTATGTGACGGCCTTCTCCGGAAATTCCGTGGCCTACGCCTTTATCGCGACCGGCCTTGTGACAGTGATCATGATCATCCTGTCCATGCTGTATCCCGCGTTCTTCCAGAATCTGGGCAGAACGCTGATCATCTCTCTTCTGGGATGCATCCTCGTGGAATTTGTGGGCAGTATCCTCTTCCGCATTCCGCTGACTTTCATCGACTACATCGTCGCTCTGATCTTCTGCGGCTACATCGGACTGGACTGGAACAGAGCCCAGCAGTATCCCAAGACTCTCGACAACGCGATCGACAGCGCGGCAGACATCTACCTGGATGTCGTGAACCTGTTCGTCAGGATCCTGTCGATCACGGGAAAGCGCAGAGATTGATATTGAATTGTATAAAAGAGGGCTGCCGCGCTGATGCGGCAGCCTTTTTTCATGCATCTAAAGATTGATCCCTCTCCGACTCCTTCGCCTTGAGGATGCTTCGCTGCAGTTCATTGTTCTCGCGGCGCTTCCGCAGTCTGTTGACGATGCGGGTCTGGTAGATGTAGTTCACAATGGCTGCCAGCGGGATCGATATGATGACGCCGAGGATCCCGGAGAGCCTTCCGAAGAAGATGATGGAGACCAGGACCCAGACAGCGGGAACCCCGAGAGAGTCGCCGAACAGCTTGGGCTTCAAAATATAGCCGTCGATGGTCTGCAGGATCAGGGTAAAGAGAAGAAACCACAGGGCGTACCAGGGATTGACAAGCAGCAGGATCAGAGCGCCCACTATGCCTCCGACGAAAGGACCGAATGTCGGGGCCATGTTCGTGACACCTACCAACACGGACACAAGGACCACATATGGCATTCCGGCGGCTGCCATGAACAAACCGTTGGAGACGCCGATAATAATACCGTCCAGCACATCAAAGATGATATAGCGGAGCATAATATTGTGGCAGTTCTTCAGGAAATCTATTGTGCCCGGATAAACGGAAGGAGAGAGGACCGATTCGAGAAGGAATTTAAAGCCGGCCTTGATGTTGTCCTTGGCGCTGAGAAAGTAGACTGCGAGAATAAACGAGATCACGGCTTCAAAGATACTCTTAGTCAGATTGATCGAAGTGTTGACTATGTTGTTCAAGCTCCTGGGCAGCAGGGAGCTGAGGGTATCGAGGAGACTTCCGCTGGAGTTGATCAGTCCCGATATGTCGAGATTCATTTCCAAGGCGTAGTCATTCAGGCGTCCCAGAAGGCGCTGCATGGAACTGGCATAGCTGTCGAAGCTGCCTACGAATTGCACGATGCCGCTTATGACCTGCGGGATCAGAGATACCAGCAGGATCAGAGCTACAAGCAGGAAAGAGACGATCGCGCAGAAAACAGAGAGATTGCCGCGCAGTCTCTCGGAAGGTACATTGGCAAAAAGCGATTTTTTATAAAAATCCACAAGCGGATTGAGGATATAAGCGATGATCGCGGCGAGGACAATGGGATACAGAAAGTTTCCAATGCCGTGTAAAACGCGCCCGATGACATCCAGATGCGTCAGGACCGAGAAGAGGACTACCGCGGAGCAGGTCGCGATCGTATATGCTACCCAGGGGGTGTTGAGATTGTTTTTATTAAATGGTTTCATTGCGTGGACCCTTCCGATGTGTGGTTACAGAAGCGGCGGTAGGAAGCCTCTAATCCCTCGTCTGATACATGATCCTGTCATAGCCCTGCCAGACGATCCGGTATTTCTGTTTTTCACAGATCCGGTTCAGGTCTGACTTTTCAGAGAGAAGAACAAACTTGCTGCGGACGCTTCCGTTCGTCAGAAGCTTTTCCAATACGGCAGTCTGGCACACATTGAGAGAAGTATAGGTAGGAAGCATGTATTCCCACTGCAGGTTTTCGGATTCGGGAAGTTTGGCAATTGTGTTGTCCCATGGATCATTCTCAAGGGGCAGGATCCCCCGGAATTCAATCTCCAGTGCCTGCTCGTCCGCTGTACTGAGCGTTCTTTCGTCGATCTGCGGCAGCCGGAAATTCTCCGGAGCCCTCACAACGAAGAAAGCCATTACCGCCAAAAGAGCGATCTCGCCGGCGATCCGCTCGAAACCGATCGTGTTCTCCCCGCCGCCAAGTTCAATGAGAAGGAGCCCGTAAGCCAAAGTGACGGAAAGCATCATTCGGTGCAGCTGTATGGGGCTGTACAGGACGACGTTGGCCTCATAGATCGCGGCGCCTCCGAGAAGCATGAAGAAGATCACGGCGCAACGGCCGTCTCTTTTTTTGTCTCCGGCATACAGAGAGCGGATCAGCAGGATCAGCAGCAGTAAGGACTGGGCAAAATACAGAAGGGGAATGCCTCCGGCCCACCTGCTGGCAGACAGGTAGCCTTTGATCTCCCTCAGGGCATCCAGATTGGCCCGCAGGATCTGCTCGGCCATCTTCACCGGGGAGCCGCTGCTGAGCAGCTGCTTCAGCGTTTCCGTCTGCGTGCTGTCAAAGAAATAACGCGCGACATTGTAACCCGTAAAGAAAAAAAACAGACCCACCGAGGCTGCGGCAGAAAGAACGCAGAGCAGGAAGAAAAGTGCTCTGGCACTGCCGGAAAGGGCACTTTTTTGCCGGAATATCATATATACGGGAATCAGAAGCAGCGGGAAATAATACGGGCGCATAGTATTCCAGAAAAAGACGATCAGGATCATCGCAAGCAGGGCCGCTTTCTGCGAGGAAGCCGGTGCGAACGGGTGCCTGATCATCCACAGTACCAGTGCCGTAAACAGGATCAGAAAGAAGTTGTAGCTGCTCTCCGTCATGCCGGACCAGATGTAACGCCCTGCCACAAGGTAGGTGACAAGAAAGAGCGCCGTGAAAAAGCCTTCTTTCGCCTTGGGACGCACTAAAAGGGCATAGAAGAGACCTGCCAGGACGGCAAGAGCCGCGTTGCTGTAATAGATGAAATTGTGGCCTTCCACACCTGTAAAAAAGGACAGGAAAAAATAAGGCAGATAAGTAAAAATATTGTAAGGCCCGTACGCCAGATTCGCGGGCGCGTCCTCGTTGAAGCCGTACATGCCCCTTGGATAGAACTCGTAGCGGAGAAGCCGGATCACGCGAAAATAGCCGACTTCGTCATTCCATGCGGTGTTCCAGGCGTCCAGCCTGAGAGCGGAGGTGCCCGTCAGAAGCTGCAAAAGAGCGGCGCTTATAAAGGGTGCGAGTATGATCAGGATCCAGAATAAGACCGCTGCCGGCCGTATACGGCCGGCGGATGAGGGGCGCGGGTCATCGGACGAATAATAAGACATTACACTACCTCCGTGATTATCATAAGCTGCTTTTATTATACAACAGCATGACGCAGGGGCAAACAAGGCGGGAGACACAAAAAGGGAACAGGAGGAAATAAAGTGCGGTTACAGTCTGTCGGAAGAGGGAAAAAAGCGTATAATAATATCATATGCAAGTTTATGAACTGCTGACTCAGGAGGACACTTATGGAAAACACTCAAAAGAGAAAGATCAGCGGGACAGGATGGGTCATGATCGCGATCAGCCTGATGATCCTGTTCACCTGCGGTTTTCTCACAGCACTGGTAGGTATCGACTACGGCCCTCATGAAGAGATCGCCCTGAGCCTTACGCCCGGAGATCCCATCGGCCTCTTCAAAGCCCATCCGGAGCCGCTCTGGCATCTGATGACTTACGCGGCAGTAAAGCTCTTTCACTGCAGAGTGGAGATCGCGGCGGGCCTCGTGTCGGGATTATTGATCGTGCTGACTTATATCGTCGCCTTTGCGGCAATCCGCAGGACGGTGCCCGGACTTGAGTCCCATGAGATCGCAGGCCTCGACCTGGTCCTGCACCTCGTCGCTGCGATCTATGTGCCCATGTTCAACAAAGAGCCCTATCTCGGGCAGGGCACTCCGAATATCTGGCATAATCCCACAACGATCGCGGTCGGACCGATCGCGCTCCTGGTCTTTGTACTGACGGCTTCTATAGTCATACAGGCGAATAAGGAGGAGTTTGAGAACAGCATTCCTGCAGGCAGAGCCATACTTACGTCAATCCTGCTGATCCTTTCCTGCCTTGCGAAACCGAGCTTCGTTCAGGTGTACTATCCCGCGATCTTCACGCTGATGGTCATCTGGCTGATCATGTACAAGGGCAAGAATCTCAGAACGGCTATCCAGCTCTTGCTGATGTGCCTTCCGTCTCTGGCGGTCATGATCCTTCAGTTCGTTATCGCTTTCTACGGCGGGAACTCCAAATCCGGCGGCATTACGATCGCTCCCTTTGTCGTGGCGGGAGCCAGGACCCCCTCCATTGCGATCTCCATGCTGCTCCTTCTGGCTTTCCCTCTCCTGATGCTGGTCCTCTCGGCGATCAGAAAGAGCGTGTCCTGGGGCGATATTTTCGCATGGCTCATGCTTTTGTGGGGCCTTGTGTGGAGGCTGTTCCTGGCTGAAAAGGGAGAGCGGACTTACCACGGAAACTTCTCGTGGGGATACATGCTGGCGGTCTATCTGGTCTGGTATACCGCTGTCAGAAGTTACCTCAAGCTCTACTTCAGCGAGCAGATGACAGGCAACAAGAGGGGCGCCGGATTTGTGCTGGCGACCATCGTCCTGGCGCTGCATCTGGTGTCCGGCATCTATTACCTGATCTATCTGATCGCGCTCGGACACGGAATGTAAACCGGAAAAAGTGTGTGAATGTTTAAAATAAAAAAGGAGAATCGAAATGGCAATTTTCAAAGGCGCGGGTGTCGCTATTGTAACGCCCATGAAAGACAACGGAGAGATCAATTATGAGGTGCTGGGCGCGCTGATCGAGGACCAGATCGCCGGCCACACAGATGCGATCATTATCTGCGGAACGTCCGGCGAGGCGCCGACGCTTGAAGACGACGAGCATCTGGAGGCGATCCGGTACACGGTTGAGAAGACAGCGGGCAGGATCCCTGTCATTGCCGGAACGGGATCCAACAATACCGCCCACGCGATCATGATGTCCAAAGAAGCTCAGCAGCTCGGCGCTGACGGCTGCCTTCTCGTTGCACCCTATTACAACAAGGCGACACAGAACGGACTGTTCCAGCACTTCTCGGCGATCGCCGGCGCGATCGATATCCCCTGCGTTCTTTACAACGTTCCGTCCAGAACGGGATCCAACATCCTGCCCGAGACGGCCGTCAGGCTTGCAAAGGAAGTTGAGAATATCGTGGCGATCAAAGAGGCATCGGGCAACATCAGTCAGGTTGCCAAACTCGCAACGCTCGGAGACGGCATCATCGATATCTATTCGGGCAACGACGACCAGATCGTTCCGATCTGCTCTCTGGGAGGTATCGGCGTGATCTCCGTGCTCTCCAACGTAGCGCCCAAGGAGACCCACGACATGGTAGCGTACTGCCTGGCAAACCGCTACGACGAGGCACGCAAGCTGCAGTTCAAGTCCCTGGATCTTGTAAACGCGCTGTTCTGCGAGGTCAATCCCATCCCTGTAAAGGCCGCGCTGTGCATGCAGGGCTACGCGGTGGGACGTCCCAGACTTCCGCTGACGGAGATGGAGCCTGCGCATCAGGAAGTGCTCAGGAAAGCTATGGTGGAATTCGGATGTCTGTAAGGACAATAAAAAAGGCTGCCGCATCAGCGCGGCAGCCCTTTTTATTATCTTGCCTCCACATAATTGAAATACGCCCCCACAAGGTTCGCCTCGCTCCCATATCCGCAGCTGACGAGCTCTGTCTTGGGCAGCGCCGGGTCAAAATAGGGCCCGGGGTCACTGTAGATCTCATCCAGACATTCCTGAATGGTCTCAAGAAGGATCGGCTGGCTGCTGATCCCGCCTCCTACAGCCACTTTTTCCAGATCCAGAAGGATCGTGAGGTTTGCGATCTGCATGGCGACCTGCATGCAGAATCTGCGCAGGACCTTCAGGGACATAGCGTCCCCGGCATTTACCCTTTCGAAAAACTGCCTGCCGGTTATGAGCGGATCAGTGCTGAAGTTGACGAATCTGCGGTTCAGATCCAAAAGACCAGTTGTACTGCAGACCATGCCGACGGTAGTTCCGGGGTCGTGCCAGTCCGTATTTGTGAGGCGCATGAAACTGAATTCTCCCGCCGTGAAGTGACTTCCGTTCAGGATCTCTCCGTTGATTATAAGACCGCCCCCGACGCCGGTTCCGATGATATAGACACTCGCGTTGCGGCAGCCCTTCAGGGATCCGGCACGGAGTTCAGCCAGCGCCGCGCACTTGCCGTCGTTGGCGATGCGGACTTCCGCCCCTGTTCTTTCGGACAGCGGACCTGCCACATCCCTGCCGTGATTATAGCGAAGCGCGCCGCCGCCCAGGCACCTGCCCTTTTCGCTGTCGATAAAGCCCGGAAGACACATGGCGATCCCTTCTGTTTCCTCTTTGTAGGGCTCATAGAGACTGCAGAGCAGGTCGAAAAACTCCTCCTGAGAGCCCATCGGAGTCGGCACACTGCCGGCTTTTTCTCTCTCAAGAGATTCATCCATAACACAGTATTTGATCTCGGTTCCACCCACGTCAAAGACCATCAGCTTCATAAAGACTTACTCCTTTTTATCCTTAAAAACAAAGAGTTTGCTGAAAACATAGTTCGCAATGGTTACCATCACCTGATCCAGGAGCTTGGCCACCTTGTCGTTCATCCCGAAGAGAGACACAGTCACAAACATGAACACCATGTCCATCACAAGGGTCCCGATCCTCGCCGTGACGAAAGCGCCCGCTTCTTTTACAATCTCCGTGCTCTTGCTCTCAAACACGAATTTACGGTTCGCCCAGTAGGCGAATATCACCGCGCAGACCCAGGATACTATATTGGCAGCCTGAAGCTGAATAGGGTTTTGCGGGTCGAGGACTGTCAGGACAAGCCCGTAATAGACCGTCAGGCTCACCACAGTGGTCAGGACACCGACAATCAGGTAGTTGATGATTTCCTTATACTTCAAATACAGTTCTTTAATCTTATCCAAATCAAGCCTCCTGCTCAATCAGTCTGTCTTCCGGAGAGGTGGTCCGCCACATCTCCTTCCTGAGACTCCAGGAGAGACAGCCTTACGCTGCGGATCCCCATGCCTCCCAGTGCAAAAAATACCTTTAAGTAAAATGTAAAACTCATGACGGAAGGAAGCTCGATGGAGATCTTCTTCCACTCATTCTCAGCTCCGGACAGAGAAACCGTCTCGATGGCGTGAGAGCCGATCGATACAGACATCGGGATCTGCGCCAGGGCGTTATCCAGTTCCGAGCGAACCTCCGCCTCGAGAAGGTAGGTTCCTCTCTCCGATATCTGCACTTCGATGATGTTCATGGAGCCCTTGCCCGTCATGATCTTGTCCGCGGGAATCACGCAGCTCTTTTCTACCCGGACACTGATCGTGGTGCCGCCGCTGCGCTCCTCTTCTTCCCTTGCCTTTTCAAGGCTTCTGTCGAGGTCGGTCTCTCTTCCGTACATACGCAGATAAGCCGGCGTGTCGATGAGGAAACGACAGATATTGCGGGCTGCTCTCTGCAGTTCTCCCCTTGTGATCCTTCCTTCTGCCAGTCCCTCGGCCGTATCGTCACCGTTCGCGTTCTTTTCAGAGCTGAAAGTGACCATGTACAGATCATTCTGGGCTCTTATCATCGTGGAAGTCTGTTTGATGCTCTCGGGACCGTTCTCCTCGCTTCCGGCCGCCCACCAGTCAGTCATGACAATGCCGCCGAATCCGAACTGGCCGCGCAGGATCGTCGTCAAAAGATCGTACTGGGAAGCTGTCCACGACCCGTTCACCGATCCGTAAGTAGTCATGACGGATGTCGCCGCGCCTTCACGGACCGCGATCTCAAATCCCTTGAGATAAATTTCCCTGAGCGCTCTCTCCGATATGACGCTGTCCGCCTTCATGCGGCGGTACTCCTGGTTGTTGGCGCAGAAATGCTTGATCGTGCCTGCCGCCATGCTCTCGCGCATGCCGCGCAGCTGCACGACTGCCATTTTTCCCGTGAGGAAAGGATCTTCTGAAAAATACTCGAAATTTCTGCCGTTCAATGGATGTCTGTGGATATTCATGCCGGGTCCGAGCAGGGAATCGATGCGGTTCTTGCGCAGTTCCAGTCCCTCCCAGTTGTAGAGTTCCTTGACCAGCACATTGTTCCAGGTGCAGGCAAGACAGGTGCCGGAGGGCATCGAAAATGCCTTTGTCCCGCTGTCCATGCGGATCCCGCTGGGTCCGTCGGAGCAGCAGCCGAGAGGTATGCCGAAGCCGAGCAGCCTGTCTGTTACGCCGCCGAAAGCCGCCGCTGTGCCGGGAGTGACCTTGGGGGAACACATGCCCTCACCTCTGGTGAGGCAGATCAGGTCTTCGTCGGTGAGCTGCGCGAGGAAATCATCCATGGACACCTTGCCGTCTCCGACGTCGCAGAGTTTCCAGCCCTTGTCTCCGGTATAGGCAATCTCCGCCGGAAGTCTCTGTGCTCTTCTTTCAAGGGGCGGCACGGTCCTCAGCGGGACAGGCTCATAGGTCAGTTCATAAGGGCTTTCCTCTCCGGCTGCATCTGCTTTCCGCGCGGGTCTCATTCTGTCAAATGCAAGGATCGGCGCCATCGCCTCCTCGAGCTGTTCGATGGGGGCTGTACCGCTTAGCCGGAAGCTCCCACAGGGCTTTGTGTCTCTCACGCTGCTGCCAAGATGGAATACATACTCGCCCTCCTCGAGGACCCAGCAGGACTTATAGCCTGTCACTCCGCTGTCATCGTAACTCGCGATCGCTCTCACCGGCACTTTCAGGCGCAGGTCCTGATGCTCCCCGGGATCCAGGTTGATGGTCTTTCTGTAGGCGCACAGCACTCTGGCGGGCTTTCCGAGCTTTCCCTGAGGTGCCTCGCAGTAGATCTGCACCACTTCTTTGCCGGCGGCATCACCGGTATTCACAACTCTGACCCGGAAATTGATCGTGTCGTCCCCCGCACTCTCCATTCCGAGTCCGCGGACTTCGAAGTTTGTATAGGAGAGTCCGAACCCGAAGGGATAGAGGACCTTCTCCTTCGCGAAGGTTTCAAAATATCGATACCCCACATAGATATCTTCCGCATAGAAATTCCTGTCGGGATCACCAAAGCCCTTGTCAGAAGGATAGTCGCTGACATTATACGCAATCGTATCCGTCAGTTTACCGCTGGGAGAGACCTCCCCCGTCAGCACGTCCAGGACTCCGTTTCCGCCCTCCTGGCCGCCCTGCCAGATGTAGAGGACCGCTGCCGGGCGATATTTTGCCACCCATTTCATGTCGATGATATTGCCCACGTTGAGAAGAACAATGGTGCGGGGAAAAGCCGCGCAGACTCTCTCCAGCATCTTTTCCTCCTGTTCAGTAAGGTAGTAGCTGCCGCCTTCGGGCTTGTTGTCCTGATCCTCTCCGGCGGTCCTTCCGATTATCACGATCGCGGCGTCTGCCTCTGAGACCGCTGCCTGTACCAGTTCCTCCGAGGGCTCCATCTCCTCCTGGAACCAGGGCTCCGTTCCCCAGCCGCATCCCTCGTCGAAAGGATGATCCGGGAGCCATTCCCCGTAGGCTTTTTCGAGAGAGGGGGCGAGCGCATAGGCTTCCCTTTCAAGAATAGCTTCCCTGACGCCGGTCACATATGTCGTGTTGACCATGCCCCCGGATCCGGTGCCGCTCTTGTAATACCGGAACTGGCTTCGCCCGAACAGGGCGATCCGGCTTCCCTTCGCGAGAGGAAGCGCGTTGTCCCTGTTCTCAAGCATGACGATTCCTTCCGCCTGGGCCTTGCGGGCAACGGAAGCATAAACCTTTGTGCTAAATACTGATTCGCTCATGTCTGGATCCTTTCCGGTATCTCCTCTGCCGTCACTCTTCAACCATGGAGAGGGAGATCCTTTTCTTGGCGGCATCGACGCCGAGTACAGTCACTTCCACCACATCCCCCACGCGCACGACTTCCAAAGGATGTTTGATATATTTTCTACTCATTTTGGAGATGTGGACCAGCCCGTCCTGATGCACGCCGATATCCACGAAAGCTCCGAAATCCACGATGTTGCGCACGGTCCCCTTCAGTTTGAGGCCGGGTTTGAGATCCTCCATGGACAGCACATCGCTGCGCAGGACCGGTGCCGGCATCTCCTCACGGGGGTCCCTGGCGGGCTTTTCAAGTTCCTGCAGGATGTCCCGGAGTGTGGGCTCTCCGATTCCGAGTTCTTCCGCTTTCTTCGCCGGATCCTTCACCATCCGCGCCGCCGCCTTGAAGGACTCCCTGTTCATCGAAAGTCCCATGCTCCTGAGAAGTTCTTCCACCGCCTGATAGCTCTCCGGGTGTACGGAAGTCTCGTCAAGAGGCTGGGATCCTCCCCGGATCCTCAAAAATCCCGCGCACTGCTGGAATGCCTTAGGACCGAGTCCCGCGACCTTGAGCAGTTCTTTCCTGCTGCGGAACGCTCCGTTCTCCTCCCTGTGGGAAACAATGTTCTTGGCCACCGTCTTACTGATGCCCGAAATGTAAGACAAAAGAGAGAAGGAGGCCGTGTTCAGGTCCACGCCGACTCTGTTGACACACTTTTCCACAACGCCGGTGAGGGCGCCGTCCAGCTTTTTCTGATTCATGTCGTGCTGATACTGGCCTACGCCGATCGCTTTGGGATCGATCTTGACCAGTTCCGCCAGGGGATCCTGAAGCCTTCTGGCAATGGAAGCCGCGCTTCTCTGCCCCACGTCAAACTGCGGGAATTCTTCCGTCGCGAGCTTGCTGGCACTGTATACAGAAGCTCCCGCCTCATTGACGATCACATACTGCAGCGGCTTCTTCTGCTCTTTGATAAACTCTATGATCACCTGCTCGGATTCCCTCGAAGCAGTGCCGTTGCCGACGCTGATCACGGATACGTCATACTTGCTGACAAGTTTTCCCAGCTCCTGTTTGGCCTCCCGGACCTTATTCTGAGGCGCAGTGGGATAGATCACCTTTGTATCGAGGATCCTGCCCGTCGGATCCGCCACTGCCAGTTTGCAGCCGGTGCGGAAAGCGGGGTCCCATCCCAGGACTACCTTGCCCGCGATGGGCTGCTGCATCAGCAGCTGCTCCAGATTGGAAGCGAACACGCGGATCGCTCCGTCCTCTGCCTCTTCCGTCAGCTGATTTCTGATCTCCCTCTCTATTGCGGGCGCGATCAGGCGGCCATAACTGTCTTTCACTGCTGCCCTGATATAAGAAAAAGCGTCCGGATCCGGATCCTTGGCTCCGCGGGTCACCTGTCTCTCCAGATAAAAGAGAATGTCGTCTTCGGGCGCCGCTATTTTGACCGAAAGAAAACCTTCCTTCTCACCGCGGTTGATCGCGAGGACCCGGTGCCCCGGGATCCTGCGAACGGCCTCCTCGTACTCGAAGTACATCTCATATACACCCCGCCGCTCCTTCAGCTTAGCGGGCGTCTTTTCATCCGCCTCTTCGTCGTCCTTCGTCTTCTTGCGGGCCTTTTCCGCCGTGACCACAGTTCCTCTGGCCAAAGTCTTCTCCCGGATCCACGCCCTGAAGCGCGCCTCATCGGAGATCTGCTCCGCGATGATATCCATCGCTCCTGCGATGGCCTCATCGGCATCCTTCACCTCTTTCTCCGCGTCAACATAGCGGACCGCTTCCCCGCGCACATCGCTCCCCGGTTTCAGGGCCAAAATATAGTCCGCCAGACCCTGCAGGCCCTTCTCCTTCGCGATCCCCGCGCGGGTCCTTCTCTTGGGACGGTAAGGAAGATATAAATCTTCCACTTCCACCAGCGTCTGCGCCGCCTCAATCGATGCCTTCAGCTCTCCTGTGAGTTTCCCCTGCGCTTCTATGCTCTCCATGACCTTGGTCTTGCGCTCCTCAAGAGAACGAAGGTAGGTCAGGGACTCCCCGAGTTCCCGGAGCTGTTCGTCAGTGAGGGTTCCCGTCGCCTCTTTTCTGTATCTGGCAATGAAGGGGATCGTGTTACCCTCGTCTATGAGTCTGACTGCCGCCTCCACCTGCCAGTTTTTTACGCCCAGTTTCCGGGCTATCGTTTCAATGATCTGCATTTGGTCTTCTGCTCCTTAATGATTGATACTCTTATCATAATAACACACTTAAGCGTTTTCGCCATTGCCATTCTTCCGCGGTCCGCGGCTCTCTTTTTTTATGGAATATTATATGATAAGATACACTGAAGGCATTTCCCGGAGGTCTATAATGAAAACTTCAACACTAAAAAACAGGGCATCGTACTATTTCAGATTCACACTTCTTTTTCTGCTCACCGCGCTGATCATATACGCTCCTTTTATTCTCACACAGAAGAGTTTTGTCTGGGCACACGACTCCTATACGCAGCATCTCAAGGCAATGATCTTCATTTCCAGATGGTATCGCCAGACATTAAAATCGCTTCTCAAATTTGATTTTAAGGCAATCTCCACTTATTCTTTCAGTATCGGATACGGTTCGGACGCTATGAGCACCCTCGCTTACTACGGCGTAGGCGACCCTTTCTATCTTCTGAGCGCCCTGGTGCCCGCCAAATATATCTATTTGTTCTACTGCCTGCTGATCCCGGTCAAAAACTACTGCTCGGGCCTTGCCATGTCCGCACTCTGCCGCTTCCGCTGGCCCTCTGCGGAGCATGACAGGGGATGCCTTGCCGGCTCCATGATCTATACATTCTGCGGATTCGCGCTGATCACCTGCTTCGGTCAGCCGATCTTTCTGGACGCGCTGATCATCTTCCCGCTCGTTCTTCTCGGGATCGAGAAAGTACGGGACGGCCGCAGGCCCTGGACATTTATCATTTCCGTCTTTCTTGCGACCGTGAGCAATTTCTATTTTATCGTCAGCATTGTGATCCTGGCCGTAATGTACGCCTGCTTCCGCTATTTCCCCATTGCGCGCGGAGAATTTAAGCGCCGTTTTGCTGAGATCGGCGTTCTGTTTGCCGCCGGCACAGTCGGCGTCGCCATGGGAGGTGCGATTCTGCTGCCCATGGCTGTCACGGTCTTTGGCAACAAGCGCATTGCTCTCAAGCCGGCCATCAATCTTTTCTATGACGCCCGCTCCTGCCGCATGCTGCCGCTGGATTTCCTTGCATGCAATGAAGTGAAATACGGCTCCCTGTGCTATGCGGGAACCGCGCTCCTGTGCGTCTTTCTCCTCTTTTGCGCAAAGGGATTTATCAAACTGCGCCTGCAGTTTCTTCTGTATTCAGCGCTTCTGTTCATCCCTGCTTTCGGCTATCTCACCAACGGTTTCTCCTATCCGATCAACCGCTGGTGCTGGGCTTATTCCGCTCTGATCGCCATGCTGGTCGCGGAACTGTGGCCCCTGCTCTTTACACTGACCCGCATACAGAAAAAAGTGATGGCCGTCGGCTTTACTCTCTATTTTGCCGTGTGCTTCTTCCTCTCCTATGAACTGGAGATCAATTTCCTGGTGCCTGTCATCTTCACCGGATTTACGCTCTTTCACCTGTTCCTCGCCCAGAGATCGGAGTTTGCGGCGGAAGAACCCGCTCAAGTCGAAGATCCCGAAGCTGCTGAGCGCCGCCGTGCAAAAAAGATCCTCCGCGCGGAACGAGGGATCCTGCTCCTTACTGTCGTGAGTATCTGCCTTAACGGCATCTGCGAGAACGACCCGCGCTTCAGCGACAGGATCGAAAGTTACAAGGAACTGGACTGCCTTGCCTCCTTCAGGACGGGACTGGGCGCATCTCCGGCCAATGACAGGAACATGTGGCTCAACGATACTTCCCAGATCTCTTCGACGATCGGATTTGACGGAGAATCCTTCGTGAGGGTCTCAAACACGGAGCCGGGCTTCTGGTATCAGAACACCTCCATACTGAACGGACTGTCCTCCACTCAGTCTTTCTGGAGCGTCAACAGCCCCTATGTGCTGGAATATCTGGATTCCCTTGCTGTCTCCGACGTGAACAATAACGCCTGGCAATTCACAAACCTCGACAACAGGGCGATCCTCAACGAGCTGGCTTCCGTAAGCTACCTTTACTGCATGCACCCGGAAAAACTTCCCGCGGGATATTCGGATACCTCCCTGGATCAGAAAACGGCCAACTCTGTTTATCAGAACCTCCGCCCTCTTCCTTTGGGCTATACCTATGACCGCACGATCAGCCGGCAGCAGTTTGACAGTCTCACTCCGGCCCAGAGACAGGAAGTTCTCCTCACCCATGCTGTGACTGCTTCTCCCGGAAGTCTGCAGGACAGCCGGTCCATCGAAGAAATCGCCGCCGGTCTTAACTGCAGAAATGTTCCTTTCAAGAGCGAATGCCTTCATAACAGCGTTGTACAGACAGATGAGCGCACCTTCGTAGTGACCGAGGCGCGGTCCCAGGTTAAACTGACTTTTGATCCGGTCACCGCCGGCGAATGCTATCTCTACATGAAGAACATCGCGTACCAGGAAACCAATCTGCTCGACCTCTACTCCGATGATAAATCCTGTGACCCTGAGGATCAGTTTACTTCCGAAATGTTCAGTGCTCTGACGCCTTACGAGCGCTATAAGATCCGTGTGGCAGTCTATAATTCCCGCCCTGCAAACAATGTGAAGATCGGCGCGGATTTCATGAGCGGGGATACGGTGCTTACCAGCAACGAGGTCAACTACATTCTGCCGGAAAACGAACAGTTCTATTCGGGCAGGCAGGATTTCCTGCTCAATTCCTACACAGTCAGAGAAGGGATCGATACCATTGTGGTCACTTTCCCCAGATCCGGCATTTACCACTTTGACGAGTTCTCCGTGATCGCGGAGCCCCTGACGGACTACGCAGACAAAATTGAGAAACTCGGTGCTGAGTCTCTCGAAAATGTAAAGATCTCTCAGAATAAGAGCAGTTATGTCTCCGCAGGGGTCACAGGGGAGATCACTGTCTCGGACAACAAACTCCTGTGTCTGACAGTCCCCTACTCCGCCGGCTGGAAAGCTTATGTGGACGGAACCCCGGCCGTTCTCGAGAACATAAACCTTATGTTCTGCGGTCTGTGGCTCACACCGGGCCGTCACACCATCGAGCTGCGCTATGAGACTCCCGGTCTTCTCTACGGTCTGTGTCTCTCTGCTGCCGGCCTGCTGCTGTTCCTGTTCTGGATGATCATGACACATCGTGCGGGAAAACGGGGCGGACAGTTTGAATCCGCGATGCCGGAGGAGGAACTCCCCGCTGAGAAGACAGAGGAAGTTCCGGCCGAAGATCTTCCCGCTGAAGAGGCGATGAAAACCGAACCAGGAAATCTTCCCGCCGTGGAAGAACCGGAAAAGCCGACTCCCTGAGGCAAAATGAGCGCAAATAAGGGCTGCCGTTTTAACGGCAGCCCTTTTCCTGTGCTTCTATGAATATCAATCCTCTATGATCCTTGTCGCCCACACGGCGTTTCTCTCACTCAGCTCCTTCGTGATAATGCCGTATTGAGTGCTGTACGCCTCGACCGTCTTTCCGTCTCCCGCGTACATCGCTACATGGTATACATATCCGTTCCTAGCAAAGAAGATCAGGTCCCCCGGCGCCGCGTCGCTTACCGGAATCTGAGTCCCTACCCGCGACTGGGCATCAGCTACTCTGGGAAGTTTATATCCGAACAAACCGTACAGCGTCTGTACAAATCCGGAACAGTCCGCGCCATGCGTCAGGCTGGTCCCGCCCCACACATAGGGATTTCCGACGCATGCGAGCGCTTTTTCCAGTATTTTCTCTCTGATCTCATTATATCTTGCGCCTTCCCTGACAGAACAAAGGCTGTAATAGATCGCCCGATTCTCCCCCGGTGTGATCACTTCTTTTGCAGTACCAAACGAGGACTCTCCTTCTTCTTCAATCTGAGCCTGTACGGAACTGCTCCGGTCCAGTTCATAAGACGGGATAAAGCCGCGCACATCCCCGGACTCCACGAATAACCACTCATCATCCGCCTCTTCGATCACATAGACGAGGTCTCCTTCCTTCAGGCTCCCCACAGTGCGCGCATCGTCACTGGTATCCTCCATGATTCCTGCATCGGACTTCGCAATAGCAGCTTCGGCGTCGATCACAACTTCCTGCGTTGTGATCCTGCGGAAAGCATACGCGTCGTTCTCATAATAGGGAACTGTATCCTGTGCCGTAAAGAAATAAGACTCTCTGGAAACCCCCTCGGGAAGCATTGCCGAAATGCGGGCCGCCCGTTTCTCAAGATACGCAAGAAGTCTCTCCGCTTCATCGCCGCGGATCAATTCCTCCTCGAGGACAAACCCCCTCGCCTTTCCCGATTCCACGTAGATCCATCCGTTGTCCTCATTCTCCAGTTCATAGAGAATGCCGTTTCCGGCTATAGTCCCGACAACATCGGAATCCTCGCTCTGTTCCTCATAGATATACATATCATGAGCGCTGAACGCATAAACCTTGTCGACAGTCGTAAAACGAAAATCCTTGCGGATCTCCGGAAGGTCTGTCACAATGTGCTGCTGTGCGATCAATTCTTCATTGGTGCCGTTGTACTTATCGGCTTCTTTGTAGCCTTCCGGCTCATCCATCTCACCGACCTTGACCGGCTCAATCAGTGCCGCCACTTCAGACGTCGCTCCGGTGCTTCCTTCTTCTGCGTCAGTCATCCCTGTACTGCCCGAGTCCGAAGTATCGCTATAGTCTGAATCGAATTCCCCTTCGGTAGTTCCTGCCGCGCCTCCCGTCGTACTTCCGCCATCGGATGTGCCGGAATTTCCGATGTTCGCACCATCACCGCCCTCGCCGTCATCTGACCGAGCCGGGCTGCCGCCTCCGCCGGTTCCCGCGTTGTCACCGCCGTCATCTCCTTCGGACGGCGTCTCGGGTTCAGGCTCGGGTTCTGGTTCAGGCTCGGGTTCCGGTTCCACTTCCTGTGCGTACTCTTCGCCGGACGTGTTATGGCTGTCAGCTTCACCTGCATGTACTGTATAAGAGGGCACAGACACTGTACCGGTTATCAACGCTAATGACAGGAACAAAATTCCCCATCGCCTGATCAACTCTCTCTTTTTCACAATGCCTCCTGTCTTGCTCGAAAACAATTACAGTTTGCGCAACTCTTTTCACATATCTTTACTCTTTCATCGTATAACAAGTCCATGTTATACAATTGTAATAATTATAGCATCTGCTCCTGTCATTTCCAAGCCTGGCGGCACATGGCGCCTGCTGCCTTGTCCCTGTTTCGGCACAAAGAACTCAGGTCTTGAGAAATCGCAGCGTCGTTGTGAAAATACCGTCTGATTCCTCTGTAGAGTAGTCTCCGTTCATCTCCTCCATAAGCCTCTTGCTTATTCGGGATCCGAATCCGGTGCTCTCCGGTTTTTCCCCCTCGAAAACCCTGACTTTGTTGACCGCCGTGACCTCCACATATTTGTCCCGCTCCCTGCAGCAGATCAGGACTTCGTCCTCCTTGCTCGCGTACTTATTGATATTAGACATGAGATTTCCGAACACTCTTCCGACCGCGTCTCTCTGCACCAGAATCCTGCTGTGCCCGAAGCTGATCTCAGACCGCACAAAAAATCCCTCTCTTTCAAGGCCTGAATTGATATCTCCCAAAAACCCCCGCAGCACCTCGTAAGCCGGCTCCTCCGTCTTCTCCATCTGGGAATAATCCTGCATCGTTGTATAACTGTAGTTCTGGTCCAGGAGATTTTTGAGTCTCGCGCTCTTCTCTCTTGCCCTGGTCAGATACAATTCTGCCGCCGTCTCTCTTCCCTCGATTTCTTTCTGCGCAAAATCCAGATACATGATCAAAGAGGTAAGCGGCGTCCTCAGATCATGCGCGATCTCGGCAAGCGTAAGACGGTTGCTCCTTTCGAGCTGCTCGATCATCACTATTTGAGTCAGCATACTCTTTCTGAATTCATTGACGCTCTCCGCCAGCATCGTGATCTCATCGTCCCCCCTGACGGTGATCTCCTTTGTCAGGTCTCCTCCCTCCAGGACCTGTAATTCCTCATTGATCAGATGAATATACCTGCTCTCTTTGCGGACCGCGATGACGATAATAATAAAACAGAGCAGAACTGAAGCAGCTATCTCTACAGCCATTGCCTTGTCGTACACATGATAGTAGGGATAAAAAACAACGTCGGCTTTTACATCACCAAATTGGACCTGACGGGCATTTTCCTTATCCCGCTCAGTTTCTTCCATATTGTACTGCTTGTCCTCTACATCAAAAATAGAGCTGAACACGAGGTGTCCGTCCACGAACACTTCAATATCCACCTCTCGTGTCCTGCACCATTCCCAAAGTTCTTTCCTGTTTTCCGGCTTAAGCCGGTTCTCATTGGCGTAGGCCTCCAGCTCGCTCACGATCTTCTCATCGGTCTTTGCGTCGCTCATTCTGTCAATGATATAATTACTGATACTATAACTGAGGAAGAAAAGACAGACCGACAGTATAAAAGCTACCGCGATCAGGTCTGCAAACTTCCTCATGATCGATCGTCTATTCACTTACGAACCTGTAGCCTCTCCCCCATTCCGTGCGGATATAGACCGGTTTCCTCGGATCGTCTTCGATTGCCATCCGCAGCCTCCGGATATGGACCATGACCGTATTATTGGCGTCATAAAAATACGGCTTTTCCCAAACACTTTCATATATATTCTGAATAGAAAAGATCTTGTTGCGGTACTGCATCAGCAGTATGAGGATCTTGTATTCAATATCTGTCATGCTGATCAGTTTCCCGTCCTTGAGTACTTCGTTAAACTCCTTGCTCACGCGGAAGCGCCCCACTTCCAAATAACTCTCCCGGGTCTCCGTCTGCTCTTTCCCGCGATATTTCTCATAGCGCCTGAGCAGCGCCCGGATCCTTGCCCGCAGTTCCTCCTGAAAAAAAGGCTTCACCAGATAATCGTCCCCTCCGGCTTCAAGCCCTTCGGTCTTGTCCTGTACTCCGGTCTTAGCTGTCAGGAACAATACAGGCGCCAACGATTCCTCCCGTATTCTGCGGCATACCGTGAATCCGTCCATATCCGGCAGCATTACATCCAATATAATCAGGTCCGGCTTCTTTGAAACCTCCTCGATCGCCTCTTTCCCGTTTGTCGCCTTGAGGACCCGAAACCCTTCTCTCCCCAACATGATGGTGACCACTTCCAGAATATCCCTGTCATCTTCTACAATCAAAATTGTGTCCTTCATTGATGCCCCTTAAGACTCTTTGAATTCAAAAACCTTACAAATCTTGTCAGCGTTCATTATACCCTATCCGGGTTTTCAATTCCACCCATGAGAAAAGGGGTGCCGAACGATCTGCCCAACACCCCTTTTCAATGATTCTTGTCCAATGGATTGTACCTCCGTTTTCAAAAGTTTTCTTGATTAGGAAATATTCAGTTGTACTTTGGACCGTACCTCCTTTGGATATATTTGATACTTTCATTATACTCTCTTCGCCATAATTGTCAATTAATATCAAATACTCTTTAATATATTCTGAATTTTCAGTTTATTATGGGCAATTCAAAAGATATCCTCTTTTTCCGGCTCTCATAATACAAAAACAGCGGAGAGAGCGCTGCGCTCTCTCCGCGTAAGTATTCCTGTCTTCTCCCGCAGTTCCCGTGTCCGGGTCATCTCTTGTTGCTGCGTCTCCAGATGTGCATCTTCTCCGCCTCCGCGATCAGCTGGTCCCTGAACTGCGGATGCGCGATGTTAATCAGGTCTTCCGCTCTCTGCCAGGTCGTGCGGCCCTTCATCATCGCCACGCCGTACTCTGTCACGATGTACATAGCGTTCGCGCGGGTATCTGTGACGATAC
>Ga0256404_1001537_pt1 | contig 55093 bp, 46 predicted proteins | sample RumenRJG_01DNA_FD_185990 | JGI IMG/M metagenome (GOLD analysis project Ga0256404, IMG submission 185990) | Bovine rumen microbial communities from Lethbridge, Alberta, Canada - RJG_01 | ecosystem: Host-associated > Mammals > Digestive system > Stomach > Rumen | place: Canada: Alberta | collected... | reverse complement strand
ATTCTATCGCAGGGTCAGAGAATATGAGAGCAAACTATAACGATGGAGTCGGTGCAGTTTTGACTGCACCGGCTACTTCTTTTTTCAATAGGGTGCCCGCTATTTCTGAAACATTTCAAAAGCCGAAATCCGACTTATTTGAAACGGTTTCTGAGCATTGCAATAGACTAAAGGCTATTGCAACAATGAGATGAGCCTCCACACGGAGGCTCACTTTATCACACATAATACTTTCTTACATCGTCAGAAGATATCAAGCCTTCCTGTTCACCGGATTTTCTGCCCTCGTCAAGCTTGCACATTAATTTGAGAGCTGCTTTGATACGCTCATATTCCTCTTGTTCTGCTATATCGACAATAGCATAGCAGCCTCTGCCATTTTTAGTCAGGTACACAGGAGAGCCGACCGCAACGTCCTGTAACACAGAGGAATAATTTCTGAGATCTGAAATCGGAACTATATTCGGCATAAGAACATCTCCATTCAATTCTATTACTTATATTATACAGCGAACAAAGCGGTTGTCAAGTTTTATGATAAATCTATCGTAACATTCGTCAACAAAAAAGTGGGAGGAGCAGAAGAATTAATCAAGTATTATCAGATGTGCGTATACCAGTTTATTTTAAAACTCCAAAAGTTATGTTTATAACCCTTGCTGCAATTGAGCGATAAGATCGGATAGCCTGTGAATATTGTAATTCTTTACTGATTCTATCATAAATTCATACGTTGTCAGAATGAAATTACTTTCTTCAAGGCGTGTAGCTGAATCAAGTATTTCTTCAATTATTTGAGAATTCTCAGCTTTTTGAGAATCTGCCAACAATTCTGAAAGAGAAATCAACTGTTCAAAGTCGTCGTGGAGCTTTGTTCTTAATCGTCTATATTTTATGTCATCACCTGTTCCGGTCTTCTTAAACTCAGCTATTTTGCGCCCTGTAATAATAAGCTCTTTCAATAGCGAATTTATCTGTGCTTCCACAGAATTATTGTTAGAATTGTGAGAAGCAAGCTTTTCTGTTTAGACAGGCTCTTTCAATCTATTATCAGGCTCTGCCGCAGCTTTTTCAAGTATTGATACGAACGCATCTGTTATGTCTTCAAAAAGAGTTGAATAAGAAGTAGAAGGAATATATCGTTTGAAATCCTTTAGAAGCTTTTCTTTGGGATAGTTATTACAATACTCTTCGAGGAAAAACATGAACTTGCTTTTATCAAGGCTTTTTCTGTTTAAGATACTTTCAGCAATCGGATGCAATGAACGGCGGTCATTATTACGATAGAAAGCTTGAAAAGCTGACTCGCTACGTTCGTGCTTTTTGTCTTGTATCCTGTCAATATATATAACATTATTAATATCTGTAGTAATACTACAAAGCAGATATCTACAGAATAATGGCTTGCTCAATGCTTTATTAGTATCAGGATCAATTAATTTTCTGTATCCAGCACCAAAAGCAGCAATGAATCTTCCAAAATCCATAAAAGTATCCTCCATTTTATACATTTACAATGTATCGAAGTGTATATTCTTGTTGAATCGACATTTGGCTGAGTATGCGATATAATAACTATAAGGACGGAGAAGTCCAAAAAAACATCAGCTGCTGCTGCAAGCAGGTGAAAAGGATTGGAGCTCATTACAAGCGCCTCAAATCGGCTTGAAAAAGACGATTTTTGTGTGGAATATAAATCCCACCTGCTTTTAAGGCTCCTGAAATAAAAAACGAAAGGGGCAATTCAATATGCCAGTAGAAAAACTACTGCCACAACAGCAAGCACATCCACCAGATTTACAGCAAGCGGATGCACATCACAACGCTCAGGTCTTCGGTATCACAAGGCTCGGCTTCACAAGCTTCGACGAGCTAATCCAAAGGTCAGCTCAAGATTATGGAGTTGAGTACGAAATATTCTTCTCCAACTCGCTCGGGACCCAGCACGGATACATGAAAGTCGTGGGCGGAAAGATTATTAAAACACTTCCGCTTATTGAATTCAGTGTGATAAGCTCAGTAGTGGTCATTCGTGATGGAACAAAGTTAGGTTATGTTGTTAAACATTTTAAAAATGTAATGACAGCAAACCAAGAAGATTTTATTCCAATTGACGTTCTTGAAAAAAGGATGGTCTGCAAATATCTCAAGCTTCCTCCTCAAGCTAACAAGCGTAAGGACGACCTTTGTGAGCGACTGGTTCAGACACTTATTGTTGAGAAATCGGATACCAAAAAAACGATATTTGCAAGTTCGAAGCAAGGCTGGGAATTTCTTTCGGCTCATCTCGGGCGTTGGCAATCGAGAGGCAGATATCCTCCTATTTTACATGAGAGAATGTCGGAGAGCATAAATAGCCGCGAGCTTCCAAGGATTCGTACAAGGATCTATACTGACGAAAAAAGTCAGAGTTGGAAGTTTAACGATATTTTCAACTCCTATCCTAACTTGAAAATCCCGTTCCTTATTCGCACAGCGAGCTATATGCAGACCTTTGCGAGTAAATTCGGTGTATACTGCGACGAGATAATAGTCACCAAGCCAACCGACAGAGCTGATATTTCTCTGTTGACGGCGTTATATGATAACGTAACCTACGGACGAGGCAGGATGTTGACGCTAAGCAATGGTAAAGCTATCGAACAAGCAGGAGATATCGTAAATGACGCTGTTCTTCTTATCACCGATGATACCAAGGCGGATGAAGAGGGTAAGCGTGAAAAGGGCATTGATGCTCTCCACAAACGTGCTCTTAATGCCGGCGGAGAGTTTCTTCAGATTCCTGTGGTATTATCAGGCTATGCTTCATCGCAACTAAAACAGGAACTCTACTGTGAGGTTTCCGAGTTGAATGGCGCTTATGATATCAGTCCCACTGTACTAACCGAGCTGTTGGAACACCACGATGCCGTGATGCTCTCGGGGATAGAAAAACGCTTCAGCGATTTTCTTGAGGTTTTCAACCGCCACATGAGAGATATATCGTGTCAGACCCCTTACTATATTCCTCCTCAAAGACGCAACCTCTATTATTTACTTCTCTCAACACTTAGAACCTATGATGAATATTTTGGAGTTTTCTTCGACGAAGAAACAGAATTAAGTCTGATAGATATCCTTAGTTCATATAACGAGGTCGGTTCGAGTAACGACGAGCTGCTGCTCACTCTCTTCGGCAACTGTCTGAACAAGGAGATAGGCAGTGGGGGCTTTAATTACATAAAACGGACGAAGTTCATAGTCATCGACCAAGGAAACAACTCGGTCATTGTTGATGAAGATTATGTCTACTTCGAGCCTGACATCATTGGAGAACTATCTCGAAGTAAGATGAAGCTCCACAGTGTTAACTCGCTGACAGATGCGTTAAAGGCTAACGAATGCCTGAATATCAACGATCACAATAGCAAGTGTTACCGGTTTCATGTTCAGAATTCCAATGGTGAGCCTTATATGCTGTATACCTACGGCATCAGCAAGCAGCTCATAAATGCTGAGAACCGCAAAAGGCTCGAACTTGCTGATTATCACAAGTATCTTCTTGAATACAGCGAGCTGTCACGAAACGAGCTTCTTCCGTTGGGTATAACCGCAGACGGCAGGTATGTTGGTAAAGATATCTCCTTCGGCAACAAGTCGAATGACCATATCTTGATAACAGGTCAGAGCGGCAAAGGCAAGTCATTCTGTGCAACAAATCTGCTACCATTGTTAGCAATGCTGGGAAGCAGGATGCTTGTCTGCGACGTAAGTGACTCATTCACTCGTGATGAAGTCATCAGGGCACTCCCCACAGAGGTCGTCGATGCTCTATTCGAGTTCATTGATGTTGCAGATGGAAAACAGAAGCTACCGGTAAACCTTTTATTTGTCGGCGATTGCTCCGGACTTCCGGCTAAGAAACGCCGCATAGTTGGATTTATTAAAGCTATCGCGGGTAAACTCGACAAAGACGAGACCCGAACGCTTACAGGGATTATTTCGGAAATGCTGAAGCGGCAGTCAACTGTTACTTCAGTTACTACCGAGATGCTCCGCACCGCCCTAAAAAGAGGCGGTAAGGTCGGTAATCATGTGTTTAGTCTCGTTAGTTCTACGCTTGACGACATCGACACTATAGGTTTCGAGGAGTGTGGATGGGCAGAATTCTTTGAGAAATCAAGGAAAATCCCTGTTATATCCTTCGGCAACGAGTCCGGTGATAAAGTTCACTCTCTGCTCGACGCAATAGTATCGTCGGCTTTCGAATGGCAACGTGACCATGACTCAGCTCCGCTGAGCATCGTAATCGACGAAATCAAAGACCAGAACTTCGCTGAGGGAAGTCCTCTGCACACTATACTCACTCAAGGCAGGAAATTCCATACGAGGTTCATAGGTATGACACAACACTATGTTTCAACAACTAGTCACGCTATCGAAGTAGTTAAGGAGGCAAGTATCAAGATATTTTTCAAGCCTGCTAAATCACTCGATCGTATAGCTACCGAGTTGGGATATAAGAACCCTGTGGACGCTGGCTTCGGCTCCATGGGAATCGGAGATATTATACTCAGCGCTGAGCTGTTCAACAAGGTAGACAGGGTGAACGAGCCTGTTGTTATACACGCAAAGGCTATCAAGTTCATCGACACGCCGCTTTTTGAGCAGTTCCAGAAGGAGTACGATATAAAATAAGCTGATACTGGTTGCGCCCATAAAGGGCGCGCCGTATACAATAATTATACGCTAAACGGCCAATCAGGTCAAGTGAAAGGAGAATTTTTATGAATACCAATTCAAACACAACTACCCCTAATACGATCACTCAGAACGTAAATGAGCGCAGCACGGAAGGTGTAGTGCCAGAGAAAATCCTTTACACCGTAAAGGAAGTCTCAACGATCATGCACACTAACACCGGTTATGTTTATCAGCTCATAAGCTCGGGCTTACTTCCTGCTCTTAAACTGGGCTCATTAAAGATCAGACACGCAACTCTGATGAAGTTCCTCAACGAGTACGACGGATATGATCTCACTGATCCAAGCAACATTGAGAAACTCTCAGTATCAGCGTAACATTCAATCAAACGAGGATAGCGCCCCGGAGGTGCTATCCTCATAAATGAGTTAAGGGCGGAGCAGGCTGCGAACAAGGAGTTTTATGATGAGTTCTATACGACCTTGCACTATAATGAGCAAGACGGTATCAACACCAGCAGCGGGGAGGTGATCGACTTCATTAATGTATATGAGAACGGAGGCTTTATCCAGCCACGGACCATGCAGCATACCAGTACGGTGATACATGAGTTTTGTCCTACTTTTAATTTTCACTCCCTGAGACATACCCACTGTACCCGTTTATTAGAAGCCGGCCTGCCGCTGAAATATGTGCAGGAGAGGCTTGGACATAAAAACATAAATGTTACAATGAACATTTATAATCACCTAACACGAAATCAGGCTGAACAGGGCAAAAAGGCTCTGGAGGATGTTTTCAAATAATCTGACCGTCGTTCAGGACCACACCTGAGCGACGTTTTTTATATAAAGAATGCTGCCTGCTACTTGCAAAACAGTCCGTTATAGGTTATAATAGTAACATAATAAACTCTCGGAAGAGGTGCGTTTATGCTAAAAATAGTTTTCGGAGATATTGAGAATTCGATATATCATCCTCCGACGTACTTTGATAATACCTATGAGGATGAATGGATAACTGATCCGCTCTCTGTAAAAATGATAAAGGATATCGACAAGTCAGACGTTATCAGTGCAAGAGCTATTGACAGCCCTGTACTGGGTTCGATTTCTGTCAAGGAACTGTCCGGCGGTGTGAAAACTCTCATCCTTATGCAGTTCGATGAATCAGGTAAGATATTCAATGCTTCTGCCTGCGGCGATAACTGTGCTAAATGGATTTATGAGATAAGCAAACATAAAGATCTTACCATTGCCCTTCATCATATAATGGACTTCAGTGCCTGCGAAGATTTCAGTGCATTTATCGTAAATTCAGGAAAGCAGGTCGGCAGTTATAAAGAATACCTTGACGAAGTGCTCAGGATAGAGGAAAGATAACTATGAAGGGAAAATATCATATTATCGTTCAGAACAGCCGTGTGAAGTTTGAGTTTGATATAAAGCGCAATATAACTATTGTCCGTGGAGATAGTGCTACAGGAAAGACAACGCTTGTATCTCTGATAGATACATACGACAGACTTGGTGCAGACTCAGGTGTTGAGGTATCGTGTTCAAAAAGATGCCTGACGGTCAATAATTCAAATTGGGAATCCATTCTGAACAGCGTCAGCGAGTGTATAGTTTTCATTGACGAGGAGAACACCATTATCAAGTCTGATGATTTTGCAAGGAAAATACAGAATACAAACAATTACTATGTCATCATAACAAGGGAAAATCTGCCGAATCTTCCTTATTCGGTTGAGGAGATATACGGGATCCATACTTCCGGCAAGTACGCAGATATGCGTAAGACGTATAACTCGTTTTATCAGCTTTATTCTGTCGATGAGCAAAGAATGGCTGATAAGGCAGAAACTGTTATCGTTGAGGATTCCAACTCAGGATATGATTTCTTCAACGCTGTTGCAGCCGACGATATAAACTGCATAAGTGCAGGCGGAAAGACTAAGATAAAACGTACCGTTATGGACAACGAAGGGAAGCATCTGCTTGTTATCGCTGACGGAGCAGCTTTCGGTTCTGAAATGGGAGAGCTGTTTCTTTATATGCAGAAGCATCTGGAAATCAGCCTGTATTTACCGGAATCCTTTGAGTGGCTGATCTTGAAGTCAGGTCTTATAGACGGCAACAGAATAGCTGATATCTTGCAGCATACCGAGGACTTCCTTGAAAGCTCAGAGTATTTCAGCTGGGAGCGCTTTTATACAAAGCTGCTCATATCCGAGACGGAAGGAACATATTTGCAGTATTCCAAACAGAAGCTGAATGATGTCTATCTGAATCCGAATGAAAAAGAAGCAGTCCTCACAGTTGCCGATATTATCAGGGAAAACATAACCTGAAACCGGAGCGATTTTGTCACCCGTTTGTCACCCTAAATTGAAAAATGCTAAGTTCTGACACATATTTCAAAAGGTCAATAAGAATTTGGATTTGCGAAAATACGGCTATTTTTCGGCAATCATACGCAGCATAGCGCAACGCTGTGAGATCCGCAAATCGGCTATACATGAATGGGCAACAACCCGATGGTTGGTGCAACTGTTGCTTGTGCAGTTGCTGTTGAAGAGGCTATGAAGTAATAGTTTTTTGGCTATAATACGCACTATAATAGAATCCCGACGGATCTTTAGGTCTGTCGGGATTTTTGTATTAATAAAAACCGCACACAGCTCCAATATGAAGAGCCGTGTGCGGGTGAAATGAACATTAACGCGGAAGCCGGCGAGGTGACTCGCTGCCGCATTTAGAAGCGGAAATCACGTTTGCCTTCGTTTTTGATCTCAGTGAGGTACTCAATGGCGCGCTGACGGCGCTTTTCGTCCGGAACATTCTGTATTTCACGGGCAATGAGTGCTTCTCCGACAGCTTTTGTTTCAGGTGAAGCGTAGTCAGTGAGATATTCCTGAAGAGTCATGAGGGCATTTGGATGACAACAGTTCTGTATCTGACCTACCTTACACAGTGCCATAAAGCGGTCGCCTGTACGTCCTTCGCGGTAGCAGGCAGTGCAGAATGAAGGAATATATCCAAGATCCATGAGCCACTTTACAACCTCGTCAAGTGAACGCTGGTCTGAAACATCGAACTGTTCAGTATCATGAGGTCTTTCTTCGGGAGTATAACCGGCATATCCGCCGACGGAAGTTCTTGAACCGCCTGAGATCTGTGAAACGCCGAGTCCGATGACCTTTTCGCGGCAGGCTTCGCTCTCACGGGTGGATATTATCATACCGGTGTAGGGGACTGCTATACGGATACAAGCAACGATCTTTGCAAATGTATCATCGTCTATACCGTTATCAAATGAATCGAGGTCTATGTCGGATGCTTTTCTGAGACGCGGTACGCTGATAGTGTGAGGTCCTACGCCGTGAACAGCTTCGAGGTGCTCAGCGTGCATAAGAAGTCCTGCAAATTCATAGCGGTATTTGTCAAGGCCGAAGAGAACGCCAAGACCTACATCGTCGATACCGCCCTCCATAGCACGATCCATAGCTTCTGTGTGGTAAGCGTAATTGTGCTTCGGACCGGCTGGATGAAGTACCTCATAGCTTGCCTTGTGGTAGGTCTCCTGGAAAAGAATATAAGTACCGATACCGGCATCGCGCAGCTTTCTGTAATTCTCGACAGTTGTTGCTGCGATGTTTACATTTACACGGCGGATAGCACCGTTTTTATGTTTGATCGAGTAAATGGTCTTGATACAGTCAAGGATGTATTCGATAGGGTTGTTTACCGGATCCTCGCCGGCTTCAATAGCAAGACGCTTATGTCCCATATCCTGAAGAGCGATGACCTCATCGCGTACCTCTTCCTGAGTGAGCTTTTTACGCGGGATCTCCTTGTTCTGCTGATGATAAGGACAGTATACGCACTTATTTACGCAGTAATTTGAGAGATAGAGCGGAGCGAACATAACTATTCTGTCGCCGTAGAAAGCTTCTTTGATCTCTCTTGCAAGGGAGTATATCTTCTCGATTATCTCCGGATCATCGCAGGCAAGAAGTACGCTTGCTTCGCGGTGAGTAAGACCGGCACATTCAACGCCTCTGCCAGTCTTTTTAGGACGTGCCTTTTCAAGGATCTGGTCAATCAGTTCGTGATCGTTTTTATGTTCATCAGCGTATTTGAGAGTTTCGAGTATCTCTTCATCGTTGATGAATTCCTCAGCTTTAAGTGATTTTATATCGTACATAGCTTACCTCCATTATTTCTTGGAAACAGCGGCTTTAACTGACACTCCGCTGATTTGTCCTAGCCTGCCAGTGAGACTGCTTATTGTATCCGGTTTTGCATCAAGTGCAACTGAGATGATGGATATTCCGCGTTCTTTGTAGGGGATACCCATTCTTCCGATGATAATACTGCTATATTCATGCAGTACCTTGTTTACTTCTTCGACTGCCGACTGCTCATCGACCACTATCGCAGCGACGGCTATTCTTTTTTCATCCATTTTGCCTCCTGCGGACACAAAAAAACGTCCGTAATCGTATACGGACGGTATTATACACTGAATTGTATATCGGTATAAATGCCATCCGATAACAGGGCGTCAGCTCTGCTGTCCGAAAACAAATTTTTAAAAAAGCCGAACACAGAATAAATCCTGTGTACCGCTGATATTATTATAACATATGATAGATAATGTTTCAATAGTTAGAGGTTAGCATAGTATAACACTTATGGGGGTCACACGACAGTGAGGAATATGATAATAAAAAACAGGATTGCCACGAATATGTGCAGCTTGCATTTTGAAACTGCTTCGCTTAGTGTGAGACCGTGCCTGAGAATTCTTGATGCTATTCCAACGATAGGCGGCATCATTACTGCCAAAAATGAAAATGTCTCAAACATAGGCGAGTTCATGCACATGAAGAATATGAAAAGTGAAATGAATTCAAGTATCATTACCTCTGTGCCGGTGGCAGAGAGGTTGTATGACTTTGATTTACCGTGATGATTTGAAGCACTTGCCTGTGCAAACATTGCTGCAACTTTTTCTTCGGGTGTCTGCGGGGAATCGCTTGTAACAACGTCTGATAGGTCAGAATTTTCAGATTTCGTAGTGCTTTTGTGATGCCGTACTTGTTCAAGAATTTCTTCCGCTTTTTTGTCAGCTGACTGCGGCGTATCTTTCATTATAGCAGGGGAGTGGATACGTTTCTCCGATTCCTTGACGCGCTTTGAAGCTCTTGCTTGTGCAAACATAGCTTCTACCTTAGCTTCGGCGTTCAAACGCTTGGTTTCCTGTTCGTCAGCAGCAGATGTGTTATTCATATCATTATTGTTTTCCATTTTTTTCACCTTCTTTGTTGCTGATCGTTATAAACAGCTGCTCAGAAAATAATTGTCCAGCTGTTTTAGCCTTTATTAATAAATTATACATCAGATACGATAAGGTGTCAATATTATTAATTGCGATCAATTTGGACAAACGGCTTGATGGTATTTTTTATTGCCAAATATTGCTATCTCTATCAATTTGTATGTATTTTTCAAATTTTACTGGACAAATTGTTTTTTTTGTGTTATAATATACTTTAGTTTAATATTTGAGGTGATTTCTAATGGGTTTACTCTCATTCTTTAAAAGCGGCAATTATTTCGATAAGGGTATGACTCCAAAGTGCGATTACTGTCAGAACGGTAAACGTGCAAGAGACGGCAATAAGGTTCTGTGTGAAAAAAGAGGTCTCGTTGACTGCTCTTATTCATGCAGCAAGTTTATCTATTCTCCATTGAAGAGAATTCCTGTAAAACAGCTTAATTTCGTTGGAAGTCTTGCTGATGAGGATATTTATATCGAATCCGCAGGAGACCGTGCTGAAAGAGAAAAACAGCAGGCTGAGGCTGAAAAGGAAATTCAGAAAAAAGCTGAGGCAAGAGAGGCTGCTCTCAAAAAGCAGGAAGAAGAGGATGAAGCAGAAGAAGCTGCTGAGGCTGCAAAAGCTGCTGAGGCTGCAAAAGCTGCTGAAACTGAAAAAGCTGCTGAAACTGCTGAAGATCCGGATGCTGCTGAGTCTCAGGAAAAGTCCGCCGAAAATGCAGAGGGTGAGAATTCCGCTGCTTCTCAGGAAGGCTGACCGTATCAGGTTTTTATGCTGCGGAAATGCTTTATGCATTACCGCAGCTATGATACTTTCTTTTCGCTGCGTTATTGGTTTTATAATACTGCCTCTGTCGGCAGTCCAAATCGACAGCCAAAATCTAATATGCGGGTGTGGTGAAACTGGCAGACACGTCAGATTTCGTTTGTGCTACGTCATTGCATTTATAAAACTGCTCCCTGTCGGCAGTCAAAATCGACAGTAAATTTAATACGCGGGTGTGGTGAAATTGGCAGACACGTTAGATTTAGGTTCTAATGCCGTAAGGTGTGCAGGTTCAAGTCCTGTCACCCGCACCATTGACAAAGCTCGATTATTCGGGCTTTTTTCTTTTGCACATTACTATTCCTACTTTGGTACTATGCGATCGGACGCGGAAGGTATATTTCGTGTGTATGCCGACAAATATTAAGCCGCAGGATATTCCCTGCGGCTATTGTTATACCTATTCATTGATTTCAAAGCAGCCCGTACTCGTATCCTTGAAGTCTCCGTTGAACTCCAGTGATACATCAAGACTGCCGTCCTCATTCTCATGGACAGTGACCTTACGGACAAGCAGCCGCATATTCGCGTCGGTGATGTACGGCTCAAGCAGCACCTCGTCCAGCATTTCTGCTGTGGACAGCAGCTCGTCCCTACGCTTCTTGCTGAGTTCGTCGAAGCGCTTGCAGTTCTCAATCTTCTGAGTCAGTTCAGCTATCTCGGCTTCTCTCTTTTCAACCATGCTATTGTACATCGGAGCGTGCTCGCGGTCATTGATACGCTCCATGAGTATTTCCTCTATCTGCGTTTTCAGAATAGCGATTTTCTCCGTGTACTCCTTGATCATTTTATCGTATTTAGGCTTCTTCTTGTTCCACTCCCTGACTATCTCGTCGTAATTCTGACTGGAATCAAGTATCTCCTGACGGAGCAGGGCAAGCTCAGTGTGGATTATCTTATCGAGCTGTTCCTCGCGTATCGTGTGTGCAGTGCAGTATTCGTTGCCGTAGCGGTGATTGCTGTTGCAAGTGTATTCCACCCATGAGTGTCCCGCGACTGTGCGTTTTTTTGCTATGAAGTTCGCTCCGCATTCGGCACATTTTATCATGCCGCAGTATCGATGTATCACGTTTCCGAACTTGGCACGGACGCCAGTTCTGAGCCTGCTTTCGAGAAGCACCTGTGCCTGCTCGAACGTCTCACGGTCGATAATAGCAGGCATATAGTTCTCATGGCGTATCCGTTCCTCGGACGGAATTACGTCAACAGTCTTATAAATCTTCGACGTCACAGTTTTGTGATTCACGAGCGTTCCTGTATACGCTTCGTTCTGTAATATACGCTTGACCGATGTCTGCACCCACAGGAATTTCCGCGCGACCTCGGTGTGTCGCGGATTCTTCTTCCTGTGCGAGAAGAACTCGGGCGATTTTATTCCGCGGCGGTTGAAGTCCTTGGCGATAGTGCTCAGTCCATAGCCAGCAAAGAACTTCTCAAATATCTCACGGACTATCGCTGCTGCTGTTTCATCGACCAGTACCTCGCCTGTGTTTCTGTCCTTATAGTAGCCCATAGGCAGGTTAACAGGCATACCTGTTTTCTGCTTCTGACGTATGCCTGCGCGAACTTTCTTACCAATGTCCTTGGCGTAGAAATCATTTACGAGCTGTTTGAAGCCAATTATCATATCGTCATTTTCATTTGAGGAGTCGATACCCTCTGTGACTGAATATACTCGGACATTGTTCTCGCGCAGGTAATCAATGAACAACGCTGTGCGAGTGCGGTGCCTGCCAAGTCGTGATAAATCCTTGACCAGGAGTACATCAACCTTTCCGTCCTCGACCGCGAGCTCTATCTGATGAAGTCCTTTTCGCTCGAACGTCATACCCGACACGTTGTCGTCGAAGCTCTCGCCTGTAATTTCGTAGCCGTTCAGATTTGCGTAGTCCACAAGTATCTGACGCTGATTCTGAAGACTGTTCATCTCAGCGTCCTCATCTCGGGACAGTCTGTAATATAACCATGCTTTCATCTATTCGCCTCCGTTTCTGTTTCAGTAGATTTATTTACCTCGGTTGCGTGAAGATAGTCGCTGAGCAGGGATTTGATGAAGAGTTCGAAGCTCTCACGATCTCCGTTGAATTTGATAATTACATTTCTGATCGTAGGCTCTTTTATCCTACCATATGATCTCTTCACGTCAAGTATTATGCCGTCAGACTCATCATCGTTCTGCTCGACATAGTCGAGACGTATTTGTTTCGCAACCTGTATGACGTTGCTTTCTTCGCTTTCACACGATTCCATTTTGTTTAATGCTGATGCTTTCATTTTTATAACCTCCATTCGTATTGGCAGTCGCAGCAACCTGTTTGCTGCTACGACACACCATACCACATACCTCCTCAGAAGTCTACTGATTTTTCTTTCGTTTCTGAAACTTCTACCTTATCAACAACATCTGTCAGTGGAGATTTGTCTACATCCCCCGAATGGAGATAATCACTGAGCAGCGACTTTATGAACAAGTCGAAGCCTTGCGCATCTCCATTGAATCTGACATTGACGTTTTTGATATTCGGCTCTTTAATTATTCTTCCCAACAGACCACGCTCCTTATCTTTCTCTCGTTCATGTTTCCTGTGTGATTTGCATTGTTCATTTTTCATTACTCCTTTGTAATTCTTGGTAATGGGTACGGTCGTTTGGCGTACCCTTTGCTGAGCCTGTGTTTCACCGACTCAGGTGTATGACATGGTAGTTGAGTGTACCCTGATTCAAGGTACACCTTCCCGCGACTCCCTGTTATAGCGAGCTGACGCTTAGCCCATATGCATACCGAGCTCTTCCCTTTTTCGAATCTCTTTTGCGAGAGCCTTGCGATCAACGTGTTTCCGAGCATACTCGGTATCGTCAGCAGGCTCGTCTTCGATTATCGAAGCCACAGCAGCAATGCCGCTGACGATATCAGGTGCAGGAGTTCTATCACTGCTACCTCTGTGAGTAGTCTGGAGCCGCGCTTCCTGTTCTGCTCGTCGGAGCATTTCAGCTGCGATAAGGTCTGCTCGTTCAGCTTCCCAGCCTGTGATGACAGGTTCTCCGTTGCATGATTCAGCTTCGATATTTCTAACGTCGTGATTTCCGACGTTTGATTCCGTATTTTCTCTGCACTCTCCAGCACCTGATCGAGTATCGTCTGCTGATTCTCCAAGTGCCATTTCATCTGTTCGTATGTCATAGTCTCGTCCGTCCGAGCCTTTGTTTCTATTGCTAAATCCGACAGCAATTTCAGCTGTGATATCACTGCCTGCCAGTTGCTGTCGGGGACGCAGACCATAGTCGGTATGTCCTGTGCCTCCTGCATATTCTGTTTGGAGGCGGCTTTCATTTCTTCGTATTTCGAACTCATATTCCATGTTCTCCTTCCTGTATTTTAATTCGTGAAGCTTGTTGTCGCGGCATCTCCTGCCGTTGGGACAGGCGTAAGTGATGTACTTTCGGCTGTCCTCCCACCGAACATCATAACCCATTTGCTTCATGTAGAAGCGGAATTGTTTCTTGCTCTTGGCTCGCTTCATGACTGCGTCAATGGTATTGCTGAGATCCATCTTCCAGCTTTCTCTACGCATGGCACACCTGTATTCACCTGTGGTCACACCGTGAGTCTGCTTTCCAATCTCAGGCTGCTTTAGAGTTGTCACTCCATATTTCAGGCAGAACTCATCTGATAGTTGACGCAGGTTTTGCAGTGTGAACTTGTTCGAGTGGTACTTCAATCCCGTTTCTACATTGACAGCATTGAGAATGAAGTGCGAGTGTATGTGGTCTGTATCGACGTGAGTTGCCACTACAACTTCGTTTCCCGGGAATGCCTTCTCCGCAAACTCCACAGCTATCTTGTGTGCGAGCTCGGGAGCGATGTTGTAGCCGCTGGGGTGAGACTGTACGAAGTGATAGTAGCGTACGCCTCCAGTCTTGCCGTACATCTCACGGGTGTTTTTGAACTCCTGATACGCAGTCGGCAGGGAACAGTTCAGAGCCGTCACGAACTTTTTGTTCTCCGTCTTATCGTCACGGCATATGTACTCGAGACTTCTCTTGCCACCGCCGCCGTGCTTAGTGCTTATCGCTGTTACCGTCGCCACTATTTCACCTCCCGAAGCAGCTGTCCTATCAGCTCCGTGACCTTCCTGTGCTCATCAAGAAGCGGCTGGAAGTTCACAGCGGTCAGCCTCTCCATGTTGGCGAGAGTAGCTATCTGATTGAGGTTGCGCCCGATAGCTTTCTGCTGCCGAACTATTTCGTCAACGCCGTTTGCGACAACGATTTTCTTGCCGAGAGCGCACCGCATTACGAAGTCATTTAGCCGTAGTCCGTGACGCTCGGCGAGTTCATGGATACGTCTGCTTTCTTCCTCTGTGCAGCGTATCGCTATTGTCGTGTTTCGTTTTCTCATGTTATCTACCTCCTGACTTTTGTTTTTGTATGCCTGTAATTTAAAGGGGGTTCGGGGTTCGCCCCGACAAGCAAGGCGGCAGGCGGAACGCCAGCTGCTATGCTTGCCTTCCCAGAAGGGAAGATTTTTGTCACCACCGCCACTTTTTCCTCTGCGGATAAATCAGTAACGATTCGTGACAGAATCGCCACACTCGCTCCACGTTGCGCGACAATCGCTTGCAACGCCGTAGGTGGGATACTTGTCCGCTTTGGTTATCGGCGGCAAATATGGGCGTTTTTGTGCGTGACAGTAACTCGGCCGTGACAGTAACTCTACCGACACGGAAGCCTACCGACACGCCACGCAGATGAAGCTATATAGAGCTTTGTGAGCTGTCAGGCAACATCTGCGTGACGGTAACATTTCTACCGTCACTACCGACACGCTCGCCGTTGTAGTGAAGGATGATGACACGACCTTTGTGAACTCTTTTGTACTTGAAGTCGATACCATACTTGCTGAGCTCATATCCGTTCTGGACTAAGTCGCGGGTTACTCTGTTCGGATAAATAACTTCATCGGTAACTTTTTTCAATTCTTCAACCAACTCAGTCGCAGTACCTTCAAAGTGAATTCGCTCTTTGATGAAAATATAAACAGCAGAGAGAACAATATTGTCGCAGCTCTTCTTTGCTGTGGGTTCGTTCTCAACTATCCAGCGCATGACATCGGTATCAAAATGCATTCGCAGTTCAGCATTCTCGAAGTCACGACCTACACAGTGAAGTGTTGCATGACCAGAGCCGCGTCTTGTTTCAACTAACACAAAACTTCCGTCTGCGCTGCCACTGATACCTGTCGAGCCTGATATCATATTGAACGGATCGTTATCCTTGCACTTGCGCGTGTGGTGTATCATCAGTATGCAGATACCTAAGCGGTAAGCAAGCTGCTTTAGACTTATCAGTTCAACATAATCCGCACCATAACTGGACTCGACATTGCTGCGTACCATTTGCATGACGTCTACCACAACTATTTTCAAGTCGCTGTGCTCTTTCTTGAACGCTTCGATCTGTTCTTCGAGACCTGCACCGATCTTGTCAGCGGCAACTGCGAAGTGAAGTGACTCTATCGGTTCAGCATTCATCTGGAACAATCTATCCTGCACTCGCTGATAGTTATCTTCTAAGCACAAGTACAGTGCAGTTCCTTGAATAGTTTCGCGTCCGAGAACAGGAACTCCTGTTGCGATGCTGAGACATATATCCATTGCGAGCCATGACTTACGAACCTTCTGCGCACCTGCAAGTACATACAGTCCTTGTGTTAATAGTCCGTCGATGATGAACTCCTTCGGCTTGAATACTGTTGACAGTATTTCTTCTGCGGTTTTCGTCTGTAACATATTACTCATACGATTCCTCCTTTCTCATAAGATTCCCAACACAGCCGACAGCTTTTTTCATAACGGGCAACTGCTCGATTAAGAAATTTGTTTGGGCTGTATCGGGCAACTCGTCACCTCCTTGTGTGTAGGAACGACAAAAATCGCCGCAGCTGAATCAACAACTGCGGCGTTTATGTCCCTCTAATATATATTATGGGAACTTTTTCACCATTTGTATAAAATGTGGAGACATTTATTTTTCGTTTTCGGAGACATTTTTTCTTACCTATATTTCGAGAAATGAAGATTTATAACATTTCAATAATGTTGAAAAAGAAATTTTGTTCGTTTTGACTATTGTAAGAAGAACATACGTGTGATATAATATATGAAAACATTTGTTCTTGACGTGAAGGAGGTTCATTATGCAGGGATATATCCATGTGACAATAAAAGACGACATTATTGAGCTTATGGGAGAAGAGTTCCCTCTTGGAGCACTTACAGTATCTCTTCTGAACACGCCTCCTGAAACATTCAAGGAAATGGGAATGGAATTAATGCGTGTTGAACAGCTCGCTGGTGTCTCCAGAGAGAACCATTACTTTTACAGGAAAATATTAAAGGTCGAGGATTCACGCAAGCTAAAATATAAATTAGAGGACGGAATCAGCAAACCAAATTATGAAGGATGGGTTGAGATTCATAAGTCGATATGCCGTATGAATGAATTGCTAAGAACAATAAAAGTCTGTGAAGTTATACTTGGACCCATTGATGCAAATCTGGTTGAGGAGTTCAAGGATCTCGATTTTGAATCAAAGGAATATGATTTTAAATGGATTTGGTATCTTGAACTTGTGGATCTGACTATGGGCTTTGTTGAAGACGCAGTTGCCGCTTACAAAACATTCAGCAACCTTGTAAAGCATCTATTACCCGGATTAAAGAAGTTTGATCCAAATCATCTTGCAGCAGCTTATACAATGATTCTTACTGTTCCGGAATTGGCGTGGATGATATCGAGTCCGTTTGACGCCGATAAATGTCCATATACAACGGAGGACTATATGATACTGCAATACTTCCCCATGCAGAAGGATAACGGTGAATTCATAATAGCTGAATACTTCAAAATGGACAGCTTGCAGGCGGTAATAAAAACAGATATGCTGAGAGGATTTATGAAGGGGCATTATCCGAAGTGCTGTGAGCACTGCGGAAGGTACTTCCTTATGACGAAAGCCTATCGCACAAGATTTTGTGATATGCCGTCGCCTGAAAATCCAAAGCGGACCTGCAATCAAATGGCGTATGCAAAGAAAAAAGTCAAGGAAGAAAACACCGACAATCCCAAGTATCAAAGCTATCGCCGCTGTATCAAGCGTATCGAAAAAGCCTGTCAGAGAGGTACGATTACTGAAGCGCAGAAGAAACTCCTGCTGTCAAAAACAGAGGAGTTATACACAGAAGCGATGATGTCTCCCGAGTATAGCAATGAAGAATTTGAAGCAATACTGCAATCAAAGAATTTGTATAAGAGCTGCGGTATCGACATACCGCGGCGCAAGGGCAGACCGAAAAAGGAGGAGGATAATGACTAACGAGGAACTGATAAAACAGTTTTATGACGGGGACAAGCACGCACTCCATACGCTCTATGAACAAAACACAGGTTTTATACGCGATACTGTCGGAGATGTTGCAAAGCGTTACCACTCTTTCATATACTCCCGCGATACGCTGGACGACCTCTTTCAGATAGCGTCGCTTGAATTCATTGAGCGACTTTCAAGAAAGGAATACGATCCTGATATCAGCACAGTTCTGACTTACATTAAGCCATATATCGAGGTAAAGGTCACCGACTACATTGTTGAGGCAAGCTCAGTATGCGACGTATCGAGGAAGAGCTTCAGCCTCATACAGAAGTGCAAAGAGATGTACAGGGACGGCAAGTTCGTTACAGATATAGCTGATGACCTCAGTATCAGCAAAAAACTCGTGAGAAAGAGTCTGCGCCAATCATTCCGATATACAGCTATCGTATACGGCGATGATGATGACGAAACAGGCACTATTTCCGAGAGCAAGCTTGGAGTCAACGACCTTCATCCCGATAACGATGTGTATATCAAGCTGTGCTGTGAATATATGAGACCATTATTCGAGGTGCTGTCAGCGAAGGAGCGCGAGATACTTTTCAGGCGCTACGGCGTTTATGATTACGAAGAGATGCCTGCTGAGGAAATCGGTGACCTGATGCTCTTGACACGCGATGCCGTTGAAAAGTCCGTGAGAGCTTCTCTTGCCAAACTGAAAAAAGAGTATTATAAAGGCAGTGAGCTTTTCTACTGGCGGAATGCCAACTGGGGATTTAATGATAAAAGTGTGCTTTACTTCAATGAAAAGAAAACAGCTAAGAAAGTGTGAGCTTTCTTAGCTGTTGTTTCATTATCCGATCAGTATCATCATTAACTCAATAGCTCATAGCTATCAGAACAAACATCAATTGCTGTAATATGGTGACTATTGCCTTCCAAGCTGTTTGAATTCACTACTAACCTTTTTTCTGTTGACAGTCGCACCACGGAAGAATCTGTAAATATACGCCGCCGGTATAAGCATCTTGCTCTTTTTGACCCACGGGACAGAGCCTTCAAGAAAGCTGATCGGTGGGAAGAATCGATATAATAAATATCTGAGCTTAGAACCTTTTCCACGATACTTTACACCGTTTTTAACTAAATTATCTTTATTACCATATGTACCTGACATAATATAGTAATCAAGCAGCTTTTTATCCTCAAAAGTAAGCTGCTTCAACGATAATATTTTCATTGCGAGCTCTCGGTTGTTGCGTTCAAAATCAACGATATTGAGCTTTTCAAACTCTGCATTGAGGTAATCCCAGTCGAGAGAGTTTTTGAATTTTCGTAGAAATACATAAGTATCCACAAGCGAGCGGACTCCTGTACCGCCGCCTGAGAAATGCTTGTATTCGTGTGCCATCATAAAAAGGTAAAAGTCCTCGTTACTGAAATGATAGCCGTATTCCTTGCCTTCATCTGGGATAAGTCGTTCTTTTACGTCTTTGAAATAATTGTTGAGATTGCCGATGTGCATTGAACTAAAAAGGCTGCTGTGCATCTCAAAATTCAGGACAGGCTCTTTAAAGTAGACATCGTGATTTCCATGACCAAAATGCTCGCAAATGTAGCCTGAATCGAGGAAAATATCGCGTACCTCTGTCATTTTTTCGCTGTCTACAAGAATATCATTATCCGACATCTGTCGCATACCGAGTTTCGGATACCAGTCATGGAGCAGTGAGCCTTTAAGCGGCATATACCATATCTTCTCGGCTTCGAGCTTACGAAGTATCGTTCTGCGCTCGGCATCAAGAAGGATATTCTTGCGGATAGCCTTTTCCTTTGCCTGTGTGAAGTCGTTATCCTTAACGCCTGCCGATTCAAGCGCATACGCAACGCAAGCTGTGAGAATATGCTTCTGGCAGACATCGAACAGCTTTGGGAGGTCGAGAGCTTCGATCCGTTCCTGTTTTGGCTTTCTGCCGTTTATTACGCAGGCAGTAAGATATATCATATTCGTTGCGTTTTTGCGGAATTCACGCTTTTCCATTTTCTATCACTCCGTTTTCGGTAAATTGCAGTATCCTGTCGCAAATGTCGAGTGCGGCAGGACGGTGGGTAACTATTACTACGGTCTTGTCGGTCATATTCTTGAGGTTTTCAAGAACCTTTCGCTCGGTAGCTTCATCGAGAGCGCTTGTCGCCTCATCAAGCAGCAGTATCGGACACTTTGAGTATACTGCCCTTGCGATAGCAATACGCTGCATCTGACCCTCGGAGAGACCTGTTCCACGCTCGCCAAGCAGAGTATCAACTCCGTCATCGAGCTCGCTCACGAATTCGTCCGCACAGGCTAATTTCAGTGCGTTATTTATACGCTCATCATTATGGAGTTCAGACTTGTCCGCAAAGCAAACTACCTCACGGATAGTACCGCTCATTAGCTGATTGCCTTGTGGGACGTATGCAAACAGGCGATGGAACTTAGCTGAGAGCACTTCGGTATTTCCTGATTTATCTGTTATGTATCGTCTGCCTCCGTCAAGTTTGTAAATGCACATAAGCAGCTTCAGGACGGTACTTTTTCCGCAGCCGCTGTGACCGGTGAACGCCACATACTGTCCCTTTTGAATCTCAACGCTGATGTCTTTAAGAACAACAGGCATCGCGTCCTTGCTGAGCTGACGAACGCTGTCGCCGGACGGAAAGTAGGCAAACTCAGCGTTGTCCAGTCCCATTGCCTTGAAGCTGTTGCGGTAATAATCGAGAGTTTCATCAATATCCATAGGCTGAACATCGCTGTCATTCTCGAATGCTTCAATCTCCATAAGGCGCTCCGCGCTTGCAGTCATTGCGTAGAACTTCGGCAGATAGCCCGTTATATTGGCAAAAGGGGACTGTATCTGTGATATGAGCTGTGTTATTGCGGTGAGCGTTCCGTAGCTGATAGCGCCTGTGAGAATGCCATAGCCGCAGTAGATAACTCCGCCGACATACATTCCCTGCATACCCGTCTGAAAGCCGATATTGCAGAAATTCGAGAAGCGGACACGCTTCATTCGCGTATCCTTGTGGTCACACATCTTATCAAGAGCCTCTGCTTCAGTCTGTTCTTCAGCCGCAAAGGAGCGTATCATCATCATACTTCCGAGCCGTTCCTGCAAGTATACGCGGAGCTTTCCGTCGCGCTCCTGAATATTCTTGTGAAGCCTTTTCAGCACCTTTCGGAAGCCGTATGTGGCGAAAAACAGGACGATTCCGACTGGCAGCAGAACAAGTGCAAAGCGGTAATCGAGGAATATCATCATCACCATTGCGCTGACCATTTTCACTATCATTCCGGCAAGTCCGGGAAGTATCTCTACGCTGTTCTGAGCAACAACTACCGTGTCATTTGTAAGACGGTTCAGCCACTCGCCTGAGTGTACCGCGTTGACCGTTCCGAAGTCTTTGGTGAGGATATTGTTGAGCAGTCTCTGCTTGAAAAGGTTTTCAAGAGATGCTCTCGATAATTCCTCCAGCCACCGAATTATAGCCCTCATTGCGACTTGTGCAAGTACAAGAATAATGATGTAGAGGACGTTCAGCTTGAAGCCGCTCCTGTCACCGTCAACGGCATTGTCCACGATGTTTCTCAGCAGAAGGGCGTACAGAACTCCGCTCGCACCGTTCAGCGCCTGCACTATCATCAGCCATAGGATATTCCATTTTTTCTTGCCAGTGACCGAATAAAGCCACTTTACTGCGTTATTTTTCATCTTTTTACTTTTCTCTTCAACCATTTTGGAAAAGCCTTTGCTTTTAGAAAAAGTTCTCGAACAGGGAAAAAGTCGCACCATAAGTGAACATATAGCCTGTACTTCCAATCGTTCACAGAAATTTCCTTACCATTGCGGACAACCGCTGTCAGTACGCCGATGATATGCCTGTCACGGATACCGTACTCCTTGACCCAGCGGTTATCGCCGCAAATAACGTAATCGTGTTTACGAACCTGAAGAATACGATGTAAAACGTACTGTCCGCTGTCACGCTTGTAAAGCGGAACATCATACTTTTTCAGTCTGCCGTGAACAGGCTTGATAATCAGCAGATCCCTGTCCTGTTTTATGAGCGGCATCATACTGTCGCCCCTGTTTGTGTAGATGAGCTTACCGTTTTTAGCAAGCTGTTCCTCGAATGTAGATTTATTCATCTATCGCTCCGATTTTTCTGAGCTGGTCGATTATCTTCTTCACATCGCGCTCCATAGCCTCTTTCGGACCGTCATACTTCTTCTGCATCTTGGCAACTATCTCAGCCTCTGTGGTATCCTTTTCAAGGCAGGATATGATAAAACCAGCCGTCTCATTACTGCGTACCAGTCCAGAGAATTTGCTTGCTCCTGTGGAAACGAGGAGCTTCTGATTGCCGTCATCGTGTGTTAAAAATGCGCTGTTGAGTTTCATAACAATTATCCTTTCATTGCGTTGTATGCGACTTCCGCCGCTTCGATATCCATATTGCAGGCGAGCTTGTATAGCTCAGTATTTGCCGCAAGCCTGTCCACAAGTTTAAGTGTTTTCGACATTTGCAGAGGGTTCTGCGGACGGTAGACCTGCTGCAAAAGCATTGCATAAGCCTCTGCCTTATCAATGCGGACGATACTGTTTTTCTCGCCGCGTGTAAGAATACAAATTGCCTTAAGCGGTACAGACATATTGCAGCCGAGCCTGTGCTTTCCGTTGTATGGCGTACCATAGGCGGTAACTCCGCTGTCCGTGATTTTCAGTATTGGTTTATCATCGTTGACCATTACAGCCTTGCCGCCGAGATATTCACGCCATAGAGCTGTATGCGTTGATTTCCCTGTACCAGACTTAGCTGTGAACAAGTAGCCCTGACCGTCAACAGCTACAACAGAGCCGTGAAACACAAACGTGTCATAGTCCGGCATCTTCTCAGCTATTTTGCGGTATACTGCTGTTTCCTCAAGCAGAGTGTCGGAAAAATCCGGTGACTTCTTCCCCTCATAAGCATACTCTGAATCGGACTTATCCTTCTCTTTGATTATATCCTCCCGAGTGATACATACTGAAAAATCCGCAGGCTCATCTGTAAGGTAATCCTTGCAGTATTCGTGGACTTTTTCATATATAGAGGTCACTTCAATGACCTTGTCTGCTATTTTATATTTCTTCGTCATCATCTTCTGTTTCCGTATTCACTCCCTTTAACAGATTGTGCATGGCGTGCTCTGTCTTTATGCAATGGTATTCATAGCACTTCGCGAACCAGCCGGGACAGGCGTTTTTATAATATGGCGTACACTCAGGCAGGAACGGACACTTTGTACACTTTTCATCGACCTTTGGAGCTGTACTCAGCTCATCAAACTTAGCCTGATCGGTCACGCCGTCGAATAGATTGCCCCAAGTCTGAGCTTCGGGAAGGTGCTCACAATTATTGAAAACCCCGTCCGGAGTTATGACGATGCACTTGTCCATACTATCTGCCATACAATAATTCACGCGAATTCTTACACTCTCGTGATCTCTGACGCTCTGCGATAAACCAAGTGCTCTCATCTCGTCTTCAAGCTCAAACATTCTGCGGTAGAGGTCTATGATACTCTCCTCACGCTGAGTCTGAAACAGCGGAGCGATATACATCGTGATATTCTTCATATCACCGAATTCTGTTTTGATATCTCCGAAAAATCCGCTCAGTCTGTCGATATTCTCCCAGTCGAAATTGCAGCGCAGATTGACCTTGATGTCCTCATCTGCAAAATAGTGTATCGCCTGCATAACAACATCATAGTTATGCTTTTCGGGGTTATAGTAGTTCTTTCTGGGAGTATAGTCCTCTTTTGCGCCGTCAAGCGAGACCTGTACCTTTTCAAGGTGCCAGAGTTCTTTTGCTTCGTGAGCAAGCTCCTTTGTCAGCAGACTTGCATTCGTAACCATTGAGGACTTATACGGAACTCCGCGTTCCTTTAAGCCATTGCAAATGCGGCGAATAATATTTGCCCCCGCAAGCGGTTCGCCGCCGAACCAGCGCAGCTTTACTGTATCATTATACCTTGTTTCGCAGATAAAGTCAACAAGGCGGTCAGCAATTTCAGGAGTCATAGTCCTGACAGCGTAGCCTTCCTCGTAGCAATAAACGCACCGCGCGTTGCAGCCGGTAGTCGGAAGTATCGTGTAACTGCTCAGTCCTTTTTTGTTTCCTGCCATTGTTTTGAGAAGGAAGCACACACTCTGATATTTTGCAATATCATCATAGTCACTTTCGACAATATACCGTGACATTGCAAGCTGTACAAGTCCGTTTTCAGTTATAAAATCATATCCGACAAGCGTATTCTTTAACTGCTGAACGGCATCCCATTCCTGCTCAGTAAGCTCGGCAATCTCAGATGTAAGGGTATTGCGGATAAGGTATCTGCCGTTTTCGGAATAGAGATATGTAAAGAGCAAAAGGCGATACTGCGCCGTTTCACTCAGTTTTTTTCTGTTTATTATCTTTGCAACTTTCTTGTCGCCATTTTTTATTATCTTCATATTTCACCTTATTAATAATAGCGATAAGGCTGTACGGCAATATACAACCGTACAGCCTTTGCTGTCATGTGTTTTGCACTAGATTAATTGCCAAATTCATCTGGATTACAGGAAGTAGTAATAACATCCTCTGCCTCAAAAGCAATAATCTCGAGCTCAGCTTCAACATACTTTGCCATTGGTAAAAACACCTCCATTCACATGATAGATCGATCTATGTAATGAATCCGGTGAACACCAGACTATTACCATGAATATTACTCGCCAGATGTAGCTTGCTCATAGGTTTTTGAAACTACGTCACTATAGATATATACGCCATTTACTACAATAAATCCAACAGCTGTAGTACCATTGCCCTCATCAGGAACTGCAATAGCAACCGTACCAGTCTTATTTGTTGTTGCTACAGTCTTGACTGTAGCGCCATCTGTGTCAACAGTCAGAGTGTCAACAGTACCTTTTACGTATACATAACCTGCTGCGGTAATGTCAACATCAGCAGCAACATTTCTTTCAAATGTATATTTTACATAGTGTACATCAGGCTTGTTAGGATTTATAGGAGTAGTGATGCCAGCTAAGTTAACACTTGCTTTTTCAGCAATTACATCTGCATGTGTTTTTGAAACAACATCACTATAGATATATACGCCGTTTACTACAACAAATCCAACAGCTGTAGTACCATTACCCTCATCGGGAACTGCAATGCCAACCGTACCAGTCTTATTTGTTGTTGCTACAGTCTTGACAGTTGCACCTTCTGTGTCAACAGTCAGCGTGTCAACAGTATCCTTGACATATACGTAACCTGCTGCGGTAATCTCAGCATCGTCAGCAACATTTCTTTCAAATGTATACTTTACGTAATTTACATTAGGCTTGTTAGGATTCTTAGGAGTCGTAATGCCAGCTAAGTTAACACTTGCTTTTTCAGCAATTATATCTGCATATGTTTTTGAAACAACATCACTATAGATATATACGCCGTTTACTACAATAAATCCAACAGCTGTTGTACCATTACCCTCATCGGGAACTGCAATGCCAACCGTACCAGTCTTATTTGTTGTTGCTACAGTCTTGACAGTTGCACCTTCTGTGTCAACAGTCAGAGTGTCAACAGTATCCTTGACATATACGTAACCTGCTGCGGTAATCTCAGCATCGTCAGAAACATTTCTTTCAAATGTATACTTAACATACTTTACGTCAGGCTTGTTCGGATTTACAGCAGTATTAACCGTTGTTGTAAACTTTGGCGCAGTAACCGCACTAAACGTTACCTTTTTAGTGCCTCTGTAATGCTCACCCTTACCAACGATCTCAACAGTGTAAGTACCAGGCTTTGCGGTTTCCTCTATGTTGAGTGTGTAATCTGTATCAAGAGTAAGTTCTGTCGGCTCGTCGTTTTCGTTGAGTATAGCAGTATCATAAACCTTGATAGGAGCAGGTGATGCAGTTCCGTTTTCACTAAGAATAACTGTACGCGGCATTTCAACAGTAATACTGCTGTCATTGAGAGACTTAGCTCTGTGTATCACATTCCAATAGTAATTATCGAAATTGTAATTCATTCTAAGCTTCTTATACTGTTCAATCTCATCTTCTGTTGTATCACCAGGTGTAAGAGAAGGAGTGATTCTAACCTTATCCTTATTCTCATCCACATAAGCAAATTTCAGCTTGCCTTGCTTAAGGAACGCCTCTAAATATGCCTTGTCCTCATCAGACAGACCTTCAATGTTGTCGATATCATCCTGTGTTACAGCAGGGAGATCGTTGCCGTAGGTTATATACATATTTTTCTCGTGAGCCTTAACTGTGAGAGGAGCTTTATAGATAGAGAACGTCTTTGTGATTTCCTGATCTGCGTAGTTTTCAGCCTTGATCGTTGCTACAGCCTTATATTCGCCAGCGTCCTTAGGTGCGCTTTCGAGAGGAACTTCTGTAACTTGCTCATTATCCGTTCTGATGACATTATAATACTTGATCTTAGCCTCTGTGATATTGTCATAATAATCATAGAATCTGGGGTCTTCAGGAGTGGTGCAGTAAATTTCAGCTTCAACTGCCTTGCCGTCATAATACTTCTTGGCGTCCTCAATGTTGCTTCCGGCAAAGTTTAGAACAAGACCAGCCGGAACAAAATTATCGCTTGTGATAGCCCAATCAGCAGTTGCAACACCTGTGTAGTTGCCCTTACCTACGACCTGAACATCGAATGTACCAGCGGAAGCTTTGCTTGTAGCGCCGGCTACGGTGTAGTCGGTGTCTGCGTTGAGAGTGATAACCGAACTGTATTCTACAGACACGTTGGTGACTGCCAATTGTCCACTTGAGAGAGATAGAGTAAAGGTGTTGCTATTAACATCCTTGACAGTTATGATTTTTTCATTTTTATTAGTATTGATTGTCGCATCATTAGGATTATTGAAGGTAGCATTGGAGATTTTTCCATAGGTATAAGCTATGCGATCAATGGTCTTACCTTCCGGAACTGTAACAGTTAAAGTTTTGTCTCCCGTGATGGCAAAGCAATCGTAAGCCATAACATCGCCGGCAACATATCCAAGGTTAGACACCAGCTTTACGCCATTATTCTCAAATGTTTTTTCTGCTGTATAACTGTCAGTAATATAAGTATCTGCCAAAAACTCTTCAGTTTCTTCTGCTTTATCACCAACGCTTACAACCTCAACCTGCTTAGTTGTGCCGTCGTAGGTGTAGTAGCCGGAGCTGCCGTCCTGTGTCCAGTCATCGGTCTTGCCGTTCAGAACGATATTCAGATTTTTAATAGTGCTGATATCGAGCGGATCAACAGTGAATGTCGGAGCGTCATTTGGGAATCCTACAACGTAGTTGTCGAAGTCAAATGCTGCGTAGGTGTAGCTGCCTGCGTTGTTGAGAAGTGCCTTGGTGTAGTCTTTCGCATTATTCTCACCAGCTGCATATGCGAAGTAAACAGCATTTGCCTCAGCTTCTGCCTGAACGAGTGCATTAACATAGATAGCGCCTGTGTTCTTAGTTACAGCATCGTTGCCCTCGCCGATAGTTTTCTGGAACTTAGCCTTATCAGCTTCGATAACGCCAGTGAGACCGTCAGCCTTTGCCTCCTCAATAGAGTAGGTGAGGTCGGGCATTTCTGTATCGCGGTAGGTGATCTTCTGATCTGCATCAGGTGTCAGAGTAACATTACGCTTAGCGATAGTGGTGTTGACATCCTGAGTAATATCCTTGAAGTTGCTGTTTGTTACTGTTACCTTTGCCGTATGCTCGCCTGCGTTTTTCAGATCGCCGGTCGGATACTTCTTGGCAGAAATAGTGAATACATTAACGGTCTTTTCAATTCCTGTACCCTGATTCAGTACTCTTGTGCCTGTCTGCTCAATATACCAGCCGTATTCGGTGGTATTGGGGAAGGGTGCATCGACAAAAGTAGGACCAGACGTTTCTTGAGAATCAGACATATATGGGTTCGAATACCCGATTTTTCCGTCAGAATAAACATAAATTACTGCATATCCCTCAGAGCTATCGTACACTTTGAACTCAACCGATTCATCATTATCATTAACCTTGGGCATGATAATGATATCATCTGCCGCCGCGTGTGTATTGTCAGATTTTATTAAATATTGGAAAAGATAAGTATTTTTATCATTTTCCTCTTTTGGAGTTACAAGGAAAGTATTTTCCTTCGGGAAAGGAGTCTCAGATTTTGGATATTCACCCGCATTTGCAGCCTCTGCCGCAACAACTGTCTTAGCAGGAACAGCCGGAGTTGTCTCAGTTTCAGGAGTAGCTTTCAGCTGATCGAGGTACTCATCAACGAGAGCCTTTACAGGTGATTTTTCATCAAGATTGGTATATGCTTCGTTTGTCGATACGATATAATCTGTGCCGTCAAGATCCGCGCCGTCGTAAACGATAGCTTCATAGCCGTTTGCAGCATTATTGTCTGTATCAACGTTATTATTCGGAGTAATATTGATGTAATTGCTAACGTCAAACTGATCGATAGTCCAGTTTATAGTCAGTTCGCTGGAGTATCTGCTGCCTTCTGCAGCTGTGAGTTTGAAGGTGTGATCACCAGCATCTTTCTTTGAGCTATCGCCTGATACAGAATAGTCTGTTCCTGTTACGAGAACTTCCTCGTTGCCGGAGTTTACAAGCTTGATAACCGGAGTCTGTGCTTCACTGTTATAAGTAAATTTGCCAGCAGGGATAGTTACAGAATAGCTGTCGCCTTCGCCCTTAACGATCTCGAGAGGAGTTTCAATAGTATCCTTGCTGTCTTCAACAGCCGGATTATAGCTCGGATTAGGAGTTACAAGATAAGCAGAGCATTCGCTGAGCGGACGCTTAGTAAATTTAACTGGCTGAGAAAGTACAGAGATAGTATTATTGTTTGTCTCTGGATTTCCGTCCTTGTCAATATGGAGTGTAGCGGAAATATAGTATGTTTCTCCCTCTACAAGGTCATCCTGTGAAACAGGCTTACCATTATTGGCAGCATCCATGAGCATTACAGATTTTACATTAACAACATCCTTGAACAACGGATTTATAGTTACGAGCGACTTATCGATCTGATCGCCGTAGTAAAGCTCGCCGTTTGCCTTTAATGTTGCAGCTGTTTGTCCGCCGATGTAAAGTGTTGCCGGTTCATCCTCTTTTACTTCGCCGATATACTCACGAGCGACCTTGTACTGTCCGCCCTCTGCGAGCGAGAGAACATATCTGTTCTTGTACTTATAATCGCCAAATGTTGTAAGATTCTCTCTGGACGTTTTCTGATCAAGAATGTTGCTTTCGAGCAGTTCACTATCTGTGTAGAGGTAATACTTCTCTCCAACTGTGAGGTTATACTTGTTTGGAGTTCCTTCTTCTACTGGATCAACCTTATCTCCACCCTGTTCGTTTTCTGCCTTGGCAATTGCATACTTTGAAGAGCCAATTACAGTTACAGTCGGGTGAAGGATAGTATATTCCTTGCCGGCGAAAGTGAAAATATCATCGGGTTCATAATCTCTTGGATCAACACCCTTAGTCGATACTACATCGACCGTGCGTTTATAGCCTGTTATCTCGTTCGGATTTTCCTGATTACCGTAAACCAGCTTCTCGTTGAGGTTATCGAAAATAACATAATTATCAGGCATACGATATTTATTAGTTTGCTGCATAGTACCTGAATCTTCGATCTCTACGCCCTTCTCGATAAAGTATGTTTCCCAGAAAACAGCGTATATTGTTGTTTCGTTCGTATCATCAGGGTCTGCTATAATAGCTATTTTTTTATTTTCTTTATTGACATTTTCATATGCTTCAGAAGCGTCACCACCCCAAGGGCTTTCATTCTCATATGAACCGATAGTTCCGCCTGACAATACAGCAAGCTCTGAGATTTTAGTTCCTTTGAGAGCCTTTCCCTCAACAGTTTTAAGCTTCGGGAAGTTCAGGGTTGTAAGGCTTGTACAATTCTCAAATGCACTCATTTTGAGCGTTGTAACGTTTTCAGCGTATACTGAAACAATATTTGTATTACCCTCGAAAGCATTAGTTGCTATTTCGGTAATGCTTGCCGGAAGTATAACTGATTCTGAATTGCCATTATATGCAGTCAGAATAATGTTTGTGTCGTCATTTTCGTCTACTTTGGTAACAAACTCATCGCGGATAGTTACATTGCCTGAGAGCTGAGCACCAGTGAGCGTATATACGTATGTGCCTCCTGCAAGAGCAGTCTCATCAGGTGCAGCCTCAATAAATCCGTTGTTATTCGTAAATACGAGCGAATGATTTGCTGAAACAGTAACAGGAATATCTGAATTTCTAATAGTATACAGATCTGTCTGTTCGTCAGGAGTGAGTACAACTTCGCCCTGTTTTACGGTAATATCAGTGCCGTTGGGGTAAAGGGTAGGTGCATCAGCGATAGTGAATGTCCAGCTCGCGTCATGGATAACTCCTTTAGAAGCTGCATAATCAGAACCCTCTGCAACTTTTATACCAACAAAGTATTCTGTTCCCTGTTCTTTAGGAGTAACTGGGGTGGTACAATCCGCATCAGAATAATATCCTACGGTAATCGTACCCATGCCAGTAACGCCCTCAGCCGCTGAAACTGACGCTGCCTTAGCACTGCCGGTATAATTCAGGTTGGCAGGAGCTGTAAATGTAAAGTCACTTGCTGCGGGTGTTAATTTTTTTGTAAACAAAGCTTTTACTTCTGTTGGGTTAGATGCAGAAGGAATGCTTAATAACACACCATTGTCAGAAGGAGTACCATTGTCAGTATGCTTTGTATTGCCAATCATATAAGACCAGTGATCGAATATATAGCCGCTTTTAGCTTCCGCTAAATAATTATTATGTGTATCAGCCTGACTGAAAGTAACTGTTCCATAATCATTAGAATTTGTTGCTAAATTACCTTCTGCTATACTTTCTGGCGCATTTACGTTGTAATAAGTGTGAACAGATTTTGCCAAGGTATCGCCGTAATATATATTATAGCCCAAAAGCTTTGCATTACCAACGATTTGAACCTGACCGTAAGTTGCATCAGCTATAGTGTCACCCTCAACGGTATATTTTCTGATACCGGGGTTCATCCACGTGATATGTCTGGTTGCTACATTATTTTCCCATTTTCCCCATTCTACACATGCCCAGCCTCTATCAGCGATACTTTCAATGTCAACGAGGACTTCTATTTTTGTGATTTTGGTCACGTCTACATCTGGAAACTGATACTGTTTGTTGTTTTCTTCATCTTCTGGGGAAGTTGCGTTGAATGTATATATTGGCTCATTAATAATTTCAAATTCCTGCTCCGGAGCAATGCCTACATTTCCACTGAGAGTGGAACCGGATGTATTGCTAGTAGGAAGTTCTGCGTGTGCATCAATGCCCTTGCCTCCTGTCAAAAGGCCTCCTACGTTCGCAGGCAAAGCGCCTGCTACAAGAGCGAGTGAAAGCGCTCCTGCCGCTATTCGCTTCCATGTGTTGTTATTAGATTTTTTCATATGCTCGTTCCTCCTTATAAGTATTTGAGAAAATATATTAAAACGGTCGTCTTTATCCGTTTTATTAACATAAATGCACAAAAGCGCACCCCATGAGACTATACTATCTCATAGAGCACGCTTTTAAACGCCTTTGTTCAGTTGTGAGGGCGCAGTTAAGGTATGTATGTATGTATGTATGTACAAAGTGTAGTGCTGCCTTGCATACCTTTTCAAGCCCCTTTCGTAATATTGCTAAAAATATATGGGAATATATTTTCTATATCAGTATTATAGCACAGTGAAATACAAAGTTCAATACTGTTAACAAAATTTTTACACAATATTACGAATTGGTGAACTTAACTGCATTATACTCTTTGTATTACTATATGTTCAAAGAGTGTTGCAGAATCGCTTTTTATAACCTGTTATATATATTACATAGAATTATTATTTGACATTTTAGCATTATACCTTCAAGATGAGCGAAAGAAAGTCAGAGGATCAGACTGTCATACTTACTGATAAGCTCAGATATGTACTGCTGAGCACGTCTGATGCGTTTTGTACCGAGTTCGCCGTTTTTGAGATCTGTGACAGCGAGCAGATACAAAAATCTGACCGATGCAGCAAGCCTTATCTTATCGCTTATTTCTGCAAGTTTTGCGGCATCATCAGTATCAAAATAATACCTGATAATACTTTGCCATATACGGCTGCCCCAGTCGTTGGGGAGACCGAGAAAGTCCCGGAGATTATTTGGATCGTCCTCTCCGAACAACACATAAGTAACATACAGAGCCTGCAAATCAAAAATCGGCTGACCTGTTGAAAGGGTATCCATATCAATGAGCATAGGTTCATTATCGACAAGCATAACATTCTTCATCTGGAAATCGCCGTGAACAATATGAAGGTCATCAGGTAAAGCCGACAGTAGTTTTTTGAGACATTCATGCTGTTCTGCGGTGAGGTAATTCTTTATAACGTCAAGGTATCCGATAAAAATATCTCGTGCCATTGGCAGCGTGCCTGCGTCCATTTCGGCTGAATGAACAGTCTTAATGAATCCGATATAGATACGGAGCATCTCATCGAAGCGCTCAGGCTGGTGAATGAGAATGTCATTGAAGGTATCGGCATTGAGGAGCTCGAATACCGAACCGTAGCAGTCTCCGACCTTGACAATATCATAGGATATTGCCGTAGGAACGCCCTTTATGAAGGCACGTTTTGCAAGATTTTGCTCATTCCTTATCATAGGCAGGCTGTCCGGCGTATTATAGACCTTGACGATCGTCTCAGGATCAATACGGTAAACCGTACCGTAGAATCCCTTGCCGATGATCTCACAGCCATCGACAGAAAGCTCGCGGAAGCGTTTTTCAACAGTAAACAGTTCGTTAAATCCGGTAACCTCGAAAATATCGTAAACATCAGGGGATACGTTGATAACGCTAATATCACCTCCGAAGCTTTTGCGCAGCTTCATAAGTACACGCAGTCCCGCACTCGATATATATTCGAGCTCAGATGCATCAAGAACAAGGCTTGCAGTGTCTGCGGTTCTGCTCTCAACATCGGAAAGCAGCTCTTTTTCTGTTTGTGCAGCATTTGTGGTATCTATTCTGCCTTCGAGGAATACAGTCATTTTTCCGTTTTCGGTTTTAGCTTTCATAATATCATCTCCATAAAACAGCTTATCACTTCGTTCGGCTGTTTTTCGTCATATGTTCCAAGATAATGCTTCAGGAATTAGTCGAAGAATTGCTTTGCGACTGCCATTTTTCAGAAAGAGCTTCATCTTTATGAGCGATAGCTCCGCAGATATATTCCCTTATTCTTGCAGCAGCCTCCGGAAAACTGTCATTGTTGAAGGCGATGTGCGACCTTCATATAAACGCTGCTATCTGAAATCAGCAGTGTGACGCAATGTATCTCGTTATTGCCGCACATCTTGCGCCGGCGTCCTTTTTGAATTCTTCAAATGACATTTCTTCTGAATCATCAGCTTTATCTGAAATTGCACGGATAATAACAAAAGGCGTCCTGTTCATATAGCAGACCTGAGCTATGGCAGCCCCCTCCATTTCGCAGCAAAGACCTCCGAATGTACTTATGATCTTTTCTTTCTGTTCTTTGGACGCGATAAACTGATCGCCGCTGCATATCCTGCCCTCAAATGACCTGACCTCAGGAGCAACTGCCTTTACGCCTTCAACTGCACATTTACGCAGATTTTCGTCAGCCTTGAAGGCTGTGATGCCGTAATCAAGCAGTTCTCCGGGTTTAGCACCTATGGGAGTAAGATCGTAATCGTGCTGTACAGCCTCTGTGGATACGACAATATCCCCGATATTGATCTCAGCATCAAGTGATCCTGCAACACCTGTGTTGATAACACGATCAACGTTGAATTTGCTGATAAGAAGCTGTGCGCAGACTCCGGCATTTACCTTTCCCATATTGCACTTAACGACAACGGAATCTATTCCGTCAATTTTTCCCTCGAAGAAATTCATTCCGGCAAATGTGCTTATTTTAGCGTCAGACAAGCTGCTTTTCAGTGTATCGACCTCATCGTCCATAGCACCGATGATTCCTATTTTTATTGCGGATGTTTTTATTTCCATTTCAATTTCTCCTGTTATATAAAACTTTTTGGTATACCTTGTAATGCACGATATAACAAATACTTTGTGGTTACTTCTTCTTTCTGCATACGAATACAGCAGGAACAGCCAATGTGAGGGCAAGGAATGCGAGCGTATGTGATGTTGAGCCTGTCTTAGGAGAATCAACTTCATTTAAATCTGTTGAAACAGAAGTAACATTAGTAGTTGCTATTTCCGGTACAGTTTCATCACTCTTGTAGCTTAGTCCGTAACCGTAGGGATAGAGTATCTCATTTGTATAATTCGAGTTTTCATCTACCGCATAAACGTCAACAGGGAGCTTGCCGACCGGTAAGTTTCCTCACCCATTTTGCGGACAAGCTTGGGATCTCCCATTGCACCGAGAGACATATTTTCGCTTGTATGGGTGCTTGTTCCGATCCGGTATATCGAGCCGCTTTCCTGATCTGCACTTATCAGCATCGGTATTCCTGTATCGCTGTTCATAGCTGCCTGCTGGATTTCGGATGTAAAAGCGACAGTCTTGGCAGTGCTGGTAATATTATCTGCAAAGAGGCATATATCAACAAAACTATGATCCTCTATCGGCTTTTTATGTACATCGTTCAGCGATGTAACGCTGGTAGTTTTGCCGTTTTCATTCCAGGGACGCAGGCTTAACATTATCATCTGTTCGATTTTATGTTCAGTAGTCATTTCTGACACTATCTGAACAATGCTGCAATTTTATATTATTTATTCATAATCCACCCCTTTGAAGTTTTTTTGACTAATATTATTATAACACATTTCAGGCATAAGAAAAAGTATATTGTGTTAATTTTTTGTGTCTGTTTAAACAAAATTTCAGCAATATACTTGTGCATTTTTACTAGTAACGAGAAACAACCAGCGTGAGGGATGTTGTTTAGTACACTTTAAATCAAGTCAGAGAATTCTCTCAAGCTCTTTTAACCATATATTGGCACAAGCATCACTTGGCATACGCCAGTCGCCGCGCGGAGAAAGCGTAACTGTACCGACCTTCGGACCGTCAGGCAGGCATGAACGCTTGAACTGCTGTGAGAAGAAGCGCTTATAAAATGTTTTCAGCCATTTCATTATCACTTCTTTTGGGTATTCATCTTCAAATGCAATACAGGCGAGTTTTCAGGTGGTCTGTTATATGGAATATGGATTATTTTTTTACGTTGAATGCGCTCATACCCGGATAGCAAGCAGAAGCGCCAAGCTGCTCCTCGATGCGGAGAAGCTGATTGTACTTAGCAACTCGCTCTGAACGTGAAGGAGCGCCTGTCTTTATCTGGCAGGTATTGAGTGCAACTGCAAGATCGGCGATAGTAGTATCAGCTGTCTCACCGGAACGGTGTGAAGAAATTGCAGTATATCCAGCTTTATGAGCCATTTTGATTGCTTCGAGAGTTTCGGATACTGAGCCTATCTGATTGAGCTTGATAAGAATGGAGTTGCCTGCTCCGAGAGCGATACCCTTAGAAAGGCGCTCGGTATTTGTAACGAAAAGGTCATCGCCAACAAGCTGAACCTTGTGACCGATCTTTGCTGTCATCTTCTGCCAGCCCTCCCAGTCCTCTTCATCGAGACCGTCTTCGATAGAGATGATCGGGTACTTGTCAACGAGAGCTTCCCAGTGAGCGATAAGCTCATCGGAAGTGAACTCCTTGCCGGACTTAGGCTGCTTGTAGAAGCCCTTGCCCTTTTCGCTCTTCCATTCAGAGGAAGCAGCGTCCATAGCTATCATGAAGTCCTTGCCGGGTTCAAAGCCGGCAGCCTTTACAGCTTCGAGGATCTTTTCGATAGCTTCCTCATCGCTTGTAAGTTTGTTGGGAGCGAATCCGCCCTCATCGCCGACAGCAGTAACGTCGCCCATAAGGAGGAGAATACCAATGAAAGATAAAATCAGAGAAATACTTCTCGCCAACATAGATGAACTTGACGGAGTTGATATAACAGATGACCTCGAACTCATTACCGGAGGCTATATTGATTCCTTTGACATTATAGGTCTTATTTCCGAATTTGAGGACGCTTTTGATATTTCTATCCCGCTTGAAGATCTTGAGGTCGGACAGTTTGACACAGTGAACAGCATTGAAAATGTTATCAGAAAATTTCAGAACTAAGAAAGGATTATACTATGAAAAAAGCTAAGATACTCAGCGTTGGAAGATATATGCCTGAGAGGGTAGTCACTTCGGAAGAAGTCGAGGAAATGGCACATTTCTCGAAATTCGGGGTCAGATCCGGTCTTACAAAAATGCTCACAGGCTGTGAGACAAGGCATTTTGCAGCCGAGGGAGAATACTGCTCCGACATTGCCGCTAAAGCAGGTCTGGACGCGCTCAAACGTGCCGGAGTAGAGCCGTCTGAGATAGATGCTCTGTTATTCTGCTCAGTAACTCACGATTTTGCTGAGCCTGCGACTGCTAATGTAGTGGCAGACAAAATGGGAGTAAGGAATGCCTTTGTTTTCGATATAAAGAATGCCTGCAATGCGTTTCTCAGCGGAGTTGATGTTGCTGACAGTCTCATCAAGACCGGCAAGGCAGAAACTGTACTTGTGGTTTCCGGTGAAGCTTTCTCCCGCTGGATGAAATTCGATTACGACAACAAGGCTGAGCTTATGGAAAGAGCTCCGGTTGCGCTTTCTCTCGGAGACGGCGGCGGTGCGTTCCTTCTTCGTACATCAGATGATCAGGAGCGCGGTATAAACAAGTCCTATTTCCACACATACTCCGATCTCTGGAACCATAATGTCGTATGGGGCGGAGGCGTTATGTACCCTCACGCTTCGGATAAGCTCTATGTTCCCGGAACTACTAAGGGTATCGCTGACAAGCAGAAGGAGATATATGCCGGAATACTTCCAAAGATAAAGGATATTTTCGGTATGACCTTTGCCGATGCCGATGTCATTATCCCAACTCAGGTAGCTAAATGGGTAGTCTATAATGTTGCTGATATGTTCTCGGCGCAGATGGGACTTCCTGCATCTGATTTCGTGAAGAAGATAGTTTCAGTAGTTGACAAATACGGCAATGTCGGTTCAAGCAATGTGCCTATCGCTGCTTATGAAGCTATTGAAAACGGAATGGTAAAAGAAGGCTCAAAGACCTTCTGTATCAGTGTAGGAGTAGGAATCAGCGAAGGCATAATGTCTGCCACATTCTGATATGAAGCTGATATGTTTTCCCCATGCAGGCGGCTTTGCTTCATACTATAATTTCATTTCCGGCTATGAGTTTTCAAGCATTGATGAGGTGCTTGTCTATGAATATGCCGGACGCTCCACTCGTTACAGAGAACCGCCTGCCAGAACCTTTGATGAGTGTATCGCTCAGGCTTACGATTATGTATCAAATGCGGTAGAAGAGGACGAGGAATACGCTCTTTTCGGGCACAGTATGGGAGCTTTTACGGCTTATGAGACAGCCTGCCGTATGACTGACTGCGGCAGACCTCCTGCGATAGTGATACTTTCGGGGCAGAAACCGGTTCGTGATGTTGAGAAGGACTATTATACGGATTCTCCGGATGTTGCATTCCCGATGATAGAAAAGCTGGGAGGATTGCCGGATTATATCAGAGAGCACAGGGAACTGATGAAGAACTTTTTTGCGCTGACACTAAGCGATTTCAGGCTTCTCAGCAGCTATACGCCTACAACGTCTCATCCGCTCGGAAAGCTGCCGCTTGGGATTCTGCTGTGCGGTACAGACGATTTTGAGCTGAAAGGTCATGTCCTTGAAAAGTGGGAATATGAATTTGATGATTTCCTCGGCGTGAGATATTTTGAGGGAGACCATTTCTACCTGAAAAACTATCGCATGGAGGTTTGCAGGATAATAGACGAACTTATCACAGAGAAAGTGAGGACGTAATATGGATTACAGCGAAGTTTATAATATTACAATAGGAAATTTTCAGGGCGAACGCCTGATAACATGGTTCAAAAACGGCGAAAAGCATACCGCAGGCGGCAAGGAATATGCAGCTATTACGGATTCCGTTGCAGCCGTGCTTGAAAAGAAATTTTCCGGAATTGAAAAAGGCTCATGGATAGGACTGAAAAGCAACAATCACTATCTTTGGCTCGCAGTATTCTTCGGACTTCTGAAGATTGGTTATCCCGTGCTTCTCCTTGACGCAAACGCCTCAGAGGATTCACTTGAAGCATTTACAGCGCAGTCGCACATGAAAGCGATAGTTACCGATACTCCGGAAAGTCACGGTGATATGCTGAACGTCTCTATGGCAGAGCTTGAAGAATGCACAGAAAGTTCTCCGGAGAATGTATGCTGGGAATCGAGGATAGCATTTTGTACTTCCGGTACGACCGGTATGGCGAAGATATACGTTTTCTATGCAGACGCTATCTATGCTCAGTGCATCAATGTTTCGGACTATCTTCTCCATGACAAGGGCATAACCGGTACGCGCAATGAAGGGGGAGTTCAGGCTAATCCCATGCTGCTCACGCTTCCGCTGAGACATTGTCTCGGATTCGGCGTAACGCTTGCATTTATTACAGCCGGTTATCCTATTGTTCTTCCGGCTAAGCCGGGAATTTTCGGTATGGCTGATACCTGCCGCGATGAGGGGATATGGTTCTTTTGCAGTGTTCCGGCAATATGGAAGGGACTTATGCGTATCGCAGAGGCACGTTTCGGAGACAGCGGTCCTGAGTCGATGAAAAAGCTCATGGGCGATAAGCTGACATTCGGATGCAGCGCCGGAGCAAGGCTTGATCCTGCCGCAGCAAAGAAGCTTATGGGAACCGGCATATACATAGTAAACGGCTGGGGCATGACTGAGACTTCTTTTGTTACTATGGGACCTCTTAAAGATGATCCTGCGCTTGATTATGTCGGTATTTTCTATAACAAGCACAGCGCAGTTGTCATCGACACGGAGACAGGTGATGTGAAGAGCGAGGGCTACGGTGAGCTTGCTGTAAACGGTCGTTCAATGCACACGTCAACGCTCTCAGACGGCAAGGAGGTCTTCAGAAACAAGGATGAGTACTTCCGTTCCGGCGATCTTGCTGAGATCAGAAACGGCAGACTTTATTTCAAGGGACGCTGCAAAAGCGTTATCATCAGCGACAGCGGCGAAAATATCTATCCCGAGGAACTCGATACTCATTTTTCGTTCCTGGATGAGCTTGTCGAGCAGTATTCGACCGTAGGATACGAGGACGAGCCTGCGCTTTTTATAAGCAGTAAAAACGCCGCTGAGTTTGAAAACACTGCGGCTTTTGAAAGGATCATTGATGCGGATCTCAGACTGCCGCTTGGAAAGAGGATAACACGTATCTTTGTAACTGATAAACCTATGCCTGTAACAAGCAAGGGTGAGACCGCAAGATTTTATCTGCTTGGTTTCCTTGAAAAGAACCGTGCGGATTTCAGAGAATTATCGGTAAAGAAATAAACATCGGAGGAAAATTGAAATGAACGTGACTGTTGAAGATATAAAGGAAAAGATAAGAAGCACTCTCAATGAGCTTATGGAGGAGGACGTTTCAAAGATAACTGATGATCAGCTTTTCGTTGAGGAACTTGGTGTGAACAGTATCGTAATAGTACAGGTATTTCTCACCTGTCAGGAGACATACGGTGTTGACCTTACGGAGGAAATGAAGCTGGCTGAGCCAATGTCCATACAGATGCTTGCAGAGAAGATACACAATAAAGTCATCAACCAGTGACAAGAGTAATATATGATGAAGCCGGTTTTGTTTTTGCCGATGAATATATAGGTATGCTGCCGGCTTTAAGGCAAAAAAAGGCGCAGAGATACGTCTTTGACGCTGACCGCAGACTATGTATAGGCAGCTATCTTCTGCTGCGGAAAATGTGTGCTGAAATAGGTGCAGACATAAGTGGACACGAAATAATGACAGGCAGATACGGCAAACCTTATCTGCCGGATTTTCCGGCTATCGAATTCAGCCTTACGCATTGCATGAATTGCATTGGCTGTTCGGTTTCCAAACACAGCATAGGGATAGATGCAGAGGAGATCATACATCTGAACCCTGATATAGTGCATGGGATTTTTACATCTTCCGAGATAAAAGCGATCGAAGCTTCAAAAAGTCCGGAAGACGAAATGACAAGGATATGGACGGTCAAAGAGGCAGTCGGGAAGTGCAGCGGAAAAGGACTTCTCTCTGACGCTATAATTATCACAGCGTCCGGAAGCCATATAATCTCCCGTAAAGCGTTTGGTAAAATATGGGTATCTGTATGCAGCAAAGCTCCGGAAAAGATAGAAGTAATATCCGGCTCATTTATCAGGTAATAAAGCATCAGGAAAGGCGGTGAAGTGATATGACGAATGAATTTCAGCTGTTTCAGAATATAAGACTCATTCTGAGTGACAGACCTGTTATTGCCGGCAGTGACGAACTGATGATATGCTGTTGTGTCAGCGGAGTCTGCGAGTATCATATCGGGAACGAATACCACTATCTCACTGACGATACCATACTTGCGTTCGGTAATACTTCAGACTATACTGCCTTATGCTCAAAGGACTTTCGTGGAGCATTTTTTATAATTACTGCCGGTTCGGATAACGCCGATCTTTCTGATCTGTTTGACATTTCAAAATTAATGCACGATATATGGCATAAAACAACGCTCATATATCTGTCTGACAGCAGAACGAAGAACCTTTTGTCTGCGATAATAACTGGTTTGGAAAAATCGCTTATATCGCTTATGAGACTTAAAACTATCGAATTGCTCATGCAGCTAAGCGAAAGGAAAACAGATCGCAAAATCAGCAAAAAAGCTTTTCAGACAGGCGAATTCATCTGCAGGAATACTTCCGAGCATTTCACTATCCCGCAGCTCTCTGAGATGTTTGGCATCAATCAGACAAAGCTGAAAAGTGATTTCAGAAGTACATTCGGCTGCGGTATTTACTCATATATCAAAAAGCGTAAGGTGTTCCGTTCGGCTGAACTGCTTTTGCAAACAAATATGAAGATAATCGACATTGCCGAAGAAGTCGGATATTCAAATGCCAGTAAATTTGCAAGTGCATTTCAATCTGTAATGAGCATCACACCTAAGCGTTTCCGAATGGAGCATAAGTCCTCGAAGAATCCTTCGGATCGTCATCAAACGGCTGTAATGCGTTATTAGTACAGTATATCTGTTTTGAACTTTATGGAGCGGAAAAATAGCTTTAAATATTGTATTATTATTATAACGAAACCGTTATTTCGACTTTATAACTGAGGTGATATTATGAGATTTACAGACATTCCATGGAAAAAGGTAGGAGTTTTCGCAAGCGGCGTACTCTTCGGAACAGCCGGTATCAGAGTGCTTTCAAGCAAGGACGCGAAGAAATGCTATACCCATGCAACTGCAGCTGTTCTCCGCGCAAAATCTGATGTTATGCAGACCGTTACAACAGTCCGCGAGAACTGCGATGATATTCTTGCCGATGCAAAAGAGATAAACGAGCAGAGAGCCTTGAAGGAAGAGGAAGCAGTTATCTCCGATGAATACGAAGAGATCGCAGATACAAGTGAAGACTAAACCGGAACAGGTCGCATTGGCGGCCTGTTTTTATAGGAGGACACATTATGAAATGTAAGATATTACACGAATCCAAAGGACGTATCCGCGTGCGGTTCTGCATAAGCCGTATGACGTTGAAACAGGCTGATATTACAGAATATTCACTGTCTGCCATTGTCGGCGTAAAGAGAGTGCAGGTATTTGACCGTACCTGCGATATAGTTATAGCATACACCTGTCCGAGAGAGGAGATAATTCAGAAACTCTCGCGTTTTTCATTCGATGACGAGCAGAACAAGGCGCTTGTTCCGGAGCATACCGGCAGGGAACTGAACCGACAGTATGAGAACAAGCTTGCCGGTGTTGTTATGAAACGCTTTGTGAACAAGCTTGTCATTCCTCAGCCGATACGAAACATAATAGCTGTTTTCAGAGCGGCAAAGTATATATTTCGCGGACTGAAATGTCTGCTGCAAGGCAAGCTGGAGGTCGCCGTTCTTGACGCTACTGCTATTGGCGTTTCAATGCTTCGAGGTGACTTCGGAACAGCAGGTTCGGTAATGTTCCTGCTGAATGTAGGCGATATTCTCGATGAGTGGACGCACAGGAAATCTGTTGATGACCTTGCGAGAACAATGTCCCTCGGCGTAGAACAGGTGTGGACGAAAACTGCTGATGGTCAGGAAGAAGCTTCACGAATGCGGCATATCAAGAGTTGTGATGATGACCGGAGACAACGAGCGCACTGCAAAGGCAGTTGCGGAAAAAGTCGGAGTTGACGAGTATCACGCAGAGGTACTTCCTGAGGATAAGGCAGCGTTCATACGCTCAGAACATGAAGCAGGGCGCAAGGTGGTAATGATAGGGGACGGCGTGAACGATTCGCCGGCACTCAGCGAAGCCGATGCCGGTATCGCTATAAGCACAGGAGCAGCCATTGCGCGTGAGATAGCAGATATAACCATATCTGCCGATGATCTTTATGCCCTTGTGGAACTGAAACGTCTGAGCAATGTGCTTATGTCAAGAATAGGCTGGAATTACCGTACTATAATCGGATTCAACGGTACTCTTATTGGACTTGGAGTTCTGGGGGTACTACCGCCTGCAACTTCTGCACTTCTCCATAACGCTTCAACGCTTGCGATAGGTCTGAGGAGTATGACTGAACTATAATACTTCAACTGTTGGAGTCCGGCAATAGCTAATGCTGCTGCTTTAACATGGGAGCAGTCAGACCAACTTTAAGAAATCTTACAAGAAGATGCCCCAGAAGGGATAAATGCAACAGCATTAAATGATCTTATGGCATATTTCTCTTTTATCGTATAAATATGGCTTGGCATAAGGTCTTGACAAGTTTGTCGATAATTGATATAATATACATTAAGGTGTTTTTTGTAAAAAAATGCGCTTTTTAGGATGAATTTGTATTCAGGACTGCTCTTTTGAGCTTTGCGGCGTATCGCATAAATTTTTGGGGGATATATAACCCTTAGAATAGCCTTTTATTATATGTCATCAATTTTTATAGCTAACATATCACAGAGATTGTGCCCCCTTTCACGGGGACGCTTATTTTGCTTAATGTCTGCTGTTTTGTATTTTATGGCAAAATGAGTTTGACATTCTCATGCGGATGTGTTATTATTATATTATGTATATTTTTCCATTCAAGGAGGTTTCGCTATGGAAACTATCAATGAGATCGTAGCAAGGATCCGCGAGCTGCGCGAGGTCTGCGATTACACACAGGAAAAGCTTGCTAAGGAACTTGGATTAACCAAAGAACAATATGCAAGCTACGAAGAAAATGGAGATTTTCCGATCAGCGTCATATATGAGATCGCTAATAAATTCGGCGTTGATTTCAATGAGCTTGTAACAGGTGAACCAAGCCGTATAGATACATATCATGTCGTCCGCCGCGGCAAGGGAAAGAGCATAAGCAGATATGAGGGATACAGATTCAAGGATCTTGCTTTCCGCTATGCAGATAAGATAATGCAGCCGCTTCTTGTAACTATTGAGCCTTCGGACGAGCCTGCAAAGCTTGTAAAGCATTCAGGTCAGGAATTTAATCTTGTGCTCAAGGGCACAGTCGCAGTTGTATTTGAGGATCAGGAGATAATCCTCAATGAGGGCGATTCTATCTATTTCAATCCGACATTCGCTCACGGACAGCGCTGCGTTGGAGACAGCAAGGCAAGATTCCTGACAGTTATTGCCGAATAAGTATGTTTTTAATGTAATTATAAAGGAGTAATAAGTGAAATGCTTTTAGACCGTTATCTTCCTCGTATCGAATTTGATTCATATGAGGATTTTGTAAAGAATTACCGTGTAAATGTTCCAGAGGATTTCAACTTCGGCTGGGATATAGTTGATGAGTGGGCAAAGCAGGAGCCCGATAAGAAGGCACTTGTGTGGCTCAGTCACGATAAGAAGGAACGCACCTTCACCTTCACAGATATATCCAAGCTTTCTAACCAGACCTGTCACTATTTTCGCAGTCTTGGTCTGAAAAAGGGCGATGTCGTACTTCTGATACTTCGCCGCCGCTGGGAATACTGGGTAATTGCAACTGCACTGCACAAGCTCGGCGTTATACTTATCCCGGGCAATCTGCTCTTTACTACACATGATATTGCTTACCGCGGCAATATGGCTGGTATTTCCGCTATTATTGCCTGCGATGACGAGTACATAAGAGGTCAGATCGACGGTGCAGCACCTGAGATAAAAACACTGAAAAAGAAGATAGCAGTTGCTCAGCCGCGTGAAGGATGGGACTTCTTCGAGGACGAGATCGCAAAATATCCAGATACATTTGAGCGTCCGACAGACGATCAGGCAACAAAGGCAACTGATACGATGCTTATTTACTTTACTTCCGGTTCAACAGGTATGCCAAAGATGGTATGCCACAACTTCGCACATCCTCTCGGACATATCGTCACAGCTAAATACTGGCATCAGGTGCAGGAAAACAAGCTGCATATGTCCATATCTGATTCTGGCTGGGCTAAGTTCGGCTGGGGAAAGATCTACGGACAGTGGATTTGCGGTGCGATACAGTTTGCTTACGACTTCACCGGAAGATTCAACGCAAAAGATATTCTCGAAGTTATCAGCCACTATAAGCTGACTACATTCTGCGCTCCGCCTACTATGTATCGCTTTATGCTGCAAGAGGATATGACAAAGTACGACCTTTCATCTATCCAGAACTTCTGCAATGCCGGCGAACCGCTCAATCCTGAGGTATTTAACCGTATCTATGAGCTTACAGGCAAGAAGATGCGTGAGGGTTTCGGTCAGTCAGAGGGTACTGTACTTATCGCAAACTTCCCGTGGATAGATCCTAAGCCGGGCTCGACAGGAAAGCCTTCACCGCTCTACAATATTCATCTTCTGCGTCCGGACGGAACAGAGGCTGACGACGGTGAAGAAGGCAGTATCACTGTTTGCGGCATAGATAAGCAGCGTCCTACAGGACTGTTTTGCAGCTATTACAAGAACCCTGAGCTTACAGAAGCCGTTCTCGGCGGAAAGAACTATGATACCGGCGATGTTGCATGGCGTGACTCAAAGGGCTATTACTGGTTTGTCGGCAGAAATGATGACGTTATCAAATGTTCCGGTTATCGTATCGGACCGTTTGAGGTCGAAAGTGCACTGCTCACTCACCCTGCGGTAGTTGAATCTGCTATCACAGGTGCTCCAGATCCGATACGCGGACAGGTAGTAAAGGCAACGGTAGTTCTTGCAAAGGGCTATTCACCGTCTCCTGAGCTTACAAAGGAACTTCAGGACCACGTAAAGAAAGAGACAGCTCCTTACAAGTATCCGCGAGTTATAGAGTATGTTGATGAACTCCCGAAGACACTCGGCGGAAAGATCAAACGTGCTCAGATACGTCATAAGGACGAAGAAAACGTGCAGTGATCCGGTATGATTTCGGGCATAAAAATAACACCTCTGGAACGTTATCAGTTCCGGAGGTGTTTTGCTTTTCCGCAGAATTTCGTATGCAATCCAGTATTATGGCTGCTGTTGATCCATGGAGTCGATGAGCATTTTTTCTGCTTCATCCGTAGAAAGCGGTTTGCCCCATATGAAGCCCTGAATGAAATCGCAGCCTATTTCTTTAAGCGTTTCAAGCTGTTCTTCTTCTTCGACTCCTTCTGAAATGACATCGAAGCCCATAATATGACCTATTGAAATAATAGCGGCTACATACTGCTTTGAGGAATCGCTCGTATTCATCTTGTCGATGAATGACTTGTCTATTTTCAGCAGATTTGCCGGGAAATTATTGAGATAGCTCAAAGATGAATAGCCGGTACCGAAATCGTCAATGGCTATTTTTATACCGTTTTCATGCAGCATATCTATGCACCTGAGAGCCTTTTCGGCAGAATCTATCATTATTGACTCGGTTATCTCTATTTCAAGACGTTCAGCCGGAAGTCCGCTCTTAACAAGAGTTTGCATTATCTCATCGACGAAATCGTTCTTCATGAGGTGTCTGACGGAAACATTTACGCTCAGTGTTATATCAGCACCTGTCCTGCGTATGAGGTCGCCGACAAACATAGCCGACTTGCGGAAGACCGCACTGTCTACCCTGTCAACAAGACCAATCTTTTCAGCGACCGGTATAAACTCTCCCGGAGAAACGACGTTTCCATCATCGTCCTTCAGACGTGCAAGAGCCTCAAAGCCGCGAAGCTTATGTGAAAGATCGAACTGCGGCTGAAGATGATAGTAGATAGTGTCATTATTCAAAGCATTAATGAGTTTGTGTTCGATCTCAATTGTGTGTTCAGCTTTGAGAAAACTCGGAGAGAAGCGCATTATGTGGTTGCTGCTGTTGATACGTTTCACCTCGCACATTGAGGCGTTGGCATAGGTGATAAGATTATCGCTTGTCTGAGCATCATCCGGGAATATTGAATATCCGAAGCTTGCAGTTATATAAAAGTCGCAGTTGTCGATAGTAAGGCGGTTGCCGAGCACGGATTCATACTGCTTGATAGTTTTCAGTATCTCACCTGTTGAGCGGTAATCTCTTATTACAAGAGCGAATTCATCGCCGCCCATTCTGGCAATATAGTCCTTTGTTCCCGAAAGATTGGCATCGACGATAGTTTTCCAGCGTGAGGCTATTTCGATCAGTACCTTATTTCCGGTATCAAATCCCAGAGTATCGTTGATGCTTTTGAATCCGTTGATGTCTATCGAAACTACACTGAAGCTTTCACCGCACTTGATAAGTCCGCTTATAAGCTCTGAGCAGGCGAAACGGTTAGGTATGCCGGTGAGCTGGTCTGTGTAGCTGAGATGTTTCAGGTGTTCCATCATTTTATAGGATGATAGCTTTGAAGATATAAAGAAGGTCGTAAGTTCGAGAGTTTCTTTGATACGCATAGTATTGGTTATATCAAAATTGGTTGCCCATATATATCCAAGCAGCTCGTTATTATAGCGAAGAGGGAAGAAAACAAGGCTTGTGACACCTGCGTCATTAAGATTCTGATACCACAGGTTATTGATCTTATGGATATAATCCCAGTCCTTTTTGTCCTTGATAATTATGCAATCATTGGTTACGATCATATCTCTCCACGAATCAACGATCTCATTGAAATTCTCGTAATGTGAGATGCTTTTAACATTGCAATTTTCGTTTATGCTTGTTGCAAGCGTAGCGAATGTGCCGTTTTCCTGATTAACGACTATTATTGTGCAGCAATCAGCGCGGCATATGTGGCGGATGTCTTTGATAACATCTTCCATAGTGTGCTGGAAGTTCTCAGTACTGTGGAGCTTGATACAGGTTTTTATCACGTCCTCAGAGGCAGTCTCAGACTGGCTTGAGGTCGTGCCTATATCTGACTGAGCAGTTGGCTGAGCTGTATATGCACAATAGCAAAGATTGTCGTTTTCGTAATCGAGAGGAACGCAGAAAATGTCGAACCACAGACCAAGATCGTTCAAGTGGACATAGGTGTGGATAGGTATCTTGTCGACTGCGGCGCGATAGCATATATTCTCGAAGCCTATATCCTTTGGTAGATATGTTTCATATAGTGAATTCGGCACAAAGTTTTTTGGCTTCTGGAAGATTTCAGGTATGCCGGGCAGATTGCACAGATTAGGAATGAGAGGATGCTCTATAGGCTCGATATATTTCTTGTTTCCGGCGACAAGACGTATTTCACCGTATCCGCCGTCTGGCTTTTTTTCGACTGAAATAATGCAGGTAGGTGCGTGAAAACTGTTGGCAAGATTCAAAAAGTTCATGGCGGCTCCTTTCCGTAGTAAAGTTAATGTCGGGATAAAGTGCTGGTATGAATTTATATAAAAAAATCTTCTTGAAATCAAGTTTTTTGGTGTATTATCATATGTAATTATTATACATCATAATCAAGGAAAAATCAATAGTTAATAGTAAAAGTTTTTCTTTAAAAGTTAATTATTTATCGTTATGCGCTCGAAAACATCCGGCGTAGCTTATTGAAATGCTGTTTGGAAATAAAAAAACAGACCGGCATTATACCGGTCTGAAAGTGAGTATTTAAAAGCTTTCGGGAAAAAGCTTTATTAGTATTCCATAATATTGTGTGTGTAATTATAGAAGAGGTATGGATCTGAGAGTACCTCGGCAATATTGAGTTTGTCATCACAGTCGAAATCGTAGGTTTTTCCGTCCTCGATGCTGACATCGCTGAGCACGAATTTTTCATCTCTGAAATCAACGTCTGACGATATATCATTTAACTATAAAATAGTGGTTTACAGCACAAATGTTATATTGATTGAGCCGCCTTTCTGCAATATAAGCGAAAATCGGAGACAGCATATGATAGACTATGTATCAAATGTGTCTGTTGCAGTGCAAATATGAACAAAATATGAATAACAGTAAGCGAACATCGTGCGGCTTCTTTTAAATTATGAGCGATTCCGGAAAGAGATATATGCTTTTGCATAGATCGTTCATAAATACTTGTAATTTCTTTAAATATATGGTATAATAGTATAAAGTTTAGATCGTTTATGTCTTGGTTTTGGAACGGTCTTTGGGTAATTGGAATTGCAGCAGTTATAAGCTGCCGTGTCAGACGGTAATTCGTCAGAAGGAGAGAAATCATTATGAGAATACGAAACAGGATCGCACTGTTTGTCGGACAGGCTGATGAAGATTATCAGAAACGCTTTATCAACGGTTTTCTCAAAAAAGCGTTTGCTTCCGATTATGATGTATGTATTTTTTCAATGTACCGCAAGTATCAGGATACTGTTGAGCGTGAACGCGGTGAATCCAACATATTTTCGCTTATGAATCCTGAGATGTTCGATGGAGCTGTCATACTAAAAGACAGTATCCAGACAGCTAATGCTGCTCAGGAACTTGAAGAGCGTCTCAATAAGACTTTCAAAAAGCCGATAGTCGTTATCGAAAAGGAAAGTGATCTGTTTCCGAGTATCTGCACTGATTGCTACGGTGCAGTTTTTGAACTTGTAAGTCATCTGATAGAAATACACGGATTCAAAGATATTGCTTTCCTTTCGGGAAAGAAGTGGCATAAGCACTCAAAAGAGCGTTTGCAGGGGTATATTGATGCAATGAAGTCTCATGGTCTGCCTGTGACCGATGACCGTATAATCTACGGTGATTTCTGGTATCAGAGCGGCGAGTTGTGTGCCGAACAGCTTCTTGCACAGGAAAGAGAACTGCCGGAAGCCGTTGCGTGTGCAAACGATCAGATGGCAATAGGACTTTGCAAGGCTTTTGAAGCAAACGGTATCAGAGTTCCGGATGATATTTCTGTTATTGGCTATGATTCGGTGTTTGAGGGACAGACAAGTCCGAAATCAATTACATCTGCACTCATACCAGCTGAGGAATTCGGTGAATACGCCTTCTATTATATCATGACTAAAATGAAGGGGGAAACTCCTGAATCATTCAAGGTGAATCCGAAAATTATTTTCGGTGAAAGCTGCGGCTGCCACGGTGACGAGGTCCCGAAGTATGACCTCAAGCGAAGTGAGTGGGGGACGGATATTTCGGAAGAGGGCTATAACTCGATATTTAATACTATGGCTGAAACTCTCATATCGCAGTCATCTCTGCCGGACTTTCTTGGCTCTGTCTATTCCTATGCTTATCAGCTTCGCGGCGCTAAGGAGTTCCACTTGTGTTTGTGCGCTCCGTGGAAGCATATGGGGCAGGGGATACACTGCGCTAATGAAGGCTATTCCGATGAAATGATCCATGCTGTAAGATATTGCAGCGATCACAAGAATAATATGGTCGGGCTTTATGACTTCTTTCCGGTGACATCAATGCTTCCGGAGCTGTTCGAAGAGCATGAGAAGCCGGCTGTTTATATATTTACTCCCGTGTTCTATGAGAATGAATGCTACGGCTATGCTGTTGTGCAATACGGCGATGTTCCGCGCAGCTACGATGACATATACCTGAAATGGATAAGTTCTGTATGCCGCAGTTTTGAGGTGCTTCGCAGAGATCTTATCCTCAAGCAGATGCAGGAAAGACTTGAAAAGATACGCAACAATAAATTCGCTGTTTCAAGCATCTACGAAAGCCTTAATACCGAGGAAAAGCAGGAGTATAAGCTTGTAGCCAAAATACTGGACGAGAATCTTCTTGATTACCATTTCCAGCCGATAGTTCAGGTCTCAAACGGAGAGGTCTACGCTTATGAGGCGCTGATGCGTTCGAGGACTGAGAAGAAGGTTTCACCTCTGGCGATGATAAAATACGCAGCTATGCAGGACAGGCTTTCAGATATTGAATGTGCTACCTTTATGAATGTTCTTGAAATAGTCGATACCAGATGCGAGGAATTCGGCGGAGCAAAAGTGTTTATGAACAGCATTCCAGGAGTTTTCATTGAAGACGAAGAGTTCGCAGCTGCTTTAAAATATCTGAGAAAACACGCGCAGATGATAGTTGTTGAGTTTACAGAAGAAGCGGAGCTTGAAGATAAGGAACTTAAACGTCTGAAGGATTTCTTCGGAGAAATGAACATAGACATAGCTGTTGACGATTACGGTACAGGATATTCAAATGTAAGCAATCTGCTTAGGTATATGCCGAACTATGTCAAGATAGACCGCTCACTTATCAGCGAGATACAGAATAAGCCGCAGAAGCGTCATTTTGTCCGTGAAATAATAGATTTCTGCCACGATAATCATATCATGGCGCTTGCAGAGGGCGTTGAGACTGCGATCGAACTCCAGACCGTTATACATCTCGGAGCTGATCTTATCCAGGGCTATTATACTGCAAGACCTTCCGCACAGATAGTCCGTCAGATAGACGAAAAACGCAGGGAAGAAATACGTCAGTACTATCAGGAGCGCATCGACGGAACGTTCAAGAATATATATATTGCCGGAAAAACCAACCGTATATCACTTGCAAATCTCATTAAGGACGGATGTACAGATATAGTGATAGGCGAAGAAAAAATGGTATACAAGGATATTTCTGTTATCGGAACTCCGCAGATGAAGACGGATATTCATATGCGCGTTGAAGCCGGTTACAGCGGACGTATCATACTTGAGGACGTTTATTTTTCAAATGTAAAGAATCGTCCGTGTATTGAACTCGGCGAGCATACTGATGTAACGATAGTACTTTTCGGTAATAATAAACTCCTTGATTCGGGAATAAAAGTACCTGAATCATCACGTCTGGTCATAGAGGGTGACGGCGGCATAACTATTGAACTAAACGCTGCCGAGCATTATGGCATCGGAAACGATCATCATTCGCGTCACGGTGAACTGGTGTTCGATCAGGATGGCCCTGTAAATATAAACTGCCGCGGTAAGAAAGGCATCTGTATCGGTTCGGGGCTCGGCGGAACTATACGTGTGAATCGCGGAGAATTCAATCTGAAGCCTAATACTGAGACTTGTGTGGGATTTGGTGCGCTGACGGGAAATGTAAGCATTGAGCTTGATACTTGTCACATTGAAGCCGATTTCTCAGTAACAAACGGTATACTTATCGGATCGCTTGAAAGCGAGGCGGAAGTCTCAGTAAGCAACAGCGCTTTAAATTTCTATGCTTATGGCAAATACATATCGGCACTCGGAACTCTCAGCAGCAGTAAGTCAGAAATAGAAATGTGCGGAGTTGGAGCTGTATTCAATATAATGTCGGACAATTCGACCTGTTTCGGTTCGCTTCACGGCAAATCTGAAATAAATGTGAATGATTCGTCGCTGAGACTTGAATCAGCAGGTCAGAATGCTGTTGTGTTCGGCGGATATAGTGAGGATACGTCTGTACTTATCAAGGGAACTGATACTAATATAGAAGTACGCAATGCGATAGGAAAGTATGCTTTTGCGCCAGAGGACAAAATTCGCCTTGTGAACGGCAGAAGACGTATCAAGCTTAACGGAAGCGGAGTTGAACATCCGGTAATATTTGATTACGAATAACAGCAGATCAGTTACATGAAATGTGCCCCGCTGAATTACAGCGGGGCTTTGAATGCAAGAATAAGGAGATCAATATGATATATACAGTTACATTCAATCCGGCTATCGACTATGTTGTGCATACCGGTGGACTTGCACTCGGAAGCGTCAACCGTTCACAGAGTGAGGAGATGTATTTCGGCGGTAAGGGAATCAATGTTTCGATGATACTTGCCGAACTCGGAGTGAGATCAATAGCACTCGGATTTGTTGCAGGCTTTACCGGCGAGGCGATAGAGCAGGGGGTAAGATCAAAGGGGATAGAAACGGATTTTGTACGCCTTCCTGACGGCAATTCACGTATCAATGTAAAGATAAAGTCAGGTGAGGAGACTGAGATAAACGGTCAGGGACCGGATATAGGTCCGGAAGCCATAGAAAAGCTTTACGCCAGACTTGATAAGCTTACAGAAGGCGATACTCTTATTCTTGCCGGAAGTGTGCCCTCATCAATGCCCTCAGACATATATGAGCGTATTATCGGAAAGTATTCAGGGAATGGCGTTAGAATGGTCGTAGACGCTTCAAAGGACTTGCTTCTGAAAGTGCTAAGATTTCATCCGTATCTTATTAAGCCAAACGATTTTGAGCTTTCAGAGATGTTCGGAGTTGAGCTCAGCAGCGATGCTGACATAATCAAATATGCAGGAGAACTACGGAAAATGGGTGCTTGTAATGTTATAGTCTCAATGGCTGGAAACGGTTCACTGCTTCTCGACAGCGAAGGTAATGTGCATAGATATGGTGTTTGCAGAGGAACGGTAAGAAACTCGGTCGGAGCAGGGGATTCTATGCTTGCCGGATTCCTTGCAGGCTCTGCGGACGGCGATTTAGACTACGGTATGAAGCTCGGTACAGCCTGCGGCGGTGCGACAGCTTTTTCGGAAGGACTCGCTGACAGGGCTATGATAGACGAAATGCTTGCTCAGCTTGGATGATATATATAATAGTATACGAAAACAGCTGCGGTTGAATTCCGCAGCTGTTTTTTTGATTATTCAGTTACCTGACTTGTTGTACTATGAATTATTCGTTTTCATCGTCTTTTTTGCGAAGAACGAAAGCAGTCATAGCAGAGAGTGCCATAAGTCCGAGTACAGCGCCTACGCCGGTAGAGCCGGTGCGAGGTGAATCTGAGCTTGAAGCAGTAGAAGGAGCAGTAGTTGATGTAGTTTCAGTAGTTGTTTCTGTTGTAGTAGTAGATGTTGTTTCAGAGGTTTCAGTTGTGTCTATTGCTTCATCAGTCATTGTTATGACATTCTGGCTTGTAACTGTTGAAGATGATTCAGTAACGATACCATTCTCAACAACGAATGTTATGTCGGTTGCAACAAGATAACCATCAGGAGCAGCAGTTTCTTTAAGTACATAAGTACCATCGCTTATACCCATGATAGTAGTTGGAGTTTCACCCGACTTCCATACGAGCATAGAATCTGTTGAAGTGCTTAGGATTTCTGCACCTTCACCAAGACGGATCTTAGCATCTGTGAATACGATCGGCTTGTTATCATTATCAACGCCGGTGAGTGTGAGTTCAGCACCGCTGAGTTCATTTCCGTAAACATCATGCTTGCAAATCTTTACAGCGCCGATCGTGTCTGAATCAGAGATGTCAGTTGTAGGCGGTATCTTTGCATCGAGCATTGTGATGTCGTTGGAATCGGTTGTTACGTCATTAACTGTAACTACCTTGCCGTCCTTGACTGTGAAAGTAATGTTTGTTGTAGTCTGGTAGCCGTCCGGAGGTGTTACTTCTTCGAGTGTGTAAGTACCGTCTGTGAGAGTAACTGTTGAAGGCTTGTCACCGGACTTCCATTCGAGGTAGCTGCCGCTGTCCTTGACGATCTGATCGGAGGAAGCTGTTTCGAGTACACCCTTTGTGAATTCGATTGTCTTGTTGTCCTTATCAACGCCGATAAGTCTGAGTGTAGCACCCGGAACTTCATCTCCGGTGTCGAGGTCGCGCTTGTCGATGCTTACCTTTGCAGGTGGAATCTTAGCATCGAGCATTGTGATGTCGTTGGAATCGGTTGTTACGTCATTAACTGTAACTACCTTACCGTCCTTGACTGTGAATGTGATGTTTGTTGTAGTCTGGTAGCCGTCCGGAGGTGTTACTTCTTCGAGAGTGTATGTACCGTCTGTGAGAGTAACTGTTGAAGGCTTGTCACCGGACTTCCATTCGAGGTATTCGCCGCTGTCCTTGACGATCTGGTCAGAAGAAGCAGTTTCGAGTACACCCTTTGTGAATTCGATTGCCTTGTTATCTTTATCAACGCCGGTAAGTCTGAGTGTAGCACCCGGAACTTCGTCGCCGGTGTCGAGATCACGCTTGTCAATGCTTACCTTTGCAGGTGGGATCTTAGCATCGAGCATTGTGATGTCGTTGGAATCGGATGTTACGTCATTAACTGTAACTACCTTGCCATCCTTGACTGTGAATGTGATGTTTGTTGTAGTCTGGTAGCCGTCCGGAGGTGTTACTTCTTCGAGGGTGTAAGTACCGTCTGTGAGAGTAACTGTTGAAGGCTTGTCACCGGACTTCCATTCGAGGTATTCGCCGCTGTCCTTTAT
>Ga0256404_1001536_pt1 | contig 55104 bp, 83 predicted proteins | sample RumenRJG_01DNA_FD_185990 | JGI IMG/M metagenome (GOLD analysis project Ga0256404, IMG submission 185990) | Bovine rumen microbial communities from Lethbridge, Alberta, Canada - RJG_01 | ecosystem: Host-associated > Mammals > Digestive system > Stomach > Rumen | place: Canada: Alberta | collected... | reverse complement strand
CTTTTACTTATCAGTGGGTAGTATCAATGATACCAACACCATCTGCCATTTCAAACGAAGGCAGACAAATCATAGATACGATAGTCTCTACCTGAACAGGGTCAACTTTCTGATGAGTAACAACAGCTACACCAGTCTCTGTGATAGAAACATTAGCTGCATTACCAGTCATAAGGTCAGACTCAGCAGGAGTTGTACCGAACCAGGTCTTACCAAGAGCAGTACCAGGGAACATTACAAATGTATCGGCCGGCATAAATGCTACGGTAGCACCTGTCTCGTCGACATATCTCTTCTCGTTAACCTTAACAACAAGACCATCAAGCTGATCGCTGATGTACTCACGAAGCATAGAGTCAGTAATTGAACCGACAGTTGACTTCAGAGCGAAAATCTCAGCCTTAATCTTTTCATTGGCTCTGATATGTCTCCATGTAGCCTGGTCACACATTGCCCTCTCGATAACATAACCGGTAGACTGATAGATGTTCTCTTTCAGCTGACGGATGTCCTCGATAGGGTCAGAGTTAGTGTGGTCAGACCATGAAGTCTGAACAGTAACCTTGTTTGCTGCAGGAATACCATAATCGTATGTGAATGCCTGACCGTTAGAAGCCATAGCAACGATACCGGTAGTAAGAGCCTGCATTCTCATTCTCTCACGAGAAGCACGAGCGCCACGAAGAAGTCTCATTTCGTCGTCGAAAATACGGTTCATAACAGAGTCGATATAAGCCTGGTTACCAGTCTCAAGGACAATATTAAGTTCCTGTCTGAGCTCTTCGTCAATGTATGTAGACTCCTTGAAGTAAGGCATCTCTGCACTCAGCTTCTCGAAGCCAATTCTTCCTCTCGGAATTGCAGCCGCATCAAATGCGGAAGTCTTGAGGACAACCGGGAGACCCTTAGCACCCTTAAGCCACTTGAGGTCAAGTCCTCTCTTCTTATCAGCAGGGAACAGTTCCTCACAAGGATAAGGAGCTTCATCCTGAAGTAACTCTTCCCAATATGCAACGAGTTCAGAACTCTGCATTAAATCAAAAATCGTCATTTCGTTTTACCTCCTTACACATTTAAGAACTGAACATCACCAACTTTGGTGCCTGCAGTTACAAGAGCCTTAACATCAGACTCAAGCCTGTTAACATTTACAAAGCCCCAAATGAGTGCAGTTCCATTCTTTGTACCATCAGTTACATCCACATTGTGCAGAAGTACTGCATTAGGCTCTGAATTTGTAGCCGGAGTCTGCAGATTTCCAAGGTCAATATGGATAGGAGTACCGGCCTTTGCAATCTTTCCTACCCCGGTAACATCTGTACCGAGAGACTGAGGAACTCTGCATCCAACCGAATACTGATGCTCAACGTTAGCCAAAATCTGAACGGGAGCACCATAATTAGTGGTTTTCACACCATCTCTGTTAAACATGGTTTATTTACCTCCTTGAATTTTAAGACCAGAAGCTCTTTTTATTAGCTCCATTAGCGGTCTTTCTCTGTACCGCCAGACGAGCACCCATACCTTTGTTTTCCTTTCCACCCTTATCAGATGAATTGTTAACAGAAGCACCTGTACCCTTCTGACCTGTAGCATTCTTACCATCAGCTCCTGCATTGGAAGCATCAAACCAAACAGGATATTTGGTCTTGAGCTCACCGATGATAGACTTAAGGTCTGTATCATCAGACATCTTGGAAAGAGCTAAAGTAACAGCATCATCTACATACTGAGGAAGTACACCAAGCTGCATTGCTTCAGCCTTAGCCTCTGCAACCATTGCTCTCTGTTCTGCCTCTGCAATCTTAGCTGCCTGAGCTGCTGCCTCTTCATTAGCTTTCTGTTCATCTGTTTTCTGGCTCTGAATAAAAGCCTTAAACATATTAACCATCTTGCTATCGTTAGGGTCAATACCCATTTCCTTGAAAGCAGCATCTCTTCCCTGTCGCTTTTCCTTAGCCATCATACTGGAAACCTGCTTCTGAGTGAAAGTCTTTTCAGAACTTCCAGAACCAGAAGTATTATCTGAACCAGCATCAGACCCTGTATCATTCTGTGCATTCGCTTCTCCAGTTGTGTTGGTATCATTACCTACACCAGTCTGGTCTGCGGTATCAATTCCGTCTTTCTTGTTTTCTGTGTCATCCATTTTAACACCTTTTTACCTTTCATCATAAAATTCCGTGATAACCACGGTGTTATTGTATATCCTAAACTATCGAGTTAGGTACCGGCTCACTGAACTAAATTTAATTAACCTTTTCACTTGACTTCTAATTACTGACAATTCTAAATGATTTTATGCTTAACAACTCATACAATAGTGAAGTTCAATTTGATTTTATCTCCGGTTTCTGTGTCGGTCACTATTGAACCATCATACTGCTTCATAAGTTCAAACCTACGGTCATTCAGGTTCTTACGTAGCTTATTGAACTTATTTTGCTGTTGCCTCGGTATTGGTTTGTTTTTATTTCTCATAACCGAAAGCTGTGCAAACATTCTCTGGGTTTTCTTTTTAACCTCACGAGATTGTTGATTATCTACCTGTACGTAATGTCTTTCTTGACAATCCGGACAATCGAAATACGTTAAGAATATTGAGCGTCCATTTTCATCTTCGTACATTTTATCGAATGTAATATTGGTGGGACCAATCGTAAATACTGATTTACATTTCTTACATTCAACTTTAGCAGTCATTGTACCTTTATTTATTTCCATTTTCTCTCTCACCTTTCTATTATACCATAAAGTAAGTTATAAGTCAATACTTATTTTGAAAAATTTTGATTGTTTTATCATAAATCTAAAAATCAGGCCATCTTTTTAAGCCCATATCAGGCCCTTAAAGAGGCCTTCAATTTTTAAGACCTATTTTATCGACTGATATTCTTTCAATCGAAACTAGAAGAACTGAGAGGCCCCAGGAGGGAGGCCTCACAATCTTCAATCCGAGACAAATCTCTGTATGTCCGGATATTCAATCGGGTTTTCAAAAAAGCCAGCCAAATCATTCCTTGCCTTATCTTCATCTATTGCGACTTCAAAATTACATTGACCGTTTGGATGGTCAAGCGGTAATTCTTCCGCCTTATAGAATTGACCATCCCTATCCATACATAATTCACAAGCATTAGCTCCATCTGCATGCCAAATATAACCGAGAACAAATGGATTGTCTTTTGTAAGAGATACCAATGTCTGCTGATAGGAATGTTGAAGCATTGTCCTGGCCAATCTCTGTGCTTTCCAATCAACCTGATTATTACCGATACGAGCAATATGTATTCTACCATTAGCATCTGTATATTGTTTTACTGTCCAACCAAGATGCTGACTTGGATTGAGATACTTTTCAAGTTGTTTGGCTATATCATACGGTGATTGATTTAATGCTATTCCTCTACCAATGATTGAGTATATATCTTTGAGATTTCCGTCTGCTAAATTCCATACCTTCTCACTTAAAGGTTTTCCATTCTGATACAAATTACCAGAAAGTATACTACGAATAGCACTATCTTTAGATGCTGACATTTTATAGTCAAGAGCATTTGTACTCAAACCTAAAGAACTTAACCATCTCTGATTTGTTCTTACTACAACTGAACCCATATTATTTACATTTGAGTTCACTTCGTTGTTTATCTCTGCTGACAACTGTCGACTAGCATTTCTAAGCTGATAATAAAGTTCAGCCATTTGCCTCTGTTCATTCTGTGAGCCAGGAATACGGGAGAGGCGATTAGCCTCTTCCCTAACTTCCTTTGCCCATTCATTGTAGGATTTCCTTATGGCCTTCTCTTGTCTTTTTGTTAATTCATCACGGGCCTCGATTGCATCCTTAAAGAACCAATCAGCCGAGGACATCTTTTACTTTCTCTTCGTCCTCTAACAGCTTACGAGCAAATGTTTCGTCCAGGCCCATAGACTGCATTATGCTCACAGCCTGATTTATATTCAATAAACCTGACTTATACTGCTGTATAATTCTTATGAGAGACATTGACTGTGTAGCATTCAATTTAGTTGTCTGTCTCTGAAAACCGGTATATCTCTGACCACCAGAGAAACTTGAAGCTACATCATTCACATCACCAGTACTCTCATTGGGTACATCATGTGTACCATCGTCTGACATATCATCAGTTCCGTCTGACTTGATACTATTTACACCAGCCATATTAAAATCATCCGTACCAGGATTGATGAACTTATTGTCACCATTATAGCCATTATTCAAATCAAACGAACTGTCGTCAAGTATCTGCCGCTCAAGAGCAATCTGCATCAATTCATCATTTACTTCATCATCAGTCAAATGATACCAACGCTTCATATATGACTTCTTTGACATTACAGCAGCTTCAACCTCAGCAAGATTTGTTGTCTTTTCCTCTATCTCGTCCTCAGGTAAAGGAGTATTCTGCTCTACAGAAATTTCATAAGCCACCGGTGTTACAATATCATCTGTGTACTTCTTGATACAGTTCGGATAAATCATACTACCCTGTATGATAATATCAACCATAGACTGAAGTCCAGGTCCCCAAACTTTCATCTTCTCTTTACACCTAACAATCAACGGCCAATAGATAGCCTTGAGTGCTTTACCAGATGTAATTGTACCAGACATTGTTTCATTTGTTATGTTTGGCATATCAACCTGTTCATAACCGGTAGTCTTAATTCTTTCAAGTGAAGTTTTTAATGCTTCACTATAATGCATCTGTGGTTCGAGAATACCAACCTTAGTATGAGCATTCTCAAGGTTCTGGTCTGAACCTAAATCCCATAATGCACCGGCTGCTGTTGACAAATTCTTTGTGGAATTGTTTTCCATATCAACCACATACTTTGTAGGGTTCATTGACTTTCTTTCTGCATCACTATCAGCATTGGAAAGTTTAGAATACCACATTTCATAGTCCATAAGTAAATCAACTTCAGACTCACCAAGTGTCTCACCTGATAAACCATCATTGATAATTACTACAGCCGGGATGAAATTCAACTTTGTAGGTTGCTTCTCTGTCACAACCTCTATCTGCTGACCGGTACCATCATACATGATTTCCTCAATATATGCGAAACCATCATCTTCCAAAGTAAATTTCTTCTTGAACACTCTTTTATCAACCTGAACCGTAGAGTCTTTAGCTACAGTAAAGCTGACAAACTTTTTAAGTACATTGGGATTTCCCAATTTTGTTTCATAGATAAACTGCATTGATGGTAAGAACGTAATTGTCACACCATCTTCCTCATTGAAGTTTACCAAACAACCAACTCTTTTACCGATAAAGCAATCACGAGCCGCTTTAATCAGAATATCCTCAAACTTATTTTTACTGAGGATTGTTTCAAGTAGGTCATTCATAATTGTAAGAGCCTGCTTTGACTCAGGAGTTGTTTTACCGACATCACCTTTCGGTTCAACCTTAATATCAGGCTGCTCAGCGAAGAGGAACCTGGCCTCTTTATTTATGAGTGAAGCAGACATCTTGTACTTCAGTCTTGCCGGAACATAATCTCCATTAGTACCCTCTACATTAAAGTTCTTACCTTTCTTATAGATTTTATAGTACTTACAGATTTCATCTATCTCGTCAAGAACATCCTGTACACCTGTTTCTACTTCAGCCCTTATCAAGGCATAAGGTATTCGGTTGTAAACCCTGAGGAACTCAGTAGACTCGTCAACCAGAGCAACCTTTTCCTCTTCGTTAAGCTGTCCCACCTGATTACCTCCTTAAATATGCTGATGAACTGAAACCTGTATATTTGATACCTCCAAGACTTACCTGGATGTAAAGCCACTTAACTCCATTGGCTACTGAATAATAACCAAAATTCTGAACCTTTGTTCCATTTGGTATCTTAACCAAAGCCTTTTTGTTTGTACCGGCTCCGTCTCTCATATACAGATTAGCTGTAGTTATATATTCACCAGCTAAACTCTTGTCAATCTTTGTAGCTTTTGAAGTAGCTACTACTGCTTTATCCTGTACAGATACAGGTACAGTCTTTGGAGTATTCAAAATCTCATTTACACGAGACTGAACCTCTGAATAATTGTAGCCTGCTTCTGTAAGATTATTTTTCCTTGCTTCACCTGAACCCCACTGACCAGCAATTACTTCATGTGCCAGAGTATTTATGTCTTTCACATAAGTAGGATGTGGAACATCAATTCCATCAGTGGTGAACTTAGGTGTAACAAATCCTCTGATATACTTACCATTGAGGTTGATTGTACGCTTCTTAACAGAGTCTGAGTAATTACCTTCTGTAACAACCATATAGCCGACATCCTTATTTACATAAGTTACGATACCGACATGTTCTGCTGAACCAGTATTATCTCCTACTCCATTATCCTGCCAGTCATAGAGGACTGCATCACCGATATTAGGTACATAACTATCCTGTTCTACCCAAATACCCATTGACTTAGCTTTCTCTATCATCTTGTTACAGCTACATTCAATCGGGAAAATATCCTGATAACCGGCAAGTATATACATAGCCGAAGCAAATGTAGCACACCAAGCATCTGTAGGTTTTACAGCATATTTACGAGGAAGCGGTTGATTACCATTGTAGATATTCAACACTTCAAGATGGGCAGTTGAGCCTTCCTTAGCTCCAACATACTTTTCACAATTGTCTTTTATTGTAACACGAGAATAAACATTATTCGGCATTTCTGAACTCACCTCACCCCAGAACATATCTAAATCCACATTAAGAATTATACCATCAATCTTCCCCTTTGAGGAATACTGCCAACCGATACTCTCCGGACAACTATTTTTGGGATTTAAGTTGTTCACAACTACACCCTTGTCATTCTTTGGATAACGAGCAATCCAAAACTTACCGGCGAACACATCTTTTATTTTGTCAGATATAAAGTTTTTGTACCAATCGTAATTACAATAGATACCAACTGTATATCCGGCTGCTTCAAATATTCTGCGTTCTTTTTCGACTATATCCTCAAGTCTCTCCTTACCTAAGGCTCTTACCTTGTCACTCTCCAAGTCAAGCCAAATACCAAACTCGAGCTTTCGACCATTCAGAATTTCAAGCAGAGCATTAGCATCTGCTCTCGGGTCAGAAGCAGAAACACTACCGATAAAGTTATAGACTCCTCGATTGATACCGGCATTTGTAGCTCCAGCATAATTGGCTTCGAATGTTTCATCCTTAGCTTTATTACTTTCGTACATAGCTTTCATAATCACGAAGTCTACCTTACCGGTAGCTTTCACTCTCTGCCAGTCGATTGAGTTTTGGTAGTGACTTACATCAATACCATACCTCATTTATCATTCCTCCTCGTCTGACTCGATTTCTTCAATTGTATTGTCGACGTCGATACCAGCATTAGCAGTATCAGCGAGACCTTCACCAATGATATATGCTATTACTGAAGCACCGGCCATAATAAGAGCTGCAATCTGAGTAGCTGAATTTTCGGTACCACCGAAAGCTACAATCATCATACTAACGAAGCTAGCAACTGCAGCCCAGAACTTACGACTAGTAAGTTTTCTCACCCAGTCTATATTCTTCATTTCACCATCCTCCTCTCTTTGAATGGAAATCCTTTTGTTTAACATCAGCCACAGTTACTGTATCTAAAGCATACCAGATAGCAGATAAGCTATGCGGGTCGATATTAAACTTGTCATACTGCACCTTACCCTGACTGTCTTTCAGATATGTAAGGTCTTTTAGCTCACTAATTACATTCTTGCATTTAGGGCTAACTATGATTTGTCTAAATCTCTTTACCTTTCTGGTATTACTGATACGAGAACCATTAAACTTAGTTCTACAAGCTCTGATAAGGAAGCCCATCTGACGATAGTATTGTATAGCCTTCGGGTCTTCGTTATCTGCCACTATGATTTTATTATATCCCATCTGATAATAATTGTCAAGACGGTCTTTTAACTTTTGCATATCGGGACGTCTTGCCATCTGCGGGTCAGTCAAATGGTTTACATATATTTCATCCCAGATATATAGTATGCTCTCTTGTACATCTACCGACATACTAAGTACACAGTTGTACGACTCTTCAAATCCAAAGTCGAAACCAAAGTACTGATTTTCGATACCCAATGCCTGTACACGAGCTTTGAAGTTTGTCGATTTGTCTGCGACTCTGAACTGAGGGAATACCCTGGTACCAGAAGCTCCAAATCTACCCCAACGAGCTACCATATACAGAGGGTAGTCGTAGTTCTTCAAATCATCAAGTCGGCGAAGGTACTGCCACGGCAACCAAGGATTGTCTGATGGAATGCTGTGGTGGTAGTATATACCATTCTTGATTAAGCACTTTTTCTCGTAAAATTTGTTTTCATCTACAATAGTTATTTTCTTACCCTTATCTGTCTCCCTTTCAAAGAATTGGTTATACACCCAGTTCTCACGATTGACGGGGTTACAAGATAAGATGAAATGCATACTCACATCAGGAGTACGGATACGACCAAGGAGCTCTTTGTATGCTTCAGGTGAAATCTCTGAACACTCTTCCATCCATACAATACTTACACCATTGATAGATTTTACTTTCTCGGGCTTATCCATACCCTTGAAGATAATCTGAGCACCATTAGGAAAACGGATACGGAGCGGAGACTTCAAAGCTACACATTTGTTTTTCTTCTTTTTGAACTCATTATAATCGTAGGCGAGAATATGCATCTCGTCGAGTATCTCACAGAATAGGTCATAACAACTTTCATAGATTGTATCGTATACCTGACGAACTACCAATACCTTTCTTTTCTCATTCAAACACTTTAATATTATTTTGAACGCGATATGGTATGACTTACCTGAACCGTACCCACCAATCAGCAGATACTGTTCATAGTCCCAGTTGAAAATAAAATCCTCAAAAGCAGGACTTACTTTTTTAGTTATCTTCATCTTCGTCCTCCCAATCTTCAGGCCACTCATCTAAGTCGACCTCCTGATTGTCGGACTCCTCCTCAACTACAGTGTCGGCAGCCTGCTTCGCTTTTTTATTTTTTTTCGATTTTTCGACTGCTTCGGTTTCAGCCTTTGTACGCTTTCTTACCTTTACTTCTTTTTCCTCTACAGCTGTATCATAATCATCATCACCAGCAGATGGAGCATCACCATTGGTTGTTTCATTCTTGTTAGCTCTGGTAACAGTGATTTCAATGGAGCTATCCTCTTCCATATCATCAAAGACAGTTTTAGCATTGTTCATGTTTTTCCACTTGTCTTTATTACGATTATACAGCCACATCTGAATTGCAGGTACAGAAGGAGCAATTTCTTTGTCGGTGACTTCTTTTATGGTTTCTACCACTTTACCATATCTCATAGTAGTTGTCACTTTTACTTCCTTGGTTTTATACCCCAATGCAGATTTTAACAGAGCATTCTCAACCTGATAATCAACAAGTTCTTTACCCTTAGAAACTGCTTTACGAATTTCAGGGTATCTGTCTTTCCATCTGAGGAAGCAGTCATTGTCGATACCGATTTTATTAGATATGTCTGTCATTGTATATCCGTCTCTTGCCCAGCTCTCTAACAACAAGAGACCATCATCTGTAAGCCAGTCGTCTACACTAACACCAGACTTCGTCATTGAACGAGCCATTTCTTTTCTACCTCCTTATTATATCATATCGAATACAGAAAGTCAATACCTTTCTTTCTTTCTTTATATTCTTTCTTTATACTATAAATATTTATATAGTTATATTAACTAACTATTTTATTTTTAGACCATAAGACAACTATATTATTGCTACCACAAATAAATATTGAAGCTTATATTTTGAAAGTTACAACAGTAGTAGTTTTTAGATGTCGATTACATTGGACATTTATTTAACCACCACCATTGTTGGATGGAAAGTAAATCACTTCATCCATACACACACACACCGATGTAGCAACATAAAATTAACAACATTATTATTCTGAAATACTACAGTAGAGTTGAGGTAGGTGCCCGGAGCGACGCATTAAAAAAGCTCTTGATATGGGAGGCCCCGAATTTGATTGATGTATGAGAACTTGGCAATCATTTTAACATTTTTCCGAGGCTGTGTCAAGAGCTTTTTTTATTATTTTTCTCTATTTATTTTTCTTTAAATTGAAAAGAAAAGAATTTTTATTATTATCTTATTAAGATATTTTATTATATTCTTTTCTTTTCTTCTTATCTAATCTCTTGATTATTATATCATTATTATAAATATTATTCTATTATGATATTTTTTCATTCAAATATTTTTCAATCTGATTTTTCTTCTCTAATTTCTTAAAATATTCAATCATTTTCTTTTCATCTGAATGGATTGATTTTATTTCATCATTTATCATTCTAATTCTTTTCAGATTATTTTCTTCATCTTTATATGATATGAATAATCTAAATTCTTTTTCATTGTCTTTTTTTCTATGATATATTAATTTGATATTATAATTATCAATTTTCTTCATATCAATTTTAATATCTCTATCTCTTTTGATATGAATTTGGGATTTAATCTCAAAATTATCAATATTAATATTTTTTCTTTCATCTTCATTATCATTCAGAAATTCTATCAATTCATTATAATTTCTTTTTGATAATGAAAATTTTTGATTTTCTTCATTAAAAGAATAATCAAATTCAAATTCTTTCATCATCTTCTCGATTTTCTTCATTTCATTCTTATTCATGATTTTCTCACTTTCTATCTGATTTTATCATTTTAGATATTTTAGAAATAAATCAGATTAAAAATTCTAAATATCTTTTTTTTCTTTTGATGATTTTATTATATCATCTTTTTTTTGAAAAATCAAGAGATTTTTTTCATTTTTTTGAGATTTATTTTTTTCTCATAAGATTATGAATTTTTCTCTATTTCATTTTCTAATTTTATATTATCATATCAGATTTAATAAATCAATAGAATGTTTGAGATTTTTTTTATTTTATTTTCTAATATTATTTCAAAATCTTATAAATTAATTTTTGATTATAATAATTTTCTAATATTATATAATATATAATTGATGGAATTCTTTTCATTTCAATAAAATCATAATCAATAATAAATATTTCTTTTTCATCTTGTTGATATATTTTAATTTTTCTATTTTCTAAAATTTTAATATCAAAATATTCTTTTAATATTTTTATTCTTATTTGATTAAAATTATAAAATGATATTGAAGAAAATATTTTAAAAATATCTTTATCAATTTCTATTAAATTATCAAATATCTGATTTCTAATTTCCATCATTTCATTTTCTAATAATTTTTCTTTCATAATTTTCTCATTTTCTATTCTATTTTCTAATCTATGATATATGAAAAAATAGAATTAAAAATCATATATCATTTATTATTTAATAATGAAATTATATCAGAAAATCATAGAAAAATCAATAGAAAATGAAAAATTTTTCGATTTTTTTTCTATCATCTATAATATGAAAAAAAAATCAGAAAATCGACAACACTCACAAAATTAGTTCTGAAAATTTGTACAACATTGATAATTGACAACATTTTCTGTGTTATGATATAATATAATGTTATAATGTTATGAGTATAGGAACATCTATTCTTGTCAATATCAGAGATTGACACCACCGACTCTGTACATCATCAACATTGAACATCAAACACATTCTGTACTCACTTCCTTTACTTACTTATCCTTAAGTTATCCTAAACTCACTTAATAAACCTAAGGCTGAAGTCTATTCACTGAACTTGTATTTTATCAAGTATGTCTTTTCTCTTTTCTTTTATTTCGTCACTTGATAATTGTTTTATTACCTCAAGTAATTTATACTTTATTTTTCTTACACCGGATTTTTCATATTTAGTTACTCTCTGTGGTACATCACCTATAATAGGATAACCTAACTTATTCATACATTCATCTAATGTATCAGACCAAAAACTTATCCATTTATCAAGCTTAGGTTCATAATACTCAGTCTTGAAAATTATACTCATAGTCTTATACTCCTGAATTACTAATACCTTTCGGCAAACTCTATTACTACCACTTTTCGGCAATTCCAAAAACCTTTCGGCGGCATTTACTATTACTTTTCGGCAACTTTATTAATATAACTCTTTCGGTTTACTAACCCTTTTCGGCAAAAGTCAATTTTCAATAACTCTTCCGCCAATTACTCCAGGTTCATAATAGTAGTTTTCTCCTAAAATGTGAAACCTACAAATACCTTTTTGCTACCTTTAAAAAACCTCTCGTCATTTACATTTTCAAACTTAAAACAACTATATGTTTTTGAACTTCTATCGTATTCACCTTTTACATAAACTGTAGCTGTATCTAAAAGATTAAGTCTGAAAAAGTCACCTTTCTTAAGTTCTTTTAAATATTTTGTATTTGACATATTTTTACCTCCTAAACACTAAATTTGATATATTTCAAACTTTCTTTAATTACTAACACTTTTCGGCATTTTTATTTTCTAAAACTTTTCGGCAATCACATTTCGTCTTTATTTTCATGTATCATCACTTTGATATATTCTTCAGCATCAGTCATGCCAGAAAAATCATCATCAAGATACTCTGGATAATTTTTCAATGTATCTTTTATCCAATCACTTACAGTGTACTTTCCCTGATATTTATTTGCCAACATCATATAATACACTACTTCTGACTCTACATTCAAACCTTTTGAAATATAATGTCCTCTGGCATCCAAAGCACTTTCCAGCATTCTATCTACTGCAATCTGAAAATAATCTTCGTAAAAGCCAGAAAGTAAATCTTCAAACACCGACTCCATACAATCTTCATCACATTCAAAGATTTGCTTAAATTCTTCTCTTGACATTTTCTTTTCAAAAGAACCAATGTCAAATTCTTCAAAATATGTTGAAAACTCATCATCTTCGATTGCCATGTCATAATCTTCATTATTTACCCAAAGTAAAGGCCAGTTATTGATTGTATGCTCTCTCTGAATTTGAACAATCTGTCCAGGTTGTACTTTGATGTTAAAATCTTCATTTATCAACATTTCATCATCAAAAATACACTGATACCACTTTCTTAAACTTTCACTCCTTGACCTATCTTTCTTAACACTCACATTCTTCATATTTTTACCTCCTCAGCACTCTTCAATATAAGCTTCATATGATTTTGATGCTTCTTCCAACTCTTTGTTGGCTTCTTCTTTTGTGTTATACTTAACACCTGAATATTCATGGTCCATATAATCATAGCCATCTTGACACTTAAAATAGATATTAACCATTACTCTGAACATATTATTTTACCTCCAATCTTTCAAAAGAACTTTTTCTATCTTTAATTATATTATATCAGAAAATTTTTACTTTGTCAATATAAAGTATCAAGAAATTCATTTATTTTAATTTCCTCAAACTTATTTACTAAACACTCAAAATGAATGAGATTTTCACATTCTGATGTTTCAAACTTCATTTTATTTAATTTTAAGAATGTTTTTAATTTTTCAGCATCATTTTTATCAAGTTCTACATTCTTATACAACTTCATTTTACTAACTTCCTTTCTTTTTTAATTTTATCAATTACATCACTGAAATCTGTTGAGGACATCAACCAAACATTTGGCCAATCATATTGATAAAAGTAATATAACAAATATATTGTAGCACTATTCTTTTTATCAATAATTCTTATAAACATATCCTCATTGTGTTCATTCTCAACACTAATAATTGTTTGAACTTTTTTCATTACATCTGAGTTCTCAATTATTTCACACTTTATATTATTTTTATTTAACTTTTCTTTACATAACTCATATACATTCTTTCTCATGTTGTGTACTCCTTTACTCCAATCCAATCTTCTACATTTAAGAACATGTCGCTATCTTCATCTTCAATTAACTTATCTATTAAAGATTTATCTGTATGAAATATCACATTATCGTGTTCAGATATAAATATAAATGAATGTTTCATACAACTTGGATTTACAACTTCATATTCTACAAATGTAAATTCTCCTTGACATCTTCTTTTTAATGTCTTTTCTCTTTTATTAACAATATCCATATCACTTTACCTCCATCAACCTATCAATATTGTGCCATTCTTATGTAAATATTGGCCCCATCTGACACCTTTTTCATTTTCGACAACTACATACATTTTATCTGCACCATTCAATATCTTTTTACATCTTCTATCTGATATTATTGGCATAGGTCTATGATAAAATGTACTTTCATAATATTTATTTACATTTAATTCTGCTAAAAGTTCTTTACAACCAACTTTCCAGATTTTATATTTTGTCATATCACTTTACCTCCTCAACATCATCAGCATTAATGTAGATAAAACATTCTACTTCTACTAACTCTTCGATTGTGTCAAATTCTTCTGACTCTTTTAATATCTCAAATGTTACCTGATTGTTATGATAATATGTATATGGAGAAAATGTTATATGATAAAATCTATTAAATTCTACTTGAGGATAATTTTCGAGAATTTTTGACTCATTATCATCAATGTCAATAATTGTATTTTCTTTAATTGTCATTTTAAAAGCATCAAATTCATCATTGTAATCTCTAAAGATAAAATCTGTGTCTTTCTTGAATCTTAACTTCATAATAACTTACCTCCCTTACTGAAAATAATGATACTCTCCATCACTCCACCAACTTACAATATAATCAATTTCTATATCACAATTATTTTTCATCATTAACTCGATTATATTATCATTCATTCTATTTCTTATTGCTTTAGCAGAACCTTTATTCAAATTATCATATATAACACTTGATGCTGAATATTCATAAGAATAATCCCAACATTCAACTTGATAATTTTTTCTTTCATACAATTCTCTGAAAACATCTGAAATATCAATCACTTCTAATAACTCAATTAAATCTCTTTTCATTTCAATAATTGAATTATAATTGATATTATCATTTAGAAACTTACCAGACTTAAATGACTTTTCAATGACTTCTAATTCTCTTTGATTAAACATTTTAACCTCATTTCTATTCTTTCTACTCATTTATAAATCATATCTGAAAGAATAAAGAAATATGATTTATTTTCAATTGATTTATTTTCAATTTCTGAATTTATTATATAATGAAAAATAATAAAAATCAATATCAAGTAAAAAAAATATTTTTTTTATTTTCTTTCATTATAATAATATAATAAGAAAAAAATCATTATATATATAATAAGAAAAAATCATTTTTGATGTACCTCTCAGGACCTCCAGGATGCCCTCTAATCAATTTCAAATTATTTCATATATAAAATAATGAAGAAATTCATTTTCGTGTAAAACTATGGACACCAGCCACACCGAAAAATCATTTCTTCATTATATTATAATATATGAAAATTCTCATTTTATGTTTATTTATACTTCGTCCCAATCGGCATCATCCGTAAGACCTTCTTCTGTCTTTTTGATTGCCATATTAACTGCATCTCTAAGGTTGTATAAACCCTGAACATCATTTACATGAAATGCTCCTTTGAGATACACTGTAGTTACACGACCATCTTCTTCTGTATCAAGTCTCTGTGCAACTGTGAAGCCACCTTTTGAACAAGAGCTAATAACAATATGTCTTTTCTCTGTTACTTTAGCTCTGGCAATCTCTGTATACTCAATCTTTTTACTCTTAGCCATTTTCATCACTTCCTTTTTATTTATTATTTTAACTTTTAATATCTGATATTCATTCCATGTTCATTACAATAGTCAATTACTTTTTTATAATTTAAACCTCCTTCTTTTCCAAAAGCCTTCGTCATTAACACAACGTTTTTGCTTTGACATCTTATTCAACCTCTACATCTGCTTCATACAGAACCTGGAACTCTTTTACTTCATCACTCTGTAAAGGTAAGAGGTTTAAGTTGTCCATCTCAACATAGTCACTAAGACCATTGAACTTTATCTTACTCTCACCATCACCATCAATAGTGATTTGCTTTATTCTGAATACCCCAAGTTTTAATATCTTACCAGATACCTTTGCTTTGATACTCACATCATTATTCAGCATCTGCATTAACTGTATGCTTTGTGTAAGCTGTGAATACTGAGCATTCAGATTAAAGTTTACTGAACCATTAGCTGAAAGACTATGACCATTATAACTCACAATCTGTTTTGTTTTAAGCTGCATTTTTAACCTCCAAATCTATACATCAGTTACTAATACTTTTCGGCAAATATTAAGTAGCTGATTTTATCTAAGTAGCCGATTTCCTTTTTTTCTTATACTTTTCGGCATTTTCTTTTTCAAAAGCTTTTCTACCTTTACTACTACTTCCAATTACTTTTCGGCAATTAGTAGTTTCCTCTTCGACACTAACATCTGAACCTCCTGTAAGTTCAATACCTAAATCGAACCTTTCAGATGATACTTCACCGGTTTTCAAATACTTAGCTATATCTGTAATATCCTCAGGTCTTAATACCAAAAAGCATTCATTCGTACTTAAGAACTGAATTACAAATACAGGAAGTTTATGAGCTACCAGTGCATTATACTCTAACGTATCTATGTCACTTTTTACTATCTTAATACTTTTGGCATCTGTTGATTTTAACTGACAAATCAACTCTTCACTCTGGCCATCTTCTTTTTCTATCCACGCACTTCCTGAATTAAACGTGGGTTTGAAACCTAATGCTCTCATTACTTCTTTTTCATTGTTTCTGTAGAATTTACCTGAACGTTTCATACATCAAATCCTCTCTTCCTCTCTGAGTTTTATTTTAACATTTTCCTAATATCTTTTTGGTATCTGTATTAGGATTGTGTTAAAGCATACTGGCGATGGTATCGCCGATACAGAAATCTATGATACTTTTATATTGTATCTCTGCCTGGAGTAATGCCTGTATATTTCTTAAACCAGTAGCAGCTACCATTTCTAAACTCATCTGATTAGTAGGGATAATGTATTCTACCGAATAAGCTCTCAGTTCTCCGAAACTATTATTCTTACTTATCATACTGACTTCCCAATACTTTTCGGCAAGTCGTTTGAAATAAAAACTCAAAGGAACAATTCTACCTTTTTCATTTTCAATTTTCAACTCATATTCAAAACCAACACATTCTTTATCTTCGTTGTGTCTTAGGTTTATGAGTTCTTTTCTCGTTATCGACATTTGTCTTACCTCCTGACTTCCAAAGTGCTTTTACCTGTTGAGCTATTTTATGCAGATAGTCTTTATCTTCTTCTGTTAACCTATATTGTAAATAGAAACCTGTTGAACCATCAAAATCATAAAAGACATACCAGTATTTTGTTTGTTCTAAAATCTTTTTAGGAGTTGTATTCATATACTCTACGAGTTGATAAGCGATTGAGTCATATTGTTTATCGTCTAATGGACTTTCATTTAACTCGTAATACATAATTGAGAATACTATAATTCTTCTTTGTATGTATTCTATTCTTGTTTTATTATTCCAATATCTTGTAGGTAAATAACTATCAAAGTCATATCCTTTTCCTATTTCAGGTAACATACATATAATACTCCTTTACTATAATTCTTTACTTATAAAAGAAAGAAATATAAAAGAAAGAAACATTGATTTAGTATCTTTATGGTCTACTTCTGATTATCTGTAAATCAGCCTGTGATTTAACTCTACCATTTACATAACAAGTAGCTTTCAATGATTTATTGAATAGCTGTTCATTACACATATCACAAATAGTGATTATATGCTTATCTGTAAAAGCTATATCAAATAAATCTAAACTATTCTTACGAGTAGCTCCACATACTTTACATACAGCATCAGGGGATTTATTTGTTCGCATCCGAATTTCTTTACGCTTTGACATTCAATTCTAACCACCTTTCAGCATCATTATCATACCAATCAATGAAAACAGCTTTTGAAATTGACATCAATTCTTGAACTTTCTCAGCTACTTTCTTACCTACAGTTTCATCATTACCATGCCAAACAATAAAATGTTTACCTTTGATAATTACTCTTACGACATATCTATGTCCATACTTGGAATAGTTATCTATATTCAGATACTTAATTCCTGTTTCGCTTTTAGTCTGTGAGACCATCTGGTAAATCCTCACTTTCTTCTACATTCAATATTGACAAACAATCATTTATGCTATCTCTGGCATCTATTAAACAATTAGCAAGATTTATTGTAACATCATCTGTGAGAACTGTTAAAGGTTCATCATCAAGTCCTAACTCATTTTCTATCTGATTTACCTTTTCCTGTAACTTTTTGGTAAACTCTACTTTCTGCTTTTTGTTTATAAAGTCATCAAAGACAATTATTTTTCCCATTTATTTTTAAGCCTCCTCATACTTTTGTTTATTCTTTGCTTCATAGTATTCATAAAGTTTATCTATGATACTTTCAGCTTTTGCTTCACCAATACCCTTAACAGATAAAAGCATTTCCTTAAATTCTTCGTATGTCCATTCTACAACGACATTATCTGTTGGGTTAATTACTATACTTCCCTCAGGTACATCTTTACAAGCATCCTGATAACCAGACTCATAAGCAGTATCAAAGAAAGTACCTAACCACCGACTAAATTCATTCTTAGTCATTTTCTGACATTCTTTGTACTGATTAAATGGCATTTTATATCTACCCATTTACAAACTCCTTTACTTGTAAAATCTTATATCCCCTGACTGATATAAATACTCAAGATTTCTACTATGCCAATTATCTTCATCCTCACAACTCTCAAAATATAAAGCACCACCAGAATAATCATACATACTATTTAGTACATTATCTACAGCTATATATGCTTCTTCTGTTGGTTCTGTATCATACCAGCTACCCCCCTGAGTTAGTGGACTAAACTGATATATTCCGTTGCGATTTTCTTTAATCACTTCCTCAATGGTATCAGGAAACTTATCTGATTTTACCCTATTGAGAACTGTCAAAACTACTAGCATTCTTGTTTCGATATTTTGATTACCTGCTTCACATTCATTTATTTTTGCTAACAGATATTTGTCTTGCTCTGATATATCTAATGAATATGTAAACTCTGGATATGTCGATATTTCTTGACAACTATCCGTGACAGTTACATCGGTTAACGAAGTATCTTCTGATAAACTCTGGTCTGGCATCATATTATATATTTCTTCTGTTGTTATACCTGCAATAGGTAAATGATTTTCATTGTCAGACCTTTCGATGTACTGTACATAAGTGTTGGTCTCGTTATAATTAACTATCTTACTCTCTCCTTTATGTTTGAGTCCATATATCATTGCTAATAATATAATGATAAAGTTGAATACAACCATAAATAGAAACTCTTTATTTATCTGCTTCATTTTCTTCTACATCCTCTTCTTCTACATCCTCCACTGAGTACTTAATTGCTACTGAACACTCTGAACAGATACCATATTCACAACTTGAATGACCTGTTATACAATTATAAGCTTCTTCCTCTGTTGGAATATAAACTCCAGTAAGTTGTTCTCCCATACAATACTCCTTTCTGATAATTCTATACCACTACCATATAAATATATTATATCATATTTATTTTAATTATTCAAGATAGAGTGGATATTTTTATCATACCACTTAAGGCCTCTTACAGGCCTCCCAGTTCAAACTTCTTTAAGAGAGATTTTTCACCTTGACTCAGGAATTGAAGTCTGACCAGGAGGTCCTCAGAGGTTCAGGGATATACTTCAAAGGAGTCCCTTTCTCTCTAACCACTTCTCATAATCGTTTACAAATAAGAGCATCTCCTGCATTCTTGAGTATTCACAACTCACTTCGCCGTCACCATCCTCTGTTGTAAAGCGTTCACTCGGAACAGGTGGTGCTTCGCCTTTCCCTATCTTATCTGCAAATGACTTGAGGAACCACGATATTAAGAAAACAACTATCGGGATAAAGAGTTCTCCACCTATCGCAAAATATCCTCTTACTTTATACATCTCTACCCCAATGAATAACATCAGATATGGTAGAGCTATAATCAAGAGCTTAGAAATCGGATAAATGCTGATAGAAAGTACGTATACAACGACACTTAACATTTCTCCAATAACTGCTCTTAATATCTTAACAAATCTTTTTCTTCTTTTTCTACTCACCGTACTCCCTCCTTTCAAGGAGCTGCTTGTAATAAGACTTTTTAATCTCGATGTGTCTATCACATCTATTCTGATAACCCTTAATCTTACACCAAGCACAATTGATTTCTTCACTGATAAAGAATGACTTATGCGACTCTCTACAGATATTACAGTGAGCAGCTCTCACCTCTTCTTCAACAAGTGAGGCATACAAATGTATGATAATAGTTGGAGATTGTTCATCATGTACTTTTTCATACTCAACCTGTACATTTCTCAATTCATCTTTAGCCATTACATTTGTTGCATACCATTTCACTGCTTTAAGATAAGCATCTTTCATTGATTTACCTGTGAATTTTCTACTCGCAAATTCTTCTGTATATAAAAACCCTTTCATTTCTTAGGTACCTCCTTTTGCTGTCTTGCTAAGAGGACCTGCTCCTTTGCGATTTTATCTACATATTCGTTGAATGTATTACCTGAATGACCTTTCACCTTATATATTTCAAGTGAAATCTTTTTGTCAAGTAACTTACCCCTAAGCTTCAAGAACTCTAACCACAAATCTTTGTTCTTGATGTCCTCACCACGAGTTGTTTTCCATCCATTCATTCGCCAATTTTCAATCCAATTATTGTTTATTGAATTGACCACATAAGCACTATCAGAATACAACTCATACCTATCACCTCTGATGTGTTCTTTCAAAATCTTTTTGAATGCTTCAACAACAGCCATAAGCTCCATTCTATTATTTGTAGTCTCACATTCATAACCACCTATCTCGTCAAAGCTTTCTTCTCTGTTGAATACTGCACCCCATCCACCTGGACCTGGATTTTCAGAACAAGCACCATCAGTAAATATTCTGATTTTCATACTTGTTTTTACCTCCGTTTTAAGTGTTTTTTCTTTACCTCTGACCAGAGAAATATTGCTGCCTTAGCAAATAATTCATACATACACATACCAAATATAACTTCCATTGTTTCTAAGTTATCCTCATTTATTATATGAGCTCTTGATACATCATAATCATCACCAGCCTGACTATCTAATGTAATATCTTTTACCCATACCTTATACTTAGAACCAATCAAATGTAGTAATTTCTCAATCGCTTCAAATGGTACATGTTCTTCATCTGAAAACTTAGAAAGTGGCTTTATATGTAAAAGCGCTTTCTGAATTATCTGTTTATTTTGCTTATCCCTATAGTCAAGGTTTAATAATTCTTTAGTAGTCATATTAAACACCTCTAATACAAGTTATGGCTGGTACACTTTCTCATTTCTGATTAGCATACCAGCCTAAACTTTATCTCACCTTAACCATCGGTGGGTTCATTGGAAAGCCGGTATCAGCTCCCTCTCAAATCTCCCACTCATCATCATCGTCGTCGGCATCAGCATCATCATCTGCTTCCTCAGGCTCAGCCTTCTTTGCAGCTTTCTTACCCTTAGCAGGTGCCTTCTTTGCCGGAGCTTTCTTTGCAGACTTCTTAGGAGCTTCCTCTTCATCGTCGTCCCACTCTTCATCTTCCTCGGCATCATCTGCTTCGGCCTCTGCAGCTGCTTCCTCGTCTGCCTTCTTCAGGAGACCGATGTAGTACTTAGCAGGCTTCTTCTGCTCAGCCTTAATCTTTCTCTGCTTGCAAAGCTTGTAAAGCTCAACAGCTGACTTACCCTCGTACTCGTCTCCGGACTCTTCTGCATCATCTTCATCATCGGCCTCGCCGGTAGCATCAGACTTAGGACCATACTTCTTGAGATACTTCAGCATGCTGTCATGTGACAGGTCTCCAAACTTCTCCTTGCAATCCTTACGCTTACCGAGCTCACCGAGCAGCTTGTACATCTTTGCATTGTTCATAGAGTCGTAGTCATAAGAACCAGCTTCCTCTACATCATCATCCTCTTCGTCGTCAGCTGCTTTCTTTGCCTTTGCAGGACGTCCTTTCTTACCTGCCTTCTTCACCGGCTTCTCTTCTGCCTCGTCCTCGTCACCATCATCCTCAACATCTTCATCTGCATCAGGTGCTTCATCAAGCATCTTCTTGATAGCTGAGTTAACCTTGTTAGCTGAGAGGTACTCAGGCATGAAAGACATCAGGTCTACGAAATCCTCGCCTGCCTTTACTGCTACCCTAGCAATCTTCTGAGTAAGTAAGGGATACCTTTTACCCAGGTCCATCAGAGCCTCATTGTCTCCATTTTCAGCGATAATCTGAACCGCTTCTGCAATTGTGTAATTCTTTGCCATTTGTTTGTTCTCCTTTACTACATTTTATTTTACTTTGGCAACAACGTTACTACTTCGCTCAACTGAGCAATTATTATGAAAAGCCTTTCGGCAATTTTCATCAGGTTTGTATTTTCCTTAAAGCTTCATAATACTTTGAGGACCCAAACAATCTGATTGTATTTATCGTATCTTGGTCTAAACCTTTGAGGATTGCTATTCGCATTATATCCTCTAAATTCATACCAGCTCTTTCAAGCTTGGTTGTCATTATTTCACACCGATACGATACCGTATGTCTGATACCTTTTTGTTCGATTGTCTTTCGTAAATCTTTTACGAAGTCTACCAATTCTACATTACCCTTGGTTAATTTAAGTTCTACATTTCTATCATAGTCGAACTCTATGATTGCGAACCTATCAAGAGTAGCACTATCAAGTACCATTCTACCTGTATACTTATCATCTGCTCCATTACCAACTGTATTACCTGCAGCTACAAAATGTACATTATCAAAATCTACTCTGCCATTTGGAAACTCAAAATATCCATTGGCAATCGCTGCATTTAATAATACCAAAACATCTGGTATTGAAGCATCTATCTCGTCAAGAAAGAACACACATTCTTCATCTGTTGTACAAGCTTTATAAAATTCTGTATCGTGATAATCACCACCTGCATCTATAAAACCTGTGAGCTTATATTCTTGTTGAATACTATTACTGAAATAAAATTCCCAACCAAGCTCTTTAGCAATCTGTTCTACTGTGTGGTTCTTACCTGAACCTGCTGGACCAGCTAAATAAACCGGTATTCCCAGCTCTATACAAGTCATTATCTGACTATACTTAGGATGTCTGATTTTACCTTTTGGTATTTCAACCTTAGGTGGTTCAGGTTCTGGTGTTTCGATTTCTTCCGGTGCATCACCTTGCTCGACCTCTTCAAAGTCTTTAGGTAACTCTACTTCCGGCATCTCCAAACCTTTATCCTCAACTTCTTTTCTTATCTTACCAGACAAACCCTCTGTAGACTTTCTATATTTTCCTTTTGTGTCATATTCTCGGGTTATGTTTACCAGATTATAGTCACTATCAAAAGTAACTCTACAACCAGATATGATAACAAATCCATTTCCATTACTATCCCATCCAGCTTTTCTTCTGTAAGGATAACTCTTTTCTGGGTAGTTATCAAACTGTATCATTAAATCTGCAAACCCAGGTTTTATACCTTTACCGATACTCAACACTTTTATATTAACTGGTTGATTTGCACTCATACTTATTATCCTCTCTATCAACTATTCACTGAATACTTTGATGAATGATTTTTTTCTCATTTCATCTTACCTATTCATTATATCATAGAAAATTCAATACGTCAATAGAAAGTTTCAATATTTTTCAAAATATTTTTAGAGATTTTCTAAGTCCTCTAACGTATTTATTTTCTCAATGTCTTTATTTATGAATTGAGGAAGTAAAATATCATCAGGCCATATACTTCTTAATACCTGAGGAGATTGAGGACTACCATACCCATGTAAAAAACTTTTACTTACCGGAGGATGTACCTCAATAAATCTGAAATATAATCTACGAAGCATACTTGGATGTACCAATGGAAAACTTAATTTACTTATATTTAATTTCTCATTGGCAGATTTAAGTCGTATTCTTATGAAATACTTTTCATTTGTCGGCATTGACCAATCTCTTACACCTGATACACCAACAACCAAATTCAGATTTACTCTGTAGTTCTGACTCTCAAGTTTTTGTATTATCCTAAATGCTTTTATGCTTTCCTCAACTATCTGTTCTGTTTTTACTCGTGCTGAATAATTAAGTGATTTATTCAATGTCACAACTTTTTGTTTCATAGGCACCATTTTCTTTGTTATCATATTATTTGGTATGCCCATTAAATATAATGGAACGATTGGATGATACCCCTGTACAGATTGAACATTTCTGTATGTCATTGTTGGTTCAAATTTGCCCTCAGCTTTAAGTCTATTACTTAATCTCTCGGACATCTCTGACCAACCATTCTTAAAAAGTTCAACTGCTTCATCAAATGATTTTGTACCACAGAAAACTTCTCTACCTGTTACACTTGATAGACTCTCAAACTTGAATGTGTCATTCAATGGTGTATTGGTTATATACTTGTAGAAATCTTCAAGCGAACTAAATTCAATTTTCTGCATCTGGTCTTGTACTTCGATATTCATAATCGCTACCTCTCAATCTGATACCATTATATCATAGAATTTTTGGTACGTCAATATCGAGTATGAAAAATTATCTCGTAAATTTGAAGAAAGGTTCCGGATGTGTTTCTTTCCATTCCCTCTCTGCTTGTTTCTCTTTTTCAAGTTTGACTTTCTGTTCAATATATTCCTCACAATATTGGTGACAACCAGTATGACGTTTAGGAGGAACACATCCTTTACAACAAGTAATTCTAGACATTATCTTTCAACCTCCAACTTATCTCTATCTCCTACAAAATAGTACATACTAATAGCTGAACTATCAGAAGCATCATTGTTATACATATACTTTTTGCCGTTCTTCTGAAATATACCCTTTTTCTTTCTTGTACCGGTCATATCAATCAGTATTGAACTTCTAAAGCCCTTATCTATGCACCATTTTACAGTCGGCCATTTTTCATCTGGAACACCAAACTTATTTTTCTGTGGTTTACTCGTACCGACAACCTGTGCTTTCCAGCATCTCGTGTCTACACTATAAGTATCTATACCAAACGTAGACATTACATCCACTATTACACTATTAAGAGCACCTATACTTTTGATATAGTCTATGTTAATAAAACCTTGTGACTTAAGTCTTATACGTTCTATAACACAAACTATTTCAGTACCTTTCGGCTTTATCTGATAAACCATATTTGCTAAGTACTCTCGTAAATGTTTTCTTTTCTCTGAATTGTTTTTATACTTATCAAGATGAATACTTCTTACCAATAATAGTTTACCATCAGCAGAAATACTCACCCCTGTATTCTGATAGGATTGGTCTATGCCTATGCTGATGGTTTTGTATTTAGTTTTCACTTTCTTACTACACATCCTTTCATCACAGTCAAGACAATCCATATAAATAGCTCTTCCAAATATTGGACATGGTCTACTCATAAATAGTTCCTTAACCTATTCGGCAACCTTACCTCCCTGTACTTCCATATCCTGAGTCACCTCTTTCATACACCCAATCATCAATCGAAACAACCTCAATCAATTCGGGTGTACTTATAGGTAAGAAAACAATCTGTACACATTTATCGCCTTCAGCAAATACGTAATCTTCATCACTGAAGTTATATAATCTACACTTGATAGGTCCTGTAAAACCGGCATCAATTACGCCTCCACCACAGAATACCTGTTTCTTAACATTCAAACCTGATTTACTTTCAAGCTTACCAAACCAGCCTTCAGGTATTCTAAAATGAACACCGGTATCAATTACAGTACTACCGTGAGCAGGAATTATGATACTTTCTTTTGTTCTCAAATCTAAACCTGCATCCAAAGAATGTCCCCTGACCGGCATATTAGCACCATCATCAAGGAACATCTCAATCTTCTTTATTCTTTTTACCTTTGACATTAAACTTCTCCTTTAACCAATTTATGATTTTACTTTGTTTCTGAAGCTTATGTAACGCCTTCATTGTATCTCTATGACACATCGTCTCCAATTCTAATACCTCCACCATTGATATTCCAACAAGCATTCCTTAATGCACACTGTTCACATCGTTTACATTCGGGAGATTTAGCATCGGTTGGTCTTTTAACCATTTTATGCTGTGTCATTACTTTCTTATATCCATACTTGATTTGTTCAGCCCTATCAATAAACGGGTCGACGATTGACTGGTCAAAGTCATACACTTCAATTTTGAATTCCTGTGTATTCTTGTCTTCTGATAAAACAAATCCCTTATGAATACCAGTCAAATACATATACCATTGACATTGTTTCCAAGCACTTGGATGTCTTGTCATATGCTGAAACTGGAATGTATTCACAGATTTTATTTCACCAATCATCTTGCCATCATAGAATTCGGGTATTGAACAAATAACATCTGGCGTAAAACTTATCCGATATTTCTTATTGAACTGGGTTACATCAAGGTCATTGGCAGTTGAATAACCAGCTCTAATAAAAAGCCTCTGCCATTTCTCATGAATAGCATTTCCCTGTTCAAATATTCTTTTAAGTCCTACATTTATCTGTTCACCCTGTAACTGTCTATACATCAGTGAGAGAACCTGCTGTCTTAAACAAAATTCTTTATCTCCTTTAATCAAAGCCGAAGCATGTAAACCAACTCTTTCTTGTGTCTCAGCACCTCTTGTCATTACCTGCTTGATGAATTTAGATTCCTCATCAATGTTCTTCTCAAGATAGAACATATTATTCAAAATCTTTGAAAGCTCCTGGGCTTCACTTGTCTGGATAATAGTTCTATTGCCTTTTGCTTCTTTCTTTATTTCATCCACTAATCCCATTTTTGAAGTCTTCCATTTCTTTTACAGACATTCCAACAATTCCAGCAGAACCATCAGAATCCGTTGCTTTGTAATGTTCTCCATTCTGTGGAAACATATATCTGAACATTGCATAATTTGCAACATCAACGAGATACTCAGTATTTTTTGTTTCCTTAAACTTATCTAAACACTTTTCAAGGCTTCCAATGGCATCAACATTTCCTGTGGAGAAATTACTTGAAGCTTTTCCATATTTGAATCTTGATACCATAATTGCAGCTTTTCTAAGCTCATCAAACCTTTCAGAATAGTCTTCTTTCAAAATTGTACTTTCACTTACATAAATCATAACAACCAATCTTCCCTTCTCATTGGAGGATTTACATTATCACTCATTTCTTTTTCCTCTTCCTTGTTTTACCATACAATGACTTTTTCTTTTCTGACGTCCAATCATAATTTGACTCTGTCACCGGATAAAGTTCATTGTAAAATAGCACTTGCCTAAGATACCCCATATCATTTGCTAAGTCTACTTCTGATAAATACCATTGTACCCATTCATCATACTCCATATCAAATTCTCTTTCGAGCATCTGTTGTATGTGAGTATCTACAGGAAAACTGTTCATCATGTGTAAACCATACAAACAAATTGATTGAGCTACCTTAGGACCTATACCCTTAAACTCTGTAAGATATTCAACAGCATCATCATATTCCATTGTCTTAAGTAGTTCTAAATCCAACCAACCATCAACAATGTCCTGACAGATACCTGTGATAATATCTATTTTATACCCAATATCCTGAGTTGTCAACTTAGACTTTTTCTTCAATATCTGTTCAGGTGTAGGAAATTCATACCAGATAACTTCTCCTCGCATACTCTGTTTATGTTTCTTTCCACACTTCTCTGCGATGCCATTCATCATCTGTCTTGTTCTCTCTATACTTGTAGCTGTTTCTAAACAACTAGCAATTATTATCTCAAACAAATCTTGTTTTACAATGTGTAACCCTGAACATCTATTACAACTTATTTTGAAGTGTTCTCCAAGTTTACGATACTTAAAATGTAAACTATCGTATGGAGTATCAAGGTCAAAATAATTATACCATATATTGTAGAAGTCCTCTTCACTACACGAGAAAGATACTATATCTCTTCGTTGTTCTACCTTTATTGCTTTATCCCTGAATGGAATTATATACTTACCATCATCTATTCTCTGCCAGGTAAATACCTGGCCTGATTTATAAATGTGGTCAAGATTGAAATATGGTATATTCATTATAAACATTTTATACCACCCCTTGTCACTATTTTCTTGATACCAGAGTTCTGTATCATCCTCATACATATAGGACAAGGACTTACATTTTCTTTTATCTCGTTAAACCCAAACACATCTTCCTGTAACATACCAGTCTTTTCTTTATCAAGTCCATATTCTTCACATACAAGATATAATGTACCACCAATCATATCTCTTCGTGAAGCTGATAATAAAGCATTCTGTTCAGCATGAACACTGTGACAATCTGAATAATCACCGGAGTTATGTGGTTTATCTAATCTCTGACACTGTAGTCTCTGACAACAATTAAACATACCTCTTGGGTTACCATTATAACCGGTAGCAATTATCTCGTCATCGTTTACTATAACAGCACCATAATGTCTTTTCAAACATGTAGACCTTTTGGAAACCGCTATAGCAATATCAAGATAGTAAGTATCTTTTGATGGCCTCAAATCTGTATATACAGGTGCCTCACCAGACTCTTTTATCTTTTTCATTATATCCTCTGTTTCACCAGGATATGAGTCGATTGCTTTACCTGACAGACTTCTATCAACCATACCGAGATAGCCTTCTTTTACAATCTCACTCATAACAACCTCCTTAATAAACCTAACATCATCAAGTCAACTGCTAAATCCTTATCCTTGATTGTCTCCGGAACTTCCTCAACTTCCTCGTCCACTTCATGTGTTTCTCTCCAGCATACATGTACTAACATAAACAACTTACTTTCAATAGTCTTATCTTTCTGTGCCTGCTTAAGCCAATCCATCATTTCCTCTTCTGTAAGAGGTTTTACAACTTCGACAATCTTATCTCTCATTGAGTAAAAATACTTCTCAATCAATTCCTCATAGGACTTCTTTGCTTCCTGAGACTTCTTATCATACTCTGCTTCACAAGCCTTAATCTGTGCTGTCAACTTATTGTACTCCATTGTTATCTCCTTTCGATGTATAATTACGTTCTAACAACTGACATTGATATAAGCCTTTACAAGTACCGTGGAGTATTTGACATTGAGGAGACTGGTAATTGTGATACCAGCAACCAATGACATCTTCATCCCAACCGGTTGTCTTATGTATTTTATCAATTACCAGCTCAGCTACTTCAAGCTCTTCCTCAATCTTCGTCATACTCCTCGTCCTCATCATCATCCACATCTATACTCTGAACTCGCTTACCAAACTGTTCTGCTCTCTGACGAAGTATCTCTTTACGAATATCTTTTACATCATCAAAAGATACAAACCCTCTATCAAAGAAACAAGGTATCTCACATTCTCCCATAGGATTGCATACCTTTGACTTCACTACTTTACACTTCATAATGAATCCTACCTTTTCATTGGTTGCTGAATTCTTTGGATTTTTATTTGGTATCTCAATCCAAGCTCTTCTTGCTACCTGAATACGAAGACTAGCTGAATGCTTCAACTTTCTACCACCAGGAGTATCTGTCTTTTCACCAAACATCATAGCACCGATTTTATCTCGTACCTGATTTATGAATATTACAGACGTACCTGTAACTTCTATTATTTCCTCTACAGTAGGTAAGTATTTATTCATCAACCTTGCTGTACCACCAATACGTTGTTCTTCTATACTATCTTTATCGGCACTCTTTAGTACTTTCTCTGCATCTTCTTTTGGTACCAAACTTGGAACGCTGTCAATACCGATAATAGGTATACCGGCTTTAGCAAATTGTATGCTTTTATTGAATGCGTCCTCTCCGTATCTCGCTCTATAAACCAAAAGTTGTTTCGGTCTGTTCCCAAATACCTTAGCTCTCTCTGCATCAAATGTTCCCTCCACCGGTATGTCTAATGCTAAACTATGCATACTCATTAAATGATATAATAACGTTGTTTTACCAGAGGACTCAGGGCCAAATATCTCAACTGTCCTACCCTCAGGAATACCACCACCAATTATAGCATCTAAATCTTCGATACCGGTACTCCAGCGATTGATTTTCAGATTGGCATGTTTTGAACCAATCGAATATATTGTACCCTCGCCTTCTTTCTTGTTAATCTGATTACAGAGTTGTATGATTTTCTGTTTATCTGTTGTTGCCACTTTATTCTACCTCCACATATTCCATAATGATAGATAAAGCTTCATCATAAGAACCTGAGCTCATAACCCTTTGAGACATTTCAGTGGCTTTGTCTGATTGGCCTGCTGCTTTAAGGCTCCTCGAAACAATACCCATAAGATTAAAAATGTTACCATTGGCTCCTACCAACTTTGCTTTTGGTTTCTCACCACTCATACCATTACTCCTTTCATTGAGGCATAACCAATAAGGCTTCCGTCCTCTACTACAGGAACTTTTGATGTACCGTCGCCATTATCAATGGACTGTGATAACTGATAAATCCTACCAGTATTCATATCCATGTAATCATTCCAACCATACATCTCAACAATCTTTTCAAGTGTCATTTCTCTACCTCCTTGGTATGTTTACTATCAGCCTCTGCTGATTTTTAATTATAATTTATTATATCATATTCAAAAGACTTTGTCAATAGAAAGTAAAAATATTTTTGAGATTATTTATTCATTGCTCTACCATATAAAGCTGAATTATATTTCTTTGTACGCTCTATATATTTATTTTTCTTAAACTCAAGAGCACCATTCTCAATCAATAATTCTTTTACTTTCTTATTTACCTTACGACCTTCAACCCTATCAAGGAAATCATCTAAACTCCTATATGGACCATTAGCTTTTCTTTCATCAAGGATTGCTTTAGCTGCTACCTCACCTACACCTTTTATAGCAGACAGACCTTGCTGAATAGCAAACTCACCATCTACTTTTCTCAGTGAACTTTTTGCCTTACTATAATTTACGTGAGGTAAGAATACAACCGCACCATCTTTAACTGCATTCTCACAATATTTATAAAAGTCATTATCATTCTTTGCATACTTAATCTTTGCATACCAGAATACCTCAGGAAAATATACCTTATAGTACATCTGTTCTGCCGATATAAGTGTATAACCAACTGAATGACCCTCATTGAAAGAATAATCATAAAACTTTCTGAATATATCTTTAGCCTGGTCTGCAGGTACACCTAACTTCTTTGCTCCTTTAACAAATGCTGCTTCAAACTTAGGATATTCCTGTTCAAAATACCAGTTAAACTTAGGAACACCAATCTTCATCTTTGTTATAGCATGTGCTTCATCCCAAGTCATACCTGCTATCTCAACGGCCATTCTCATTAACTGCTCCTGATAAATAATTGTACCATACGTCTTTTGTAAGTACTTATCAAATGCAGCTATTCTTGTTCCCTCTTCACCTAACTCGTATGCCTCTTTATTAGCAGCATATACTTCAGGCATCTTCTGTTTCAAAGGACCAGGTCTATTCATAGCCGTTGCAGCTACTACATCATTAAAGCAGTTTGTATGGATATTCAAAATCAACTGTTGTACAGAAGCTTTATCCAACTGGAATATACCATTACAATTACCCTCTGAAAAACCTTTGATAACTGCAGGGTCCTCAATCATTGAAATATCAAAACCTGGGGTTTTTGTAGCTTTTCTACAGTCATTTATCTCTGACATTGTTGTAAGACCAAGAATATCAAACTTGATAACTCCAATATCCTCAATGTCTACAAGGTCATAGTTTGTAAACTGCTTACCTGTCTTACTATCAATTCGGATAGCTGTATAATCAAGTATATCTCCACCTGTAATAGCTACACCTGCAGCATGTGTTCCAATAAATCTTACCTTTTCATATAACAAAAGAAAATGTGACATTATATTATCATAAGCATCATTATATTGCTCAAACCTCTTATCTGCCTTGAGTTTATCCTCAAGTAAGAAGCCTTCATCTATATATTCATTGATGTACTTCTTAATCTCTGCTATTATCTGCTTATTGATTTTAGCTTCACTTTCATCTACAGATTTATCATGAGGTAAACCGCAAACCTTTGCCAAATCATTTACCAGATTGTCTACACGATATAAACCATACGAACAAATCTGAGCTGAATGTCCTTGATATTTCTGAAGCAGATACTCAATTACCTCACCTCTACGACTTGTTTCAAAGTCAAGGTCAATATCAGGCATCTTCTTTCGTTCTTTCATCAAGAACCTACGAAACTCCAAATCAAAATAGATACTATCTACTTCTGTGATTTTAAGAGCATAACATACAATACTATTACAAGCAGAACCACGACCTGGACCTACTGCAATTCCCTGGTCTTTTGCCCAGTTAACATAGTCCTCAACCATAAGGAAATAATCTTCAAAGTGATGGAACTTAATTACATCCAATTCCTCTTTCGCTCTGTCGATATACTTCTTGTTATATTTTCCTCTGGCTTTAAGTCCTTTCTTAACATGGTCAATAAGTACCTGTAACGAATTATCATAAAGAGCCGGTAGTTTTTCCTCTAACTGGTCAAGATAATTAAGCTCACACTTTTCTTCTATCTCGTCCAAATTAGCATACATTTCATCTGCCAACTCTTTACATTCAGATACACCAAAATCTGATTTATGCATATTAATAAATCTCTTTCGCAAATCCTCAGGTTTTGGCATATATCTGTCTTTATATGTTTCCTCTATATCATCAAGATTATGTCCTGCAATCTCATGCATCTTTAAGTATGTAGGCCAATCCTCTTTTCTACCTCTATGACTATCAGAGGTAAGTATCATTTTGATACCGAGCTTTTGTGCCATATTTATACTTTCAACATTTACTTTTTCTTGCAGACCTTTTTCAGAAACTTTATATGGTTGAATTTCAACATAGAAATCATCACCAAATATTTCCTGCATTTTCAATAAATACTTTTCTGCCTGTTCATATTTGTCATTCTTAATACACTGAGCCAAATAACCGGCTACACATGCTGATGTACAAATCAATCCTTTATGAAACTTACTTAACAATCTGAAATCCCATATTGGATTGTAGTACTTTTGTTTCTCACCTTCAAACTGGATAGCATTCATATTATGATAGCCTTCCAAATTCTTTGCTATCAATATCAAATGGTAACCACGAGTTTTCTCTTTCCACTTAGGTAAGAAATATCCCTCTACACCTAATATAGCTTTGATACCCTCTGACTTACAAGCTTTATATGTCTGTACCAAACCATTTGTATTACCGTGATTTGTTGTACATAAACTTTCATATCCAAGCTCTTTAGCCAAAGCTGCTAATTCAGCAGGTTTACCAAAACCATCAAAAGTAGAATACTCGTCATGTCTATGGAGGTCGAACATAACTTATTCCTCACTTTCTGCCTGTCTTTTCAAGGCATCATAATAACCATTTTTATATGCCTTTTCTAATGCACTTGCATTTTGTGTAGCTGTTAGCCATTTTTCTGTCACATCTTCGCCATACAGAGTATAGTTAATAGCATAAAGATATGCTGTTTCTATTACCATAGGTGGCATCTTTGATAATTTGTCTATTAACATTTTACTTTCATATTCCTGTATCTGCTTTTCATATTCCTGTATCTGCTTTTGTTTACTCATCCTTTATCCTCACTTTCCTCTGTTTCCTCTGACCTTTTTCTCTCGCCCATAACATTCTGACATCCACACTGAGGACAATCAAAGGTGTCATAAATCTTCTCTTCCATTCTACAAGCAAGATTAGATAAATCAACCTTTACTTCATCACGTGAAATATAGTGGTTTTCCTTCTCCGGTACAAACTCATACTCACAGATTTTACATTTTAATTTCTTCATATCCATCATCCTTTCAACAACTTAGCAAACTCAGATTGTACATATTCCTGGTCTACTATTCTTTGATACGATTTACAAGATTTAATATCTTCGATACAATCTTTGTCTCTCTCCCACTCTGTTATTCTAACATGTAGGTAATGTTCAATCGGTAACTTTCTACAGTCACGTTTCTCCAATATTAAATCTCTAAAATTGATTTTATCATAAATATCCTGGAACGTCAATATAAGGTCGTCAAAATTATTCTCTGGAAGTACTATAGGAACACAATCACAAATCACAGCTTCCATAAACCGCATCATATTAAAACAACTTGTATCATACGGTGGATTTACTACTGTATACTTTGAAAGCTTTAACTCATATAAATACTTACTTTGATTAACCTTAATCTCTCGTCTATTTTCATCATTGTTGTAATAATCAAAATAACCAGTTTGTGGATTTGCTCTTACAAAGCCTACCCTTCTTCTACCAAAGAATTTATATAAACTATCGTGATACCTACTTATAAGTTCCTGTTTCTCTGAATTAAAAGCAGAACCTATAAAATATAAATCCTGAGCTTTATCAATCTCTTGTATAAAAGTATTTGCCATAGCCCATTCATACATAGGAAAATATTTCATATCTCCGTGATTTGCTATGTATCGTCTTTCATACGACTTAAACTTCCATACATCAGAGAAATCTACCTCTTGAGTATCTATACAAAACTGAATAACATTTTTATCTCTACAGGCTTTAACAAAAACCAATCGTTCAATTAACCGCTTCATTAAATCCTGTGACATCTGATATTCATTGTCTTTTGTAAATCCTCTGTCTATCTCTTTCAAAAACTTTTTGTCAAGCTGTCTTGGATATAAACCACGAAGAGTTGGTGTCTTAATCAAAATTATATTATCATAAGGTTTAACCAACTCTCTGTAATTCTTATATATATCAAGCCAACCATTATACAACCACTGCTCAGCCTTAACCATAAAATATTCACCATAGGTTGTTTTACTGAGCTTATAGTCTTTATAGAAATCAACCACCGAACAATTCTCAACATTTTCACATATTTGAGTAATCATACAGGCAATTATTTCATTCTGTGTTTTCTCAACATTACTGAGAACTGCTACTAGTGTTTCTGACATCTTACTCTATCTCCTTAACTACATTCCTTTCATAAAGATGTAGACTACCGGCAATATGAGTATATGTACCAATCTCAACCTCGAGCTCCATACTCATAAGTATCTGCATACAGGTGAACTGGAATACATCATACGGGAAACCCATCCATATATCGTTTGACCTCATATATGTTGTACAATGAAGTTTACCATCCCTGATAAAGAACTGTAAACATACTGTACAATTCACATCTTTACTTTCTTTGTCTGATGGCTCCTTAATGTGAATTACTGCTCTGCGAGAATTTGGATTTTTCACCAATTCCTCTTTACACCACTCCCACTGGTCGAAGCCATATTTTCTACTTATACACCAGCCATAATTAGAATTGACATGTATACCATCATCTGACATTCTATCCCAGCCTTTACCATACTTCTGAATTTCTTTAAGTAGGTTCTGACCAGACATATACCAAAGCATTTCACCAATGGCATATTTCATTGACAGCTTACGTACTTCATTCTTCATTATGTTGTTTATGGGATTTGTGATAATCGTTATAGCATTGATTATCTCACCTCTTACTTCTCCATCCCTGGAACTATCTCCATTATTCTGGTTGACAAGTTTATCATACCAAAATAACCAAGCATCATCAATATTGGTTACTTCAGTTGTTACATTGTATTCAACCATTTTTCTTCTCCCTTTCTACCACATAATATAGTTTATTTACGAAATGTTTTACATCCATAAACTTCAAATGTTCTCTGAGGTATGATAAGACATTTCTTCTGTAACTGTCATTATATCTTAAATAATAAACTATATTTATTATATCAGATTTTGAGGACACTGTCAAATCTTGTGAATATATACCAGCATATTTCTTAATACAAGCATCCCCATATTCCTCAATAAAAAGTGGTACACATCCATAGAATACAGCTTCAATAATTCTTGCTGTCATAAAGCTATATTCAAGATACTCTTTCTTTGCAAGAAGTACAGTAGCTAAACTATTCTGATATATCTCCGGCATATCTGCTGTCTGAACACGAGGACCAAATTCAATATTAGGCCACTTATCAGCACTATCTCTACCTGACTCTAACCAGTTACCATATACTGTTACACCGTCCATTTCTGTAGGAATGTACTTATCAATACACCAATCTCTTTCATACCGATTACCTACATAAACCAGATTGTCAATGTGTAACTGATTGTCTTTCCTCTCTAAAGGAAACTCATTGATATAGTCAAAACTGAATGGTATCTCTACATGGTAGAAATTATTATCAACACTTGTCTGACCCCATTTATATCCAAGTTCAAACAAATATGTTTTTGAATTGATAGCCTGTAACCTATTAAATTCTTCCTCAGTTATTTTATAATCAAGGTCAAATATAATAAGTGTAATACCATGACGAGCACAATATTCAATCAATGCTTCCTGTATGAAATAATCAGGCTGTATTGCTCTATCATCATTTCTACCAGGAATAAACATACGCCATTCGTGAAGTATAGCCTCACATTCATTCAGACCTTTATTATCCCATATATCGAATAGGTCAGTCTTTGTCATTGTAGACCAATCGGTATAAACCTTATACAGCTTAGTCATTTCAGTCAGTGCCTTCATTCTCTGATTTGTACACCAACCAAATAAACCTGAACCCTCTTTAGTAAGACCAACATAATCTCTATCCGGCATTATCTGATAAACCTGATGTCCTTCTTTCATTAGCTGATATATGATAGACCAACTATAAATAGCATTACCATCAGGTGTACTGGCCATCTTACCATCTTTATCATATTTTGTATCTCCAAGGTAACCCCAATAACTATAGCCTATCTTCATAGTCATACCTCCGTTGACATACCAACTCACATTGGTCATTGTACGGACATACAAAGTTTATCATATCTCTTTCATTTGCTTTGATAATATCATAAAACTTTGAGTTGTTTATATTACCAATAACATGTGATGATAACATACTCTGACACCATACCACATCACCATTGGTATAAATGGTATGAACACGACAAGTACTATCACATTTCCTGTGTCTACCATTGATAAAATCCTCAAGCAACTGCTGGTCTTTATCATACAACATATATGAATATGACTCATTGAGATATTTCAGGCTTTCTATATTTGGAGTTACATTATCCTCTGCTTTAAGAAGTTCCATATTCTGTGCTATGCAGAAATAGATTTTATCAAAACCTAACTGTCTGAAGTACTCCATATCTTCATCTATGTAGCCTTCATTGAAACTACTTAAAGTATAACTAAGCTTGATATTAGGAATATGTCCTCTCCAAGCTTTAATTATCTCCTCAATGTTTTTCAGATTACCTTTAATACCTCTTATTTCATCGTGATGTGTACCATCACAACTCATTGTAAGATTTTTGATATTGTGTGAAGCCAACAACTGTTCAAGCAGTTTCAAACTAACAGCATTTGAAAGTACTGTATAGTTGATTTTATTTTTATCACACCAATCAAGAAGCCTGTCTCTCTGATTATACAAGGTAAATTCTCCACCACCAAAAACATAATCGGCTTCGGGAAATTCTTTTATGACTTCCTCTACCTGCATAATAGAAAGTTCCTGTCTGTGCACCTGTCCATTCTGCCAAATATGACAAGTCTTGCATCTTGAATTACACAGATTAACCAGATAAAACTGGATAAGTCTATTTGGACGTGCCATTATTCAATCTCCTTTCTACCTCGTTAATACACATATCATATGAATAATATGTACAACGATATTTGTTTAATTTGCTTTTGTTATACAAATCATCAAACTCTTTTTGATGCCTTACCAAATCTGAACCGTGCTGTCTACTGCTCCACTTAATATCTACCGGCATAACCTGAATAATAAAATATTTGTCTTTCTGTTTAAGCATTTCTGCTTCGATGTTCTCCATCATTGTTCTTACTTCAGGACTATGTCTATCAACCAGACTATAAACAGCTTCTGTCCAATGGAACCGGTCCATAATTATATTATCATTATATCCTTTCCAATTCCAAAAATCAACCAGTGTACGAGCTCTTGTATAATTCATCAGCAGATTGGAACTCTTCTGTAACCTACCACTGTTTCTCACAGTAATATTAAGTTGTATCTCATTGCCACCAATTCGTACTTGCTTATAGATTGGAATATTAAATCGCTCACTGAGCATATTAGCCAACGTAGTCTTACCAACTCTGTCGATACCTTCGATTATAATTATCATAGTCGTCACCTTCTTAATACAACTTTGGGGAGGTATTACCCTCCCCTCAGTCTTACTTATTTTCGTTAATACGAGCTGATACCTTATCAATCTTACTTGAAATTGCCTGTTCCATATCTTCACCAGATAATCCAGAGAACATACAAATATTCATCAGAACAATAAAGCAATCAGCAAGCTCTTCTGCCTTAGCATCTTTATCATACTTTTCATTTCTGAAGTTCTTCCACCTTTTATCAGCATCAAGAACTTCACCGATTTCAGATACGAGCTGCTGAACGTGATATGATGCGAGCATTGGTCTATCTACCGGTAAACCTGTTTCACCAATCTGATAGCCATTATCGACAAACTTATCATACATACCGTTCTTCAACATCTCCTGCTGATTACCGGCCTGCTGTACAAACAAATCTGTCAATGTCTTACTCATCATCATCCTCCCACTCATCCTCTTCATCTTCATCGTCACCCCAATCCTCTTCAGCTTCATCAGCCTCACGAAGAATGTTGATATAGTACTTGGATGATTTCTTAGGTGCTGCATCAAGCTTACGCTTCTTACAAAGATTGTACAACTCCTTAGGACTCATATCCTCATAGTCGTCGCCATCTTCATCTTCTGCATCATCCTCGACTTCATCATCATAGTCGTCGTCCTCGTCCTCATCATCGTCTACAGGCTTCTTGGTCTTTACCTTACCACCAGACTTCTTGGGTGCCTTCTTCTTAGGTGTATCATCCTCGTCCTCTAAATCATCATCAGAACCAGACTCCTCACAAGGCCAAGCCTTATCAATCATACGAAGAACAGCTTTCTCTGCATAAGGCTTAGCTTTCTCATTTCTGAACTTAACCTTATCCATAGGAACAACAGAGAATGTCTTGTTCTGCTGCTTACCTGATACAGAGATAACATAATCTCTATCCATCAGAGTACCATAATTCTCATACATAGCTACAAGAGCCGGGATAGGTGAACAGTTATTAACTGCAAACATAAACAGCTGAACTTCCTTGGTCTCATAATTCCATACAGACCAGCAATACATACTTCTCGTCCTTAAACTATCATCATTACAATAAGGACAATCACGGCCAAAATGCTCCTGACAAGGAACGTTAATTCCCTGCTCATAGCTGTCGTGCCACGTAATCTCTAACCCTTCATCCATATCCTGCAGGAAGCGAATACGCTGTTTCTGACCCTCACGAAAATAGATGAATTTTCCTTTGTTCTGTCCGGACTTCTTTGCATCTCTCTTGATACTATCTAATAAACCCATTTGTTTACTCCTTTGCTTTTTCTATTGAAAATTTATCGCGATATTTTACCATTGTTCTTCTATAACACTTTTTGAACTGTTCCTCACTCATTTCACCAGGGTCCTTTATTCCTTTCAAATATTGAAACCTGACTATTTTGAAACCGGTTGTTTTGAGGAACCTTGTTCCTTTTTTACCTGCTTCATCATTATCTAACGCACTGATTATATATTTGATACCCTTATCTTTGAGTTTTTGTTGCTGTTCATCAGACATCTTCCACCCAAGAATTGCTACCACATTATCAGGTTCTATACCAACTTCAATAAAACGAAGTCTATCCATAAAACCCTCAACCACAATAACATATTCCTTTGAACCATAATCTCCACATAAGGTAGTTGCTCTACTGAAGCCTTCATTGTACAGATATTTTCTTCTCTGTTCAACTTCTTTAATCATCGTACGACATACCCAACCTCTAAACTTACCGTTATCAAGCATTGGGAATATCAAGCCATACTGGTTATTATACGTGACCTTGGCTTTCACTTTGTTTAATGTCTGTGGTGAATATCCTCTACCTTTCATATATCGCCTTGCTTCTAATACCTCTGTAATCTCACCAGGGTTCCGCCAGTCGACTTTAGATAGACAGTGGTAATAATCATAGGCTTCATCATATAAAACCTTTTTAGATGGCCTTCTGAATTTTCGTACCGCCTTTGAAAGTTTAATATCACTGACCTTTTTAGACTTCAATATCTTTCGATACTTTACAGCAGCTTCAAGGTCATTTAATTGGTGATACTTCCACTCCATTTCAGATACAAATTTTCTTGCATCCCCATTCTTACCACATCCAAAACAATACCATCTACCTTTTTGTAAATCAATCATCATTGATGGATTGACGTCATTATGGAAAGGACATACAATCTTCTGAACAGCTTCATCTACTGTAGGTATCAAACCATAATACCAAAGTACCTTAGCTAGTTCACTACCATTGTTCATATCCCTTTCCTATTTTTCTGTTAATTTGTAGTACTGAGTTTTAATCTTAGCTTTACTACAAGCCTTGACCTCATCACTGTTAAGCTCTCCCAGTTCTACAAGCTGTTCAAGCTGGCCTTCATTGACCGACTCAGATACATTAACATATTTCAGAAACTTCTTCCATTCAACACCTGACTCTTTTAACAACTTCAAAAGTCCAGGCCAATTGTTTACCTGATAATGTTTCTGTATCACTTTCTTTCTCTGTTCTTTACTAAGGATTTTGTCGAGCTTCTTAATATCAAACTCAACCTTTACCTGTGATATTCTCTGACAGATTAGTTTCTTTACACCCTTGAACATACCTTCAAGGTTTACAGTTACCTTTCCATCTTCATCGGCAACCACATCAAAGTACCTGTCCATCTCCTGGTGGAACTCATACTTATCATCCTCAAAAGACCTTTTTGTTGACTCATAAGTTCTCTTTCTTTCCCAGTAGTACTTAATTCTTTCTTTAGCCCACTGTTCAGCTGTGTACTTCTTCTCTGCCATCTTCGGTTACCTCACTTTCATCTATTCCCTTTAACAACTGATATACTCCTTTAGGCCATCTTTTGTTTGTTCTGACCCAAATCACATCATCAAAAGGAACGATAAACGAAGCTCCGTATTTTGTCTCAAGCTTGAACTTACGATTTTTGGTTGACCTCTTAACAATCATAGCCGACTTGATTTTACCATTGTCGGTTTTGAAAGCTACCAGTGTACCAACCTTGGCTCCCTCAATATAACTGAGTTTCTTCTCTGCCTTCTGTTCTTCTGTAAGCTCAGGTTTCTTTTCCTTTAACTTCTGAACCTCAGCAACTACTTTGCTCTGTTTCTTCTCGACCTTAACCGGCTGTTCAACCTGTTCAGTTTTCTCGTCAGATACTGAAGCAGCTTCCTGAGTATCTTTTCCATTTTGTACCTCCAAGATACTTTCAATGAGTTCATCCTTGGTCTTTTCTGATTTTCCTTTGTAACGAGGAATATTCAGCTCCTTGGCGATACTCATAATCTCCGGCTTTTTCTTCATCAGTAACTCTGCCTGTGTGAACATCTCTGTGTTCTCCTTTCATTTTTGAAATTGTTTAACCATAACTACTTTTCTTAACTAAGAACTGAATACAAATAGTAAATAAGTTTATCATCATTTACCATCTATCTATATATATTATACCATACAGAAAATAGTTTGTCAAGAGAAAGTTTTTATAAATTTTCTGATGGATTTTATGGTCCTATTATATAATAATGAAAAATCGTCGTCAAGATGGAGTAACAAAATATTCTCAACCAATCCCGACGACGATATATTATTATAGGAAATCGTTATCCTCTATGCACTTATTGTATGTTCTCTCAACAAGATGAATGGCCATTACTGCTTTTTCGTTTTTGAACTTTGGGTGTGTGTCACAATGCTGTGTATAGAAAGTAATATCATCTAACACATCATTAAAATATTCCTCTGAATGTCGTTGCTTAGAACGTATTTCATCTGAACATCTTAATATCCGTCTACGAGCAGCTTTGGCCTTTTCTTCTTCTTGTTTAGCATCTTGCTCACTATCTCGCTTTTCAAGTTTATCGACCTTTACCTCAAGGTCATTTAGCTTGTCAAGCATCTCTTTATTTACTGCTTTACCAAACTGTTCAGCCAACCATGTCCAAGGCTTATACTTCTTTGATAAAGTTTGAATTATGGTAGCCAGAACAACAGCTCCACTACCAGACAGGAATACAAAATCCTGTAACTGTAACAAAGGAAGTAAATCCTTGAACATAATTGACTACCTCCGTTCTTATTCTGCTACCTTAGTAGGCTTGTACTCTTCCTCGTCGATAAGGTCCTCAAGTTCCATATCAATAAGGACATCAGCAACCTGCCTCTTAATAGTAGTAGGAATAGCATGGAAAACACGCTTACCCTTGATAATCAGCGTAGCATATACAACTGCCATTTCTATTGCCTCCTTGTCTTTATCATTGAATATCCACCGGAAAATAAGATAAATGGTTAACATACAACTGTATACTGTTATGATGAATTGAATAAGCCAATTATTCAAAGTCATAACCCTGGTCCTCAAGGGCTTTTCTAACCTGCTCTCTTATTCTCTCCGGTACATCATTAATGGTTTTCTTTCCCTTTTTGATTAAATCAACATATACCTGTACCATAATTACCTCCATAGACATTGTCTTAACTCAATATCATTTCATATACTTCAGCAAGACCAATCTGTGTATCTGTAATCTGCTTATTAAGTTTCTCCTCTGTTGTCATTTCTCTAAACGAGAAACGAGAACCAGTACCAAAATCATAAGTAGAATTAAGTACCAGATTTTTATGTACCTCTCCATCAATGGTAACAGAAGCAAGGTTTTCATCGGTAAAGATTGATGCGTCTACCTTTTCCTCTGTCTCATACTCAGTCCCATTCAGTTGGCAATTCAAGACCGTGCCGTCTGCCAGCTGGACTCTGCTTGTCGTTGTGGTCTCTGTACCCATATTCTTTACGCTCCTTTCGTTTTACAATAGATTGTGTTCTCCAATCCTTAATAAACAAATCATCAAACAAACAATTTATTCTCTGAATAGATTTATAAATATCCTCGCCATGACTTAAATTGATTATATGCTTCAACGAACTCCATTTCACCATTATCAACTTTTTTTTCTTTCATAGCTTTTAGTTTAGCTCTTTCTCTTATAGTTACCGGCAATTACACATATCCATCATCGGTATGGCGGTATGGCCCCCGCTTACGCGGAGACCGATGTACCGATTAGGATTTTGTGCTTAGCCCAAAACGATTTCCGAGCGAATGGAACCATAAAGGTTGATAGCGTTGGTGCTGATGCTGTTACCGGCGGAGTCGATGCGACAGAATTCCGTGGCATTTGAAGCCACAGGGTCAAGACACCAATACCAATAGGATTTTATTCTGTGACGAGCTGCTCTCATTAACGGAAGCTGAGAAGAAATACCACCAGAAAACTGGTCTGCCCATCCCTGATTTCCTGTACACTCAATGATTGTAGGAATACGCATCTTCCTCTTAACAGGCGCCCAAGCTCCTTTGTTGTTTTCAAATATCTGAGTCTCTTTAATATAAGACCTAAGACCAGCAGACAACTGAGGAAGAATTGTACTTTCAAGATAGCTCGGCATTTCAGATGCAGCATATCCACCGGTATTTGTATTGGAACTATTATACAAATGTGTTCCTAATGCTTCATCAGGTAAACATGTAATAGTATTAGGAGCCTCACCTGATGTACCATCAAATGCAAACTTAGGAAATGTTTTCTTTCCATGTATTCTCCAATGAATATTACCATCAACGAAACTGTCACCAATGGCAAACTTATTAAATTCACCATTTCTGACAAGAGTCATAAGGTCATCAAGACCCCATTCAATACCATCAATGCCCTCGTTGATACATCTCTGCTCTCTGATGGCTACCTGGATAAGAATGTTTGCATCATATAACAACTTAGCAGACGGTACCTTTGTACCATCATCTGTCATTACAGATACAATATCATTCTGTGTAAGAACCTGTGAACCTCCACCGACAATTGCATCTGTTAAAATCTGTAACAGAGTTGCATATGTCATTCTCTTTGTTCCGCCACCGGCCAGCTCTACAATGATACTATCATTATCGGCAATTCCGGTTAATGCCTGCATAGCATTTATTCTTTTTGTTTCAATGTTTAACGCCACTTTATTTCACCTTTCCTTTCTTTTAATTTGAACATGTACAAGGAGCTTCAACATAACTCCAATCCATAAGGATTGCTTCATCATCATTGGTAACAATTATCTCACCACTATCACACTGAATAGGACAATAATAATCGTTGTGAATTACCATATACTGAATGTCATTTAAGACATCCTCATGGTCATTCAACTCTAACTGTATTCTAACAGCTGCATCCTCTGAAATCTGACCTTTGATATTCTCAAACCATGCTTCAACTGCTGTTTTAAATGCTGTAAGATATGTTGTATACCAAGTATTAAATTCATTCTGCTTATTTGTCGTATATGTTGTATAATCATCTTCTGACTCCTTAACAAACTGACTATAAGCATTCTCTGAATTTTGAACAAACAAATTATAAGCTGCTTCCATATCTTCTACATACTTATTATAAGCTGCCTGCTTGTTTGCCGTCCAAGTTTCATAATCTGCCTGCTGATTATCTTTCCATTCCTGGAAAGCCGTCTGGAACTGAGTGAACAAACTTGTTGTATCAATCTGGTCTACAACACCTGTTACCAATCCACAAACAGAATTATCAAGTCTTGTATCTGTTATCTGAGCCTGAGTAATTCTTATAGAACCTGCGGGTATACTAACCGTACATAACTGCAAATCATAATAGTCTGCATTTCTTACGATAGGCGGCTTTATAGGATTTGCTGATGGAGTACCCTCAATAACAGCTAAATACATATCTCTTGCTGAATGGTCCCACCTAAGAACTACTACATCTATCCTCGATAAAACACCATCTGCAACAGAATGACTTAATGTATATACATCTGTATTTCTATACCACCAACCATTTATCCAAGCCTGACCGGATAATACATTTGTGGTCATATCATTATTAGCAGTAACCTCTAACTGCTGCATTGAACTACCAAATACACCATTCCCTATAAAGCTGGCAAAATAAGCTGCAAACTGTTCGGCAAGATATACTCGGTCATATTCTTCACCCACTAACTGAGCATTAAAAAATCCACATTCCTGAGCCATCTAATCTCACCTCCTAACTTATAGCTCTTTTTACCTTCAAAAGAATGGTAGGATATGAATAACCGAATGTGAGTATCAAAGCATACTCATCACTAAAATCTTCTTCGACACTAGTTATACGAGCTGATACCTGTATCATCAACTGCTTATCTATAACTGTAACTTTATCACCCTTGACATAATCTACACCGAACTCATATTGAACATCACCAAACTGTCTTATCTGTGCATCAAAAGTTTCGGTGACCACATGTTCAGCTAATTTCTCTTTACCCCTCTGTACCAGAGTTGCTCTATACTGAGCATCTGTTAGTGAAGTAGTTGTACCATCTTCATTATAAACCTCTGATTGCAAATCTCTTGCATCTACATATAACTCTCTACGATTATAACCAGAACCATTTACAGCTCCTACTGTTTCTGATTTACGAGAAGAACCGCTATCTTCACCTTGTACCAGGCACATCGTTTTCTCGTCCTCATTGTTTGAATAATACGAACTTGATAAAATATCCTCAAGGTCTGTACTAAAAACAACAGGGTCATTACCTGATGTATTATCAACGGTTCTGTCTGTACCAGCTCTTACCTCAAAAATAAGCTGCTTATTTCGTGGGTCAAATATTATAGAGAAACCTATATCACTATCAGAAGCTAAGTTTGTTAAAGCATCATATACCTCTCCACCTGTTTTCTGATACTGGGATATTTGATTACCCAAATGCAAATCTGTTGCATTTACCAACCATGGTAACTTTCTATTTGAATTAGTAGGGTTGATACAATTTTTATCTACTATGTCATACATTATAGTTGATGCATAACCTGACTTTGTATATCCACCCCATATAATTCTATCACACAAGAAACGCTCTAATGACCGTCCCTTTATATGATAACTCTTTTCACCTTTGTTGTCAACCGTTGATTTTACCACCTCAATTATGTATGCATTCTCACCACCAGCCCAAAGGATATTATCCTTTTTAAGTAATTCTGAATTATCATCCATAATCGGTGCCCACAATTCAAAGTTACCGTACCCATTAAAAGCATCTGGTAAAATAATACTCGTGAACTGTGATAAATCACCAATTGGCTCAAATATTGTATTTGTTATCTGAAACACAGTTATTTGGATTTTCTTATCTAATAGCATTCTTGCACCTCCAAATATCTGTTATAGAAATAAACATAACACTCAAGTACATCGAGACCACTATCTGCATCATATCTGAAAAGATTGTCACCAACAGCAAGCTGTAACCATGTACTATCCAAATCACGATACTTAAAATAGTTTGATGAAACACCATTCAAAGTACCTACGATTTTCTTCTCACCAATGTTTGTATTTATTCGTATTTCTTCACCAGCCACCAGTGTTTTATTTATCTTAAAATACTCCTGAGTACGAACATTGATAAATGACGGATTGCTCATTGTACCTGTAGCCTTGAATACCAACTCCATACCAACAGATACTGCACCTTTATTGTACACATCAATTATCAACGAAGGCTCTCTTAAACCAAACATAATTGTTGGATAGCCATTATCGAGATTATCTGCATTACCAAGCTCCTCATTACCACAACCGATAATCAAAGGAAAATGGAACATACCTCTCGTTGTAGCTGCCGATGTTTTGTTTTGTGTATTCTCTCTGAATAGAGGATTTGGAGCTACACCGGCAATTTCAAACTTACAAATAACTTCATTGTTGTCATTTATTGTAGCTGAATACTTTATTGACTTATCCGGTAAAAACTCCAAAACATACTCTTTATACTTCAGCTCGATTAGCTGTTGGGGATTGACAAAACGATTAAGTATTTTCTTTCGTTCTGACATTTGATTTTCAGTACGAGCAATTATCCAACCAGATATTACCACATCTCTCGTTTCAAGAGAAGTACCAGTTACATATACACCAATCTGATTGACATACTTGTATGAATGATGTGTACTTTTAATCTGTCCCCAATCAACCTTATCAAGTATGTAATATGGAGTTGTAACTACATCGAGCTCAAGTAGAGCCAACGTATTGGTATTCTTTAGCGTGATATTCTCTACCATCGCTCAACTCACTCCTTTCTACAAATGTTAAAAGCCCTCAGCTAAATCTCTCTGTGTTTCTTTCAAGAGCTTAGCTGCCTGTATTTCATCAATCGACTCATTAGAATAGAATGTGAAGTTGTTTATTGTTTCTCCACCATTACCAGAATTATTACCCCTACCAGGAGTACTTACTTCCAGACTATCACTTGGTCTATTCATAACCAAACCACTAATAGTTCCGTCTGAATTGAGAACCAACTGACCTACTCCAATAAGATTAGCTATATCTGCCTTTACTGCATCTACAGTTTGAGCTAACCTTTCCTCGATTGATGTGAACCAATCTGTTACTTCAGTTACTACAGTCATAAATGAATTTGACAAACCGACAATATCAATATCTCTGACATCAAACTCACTCAAACCATCATCAAGTTCACTTTCCATATCAGCCATAGCCGCAGGTAAAGCTTTAGCAAATCCATTTGCTATTCCAGGAGGTAACCAAACGCCAACCTGTTTCTCAAACTCTTTTGATGGTGACTTAATACCAAGAGCATCTTTAGCTGCATCCAATAACGACTTAGCTAAATCTGCCACCTTATTCTTCAACCAATCCCAACCATTACTTATACCATTCCAGATACCATTGACAATGTTAGAACCAACCTCTTCCATCTTTGACTTAATGTCGCTAAAGGTATTTACTATACCATTGTAAATCTCTTTCACCTTGTTGATGATTGAGGATGCCATATTAGATATTGTCTGAACAACAGCAGACTTCAACGCTTCGAACTTCTGGCTCACTTGTGTCTTTATTGCTTCTACTGTATTGATAACAAACGTTTTAATAGCATTCCAGATATTATGTATTGTTGTTTGAATAGCCTGTAATGTAGTTGTTATAAACGTTTTAATTGCTTCAAACGTAGTAGAAATTTTTGTCTTAATAGCATCCCAAGTATTAGCTATAAAGTTCTTTATTGCTGTCCATATCGTTTGTTTGATAGTCTGTATCGTCTGTAAAGTTGTTTGTATAAAATTCTTTATATTCTCAAACGTTGTTAAGATTTTCGTTTTTATACTATCCCAAGTATTACCTACAAAATTCTTAATAGCATTCCATACATTAGTAAAGAACGTCTGAATATTTGTAAGTATAGTATTGATGAATGTACTTACGGCTGTCCATACTGACACCCATGCATTGTAAATACCATTAATAATACCTACAAAGAAATTCTTTATGCCATTCAACACATTACTAATGAATGTCTTGATAGCTTCCCAGATACCAAAGAAGAAATCCTTGATACCATTCCATACATCAGACCACGTTAAACCAAGCTTAGCAAGATACTCGGTAAGTATATTATATACTGCTACAAAAGGAGCAGATGCAATAGCCCAGAAACCATCCCAGATAGATTTAAGACCCTCAATGAATAGTGACCAATCACCATCCTTAAAGCCTTTAATAATACCACAGATAACCTGAACCACACCTACAATGATGTCTACAACTCCACCAAGCAATCTACCAATAGTAGCAAACATCTCTGACAGAATAGGAGCAAGAACATTACAAATCCAATCCCAAGCTGCATACATAACTTCACCTAAATCAGAGAAATCAAAGCCTAAAGAATTGATTGCATCTGTTATCTTCTGTCCCGCTTCTTTGAACTTACTTACTATACCATCCCAGATACCCGTTATCTTATTTCTAAAATCTTCATTCGTTTTCCATAGATGTACAAACATAGCAACCAATACTGCTATAACAACTACAATAGCTATCATTGGAGCAGTCACACCGGCTAAAGCTGTGCCTAACATTGACGTCTGACTTGCAAATCCTGTAAATCCTGCTTTGGCCAACTTGAAAGCTTCACCTACATTCTTCAACTTTGTACCAAACATTACAAATCCTGTTTGTATAAGATTAAATGCCTGTGACATCTTTTGGAAACCGGTTATCATACTACCAATACCAGCTACTGTCTTACCAAATACAAGAAGTAAAGGACCAATAGCAGCTATAATAGCAGCAATCTTGAGGATATGCTTTTTCTGTGCATCATCAAGACTATTAAACCACTGAACAAGCTGTGTGAGTTTCTGAACAAATCCTCGTAAGCTATCCTTAACCAAATCTGAAATCATTACCTTGGATGTACCTAATGCAGATGTAAACCTTATCCAGTCACCATGTAAGTTATCCATCTGTATCTGTGCCATACCTTCAGCATCTCCAAGAATTTCAAATCCCTTTGTAGTATCATATACACTATCACCGAACTTTTCAAGGGCTTCTTTCATTGGCATTATATCACCATTATATTTTACAAAGGCTGCATCTGAACCATCAATGGCATCTGCCAAATCAGTGAACTTGTCATCGCCCTGTTCGATAATACCTAAGATACCAGGAAGAGCTCGTGTACCAAATATCTCAACAATAGCATTCAATTTCTCTTGCTGAGTAGTAGGTAAGCTGTGACCATACTCTTCCATTATCTGCTCTGCAGATTTTAACTCTCCATTGGAGTCATATATATCTACCGACAAATCACCAAATGTTCCTCTGAGTTCCTCCATAAAGGTTCTCATATCTTTGGCCTTACCGGTATCATCATACAAACTTACACCAAACTTATCCATATAAGCTTGAGCCTTATCTGTAGGAGCAATAAGATTTTTCAGAGCCTGTCTTAAACCTGTACCAGCCTGTGTACCCTTTACACCTACGTTAGCCATAAGACCTAAAGCTAAAGACAAATCATTGATGTCATATCCTAATGCACCAGCCAAAGGAGCAACATACTTAAATGCTTCTCCCATCTGGTCTACATCAGTATTTGAATTACTCATAGCAGCTGCAAGACTATTTGTGAAATGGATTGTATTTTCTATACCATCCTTATTCAGCTCACCTGCTGCCAACTTCATAGAAGTCATTGCATCTGTTACAATATCAGAAGTACGGCCTAATTCAAGGTCACCTGCTGCGGCCAGATTAAGTACAGGTCCTAAACCGGCAATGGACTCATTTGTTCCCCATCCTGCAAGACCCATATAATACAATGCATCTGAAGCTTCTGTAGCTGTATAAACTGTTTTCTCACCCCAGCTAATAGCTGCTTCTCTCATTTTACCAAACTCTTCTGTAGTTGCACCAGATACAGCTGCTACATTTGACATACTCTTATCAAAATCTGCACCAAACTTAACTGCACTAGCAGCTGCTGTACCGATAGGGACTGTAAGACCGGCAGTCATAGCCTTACCTACACCAGCAATTTGGTTACCAACTGTAGTTAGTCCCTTACCCAATGTATCAGAGAATTTACCACTTAAACTTGTAGCTTCTCCGATTGCAGTTTTTAAGTTACTGCTAAACTGTGTATAATCAAGGGTTAAATAACCAACTGCAGTTCCAACTGGTATCATACCGGCCTTACCTCCTTTCTCGTATGTTATTAATTCAACTGCTTTTTATATCTACCATTCTTATAACCCATGCTAGCATACATATCACTTAATGAATTATAATGTGGCTTTTCAATATTGTTATTCTCTACAACACTAAAATCAGGTTCTTCACCGTCTTTTATTCTTGATGTTATATAAGCACATGCTTCATCAAAACAATAGCTTGTATAAGCATCTGGTATATCTAATAATACACTAGGTCGAACATCATACAATTTTGACATTGCTATGACATTCAATATTTCCTCTGACTTAACGAAACTGTTCGAGGGCCTTTACCCCCTGCTGTGTATAACTAAAAATAGCCATCATCTGTTCATCTGTCAGATTTAAGCCAGCCTCTTTAATCTCTGAATATGACGGAGACACCAAAGCTGCATCACAAATGGTTTCCATAATGTCATACATATCAGAAATTGTATTGTCCTTACCAAGAGAACCTGCACCTTTCTGAAATAGCTGTGTAGCCTGATTGATTAAGCTGTTAGGAATTTTACCTGTCTTAACCATAACCAAAAGTGACGGTCTCTTTACTCTGGCAATAAAAGGATGTACACCATCAAACGACGGTAACTGAACAATAGAACCCTGAGCATATTTCTTAATGTCTGCAATGGATGTGATTTTTGACTCATCCAATGTAGGAAATGCTGTGATATTATTTACAACAGTTACCGGCTTCTCTGCCTGCTCTTTGTTCTCTGACTCACCAATAGCCTTCATAGCTTCTTCAGTTGTATTCTGCTGTTTCAAAATAGCTTCAATCTGCATTTCATCCATGTTCAAAGTCTCAAGCTCTTCTCTCGTAAATGTTTTCATTTTGGTTTATCCTCACTTTCTTTTAGCCTATAATACAAGATATGCTGGCCCAGAACAATTATTACATTATCCCAAACCAGCTATATGCTATATCTTGATTATATCACTTTTACTTTTATTTGTCAACCACCAAATCAAACGGCTGTAACTGTCAGAACTGCATGTCCTGTTGCGGCACCAGTTGTTGATGTAGCAGCTACGCTAGCTGTAATGGTGATTGTACCAACTCCAGTAAGAGTAACTGTTGAACCAGAAATGGTACCAATGTTATCTCCACCAGTAATCTCGTAGGTAATCTCACCAATACCTGATGCAGGATTTGTTGTGAACATAGTAGATACATCAAATGTATTACTTGCTCCACCTGCATCGTATGTAGTAGAAGCAGCTGTTCCGGTTACAGTAACCTCAATGAGGTCAGGGTCGTCAAGCTCAGGAAGCTCTTTTACCCAAGATACTGTATAAGGTGCCTCTCCTGTATCAGGAGCTGAATTGATGGTATACTCAGGAGCTCTAAAAGTACCATCTTCTGAATTGAATGCTACAGGTACACCCTGACAATTAGGATAAACTGTCTTTTCGTAACCGGTGATAACACCTGCTGCGTTGTAGATAGCAGAATAAGCATTCAGTTTAAAGACTTCTCCCTTTTCACCAGAACCTGCTACCGGAGGAGTATACTGGGCGAAGCCATACTTTGTCTCCTCTGTAGTTGTGGTTGTCTTGGATGCATCAGCAAAGTACAGAATTGTACCACCCTGAAGTACCTTGACAAGCTCAGGATTGAATACGTTATCGTGAAGCGTAATCTTATGTCCTGTGATGGTGGACTCCTGAGGCTTCTGTGCTCTTAAACGTCCCTTTATAACAAGACGAACGGCATCAGTATCTTCTGTCTGTACCTCTACCTCAATCTGATTAGCAGTGTCGAAACCAAACTCTTTGCCTGCCCTCGTCGAGATTGTAACCAGATTGACGTCAATTGTAGGAATTTCATTCCTCGACTTCTTCATTGTCGTCTACCTCCTTACATAAAAAGAACTTTCTTGTAGTTCTCATACTCAATTGCTATATAGTGTGCTTTAACTTCATCGTCATAAAATGAAGCAAGTTGTTGTCCGTAGACATGAAACATAGGGTATAATTCTCTCATATCCCGCTTCACTCTTTGGACGAGAGGCTCAAGCTCACTATATCTTAATTTGGGAACGTAACAATAAATTGCATACATATCCCTGTCGGTTGAAAAATTCACATGTTGATATGAACCGTCATTCTTGACAACTAAATAAGGTTCTGTACACTCACCGACTTTTTGTGCAGGTGCATAAACATCATACCCTTTATTTTTGAGGTGAAGATATAAGTCCTGCCACCTACTCTCTTGAAAATCGAACTCCAAAGGTTTGATGGCCATATATCACACCTCCTTACTTCTTTGGATTTCCTGTAAATCTATACAACTCAGACAAGTTTAACTCATTCAGCAGTTTAGGACCAAATACTCTTTGAGTTGGTTCAATGATAGCAAATCGTCTACCCATACCATACTCAAGATGTCGCCAATACCAGGTACCTTCATCGTGAAGTAGTCCAATCTGAACTAATGCTTTGCCACCTGTTACAACTTCATCAACTGTAGTATGAAGTCCTCTCTCAGCTCTACCTGTACGATTTTGCCAAGGATGGTTTTGCTTCATGTACACTTCTATTTCATCAGCCCGTCTCTGCATATACTGAACAAAGTTTTGTGATGCACGATTTTGTACAGACTCAAGTCCCATAACAATTCCGTTATCACTATAAAACTCCATTGATATTGTTGTCTTACCAGTTTTACTGGTTCGGCTTCCCTGTATTGCCACCGTCGTCCACCTCCTCAAATGATATATCCATCAAAAGGTTCCATTCCTGAACATTCAATACACCGGTTACACGACATTTACGTCCATTCAAATAGACTACATCACCGACCTTGACTTCATGCCATTCTTTTTCACCAGAGTCATTCAAGAAATAAAAATCCTCATAAGGTACCATAAGCTGAGGTGTCTTTTCTGTACGAGTGTCACCTGCCGTCTGTCCTGTTAAAATTCTATATGTATCTAACATATGTGGAGCATGCTCGTGATACAAACCTGTATACTCCCTAAACAAAACAGACTTACCAGTTGGTTCACCAAACTTATTCAACTCTACTCTGTAGAACTTAAGTTTTGTGGGATTTCGTTTTATCTCCCTTTTAATCTGATACAGAACAAATCTGTTGTTTATCATAGCTCAACCTCCAATCAAAGTACCGGAGTTGAACTGCTTATACTTCGAAGCAAGACGTTTGAAATATCCTGAGGTATCTGTAGTGTTGACACCTGACAACGACAGAGACGAGTCCTCAGATTTAATGATTAACATCTCATAAATGGTAGCTTCTACATTACCGTGATTTTTCTCAAGGTAATACTCAATATCACCATCCTCGAAGTATGGAGACTGTTCCTCACGTATCTCCTTGTAGACTCGTTCAACATCTGTCATAGTCTCACCTCATACCTCAAGCCTCAGCTGCTTTCTTTGCTTCATCGTCAAGATACTTCTTGATGATTTCCTTTGCCTCATTAGCATTCTTTGTACCGTGAATGTCGATACCCTTAGCAGCGGCAAAATCCTTTACCTCTGTCTTGTTCCACTGAGAAATAGGCTTTTCAAGGAGCTCCTCAAAATCATCACCATCCTCGGTATCATCTGCTACATCAGCATCAAAATCATCATCGGGAACATGTGCCTCAGACTTCTTTTCCTCAGCTGTTTTCTTCACTTCTTTCTTAGCCTCAACCGCCTGATTATCTCCGACAATCTGAAAACCAAGACGCTTATACTGAGTCTCAAAAGCACCACGAGAAACAACCTGAGTTACGTCCCCGTTAGAAATTTTTACCATAGCCATTATGACTTACCTCCATTTAACTACGGTAAGGCCGGTGTGATATTAAATCTCCTGGCCTCAACCGAACTTCTTTTACTTATCAGTGGGTAGTATCAATGATACCAACACCATCTGCCATTTCAAACGAAGGCAGACAAATCATAGATACGATAGTCTCTACCTGAACAGGGTCAACTTTCTGATGAGTAACAACAGC